>Ga0187893_10006173_pt1 | contig 20730 bp, 18 predicted proteins | sample MA1701074metaG_FD_139574 | JGI IMG/M metagenome (GOLD analysis project Ga0187893, IMG submission 139574) | White microbial mat communities from a basaltic lava cave in the Kipuka Kanohina Cave System on the Island of Hawaii, USA - MA170107-4 metaG ...
GCCGCCTGCGACGACGTACACCACGGTCTTTCCCTGCTCGGCGAGCCGCACGACCCGAGGGTCGCTCACAGCCAGGCCCCCCTCCCGGAGGTAGCCGGGGCTCACGACCTCGACAGTGACGCCCTCGACCAGGCCGCGGGCCCCTTTGCCGGGAATCGCGGTGACATCACTGGGCGCGGGATGGCGGACGCCGCGCTCCGCCGCCGCGCGAACGACGCCCGCGGCGATGGGGTGTTCCGACCGGCTTTCGACAGCGGCCGCGAGCCGTAGCACCTCAGCTTCGTCGCCGCCGTCGAGCGGCACCACGTCCGTGACACCGAACCGTCCTTCCGTCAGTGTGCCCGTCTTGTCGAACACGATCGCGTCGAGCTGGCGGGCGCGCTCGAACGCGGTGCGATCGCGAATCAGGAGCCCGTGCTGGGCCGAGAGCGCGGTCGAGACCGCCACGACGAGCGGGACCGCGAGCCCCAGGGCATGGGGGCAGGCGATGACCATCACGGTCACCATGCGCTCGAGCGCGAAATCGAAGGCCCGGCCGGCGACGAGCCACGCCGCCAGGGTCACCGTGCCGCCGCCGATCGCGATGAGGGTGAGCCAGAGCGCCGCCCGGTTGGCGAGGTCCTGGGTGCGGGAGCGAGTCTCCTGGGCCCGCCGCACCAGCTCGATCACCTGCGAGAGGTAGGTCTCGGCGCCGGTCTTGGTGACCCGGATGGTGATGGCGGCTTCGCCGTTCACCGATCCGCCGATCACCTGGTCGCCCTCGCCCTTCTCGACCGGCTGCGACTCACCTGTCAAGAGCGCCTGGTTGAGGCTGCTCCGACCCTCCACGACCTCGCCGTCGGTCGGCACCCTCTCGCCGGGCTTGACCAGCACGCGGTCCCCCGGGGCCAGATCGGTGACGGGCACATCCTCCGTGGCACCATCGGAGCGCACGCGGTGCGCCTCCGAAGGCAGCAGCCGGACGAGCTGCTCCAGCGCGCGGGAGGCGCCGAGGACCGAGCGCATCTCGATCCAGTGACCGAGGAGCATGATGTCGATCAGGGTCGCGGTCTCCCAGAAGAACACCTCGCCCGGGAGCCCGAGGACGACGAGGGCGCTGTAGGCGTAGGCTACGCTGATGGCGAGCGCGACGAGGGTCATCATGCCGGGGAGGCGCTTGCGGAGCTCGGCGACGAGTCCGGCCAGGAAGGGCCAGCCGCCGTAGCAGTAGACCGTCGACGCGAATGCGAGCTGCACCCAGCGGTCGCCCGGGAGCGCCAGGACCCCGCGCAGGCCGAGGAAGTCCTGGATCATGTGCGACGTGGCGAGCACCGGGAGCGTGAGGGCGAGCGAGATCCAGAAGCGGCGGCGGAAGTCGGCGACCATGTGGGCGTGGCCCGCGTGGCCGTGATGGCCGTGCGCGTGATGGTGAGCTGGCATGCGTCCTCCCGGTCTCCGACGGGACCCGCTAGCGGCTTTCGTAGACCTGCATGCCGCCCCGTCCATCGAACGCGATCACGTTGTAGCGCTCATGGACCGGTCCCTCCATGCCCGGCGAGCCCTGCGGCATGCCGGGGACGGCGATGCCGGCCACCTCGGGCCGCTCCCGCAGCAGCCGCTGGATCACGTCGGCCGGCACGTGCCCCTCGACGGCGTAGCCCTCGACGACCGCGGTGTGGCAGGACGCCAGCGTGCCGGTAATGCCGTAGCGCTGCTTGATATCGACGAGGTCTTCCCGGTTCTTCGCCGCCACCCGGAACCCGGCGGCTCTCACGTGCTCGATCCATTCATTGCAGCAGCCGCACGTTTCCTGCTTGTAGACCACCATCTTCGGCCCTTGACCCGCCGCTGCCCCGGCTCGCCCCAACCTGACGGCTCCCACCACGGCGAGTGCCACCGTGACGACGGCCGCCCCAGCCCACATGGTGCGCCTGTTCATGCGTCCTCCTCCCAACTGCGAGTTGCCGTTGAATGACACTCCGAGCGGCGCCCGAGCGGGCGGACGAACAGCGATCGGTGCCGCTCCAGCACGCCCGCGATCTCGGCCAGCGACGCTTCCGCCGCGCGCTGGCCCGCCGCGATGAGCCGCTCGGGATCCCCGAAGTCCGCGAAGTGCCGGGCCGTCACATCCGGCCGCACCACGAAGTCCGCCTCACCGAGCTGGCGCTCCTCGAGCAGCTGGCGCGCGGCGGCGTCGGCCTGGAGCGCGGTCCCCACCGGTCCCCGCACGTCCTCCGGGGCGCCGCGACCCGACACGTCCACCGCTAGCACATGGATCGCGCCGAGGTGACGGCAGGTGTTCACCGGCACCGGCTCGGCCCAACCGCCGTCCACCAGGATGTGTTTCCCGAGTCGCAGCGGCTCGAACAGGCCCGGGATGGCGGACGAGGCGTAGACCCCGTCCACCAGCGGCCCACCGGCGAAGATCATCCGCCGGCCGGTCGTCAGGTCGAGCGCCGCGGTGGCGAAGGGAATCCGCGTCGCCTCGAACACCGCCACGCCGAGCAGCTGCCGCAGCGAGTCGCGCATCGCCTCCCCGCCCACCAGCGCCCCCTTGCCGCGCCGCGCCCGCCACACGGCGCGCACGGCGTCCCCCAGGCCCGCAGGTCCTGCCGCCCGCCCCCCGAGGGCGGCGAACGTCTCGATGTTGAAGCCGGTCCCCCGGGTCCTCAAGTGCCCGAGGATGCGCTCCTCCGCCTCCCGCGCGCCGCTGGATGGTGACGAAGACGGGGCCGATCACGGCCCCACCGCTCGTCCCCGCGACGTAGGACACGGGGATGCCCTCGCGGTCCAGCACCTTCAGCACGCCCACCTGCGCCAGGGCGCGCGCCGTGCCGCCCGAGAGCGCGACCCCGAGCTCGCCGCTCTGGACGCAGCCGCACCCGGTGGGTAGCACCTCGACGCCGACCCCCGCGAGCGGAATCATGATCCCTCCTCGCGACGGGGCCCTCGCCGCAGCTCCCAGCTCCGCCACAGGTAGTAGATCGCCGGGATGACCGCGAGCGTCAGCCCCGTCGCCGTCACCATCCCGCCCACCATCGGGGCGGCGATCCGCTTCATGACGTCCGCTCCCGTGCCCGCGCTCCACAGGATCGGCGCCAGGCCGGCGATGATCGCGGTCACGGTCATCATCACCGGCCGGAGCCGCTGGACGGCGCCCTCCTGCACGGCCTCCGCCACGTCGCGCACGCTCCGTAGGGTGCCGGCCTCGCGGCGGCGGTGGTACGCCTCATCCAGGTAGATGAGCATGACGACGCCGGTTTCGGCGGCCACGCCGGCCAACGCGATGAACCCCACCCACACCGCGACGCTCGTGTTGTAGCCCAGGGCCCAAATGGACCAGACCCCACCGACCAGGGCGAAGGGCAGCGCGAGCATCACGATCAGCGTCTCGGCGACGCCGCGGAAATTGAGGTACAGCAGCAGGAAGATGAGCCCGAGCGTCACGGGCACGACCACTTTGAGTTTCTGCCGCACCCGCTCCATGAACTCGAACTGCCCGCTCCAGGCCAGACTGTAACCGGTGGGGAGGGTGAGCTCGGCCGCCACGACCCGCTGGGCGTCGCGCACATAGCCGCCGAGATCGCGCCCCTCGATGTCCACATAGACGGTCGTCACAGGAAACGCGTCATCCGTCTTCACCGCCATCGGCCCCTGGACGACGCTGACCGCCCCGATCTGGCCGAGCGGGATCTGCGGGCCGGCCATCGTCGGCACCACGATACTGCGCAGCTTGTCCAGGTCGTCGCGCAGCTCCCGCGGGTAGCGGACGTTGACCTCGTAGCGCTCCCGGCCCTCCACCGTGATTGCGGCGGTCATGCCGCCCGCCGTCGCCATGATCACGTCGTGCACGTCGCCCGCGTTCAGCCCGAAGCGCGCCGCCTGCGCCCGGTCGATGCGCACGTCCACGTAGTAGCCGGACACGTTGCGCTCGGCGAACACGTTCCGCGTCCCCGGCACGTCCTGGAGGATCTGTTCGACATGCTCGCCCAATCGCTGGAGCGTGTCGAGGTTGGGCCCGTAGATCTTGACGCCGACGGGCGTGCGCACCCCGGTGGCCAGCATGTCGATGCGGTTCTTGATCGGCATCGTCCAGGCATTGGCCACGCCCGGCAGCCGCACCGCCCGATCCATCTCGCCGACCAGCCGCTCGGTGGTCATGCCCGGGCGCCACTGGGCGTGCGGCTTGAGCACGATCGTGGTCTCGTACATGTCGAGCGGCGCCGGATCGGTGACGGTGTTGGCGCGGCCCACCTTGCCGAACACGGAGGCGACCTCGGGGAACGAGGCGAGGATCGAGTCCTGGCGGACCATGATGGCCCGCGCCTGGGCGATGGACACGCCCGGAACCGTGGTGGGCATGAAGAGGAGCGACCCCTCGTCGAGCGGCGGCATGAACTCGCTCCCCAGCCTGCTCCAGGGGAACAGGGTGGCGGCGAGCACCACCACGCCGGCGAGCACCACGCGCCGCGGGTGTCGCAGTACCGAGGCGATGACCGGCCGGTAGGCCCGCATCAGCCAGCGGTTCACGGGGTTCGACTCCTGCGGCCGGATCTTTCCGCGGATCAGGTACCCCATGAGCACCGGCACGAGGGTGATGGACAAGAGTGCCGCGCCGGCCATCGCAAAGGTCTTGGTGAAGGCGAGCGGCTTGAACAGCCGCCCCTCCTGCTGCTCCAGCGAAAAGACCGGCAGGAACGAGACGGTGATGATGAGCAGCGAGAAGAAGAGCGGCGGCCCCACCTGCACCGCGCTGTCGCGCACGACATCCCAGCGCGAGCGGCCTGTGGGCGTGTGCGCTTCCCGCTCGAGATGCGCGTGCATGTTCTCGATCATGACGATCGCCGCGTCCACCATGGCGCCGATCGCGATCGCGATCCCGCCCAGGCTCATGATGTTCGCGTTCACGCCGATCCACCGCATCACGATGAACGAGATCAGGATGCCGAGGGGCAGGGTGACGATCGCCACGAGCGCCGAGCGGACGTGCAGGAGAAACAGGATGGAGATCGCCGCGACGATGAGCGATTCCTCGACCAGCGTCCGGTTGAGGTTGTTGATCGCGCGGTGGATGAGGTCGGAGCGGTCGTACACGGGCCGCAGCCGGACCCCGGCGGGCAGGGTGCGCTGGATCTCGCTGATCCGTTGCTTGATCGCCTCGATGGTCTTGAGCGCATCGCTCCCGAAGCGCATGATCACGATGCCCGCCACCACCTCCCCGCGCCCGTTCAGGTCGGCCGCGCCGCGCCGGGGGGCGGGCCCCACTTCCACCGTGGCCACATCGGAGACGCGGATCGGCGTCCCGGTCATCGTGGCGCCCACCGCGACGCTGCCGATATCCTCGATGCCGCGGAGGTAGCCGAGGCCGCGGATCATGTACTCCCGCCCGCCCATCTCGATGACGCGCGCGCCGACGTCCGCGTTGTGGGCTCCGATCGCCTCGATCACCCGCATCACCGGGATACCGAAGGCGCGCAGCCGCTCGGGATCGAGCTCCACCTGGTACTGCTTCACGTAGCCGCCGAGGCTCGCCACCTCGGAGACGCCGGGGATCGCCGTGAGCTGGTAGCGGAGGTACCAGTCCTGCAGGGTGCGGAGCTGGGCCAAGTTTAGGGAGTCGCTCTCCAGGACGTACTCGAACACCCACCCGACGCCCGTGGCGTCCGGGCCCAGCGTGGGCTCCACGCCCCGCGGCAGGCGCTGGCGCAGCCCGTTCATGTACTCGAGCACTCGGGAGCGTGCCCAGTAGAGATCGGTGCCGTCCTCGAACAGCACGTAGACCAGCGACAGCCCGAAGAACGAGAATCCCCGCACCACCCGCGCCCCGGGCACTTTGAGCATCTCGGAGGCGACCGGGTAGGTGACCTGGTCTTCCACGATCTGCGGGGCCTGCTCCGAGAACTCGGTCTGGATCACGACCTGGACGTCCGAGAGGTCGGGCAACGCGTCGACGGGGGTGGTCGCGATTGCCCAGATCCCCGCCCCGACGACGGCGGCGGTCGCCAGCAGCACCAGAAAACGGTTGCGGAGCGACCACGCAATGACGTTCGCGATCATGGCCGCTTCTTCTCCGTTTCTCCGGTCATCCCCGGCATGTCGGGCATCCCCGGCATCCCGGCCATGCCGGTGCCTTTGGCCAGCCGCGACTCGGCGTCCACCAGGAAATTCGCCGAGGCCACGATGCGCTCTCCCTCGGCCACGCCACGCAGGACTTGCATGCGGTCTTCTGCGCGTGGCCCGAGCGTCACCTCGCGCGGGTCGAGGGCGCCATCCTGGCGCACGACGAAGACGAGATTCCGTTCTCCCGTCATGACGACCGCCTCCGCCGGGACGCTCAGTACATCCCGGCCGAGCAGCACCTCGAACAACAGCGTGGCGTACATGCCCGGCTTGAGCAGCCCGCCCCGGTTGGGGAGCTCCACCCGTACCCGAGCGGTGCGGCTCTCCTCGGTCACGACCGGCCAGACGAAGCTCACGCGACCCGGGAACGAGCGGCCGGGGTAGGCGGCGAGCTCGGCCTGAGCGGGGGCGCCGCGCCGGATCAGCGCGAGATCCTGCTCGAACACCTCGCCTTCGATCCACACGGTCGAGAGATCGGCGAGCCGGTAGAGCGTCATCCCCGGCATCACCGCCTGCCCCGCGACGACCATCTTCTCGAGCACCACGCCGTCGAACGGCGCGCGCAGCGTGAGGGTCTTGGTGACCTCGCCGGTTTCCTCCAGGCGGGCGATCTGCTCGGCCGAGATGTCCCAGTAGGCGAGGCGGCGACGCGACGCCGTGACGAGCTCCCGGGCGCTGCGCCAGGCCTCGACCTCGGTCGAGTCGACGGACGCCGCGAGCCGCCGGGCGGTGAGCAGCTCCTGCTGCGCCGCGACGAGCATCGGGCTGTACAGGGTGAGCAGCGGCTCGCCCCGCCGAACCGCAACGCCGGTGGCGTTGACGAGCAGCTCTTCGACGTAGCCGTCAATCTTCGGCGTGATGTCGGCAAGCCCCGGCTCGGCCGGGACGACCTGGCCGACCGTTCGCACCCGCCGTGCCAGCAGGCCCCGCTGCACGACGGTGTAGGTCACGCCGATGGCGCGCGCCTGCTCGACCGTCAGGTGCACCGGCTCGCGGCCGAGGCCGGCACCCGTATCAACGCCCGCCCCGGTCGCCGCGGTCATGGCGGCGTGCTCTTCCGGCGTCATCCCGGCCATCTCTTCGGGCTCGGAGTCCTTGCGGCAGGCGCCGAGCAGCAGTACGGCGCCTGCGACGAATGCGACTACGACGTGCTTCATGGCGCCCCTCCCCCGGGCGCGCCCGGGCTCAGTGTCAGCGAGCGCCCGAGCAGGGCCTCCAGCTCGCCCACGGTCTGGTAGAAATCGGCGTTCAGGCGGTAGGTCTCGATCTCGTAGCGGTTCACGGTCATCTGGTTGTCCACGAGCTGCATGAAGGTGACGCGCCCCACGCGATAGGTGGCGAGTGCGGCCTGGACCGAGCCGCGGGCCTGGGGCAGGATGCTCGAGCGGTACAAGCGGCCCAGGTTGCGGTCCTGCACGGCACGGGCCCGAAGCTCGACGACCCGCGCGATGGTCTCGTTGCGCAGGCCCCGGAGCTCGGCCTCCGACATGTCGCGCATCGCGGCCATCTGGCGGCGCATGGGGAGCTGCTTCGAGCCCGCGAAGATCGGGAGGTTCACGCCGACCATCAGGCTCACCATGTCCGGGAACTCGGGCCGCCGCTGATATGCGAAGCCCACCTCGAAATCGGGATAGAGCTCGCGGCGCGCGGCGGCCAGCCACGCCTCCGCGGCGGCCACCCGTTCGGCGCCGGCCACGAGCGCCGGCCGGGCCTGGAGCGCGAGCGCCACGAGCGAGTCCACCGGGGGCAGCTCGCCCGCGGGCTCGGGCAGCTCGAGCGCCCCGATGGGGCTCGTCGCCTCGCGACCTAGAAGCGCGTTGAGGCGCGCTGCTGCGGCGACCCGCTCCTGTCGCATGCGGGTGATTTCCTCACCCATGCGGGCGACCTCGACCTGGGCCCGGAGCACGTCCTGCTGGATCCCCGTGCCGACGGCGTACATCGCGGTGCTCACCTCGAGGAACTCCCGCAGCAGGCCTTGGGTGCGCCGCATCACCTCCAGCGCCCGATCCGCGAAGGCGGCCTCGAAGTAGGCCATGCGGACCTGTGCCGCGAGCATCCGCGCCTGTTCGTCCGCGTCGGCGGACGCCGCGGCGGCGCCGTGCTGGGCAGCGCGCCGCGCGCCGCCCAGCTTCCCGGGCCAGGGCAGCATCTGCATGAGCTGCACCTGGTTCATGGTCATGGGGTCCATGGTGGACCCGAACTCGGAGGCCATGCGGTTCATCAGGGCGAGTTGGAGCTGCGGGTCGGGGAGCGCGCCCGCAGGCCCGACTCCCTCCGCAGCCGCTCGCGCGGCGGAGCGGGCGGCCCCGAGCATCGGATTCGCCTCGAGTGCGATCTGAACCGCATGGGTCACGGTCAGGGTGTCGGCGGGCGCGGCCTGCGCGGCCACGCGGGTCGCGAGACTCGTCGCGAGCAGCGTGGCCGCGATCAGGTGAGTCATGGTTTGCCTCATGGTCGTCCCGTCAGCTGGCCGACGCCGTGGGCTTGGCCCAACGGTTGTAGAAGAACGCGACCAGTCCGCCGATCAGGGCACCCATGACCGCGCCCCAGGCGATGCCGACGAGCCACCCGCTGACCGTCGGGCCGGAGCCGAGGAACAACTCCATCCACAGGTCGGGGCGGCCCGCGCTGGCGTAGATCGCAAAGCAGAGGAGATTCACGAGCGCGAAGACGGCGGCGCCCGCGAACGCAAGGGCCCTGGTGTCGAGCTGCGTGTTCATCTGATCCTCCTGTTCCCGGCCAGCTGGCCGGGATGCGTGTCAGAGCCGATCCCGGAGGATTCCGGGATCTACACGACTCGCCGTGCGGCGAGGAGGATCAGCTGTTGGGGGGTGGGGTCGGGGGACCGAGCTGAAAGAGGTCGGCCAGCCGTGGGGTGAGAACGGGCGCCGACAACCCCTGCGGGGACGCCACGGCGAGAGACGGAACCGGCGGATGCAGGGCCGGGGCCAAGCCGGTGCATGCCAGAGCGGCGATGCACACGGCGATGTCGGCATGGTGGCAGCCGTGCTCCGTCGCCGGCACGAGCGCGGTCTGCGCGTCCCCCGCCGGGGGGCAGTCCCGCGAGCCGCCTGCCTGCCCACCCGCCAGCGGGGCAAGAAGCAGTGACAGCACGACGCTCGCGGACATCACGCCCGCGAGCATGCGCTCGGTCAGAGACCTCTTGCGTGCTTTCACTCTCTGCTCCGCACGAAAGCTAACACCTCGGCCTGCTCAGGGCGACGGTGCCTCGTCAGCGCGGCGGCTGCGCGGGCTGCGGGGGCTGCGCCGGCCGTGGCCCCATCGGCATGCCCTGACGCATCTCCATCTGATGACCCTCCCTCGCGTCCACCCACCCCTCCACGCGCCCGCGCTGCGCATCGGTGAGCGCGGCCTTGGCCTGGGCGGCGGCGGCCAGCATCGTCCAGTGCGCCCGGCCCATGGCGTCGTGCGCCGCCCGGAACTGCCGGCGGGCGGCGACGGTGTCCGGCGCATCGGCGGCGAGCGTCTGGCTCAGGGCCTGCATCTGCGTCCGCGCCTGGGCGTGCGCCGCATCGTGCGCGGTCTTGGCCGCGTCCCGCAGCACCGTGAGGCGTGTGACTTGTTGCGGTGTGAGGCCAAGCGCATCCTTGCGCCCGAGGAGATGGTCGGGCGCGAACGCCATGCCCCGCATCATCGGCTGCATCATCTCGTGCATCTGCTCCATGTGCCCCATCATCTGCGACATCATGTGCATCGGACCCATCATGCCGCGCACCGTGTCGGGCCGCCCGGGCTGCTGTGCCGCGAGCGGCGCCACGAGGAGCAGCAGGGTTCCTACGGTCGGCATCGTCTTCATACGCGTCGTCTCCGTGGTGGAGGCTCGTGGAGGTTGGTGGAAGATGGTGGAGTCTAGTGGAGGATCGATGAAACCTCCACCATCCTCCACCAACCTCCACCGTCCTCCGGTCAGGCCTTGAGCGTCTTCGTGCCCTTGCTCGAAGGCGCCGAAGGTCCGCTCATAGCGGTGGACCTTCTCAGCCTTCTCCTCGGCGACCTGCTCCTTCTTGCCGCTGATCGTCAGGAGATTGCCCTCCAGCGAGATCTTCACGTCCTCGGGCTTGACGCCCGGCAGCTCCGCCACGATGCGGATGGCCTCCGGCTCCTCGACGATGTCGACGACCGGGGTCCAGGCTGCGGTCGTGAGCGTCGGCAGGGGCCACTCGAAGCCGGCGAACGGCTCCGGGAATCTGCCCATCCGACGCTCGAGGTTGTACAGCAGGTCGAGCATCGGGTCCGGGGTCCTGCGCGTGATGCCGAACATATGCGTCTCACCTCCCCTCACGGTGCGCCCGCAACCTACGGGTTGGGCCGTGAGGGGCCGGTGAATCCCGTGGGCAATGCTTCACACGCGTGGCATCGCCCCACCCGCACCGCGTTACTGTTCCCGTTCAGGGCCGCCTCACCGGTAGACGATGGAGGACACGCACGATGGATCGGACACTGCTGGTGCTCGTCGCCGCGCTCATGCCCGGCGGGCTCTCCACGGCGGCAGCGCAGCGCGCCGCTGACTCGCTCCCGCCCGGCGTCATGCCGGCCCTCATCGCCGACGGCGAGAAGATCTTCAAGGGCACCGGCCTGTGCCACGCGTGCCACGGCCCCGACGGCAAGGGGATCGAGGCCGTGAAGGGACCGAACCTGACCGACACCCTGTGGCTCCACAGCAAGGGGACCTACGACGACATCGTGCGGCAGATCACGACGGGCGTCTCGGCGCAGCAGTCCAAGCTGGGCGGCGTGATGGCGCCGCGCGCGGGGATGCCACTGACCGACGCGCAGGTGCGGGCGGTGGCGGCCTACGTCTGGAGCCTGCGGCTCACGAGCCGCAAGCCCTGAGGCTCACCGCGTCGGGATGGCCGAGCCGTGACACACCGTGCACGGCTCGGGATTCCCGGCGGGCGTCCAGTCGGAATCGTAGCGGCGGATGGTCGACAGCAGGGCGTGTCGAGCGAACGCCTCCGGCTCAGGCGGCCGGAGCCGCCGTCAGGGACGCCAGCAGCCCATCGAGCTTTGCTCGCGGAACCACGCCGATTTCGCGAGCGGCTTCTCGACCGGCCACGAACCCGACCAGGGTAGGGATCCCGCGAATGCCGAATCGCATCGCGGTCGCCGGGCTGTGGTCGGTGTTCATCTTGAGCACGAGCACTCGGCCCGCCTGCTCGCGCGCCAGGTCGTCGAGCACCGGGGCCATCACCTTGCAGGGACCGCACCAGTCGGCGTAGAAATCGACCAGGACCGGCACTTCGGTGTCAGCGATGACGCGGTCGAAGCTCTCGTCGCTCACGGCCAGCGGCCGGTCGAGCAGAATCGGCCGCCCGCAGCTGCCGCACTTCGGCCGGTCGTCCAGGCGATCCAGGTCCACGCGGTTCAACGTGGCGCAGAAAACGCAGCCCACGGTGGCCTTGCGGCCCACCTTACCCTCTGCCATGCGTTCGCCTCCGTGTTTCAGGCGCGTCGCCCCCGGTGCAGCAGCTTGAGCAGGCCCTCGAGCGGCCGCGTGTTCGCCACCTGCCGGACCTCCGCCCAACCGCGCCGCGCCTGATCCACGCCCCACCGCATGAATCGCAGCTCCGCCGCCGCATGGGCGTCGGTCGAGATCACGAGCCCAGCACCGAGATCCAGCGCGGCCCGGGTCTGGACGTCGTCCAGGTCGAGCCGCTCGGGCTGGGCGTTCACCTCGAGCAGCACGCCGTGGTCCGCCGCCGCCCGGCAGATCAGCTCGAGGTCGAGCTGCATCGGCGCGCGCCGACCCAGCAGGCGACCCGTCGGGTGGCCGAGCACGTCCACGGCGGGATGGTGCAGGGCCCGCAGGATCCGGTCCGTCTGCTGGCGCTCGGGGAGGTCGAGCCTCGAGTGCACGGAGATGACCACGCAGTCGAGCGCCGCCAGGGTCTCGTCGTCGAGGTCGAGCGAGCCGTCGGCGAGAATGTCCACCTCGGCGCCTTTCAGCACGGTGAGCGTGCGCAGCCGCGCGTTCAGCCGATCGATCGCCTTCATCTGGCGGCGGAAGCCCGCGGAATCGAGCCCCTGGACCATGCGCAGCGCCGGCGTGTGATCGGTGATCCCGATGTACTCGTAGCCGAGGGCCTGTGCCGCCTCGGCCATCTCCTCGAGCGTGCCCCGCCCGTCGGAGCCCGTCGTGTGCATCTGGAGGTCGCCGCGGATGTCCGTCAGCTCGACCAGGTGGGGCAGCCGTCCCTCGCGCGCCGCCTCGATCTCACCCCGGTCCTCCCGCAGCTCCGGCGCGATCCACGGCAGGTCCACCGTGTCGTACACCTGCGCCTCCGTGCGCCCGGCGATCTGCTGCTCGCCGCGGAACACCCCGTACTCGCTCACCTTCAGTCCCCGCTGCTGGCCCAGCCGGCGCAGGGCGATGTTGTGCGCCTTGGAGCCCGTGAAGTAATGCAGGCCCGCTCCGTAGCTCTCCGCCGGGAGCACCCGCAGATCCACCTGGAGGCCCGAGCGCAGCCGCACCGACGCCTTCGTGGGCCCGTGCGCCAGCACCTCCTCGACCTCGGGATAGGCCACGAAGCGGTCGGCCACGCCCGCGTCCTCGGCGGCGTCGACCAGAATGTCGAGGTCTCCGACGGTGTCCTTGCCACGCCGGTAGCTGCCGGCGATCTCGGCGCGTGTGACCCCCGGGGCGGCGCTGAGGTAGCCGAGCAGGGCTTCGCCGTACTGCCCGGCCACCGCGCGGGGCACGCGCTGCTCCCCGCCCATCCCGCGCCGCGCCGCCAGCTCCTCCAGGATGTGCTGCTCGGTCTTGGCCGCGAATCCCTTGATCTCGCGAATCCGACCCGCGCGCGCCGCTTCCTCCAGCTCCTCCAGCGAGCTGACGCCCAGCGCGTCGTACAGCGCGCGGGCCTTCTTGGGACCGAGCCCGCGCACGCGCATCAGCGCGACGAGCCCTTTGGGCAGCTCCCGCGTGACCTCGGCGAGGGCCGCCAGCGTCCCCGTCTGCACGATCTCGACGATCTTCCCGCCGAGGTCGGTGCCGACGCCAGGCAGCTCGGCGAGCCGCTTGGGGCCCGCGCGCGCCAGCTCGGCCACGGGTTCGGGGAGCTCCTCGATGGTGCGGGCCGCGTTGCGGTACGCCCGGACACGGAATGGATTCGCGCCCTGGATCTCGAGGAGGTCGGCCAGCTCCCGGAAGATCCGCGCGACTGCGGCGTTCTCGACGGGCATGGCCTTCACGCTGGCGCCGCCACTGCCACGGCGCAACCCGCGGCGACGCGGGGTTCACCGTCATCTCACGGTTCGTGCTACATTGGTGCCGTCCCGGTACCCGAGCTCGCGCCTATTATCCTCGATCCCTGGCTGACGACCCTGGCCGCCGTGCTGGTCGTCAGCGCCCTGCCGCTCGCCGGCCTGCTGGTGCTCGGTCGCGACGAGCGGCGCCTCGAGGCGGGCTTGCATCGCCTCGCGAGCTTCGCGGCGGGCGCGCTCCTGGGCGGCGCGTTCATGCACCTGCTGCCCGAAGCGCTCATCCGCCAGGGCGTCGTCTCCGGAGTGTTTCTCTCCCTCGTCGCGGCCTTCCTCGGGTTTTTCGTGATCGAGAAGTTCCTGTGGCACCACGGTCACCACCTGGTCGCCGACCCGGCCACCGTTCGCCCCCTGGCGGCGCTCAACCTGGTCGGCGACGGGCTGCACAACCTGATCGACGGCATGGTCATCGCCGCCGCGTTCGCCAGCGATCCCACCGTCGGGCTCGCCGCGACGATCGCCGTCGTCCTGCACGAGGTGCCCCAGGAGCTGGGCGACTTCGCCATCCTGGTCCGGGCGGGAGTGCCGGTGCGGCGCGCCGTCTGGCTCAACTTCCTGTCCGGCCTCGCCGCCGTCGCGGGCGCGATCCTGACACTCGCCATCGGCGAGCGGGTGGAGGGTTTCACCACGGCCCTGCTCCCCGTCGCCGCCGGGTCCCTGATCTACATTGCCGCCTCGGATATCGTCCCCGAGCTGCAGCACGAGCGCAGCGCCCGTGGAGGCCTGTCGCAGATCATCCTGATGATCGTCGGCTTCGCGCTCGTCAGCCTGCCGGCGCTGCTGTCCGGTGCCCACGGCGGCCCGTGACCCAGGCGGGTCAGGTATCCACGACGCCGATGTAGGGCAGCGTTCGAAACCGGTCCTCGTAGTCCAGCCCGTATCCCACCACCCAGCGGTCCGGCAGGTCGAACCCCACATAGTCCAGCGCCACGTCGACCTGGAGCCGTCCCGGCTTGCGCGTGAGCGCGCAGGTCTTGAGCGACGCCGGGTTCCGCGCGCGCAGCGTTGCCACCAGGTAGGCGAGTGTGTGACCGCTGTCCACGATGTCCTCGACCACGAGCACGTGCCGTCCCGCCACGGGCACGCGCAGGTCCATGGCCAGCCGCACGGCGCCCGTCGGTGCCGCGCCCCGTTCGTAATGCGAAAGGGCGACGAAATCCACGCGGCAGGGGAGCGAGAGCCGCCGCGTGAGGTCCGCCACGAAGATGAAGGCGCCGCGCAGCACGCCCACGACCAGCACCTCGCCCACCGTTTCGTAATCGCGCGAGATTTCTCGGGCGAGGGCCTCCACCCGGGCGGCGATCGCGGACTCGGAAATCAACACGGGCGGCGCGGTCGATCGACGCATGGCGGCTCCTCAAGGGACGTTGCAGTTCGGGACGCCGGAACGCCGGCGACGCTCCGGCCGTTCACGGGTTAGAGTGCCGACGCGTGCGCTTCAGCGCAGTGCCTTCGCCGAGCACACCCTTCAGGGTGTGGATATTAGCGCCGTGACCGCCTTGTGAGAGGAGTCATCCAATGCCGACCTGGCTTCGCCGTGGCCCATCCTCGCTGGCGATCCTCCTCGCCGCGTGCGCGGGCTCACCTCCGCCGGTACCCGTTTCCGGCAGCGCCGGTGACGTGGCCGCCCTCGTCGGTGAATGGGTCGGCGAATACTCGAGCCCGGCCACCGGCCGCAGCGGCAGTATCACGTTCACGCCGTCCGCGCGGGGCGATACGGCGCATGGCGACGTGGTCATGATCCCCGCCGAGTGGGGGCGCCGCCTCGAGCCCTGGCGGGAAGGCGGCCCCACGACACCCACGCGCCCCGGCCCCGAGCCCCTCACCATCACGCTCGTGAGCGTGGTGGAAAACCGGGTCAGCGGGGCGCTCGCACCCTACGCTGATCCGGCGACGGGCGTCCAGCTCGTCACCACCTTCGACGGCCGCCTGCACGGCGATACCATCTCGGGCACATTCACCACGCGCGTCTCCGACTCCCCGGGAACCCAGACGGGCGGGTGGAGAGTGGTGCGGAAGCGCTAGGCGCCCGTTAAACCCGCCTGAGGCGGGAGGTGCACAGGGTCAGGGCCCGGCCTCCCCGCCGGGCCTCAGCCCCGTGATCGCCAGGGCCACCACACCCGCCGCGAACGCCGCGCCCAGAATGGCCAGCATGCCGCGGCGGAAGGACGGGCTCCCCAGCCATGCCGCGTAGCCCGCCTTCGCCACCGTGTTGGCCAGCGCGGCGAGGGCGATGCCGCCGGCGGCGGCACCAGGAGACAGCTCTGCACCGGCCAGTCCGGCCAGGCTGAGCGTGATCGCATCGACGTCTGTAAGCCCCGCCAACACGGCCGCGGCCCCGACGCCCCACGCGCCCAGATAGCGCGCAGCGGCCTCGACGGCGAGCAGCACCACGGCGTACAGCGCCGCGAACCGCAGTGCCTGCCCGAGCCGGAAGGGGTTTGTGACCCGGGGCTCGCTGCCGGCTGCGGCGGCATGCCGCCGCCCCAGGAAGGCCACCGCTACCGCCGCGCCCCCCACCATGGCGCCGAGCACGGGACTCAGCGACCCCAGCGCGGAGGGACCGGCGACCGCCGTCAGCAGGCCGATGCGCAGCACCATGACCAGCGACGCGAGGCCGCCTGCCACCGCCAGCCGGAGACCCTGCACCGGATGCTCGCGCGAGCGCGCGGCGAAGGACACCGTCACGGCCGTGCTCGACACGAGACCGCCCAGCAACCCGCTCAGATACACCGCCCGCGTGCTGCCCCACAGGCGCATCGCCACGAACGCCGCGAACGAGAGCCCGCAGACGATCACGACCATCCCCCAGAGCTGGCGGGGATTCCACACGCCCCAGGGCCCGTAGCCTCGGTTCGGGAGCACGGGCAGGACGACCACCGCAATGACGGCGAGCGTGAGCGCCGCCTCCAGCTCTTCGCTCGTCAGCGTGCGGGGGAAGGCCTCGAGGCGGATCTTCAGGGCCAGGAGCACCGCGACACCGATGCCGATGGCGCCGGCCATCACCAGGGCCCCGGCCCCGGCCATCGCTCCTGCCCAGTAGGTGGCGAGCGCCGCCATCTCCGTCGTGGACCCCAGGTCGCCCTGGCGGCTCGTCTGCACGTACGACACGACGACGAGCGCCGCGACGCCGAGGAAGCCCGCCACCGTGGCGATCCCGATCTCGCCGGCGAGCAGGGTGACGCCGGCGCCCAGGAGCGCGAACACAGGGAATGTCCGGACGCCGGCGAAGTGCGCGCGCCCGCCCGCGCGCGCCTCCGAGCGCTCGCGCTCCAGACCGATCAGGCCGCCGAGCAGGCCGGCGACGAGGAGCCGGAGCAGGGCGATGTCCGACTGCGCGATGGGATCGATGAAGTCACCCATGGGCTGGCTAAAAAGACTGTGGCCCCTCGATTAATCAAGGGGCCACATGTATGGGCGTTGCGACCGCTAGCGCAGTCGCGTCTGGAAGCCGCGCGCGATCCGCATCGCGCCACCGATGGGAATGCCGCCGCTCGCCGCCGCCACGCCGGTGCGGTCGAGCACCATCTGGGCGACGCACGAGCTCCACCGCAGCGAGGCAGTGAGGTTCTTGCCGACGTACAGGGTGCGGTCGCTGCCGCAGGTGGGGCTCGCGGTGACGTCGTCGCCGTAGGACGCCCCGTACATGGTCGCGTTGATCTCGGGACAGCCGAAGCCCAGGATCAGACCGGCGAAGGTGACCGAGGATCCCGCTGGAGGCTCCAGCTCGAACTCGGCGCCATCGCCGTTGTAGAGGTCCATGATGATCAGTGCCTGGCCGTACCCGCTCGTGATTTCCATCTCTCCCCTGACCAGGATGATGGGGAAGTAGTTGTAGCACGGGTCCGCGGGGTTGTCCGAGCCCCAGTTGTAGGGATCGCTCGTCTTGCACGTTCCGTCGGCGTTGTAGGACGGCTTGACGCCGAACTTGATCTGGCTGGGGAGCCCCGCGATGATGTGGTTTGCCATCGCCTTGAGCTGGGCGAACGTGATGTCCCCATACTGCAGAAACGTCGTCGAGTCCATCGCCGCGTTCTGCTTCCGCGGTGGCGCTCCGGTGAGGGTGGAGCCCGCGTTGATCGTAACCTGCGTCGTATCCTTCATCTCGACGCCAGGCACGTTCCTCGTGGGGATGTTGGCGCAGCGGCTAGCGGGCCAGCTGGGCGGTCGCGTGTCCATCCCGCTCACCACCGAGTTGTTAGTGACCTTGAAGTCTCCACGAATCGTCCCGGCGGCGTTGCAGCACTTGCCCAGTGTGAACATCCCGCTCCCCTGCACGGGCGTCAGCAGGAAGCTCACCTGCTGCTCCCCGGCGAGCCCTCGGGCGCCACGACCTTCGGCGGTCAGCTGGTACAGCTGCTGGCCCCCGTTGTCGAGGCGCCGCAGCGTCACGTGATACTTGCCGCCGTTCGACAGGGTGCGCCAGCCGAAGTCCCGGGTGCCGCCGGGGGACAGGGCCGCCGGCGCTTTGCCCTTGTATAGGCTGTCCACGAACGCTGAGTCGATCTCGTTCCCCCAGAACTCCTGGAGCCCAGCTTCGGTCGAATAGAACGACGCGTTCGCCGACCGCACGGCCCGCGACGAGCGCGCTTCGTCGTCGGACGTCATCAGCGCGGCCACCGCGACCGTGCTCATGATGAGCAGCGCGAAGATCGCGACGAGCATGGCGAAGCCGTTGTCGCGCCGCGGCGCTCCTGTCTGGGTCGTGGTCGGTGTGCTCATGTTCCCGGTCCTCATTGATCAATCGCTCGTGATTATCGCAGGCTCGTCCCGAAGCCGCGTGTGACGCGCACCAGGCCACCAGCGCCCCCCGGCAGGCCCCCGCTCGCCGCGGACAGGCCCGTCATCTGGAGCACGGTCTGGATCACGCAGGTGCTGTACGTCAGGTTGCTGCCCTTCTCCATGTGGAGGGACGCGTCCAGGTCGGAGTAGCAGCTGTTCGCGGCTGTGACCTTGTCCGCGAAGATGGCTCCGTACACCTGGTGGCCGTTCTGGATCTCGGGGCAGCCGAACCCGATGACGATCCCGGCGAACAGGGAGGTGCTGTTGCCCTGGAACTCGGGTTCGCTCCCCTTGAGCGGCGAGCCGATGCGGTCACTGATGATGACCCCCTGCCCGTAGCCGCCGGAGATCGTGACCTCGCCCTTGATCAGGATGATGGGGAAGTAGTTGTAGCAGGCGTGGGTCGGGTCGTTCGATCCCCAGTTCCAGATGTCGGTCGTCTTGCACGTGCCGTTGGTGTTGGTGGTCGCAAGCAAGGCGCGCGTGATGTCGCCACCCGACGCGTCGATCACGATGTTCGCCATCGCCTTGAGCTGGTTGAACGTCAGGCTGCCGTAGTTCAGGAACCACGTCGAGTCGATCGCCGCGTTCTGCGCCTTCTTCGGGTTGCCGGTGAAGATCAGGCTCGAGTTCGACGAGGTGGTCAGCTGGAGCGTGTCCTTCATCAGGACGCCCGGCTTGTTCTGGAACGGGATACCGGTGCAGCGGTTGTTCGTGGTCCAGACCGGCGGGTTGCCGTCCATTCCCGTGAGTTTGGTGTTGAGGCTGCTGTAGCCCTCCAGATCAACGTCGCCACGCACCGTCGCCGCCGCCTGGCAGCAGTTCCCCAGCGTGTAGCCGCTGCCACCCCCGGGCACGGCCGTCATCAGGAACGTGATCTGCTGCTGGCCGCTCATGGCCTTCGCGGCCCGCCCCTCCGCGACCAGGCCGTAGATGGCCTGGCCGCCGTTATCGTAGCGCCGGACAGTGATGTGGTGCTGGGTGCCGTTCGGCAGCGTCGTCCACCCCAATACACGGCTGCCCCCGGGCGTGAGCGTCAGCGTGCCCTTGCTGATGCTGTCCACCACGGGGTTCGCCGCCCACGCGTACTGTAACCCCGCCTCGGCACCGTAGAACGACATGTTCGCGGCGCGCGTGGCCCGGGACGTGCGCCGCTCGTCGTCCGCGCCCATCAGCGCCGCCACCGCCACCGTGCTCATGATCAGGAGCGCGAAGATCGCGATCAGCATGGCGAACCCGCTCTCGCGACTCGCCTCGATCCGGTCCATTCGTTCCGCAGCCGTCATGGTGCCCTCACCATTGTTCAGCCCCGCAGCGCGACTCTGGTCCGCACCGTGTCCCGCCGGAACGCGAGCGCCGGCGGCCGCACCACGTTCGGCGCCTGGCCCCAGCTCTCACCCCGGATCACGATCTCGACTTCCGCCACCAGCAACCGGTTCGCCGTCACGTTGCCCGCGGCGTCGCGATACACGAACGCCAGGCCCCCGTCGGCCGGCGCGCGCAGCGGCCCCGTGAGCTTCTCGTACGTCGCCGCGTTGCCCACCTTGCGACCGAGCCACCAGCGCCCGGCTTCCTGGTAGATCCCGTACTGGATCCGGCGAAAGGCCAGGAACGGCGCGCCCACGTACACGCTGTCGATGTACGTCGTGGCGGGGAGCCCGGTCACCTCGACACCCAAATCCGGTACCGTCGTGCCCGTGGTCGATGCCACCCCGTTGGGGGGCACCGTCGTCTTGCCCCTGCCCTTCCCGGCGGTCGCGTCACCCCAAAAGCAGTTGAGCACGCCGCCCAGGCTCGCCGGCCGGTAGATGTTCGTGATGCGGACGACCTTCCAGCCGTCGTCCGCCACGCCCGCCCCGGCCGCCTTGAAGACGAGCGCGCTGTCGTCGGCCGTCGCGTTGAACTCGCCTGCGGTCACCGAGAGCCCGTAGCGCGTCAGCGTCGGGTGCTCGCTGCACAGGATGCCGCTCGCCTGAATCGAGCGCACCGCGAAGGAGTCGGTCGCCGCGAAGTACAGGTCGCCCGAGGCCGCAGACGCCTGCCGCAGCTCCCAGGTCAGGAGCGACGCTGCGCCGCGCACGCTGTTGCGCACGTCGGTCACCTCGAGCTGCGACTGATAGGCCCGGCCCTGGTTGATGATCAGCCCGTACACGCCGCCCATCAGGATGAGGGCCACGACGAGGTACACCAGGACCTCGGCGATCGTGATCCCGGCTTCGCTCCGCCGCGCGCGCTGGAGGAGGGCGATCACAGCGTGTCCCGCGCGGCGAAGTAGAGGAGCAGCGTGTCCCGCACGAGCGCGCCCGTCGGGGTCGTCCGCTTCATCACGAGGACCGCCTGCTTGGGGTCCGTGCCGGACACCGTCCAGTTCATCGGATAGCCCATCACGACCGACGAGTCGGTCTTCACGTTCTTGAATCCCTGCCGCATGAGGATCTCAGCCTGCTGCTGGATCGCGGCCCAGGCCGTCATGTCGGTGCGGCCCGTGCGCATCTGGCGGTTCGCCATGCTGCCCGACAGCGCCACCCCGATGAGCCCGATCGACAGGACGATGATGCCGACGAGCAC
>Ga0187893_10006175_pt1 | contig 20730 bp, 15 predicted proteins | sample MA1701074metaG_FD_139574 | JGI IMG/M metagenome (GOLD analysis project Ga0187893, IMG submission 139574) | White microbial mat communities from a basaltic lava cave in the Kipuka Kanohina Cave System on the Island of Hawaii, USA - MA170107-4 metaG ...
GCCCAGCTCCCCGAGTTCGAGATCGCCGACGACCGCACCGTGCGCACGCTCGCGCCGGACATGGACACGGGCTTCCGGCGCATCGCGTACCTGGGCTACGGAACGGCCCCGGGCGTCACGCGCTACTAGCGCCCAGGTGCGGACGGACGCGGGCCTCGAGCAGCGCGACGAGCTGCGGGTGCATGTACCCGAAGGCGTCCGAGATCCCGAGCACCACGAGCTTCTTGCCGCGCAGCTGCTCGCCGAATCGCTTCACGAGCTTGCTGCGATGCCCCTCCTCCATCACGAAGATGATCTCCGCCCACTCGATCAGGTCCCCGCTCACGGGCGTAGTCGCGTCGTGATTGGTGCCCGCCGCGATCGTCGCGACTCCCGGGTAGGCGGCGAACACGCGCTCCGCCGTCGGGCTGCGCAGCCGGCACTCCGAGCAGACGAACAGCAGGTTCACGGCTCGTCGACCTGGACTAGTCGCGCGTGCCGAAGGGCGGACCGCCGCCCGACTGCCGCAGAGCATCGCGGATCTCCAGCCATGGCACCTTCGAGCCGACCATGAAGTGCATCTCCGCGCTTCGCCCCGGGTCCGAGTCCAGCGTGCCGAGCCGGAAGCCGAGCAGCGCGGGCGTGTCGTCGCTGCGCTTGAAGATCGGCGAGCCGCAGCAGCCCGCGAAGAAGCGATGAACCCCCGGGCTCGACTCCCAGCTCTTCAAGAGATCCTCGCCCGCGACGAAGACCAGGTCGCTGGTCCGCACGCCTGCGGTGGTTCCGAAGCTCGAGCCCGAGTGCTTGCGGCACCGCCAGCAGTGGCAGAGCGTGACCGGTCCGAGAAGATCTCCGCGGATCTCGTAGCGGACTCGACCGCACGCGCACGATCCCGACAGCAGCCGGCTCATTGCGGCGTGACGTACGCCGCGGTGATCCCGCCGTCGACCAGGAAGGTCGCGCCGGTGGTGAACGAGGACTCGTCGGAGGCCAGGAAGAGCGCCGCGCGCGCGATCTCCTCGGCTTCGCCGAAGCGGCCCATGGGTATGTGCACGAGCCGGCGCTGCTTCTTCGCGTCGGTGTTCAGGTACTTCATGAGCAGCTCGGTGCGCAGCGGGCCGGGACAGAGCGCGTTCACGCGGATCTTCTCGCGCGCGTGGATCGCGGCCAGCTCGCGCGACATCGAGAGCACGCCGCCCTTGCTCGCGGTGTAGGCGAGCTGCGGCGTGGCCGCGCCGAGCACAGCGACGAAGGAGGCGACGTTGATGATCGAGCCGCCGCCCGCGCGCTTGAGCGCCGGAATGCCGAACTTGCAGCCCAGGAACACGCCCTTCAGGTTGACGCGCATGGTCAGGTCCCAGACCGACTCCTCGGTGTCGACCGCGCCGTTGTCGTCGATATGCGAGATGCCGGCGTTGTTCATCAGCACGTGGAGCGCGCCGAACTCGCGCTCCGCGGTCTCGATCATCGCGCGCGCGTCGTCGGCCTTCGAGACGTCCGCGCGCGCCACGCGCGCCTGGCCGCCGGCCTTCGCGATCTCGGCCGCGACGCGCTCGCCCGCGGGTACGTCGAGCTCCGCGATCACGACCTTCGCGCCCTCGCGCGCGAAGAGCAGCGCGGTCTCGCGCCCGATCCCGCTGCCCGCACCCGTGATCAGCGCAACTTTGCCCGCGAGCCGCATGCCGCCCCCTCCCGAGAGTCTGGTTTCAGGAGCCGGAGGGTAGAGGTTTCGACAGGTACTGCGCGAGCAGCGCGAGGAGCTGGTCGCGGTCGATCGGCTTGGGCGCGAAGTCGTCGCAGCCGGCCGTGAAGCAGCGCTCGCGGTCCGCGTGCATGGCGTGCGCGGAGAGCGCGATGATCGGCCGCTCGTAGCCGCCGTCGCGCAGCGCCTGGGTGGCGGCGTAGCCGTCGAGCTCGGGCATCTGCATGTCCATCAGCACGGCGTCGAACGCCTGCGGGCCGGTGCGGACGGCGAGCACGCGGTCGACCGCGTGCCGGCCGTTCGCGGCGATCTCGACCTCGAGACCGGCGCGCGACAGCAGGCGCTCGATCAGGCGCTGGTTGTCGGCGCCGTCCTCCGCGACCAGCACGCGGCCGCGCAGGCGCGGCTCGGCCGGCGCGCTGCGCGCGACGCCGGCGATCGGGGCTGGCGGCAGGCTCGCGGGCTCCGCGGACTCGCGCTCCTCCGCGCTCGGCTGGCGCAGCGGCAGGAGCAGGCTGAAGGTCGAGCCGCGCCCGGGCTCGCTGCGCAGGCGCAGCTCGCCGCCCAGGTCCTGGGCCAGCCGGCTCGAGATCGTGAGCCCGAGCCCGGTGCCGCCGTAGCGGCGCGACTCGCTGTCGTCGACCTGCGAGAACGGCTCGAAGATGCGGCGCTGGTCGGCGGGCGCGATGCCGATGCCGGAGTCGATCACGTCGAAGCGCAGACGCGCGTGCGGGCGCGCGGGCTCGACCGACACCACCACGCGCACGCCGCCCTGCTCCGTGAACTTGATCGCGTTGCCGACCAGGTTCACGAGCACCTGCTGGAGCCGGACGGGATCGGTCCAGAGCGTGCGCGGCAGGTCGGGCGCGAGCGAGAGGTCGAGCGCGAGGCCCTTCGCGCGCGCGCGCTCGCGCAGGAGCGCGACGACCTGCTGCACGACCGGGATCGGCTCGACGTCGGCGCGGCGCACGGGTAGCGCGCCGGCCTCGATGCGCGACAGGTCGAGCATGTCGTTCACCAGCGCGAGCAGCTGCTGGCCGTTGCGCCGCAGCGTGTCGATCGCCTCGCGGCGCTCGCGCTCGTCGAGCCCGGGCTCGGCGAGCACATCGGTGTAGCCGAGGATCGCGGTCATCGGCGTGCGGATCTCGTGCGACACGTTGGCGACGAACAGGCTCTTGGCGCGGCTCGCGTGCGTCGCGGCGTCGCGCATCGCGAGCAGACCGAGGTGCGCCTCCTCCTCGAACACGCCGTTCATGTACACCAGTCCCGCGCACAGAACGGACCCGGCGCAGATCGCCACCACGCGCTTGATTGCGAGCGCGCTCTCGACCGGCGGGGGCGGCACGGGGATCCCGTACGCCTCGAACAGCGCGAACGAGAGCACCACGATCATCGACGCCGCCGCAACCACCACGGAGGTGCGCGTGCCGCACAGCGCGCGAGCGACCACGGGCAACACGACGAACCACGACAGGCCCGGCGCCGCGATCCCGCCGCGCATGTACGTCATGATTGCGATCACCACGAACAGGCCGACCAGCGCGCTCATCGCCGAAGCGGGGCCGGCGCCCCGGCTGCGCAGCCACAGGATCGAGGCGAGCCCGACGACCGTGCCCACGATCAGCACCGCGAGCGCGAGCAGCGCGCGGTCCCAGGTCTCGACGCTCAATTCCATCACGGCCTGGAACACGCCATAGGCCAGGAACACGGACGTGTTGAACACGACCATGCGCGCGCGGCGGCGCTCGGTGGGGTCGATCAGGTTCGCGGGGATGGCGCGGTCGACGAGCGCGAGCCAGCCGCGACCCCGCCGCGCTGCGCCCATCATATTCCGTCTCCCGCGGCCGCCTGCCGCCTTCCCGGGCATCGGCCCCGGCCGGAATGACCTTGATGATCCGCGCGTTTCGGTTATCCACACGCCGCACATGGAACCCGGCGAGCGGCGCATCCGGAGCGAGGTCGAACGGCGCCGCACGTTCGCGATCATCTCGCATCCCGACGCCGGCAAGACCACGCTGACCGAGAAGCTGCTCTTGTTCGGCGGCGCGCTGCGCGAGGCGGGCGCCGTGCGTGCCCAGCGGGCGGCACGTCACGCCACGAGCGACTGGCTCGAGCTCGAGAAGCAGCGCGGCATCTCGGTGTCGAGCTCGGTCATGCACTTCGACTGGTCGGGCTACCGGGTGAACATCCTGGACACGCCCGGACACAAGGACTTCAGCGAGGACACCTACCGCACGGTCATGGCCGCGGATGCGGCGGTGATGCTGATCGACGCCGCCAAAGGCGTAGAGGGACAGACGCGCAAGCTGTTCGAAGTCTGCCGCCTGCGCCACATCCCGATCTTCACGTTCGTGAACAAGATGGACAGGCACGGCCGCGATCCGCTCGATCTGATGAGCGAGATCGAGGAGGTGCTGGGGATCGACGCGGTGCCCGTGAACTGGCCGCTCGGCTCAGGCCACGAGTTCCGCGGCGTGTACGACCGGCTCGCCGGCCGCTCGCTCTACTTCGCGGGTGGCAGGCACGGCACGCAGAAGGTCGAGGAGACGCGCGTCGAGGGGCCGCCCGAGGACGCCGCCGTGCGCGACGCGCTCGAGCTGCTCGACGGCGCCGGCGCGTCGTTCCGCGCCGAGGCCGTGCGGGCTCAAGCCCAGACGCCGATGTTCTTCGGCAGCGCCCTCACGAACTTCGGCGTGCTGCCGTTCCTCGAGCGCTTCCTCGAGCTCGCGCCCTGCCCCGGCCCGCGCGAGTCGAGCGCCGGCGTGGTCGATCCCGTGAAGGACGGCTTCTCGGGTTTCGTGTTCAAGATCCAGGCGAACATGGACCCCGACCACCGCGACCGCGTCGCTTTCCTGCGTATCTGCTCGGGCCGCTTCGAGCGCGGCGCGAGCGCGACGCTCGCGCGCACCGGCAAGCCCGTTCGGCTCGCGAACTCGACCCTGCTCATGGGCCAGGGCCGCGAGGAGGTCGAGGAGGCGTTCGCTGGCGACGTGGTCGGGCTGTTCGATCCCGGCGTGTTCCGGATCGGCGACACGCTGGCGGAGCAGGCCGGGCTCGCCTACGCGGGCATCCCGACTTTTTCACCGGAGCATTTCAGGCGCGTCGAGGTCGCGGGCGTCGAGCGGCGCAAGGCGCTCGCGAAGGGCCTCGAGCAGCTCACGCAGGAAGGCGCGGTGCAGATCTTCACCGAGCCCGGCGCGGGCACCGCCGCGCCGATCCTGGGCGTAGTCGGGCCGCTCCAGTTCGACGTGCTGGTCGCGCGGCTCGCTTCGGAGTACGGCGTCGAGCTGCGGCTCGCGACGCTGCCCTTCAAGATCGCGCGCTGGGTGCACGGCGCGTTCGACCCGGAAGTGCTGCGCTACTCGAGCACGCTCAAGCTGGTCGAGGACCGCGACCGCAAGACGGTGCTGCTCGCCGAGAGCGCCTGGCACATCGAGCGCGCCCTCGACCGGCATCCGGAGATCGCGCTGTCCGAAACATCGGACCCGCAGCTGCGCTGAGGCCTCCGGCCGGGCTGGTCAGAGGACCAGCGCCACTTCGCCGAGCGGGGTGAACAAGGACACCCACACGCTCGTGTGTCGAGCGATCGCCGCCATCAGCCAGCGGTGCGCCGCGACCGTGCGGAAGCCGAGCCGGCGGTAGAGCGACTCGCCCATGCGGGTCGCCTGCAGCGTCACGACCCGCGCGCCGCCGAGGAAGGCGTGATTCACGGCCGCGCGCGTGCAGGCCGCCGCGAAGCCCTTCGTGCGCCGCGGCTCGCGCGTGCCCACCCAGTACACACCGCCCACGCCCGCGGTCTGCAGCGCCGTCGCCGTCGAGACCGGCACGCCGTCGGCATACCCGACGAAGATCGCGACGTTGGGTTCGAGCGCGCGCTCGGGCCGCGCGTAGATCGCGCGCACGTCCTCGGCCGCGAACGCGAGCGATTGGTAGGCGTCGGCGTTCACCTCCGCAGCGTCGCGCACGCCGGCGGCGTCGGTCACGCGCCGGACTTCGATGCCCTCGGGCGGCGCGCACTCGGGCAGCGCGGCATCGAGCACCATCCAGGGCGACTCGCTGACCGCGCGCAGCCCCTGCCGGAGCGCCGCCGCCTCGAGATCCTCGTCCGCGCCCGCGCGCACCCACAGCGTGAAACCGCGCTCCTGGTCGGCGAAGAACGGCACAGCGCGCTCGAGCACGAGCTTCGCGTCCACCGCGGAATCGACGCGCAGCGCGCAGTTGGCGTAGCCCAGCGGCGACTCGCTCGCGCCCGCCACGAGCAGGATCCCGTCCTCCTCGATGCACATGCAGGCGTCCTGCCAGCGCGCGAACTCGCGCACCGATTCGAAGACGTTCAGCGCGAGCAGCCTCGGATCGATCCCCTCGGCCATTGCGCCATTCTACACCGATCGCGCTTCCAGGAGCTCGACCCAGTTGCCGTCGGGGTCTTCGATCATCGCGATGTCGACGCCGGGCCGGACGGTGGTGCGCGGGATCGGGACCTTCGCGCCGGCCGACTTCGCGTTCGCGACGATCTCGTCGAGGTTCGAGACGCTGATCGTCCAGTAGCGGTAGCCGGTGCCGCCGGCGAGACCGCCGGGTGCGGGCTTGTTCGGGGACGGCTTCGCCGGGACGACGATCTTCACGACGGTCGTTCCGCAGGCGAAGCGGTGCATGGTGCCGCCGACCGTCACGGGCATCGGCATGTCGCCCTGGTGCTCGAGCCCGAGCACATCGCGGTAGAACTCGAACATCGCGGGTCCGTTCGCGGTGACGATGCCGAGGTCGATCGAGTCTTTCGTGGTCTTGATGCTCATGCCGCCACCCTATCACGGAACTGCCAGAGCAAGAGTCCGTCGTAGACGAGCTTCAGCGCGCCGCCGACCACGAGCGGCCAGCCGATCTCGGGGTACTCGAGCAGTGCGCCGGCGAAGAGCGGCGCGAGCGCGGTGGCGAGGCTGCGCGGAACGTTGGTGACGCTTGCCGCGGCGGCGCGCTCCTCGGCGGGAACCACCGCCATCACGTAGGACTGGCGCGCGGGGACGTCCATCTGCGAGAGCGCGGCGCGGGCGAGCAGGCAGGCGAGCGCGAGCGGCAGCGTGGGCATGAACGCGGCGGCGATCAGGAACAGGTTCGCGGGCACGTGCGTGTAGACCATGGTCTCGATCAGGCCGATGCGCGCGGCGAGCCGCGGCGAGACGAGCTGCGAGATCGCGGAGAGCAGCGCGGCGAGCGAGAAGAACGCGCCGGCCTGGGCGAGCGACAGGTCGAAGCGCCGGAACAGCCAGAGCGCGACCAGCGTCTGCACCGCGAAGCCGCCGCCGAACGAGTCCAGGCTGAACAGCGCCGTGAGCCGGAGCACGACCTTGCGCGAGCGCGCGAGCGGCGCGCCGCCGGAAGCCATGGGCGCGGCGTCGGCGTCGGAGCCGAGCCCGCGGTAGAGCGCGATCAGTACGATCCCGAAGAGCGCGTAGGCGAGGAACATCGCGCGCAGCGCGGCGTCGAGCTCGACGCCAAACCGCGAGACAGCGAGCTCCGGCAGCCCCGTGCCGAGCGAGCCGAGCGCGAACAGCAGCGCCCCCGCCACGTTGTAGCGCGCGAAGACCGCCGTGCGCGCGCGCAGGTCGTGCTCGCGGCCGAGCAGCGCCTGTTCCGTGGGCAGGAAGACCGACACGTCGCCCGCGGTCGGGTTCAGCGTGCCGACGAACGCGATCACGAGCAGGAGCGCGAACGACTCGAACGCGGCGAAGCCCACACCGGTCAGCGTCATCAGCCCGCAGGCCGCGTACAGCACCTGACGCGGCGCGAAGCGGCCGCCGCCGAGCCCGACCCAGAGCGTCAGCAGCGCGCTGCCGAGCAGGGTTGCGGTGAGCAGGGTGCCGATCTCGACGCTCGAGAGCCCGATGCGCTCCAAGTGCACCGCGAGCACCACGCCGACCAGGCCGTCGGCGAAGCCGCGCAGCCCGCGCGCGGCAACAATGTGGGTGTTCACACGATCAGCCGTGCTGCGGGGCGGGCGCGGCGAGCGACTGCTTGGCGTGCTCGCCCGCGAGGTGCGCGAGGTGCGCGCGGATCAGCTCGCTCGCCACGGGCTCGCGGCGCAGGCGCAGCGCCGGGGCGATGCGCGAGACGTGGAACACGAACACGGTGAGCGCGAAGCCCGCGCCGACGATCGCCACGACCGCGGCGGGGCCGGGATCCGCGGCGGTCCGCACCAGCTCGTAGCCGGCATAGCCCGCCAGGCCGACCGCGATCGAGAGACACAGCGCGGCGACGCGCAGCACGTCGCCGAGCGCGCCGCCCGCGCCGCGGCGCAGCACGCGCTCCAGCTCGCCGCGCGAGAAGTAGTCGAGGAACCAGCCGGTGCCCTCGTCGACCTCGCCCTCCGCCGGCGGCGCCACCCACTGGCCGGTCAGCGGATCGCGCGCGATCTCGCCGCGCCGGTGGGTCTCGATCGCGTCGAGGATCGCGCGGTGCGCGGTCTCGTCGATCGGGAAGCGCCGCGCGATGAAGAACGCGATCAGCGAGAAGGTCGCGGGCGCGAACGCGAAGATGCCGCGGATCGCGAGCAGCACGTCTTCGGACTGGCGCACGTTCGGCTGGTAGCCGAGCCAGGCCAGCAGCGCGAGCGGCAACGACGCGCTCGGGATCACGATGAACTTCGGCACCAGGCCCCAGAGCGCCAGGTACTGCGCCTCGCGTCGCTTGCCGGTGTAGAGCTCGTCGTAGTCCGTGACGTCGGCCTGAATCGCGGGCGGCAGGAACAGACCGGCGCCGAAGCCCGAGCCCGCGAAGGCGATCACGGCCAGGCAGGCCGCGTTGTCGCCCTCGCCGAGCGCGAAGAACATGCAGCCGCCGACGATCCCGACCAGGAAGGTCGCGAGCCACGCACGCAGCTTGCCGAAGCGCCGCGCGGCGGCGAGCCAGATCGGCAGGCAGGCGAGGCCCGAGAAGAAGTACGTGAACAGGAACGCGGCCAGCCACCACTCGCTGTCGCTCTCGATGAGCCCGGGGTTGAGCACGTACTTGTTGAAGTACGGCATGAGCAGACCCGGGATCGCGCCCGGGATGCTGCCGACCACGTAGCACAGGAACAGCACCATGAACGGGCGGTTGCGCAGCGCGCGGCGCACGCCCGGCACGAGCGGGTTCGGCGCGGCCGCCGAGAACTCGGGCCGCTCGCGCACGTTCAGCACCAGCAGCCAGTACAGCACCACCATCAGCGCGCCGTAGACCAGCGCCATCCACATGTACGCGGTGCGCGCGTCGCCGGTCATCGCGATCAGCACGCCGGGCGCGGCGGCGGCGACCAGCGTTCCGAGCAGCGCGAAGCCCTCGCGCACCGAGAACAGGCTCGAGCGCTCGTGGTAGTCGAGCGTCATCTCCGGCCCGAGCGCGGCGTGCGGCAGGCCGTAGAGCATGTTCAACATGAAGAACAGCATCAGCGTCGTGCCGAGCCAGACCGCGGCCTGGTTCGAGGTCAGGCTCTGCGGCGGCGTGAACAGCGCGATGAACACGAGCGCGGCGAGCGGCGTGGCCACGGCGATCCACGGCCGGCGCCGGCCCCAGCGCGTGCGCGTGTGGTCGGAGAGCCAGCCCACGAACGGATCGAGGATCGCGTCGAAGATACGCGCGAGCGGCTGCGCGAGCGCGACCAGCGCCAGCGGCACGAGCACGAAGTCGGAGTAGAAGCGGTTGAGGTGCACGGCGACCGGGATCGCCATCGCCGCGCCCGCGATGCTCGGCGCGCCGTACAGGATCTTCGTGCGAAGCGGCAGCTTCTCGCGCGCGCCGGGCACCTTCGCCGCGAGGGCGGTGCCGCGCGCGGTTCCGTACTCGTCGCTCACGGGAAGCGCGCGCGCAGCCAGGATGCGGTGATCTCCATCGCTTCGCGCCGCCGACCCTCGAGGTAGTGCGGCGCGCCCGCGAGCTCGTGGTACTCGACGTCGGGCGCCGCGCACGCGGCGCGGATCGCCCGCGCCTGCGACAGCCGGATCTCCGTGTCGGCCGAGGCGTGGATGATCAGCGACGGCACCTTCACGCTCGGCATCGTGTCCTCGAGCTTCGCGTGCGAGGAGAGCCCCGACCAGGTCGAGAGCCAGCCGCGCGCGCTCATCACGCGCGCCAGCCCGAAGCGGCCGTAGTTGCCGTCGAACGGATCGGGGAACGCGAACAGCGAGCCCATCGGCCGGTCGTCGGGATCGATCGTGAGGTCGAGGTACGCGGGGTCGGCAAGCGTGCGGTAGATGACCATGTACTTCGCGTGCACCGTGCGCTGGCGCCAGTAGCGCCAGCTCTTCGCATCCACGGCCTTGTCGACGGACTTCAGGAGCTTGCCCGCCTGCTCCGCGTCGGCGATCGAGCTCTTCGCGATCGCGTCGAGCCGCGCGACGCGCGCGAGCTGCGCCTCGCGGTAGCGCGCGAGCCAGGCGCGGTCGTAGCGGCAGGGCTCGGGCCACGGCCGCCAGCCGTTGTCCGGGTTGTACATGTCGAGCTCGGGCAGCACCGACTCGGGATCGTTCTCGTCGGCGACCGACGGATCGATCACCTGGTTCATGAACACGCCCTCGCCCGGGTGCGCGGCGATCGCGATCCAGCCGTCGCCGACGCCGCGCTCCTTGTGCGCGAGCGCCATCAGCGACCCGCCGCCGCTGTTGCCGAGCAGGACGACCGACTGCGCGCCGCGCCGGCGCATCTCGCCGACGGCGGACTCGACGTCGATCGCGCAGTTCTCGTGCAGGCAGTCGATGTCGTTGTTGATGTAGCGCGTGGCGAAGCCGAGCACGGCGTAGCCGGCGGCCGCGAGCAAGGGACACGCGTAGTGCACCGAGAAGTCGCCGCGCGGGTGCGAGAGCACGACTGCGGTCTTCCAGGCCTGGCCGGCGGGCGGCGTCCAGAGCGTGCCGCGCACGAGCGCGCCGTCGGGCGAGACGATGCGCACGTCCTCGCGCCGGATCGCGACCTTCGGGTCGTCCTCGGGCAGCGGCCAATAGGCCAGGCCGAACGGTCGTCGCGCCCCCATCGCATGCGGCATCGAGAAGCTCTCCTGCTTTCGCGCGCCAGGATACCCGTTAGTCGGGTAGCGCGTACGCGATCACGGCGTCGCCGAGCTTGCTGCCCTTGCCGATGTGCCCGCCCGGGGTCACGACCAGGAACTGCTTGCCTTCGGGCCGGAGCTTGTAGCTGATCGGACCCGCGTGCAGCCCGGCCGGGAGCTCGAAGCGCGCGAGCACGGCGCCGGTCGCGGCGTCGTGCGCGCGCAGCACCTGGTCGTTCGTGCCCGAGTGGAAGACCAGCCCGCCCGCGGTCGCGAGCGGCGGGCCGTAGTTGTGCACGCCCTGCACGCCGTCGCGCTCGCCCACCGGCACGCTCCAGCGGATCGTCCCGCTCGCCAGATCGACCGCGACCAGCATCCCCCAGGGCGGCTTGTTGCACGGCCAGCCGTCCTCGGCGAAGAGCGTCCGTTCGGTGTGGTAGCGCAGCCCCGTGCCCTTGCCCGTGAACCACCAGCGCGCGGCGCTCCACAGGTCGTGCAGCACGACCTCGTCGCTGCCGAGGTTCGACTCCGGCAGCGGGTGCAGGCGGATCACGTGCGCGAGGTTGTTGACCGGCACGAACAGGGTCGCGCTCGACTCGTCCCACGACGCGCCGGACCAGTTCGCGCCGCCGCCGGTGAACGGATACAGGAGCGAGCCGCGCTCGGCCGGCGGCGTGAACAGGCCGTCGTTGCGCAGGCCGCGGAGCAGCTCGAGGCAGGCGGCGCGGTGCCCCGGCGTGGGCGCGTAGAGATCGTCCTCGGTCAGGAGCTGCGGGACGAGCGGCGGGGGCGCGAGCGGAAACGGCTGCGTGGGCGAGGCGTGCTCGCCCGGCACGTCGGACGCGGGCACCGGGCGTTCCTCGATCGGGAACAGCGGCTCCCCGGTCGCGCGGTCGAACACGAACACGAACCCGTGCTTGGTGGCCTGCGCCACCGCGTCGCGCGCGACACCGTCGCGTGTGACCCGCACCAGGTTCGGCTGCGCGGCCAGGTCGTAGTCGAACAGGCCGTGGTGCACGGTCTGGAAGTGCCAGACGCGCTCGCCGGTCGCGGCGCGCACGGCCACCAGCGAGTCGGAGTAGAGGTTGTCGCCCGGCCGGTCGTGGCCGTAGAAGTCCGGGCCGACGGTCGAGATCGGCAGGTACACGAGCCCGCGCGCCTCGTCCGCGCTCATCGTCGACCAGACGTTCGCGAGTCCGCCGTCCTCGGGCCGGACCAGCGTCTCGAAGGTCCACACCAGCTTCCCGCTGCGCGCGTCGTAGGCGCGCACGTCGCCGGGCGGCGACTTCGCCCGGATCAGGTCGGCGATCGAGGATCCCACCACGACCACATCGCCGACCACGAGCGGCGGCGAGGTGACGTTGTACTCCCATGGGTCGGTGAGCGGCTCGATGCCGGGCTTCAGGTCGACCTCGCCGTTCGTCCCGAAGCCCGCGACGCGCGCGCCGGTCGCGGCGTCGAGCGCGATCAGGCGCGCGTCGAGCGTGCCGAGGAAGACGCGCGGCTGCTCGCCGGGCCAGTACCCGACGCCGCGGTTGATGATCATGTTGGCGAAGCGCCGGTCCGTGTCGATCTCGGGGTCGAAGGTCCAGAGCTCCTTGCCCGTCTCCGGGTCGAGCGCGATCACGCGGTTCATCGGCGTGGTGAAGATCAGCCGGCCGTCGACCACGATCGGCGTCGTCTCCATGGCCGTGCCCTTGTTCACGTAGTCGGGCAGCCAGCCGCCGTCGTAGTAGTCGCCGTGGTGGTAGGTCCAGACCGGCGCGAGCTTCCCCACGTTCGTGCGGTCGATGTCCGCGAGCGGCGAGAAGCGCGATCCGCCCGAGTCGCCGCCGGTCACCGGCCAGTCGTGCGTGCCCGGCGGCTCTGCGCGTGCAGCGAGTGCGCTGCACAGCAGGACCAACCCGACACCCAGAAACGTCACCACTCGCCCGCCGCCGTTGGAATCCTGCATGTCCCCGCCCTCAGCAACCCCCGTGCCTGCGCTGCTAGCCTACGCGAGTGGGCGATCTGCTGCGGCGCGCGTACGACACCGAGCTGGCCTGGCTCGCGCTCGGTCACACGCGGCGCGAGGCGCGCTGGCACCACTTCGTGCGCGAGCCGCGCGCCCCCGACGTGTACGACGCGAACTTCGCCGCCTTCCCGTCCGCCGCCGCTCCGGACGAGATCGAGGCCGCGATCGCCGAGCTCGAGGCCGAGTTCGCGGGCGCGGAGCACCGCCAGGTGTTCTGGGACCCCGCGACGCCCCTGCCCTACGAGGCGCGGCTCGTGCTCGACGACTACACGCCGCACGACGAGGTGGTGCTGGTGCTCGAGGGCGCGCTCGACGTGACGCCGCGGGCGGACGTCGCGATCCGGCCCGCCGCGCGCGACGCGGACTGGGACGCGATCACCGAGCTGTGTTGGCAGGACCACCAGGAAGAGGTGAAGAAGGGCTTCCACGGCCCGTGGCCGCGCGCCGTCACCGAGCGCGTCGTCGCCTGCAAGCGCTGGAAGGCGCCGGCCGTGCAGTTCTTTCTGGCGCGCGTCGACGGCGTCGACTGCGGCTTCTTCTCGGGCTTTCCCGGGGAGAACGGCGTGGGCGTGGTCGAGGACCTGTTCACGCGTGACGACTCCCGCGGCCGCGGCGTCGCGACCGCGCTGCTCGCGGCCTGCGTGGCCGACGCGCGCGCGCGCGGCGCCGGGCCGGTGCTGATCAGCGCGCGCTCCGAGGACACGCCCAAACACATGTACGCGGCCATGGGCTTCCGGCCGCTGTGCGTGCGGCGCGCGTACCTGCGCGTGCCGCCCGGCTCGCCGCTCAGCCCTGGTAGCGCTGCAGCTCCGGCATGACCTCGCGCGCGAACAGGCGCATGTTGCGCTCGCACTCGTCGTACGGCATGCCCGCATAGCTGAACGCACACACGAAGGTGTCGTTGCCGATCCGCTTCTGCGTGCCGACGATCGTCTCGTAGCAGCGCTCGGGCGTGCCGTAGACCTGCAGGTTCAGGAAGAAGTCGATCATCGCGTCGGCGCCGCCGGGCGCGCTCGCGATCTCCTGCATGCGGCCGTACGACTCGTAGCCGCGCACTTTGGTCAGGTGGTCGCCGACCAGCTCGTAGTGCTTCATCACGCTCTTCCAGTAGCCGCCGATGTACTGGCGGGCCATCGCCTCCGCGCGGTCGGCGCTCGGATCGCAGAACACCCAGCCGGCGCAGATCGGCGGCGGCGCGGGCACGCCGTTCACCTCCTGCCAGGTGGTGTTGTAGACGCGCAGGTCCTGCATGACCGCCTCCCACGGCTTCTGCGGGATGATCAGCATGGCGAGCCCGAGCCGCGAGATCAGCGGGATCGACTCGGGCGAGACCGCGGCCGCGTAGCTGCGGCCCTTGAAGCTCTTCCACGGCTTGGGCCGGATGTCGCGGCGCGGCTGCACGATGTACTTGCCGTTCGCCTCGCAGTAGCCGCGCTCGAGCCCCTCGAGGATCATGGTCGCGGACTCCTCGAAGCGGTCGCGGCTCTCGGCCATCTTCGCGTTGAAGCCCTCGAACTCGATCCGTCCCAGCCCGCGGCCGAAGCCGAGTATGAAACGCCCGTTCGAGACGTGGTCGAGCACCGAGATCTGCTCGGCCACGCGCATCGGGTTGTGCCAGGGCAGCACGACCACCATCGAGCCGAGCTGCACGCGTTCGGTCGCGCCGGCCAGGTAGGTCAGGAATTGCAGCACGTCGGGGCACATCGTGTAGTCGGTGAAGTGGTGCTCGACGCCCCAGCACGATTCGAAGCCGAGCGGCTCGGCGAGCAACGCGAGCCGGAGGTCGTCGCGCCACACGTCGCGATCGCTGCGCGCCTGCTCCGGGTTCTGGAAGATCGTCACCTGTCCGACGTGCATCGCCTGCCCCCTGTCTGAACTCGCCTGGATCGCTGCGACGAGGATATCAGGGTTGCGCCGCGGCGCAGGCCTGCGCGAGCGGCGGCGCGAGCGACGCGTTCGCGCGCGCGATCACCGCGACGTCGAGCACGTCGCACGAGCCCGGCGCGCCGATCACGGAGCAGCGCGCGGCGGCGGCGGGCGAGAGCGCCGCGCCGACCGGATCGGCCAGCGCCTCGCGCAGCCGCGCGCCGTCGCTCGGGTCCGCGTCGCCGTCGCCGTCGAGGTCGCCGCACTGACACGCGTCGCCGATCCCGTCGGGACCGCTCGCGCCGACGCCGCCCGAATCGCTCTGGTCGTTCGCAACGTACGGGCAGTTGTCGAGCGAGTCCCCGGACGCGTCGCCGTCCGCGTCGAGATCCGTGCCGATCGAGACCTGCGCCGCCGCGCCGGGCGTCGCGAGCGGCGCGAGCTCGGGCGACAACAGCTCGACCTCGAGCATGTGCGGTCCGGGCGCGATCTCCGAGAACGCGTGGCTCCCGGTGAGCGCCGTCTCCGTGCTCCACGGCCCGGCGTCGATGCGGAAGCGCGCGCCGCCGATGAACGGCAGGTAGCCGCCGACCGCGTAGTCGAGCACGGGAGCCGTGCCGAGCCAGATCGAGCCCGGAGCCGGCGCGGTGATCGAGACCTGCGGCGGGGGCACCAGCGCGAGCCAGACGCTCGCGGGCGCGGACGGAGCTCCGCTCGCGTCCTCGACGCGGTAGGCGAAGGAATCCCAGGAGTCCGCGCTCGTGCCGGTGTGCGTGTAGGCGATCGCGCCCGAGACCGGATCGATCTGCAGCACACCGCGCAGCGGCGGCGTCACGACGGCGACGCTGGCCGGGTCGAGCGCGCCGTCCGGATCGCCGTCGTTCGCGAGCACCGCGATCGACGCGGTCGTCGCGTGCGCGAGCGTCCGGTAGTCCTCGACCGCGATCGGCGCCGAGTTGCCGCTCGCACCGGGGCCGAACAGCCGCCCCGCGGGAACGATCTGCTTGGGCTGCGACGGGCTCGACCAGGACAGGCTCGCGAGCGCGCCGCCGCCGTTCTCGTAGTACTCGACGCGGATCGAACGGAGGACGCCGCCCGACAACGCGATCGTGCCGCTGGCCTCGGTCGGCGCGTGATCGGTCCAGTGGTCGATCAGGAGCTGCTCGTCGATCCAGAGCCGGATGCCGTCGTCGGACATCGTGTAGAAGGTGTAGGTCTCGGAGTGCGCTGGCAGGATGCGCCCGGTCCAGCGCACCGAGAAGGTGTTCGCGCCGATGCCCGGCGCGGGCGAGCCGGTGCCCCAGTCGAAGTTCAGCGTGGCGTCGGTGCGCGTCAGCACCAGGTTCGTGAGGTTCTGGTTGTCGTAGTAGTCGCCGCGCAGCCCCGACGGCGTGGCGTTCAGCTGCGCGCCCGAGAGCGAGATCGCGCCGGCGGAGTCGGTCACGGTCAGCAGGGCGTTGTACAGGCCGGCCTGCAAGTAGGTGTGGCTCACCACTCGGCCGGTCGCGCTCGAGCCGTCGCCGAAGGTCCACTCGTAGGTCAGGTAGTCGCCGTTCACGTCGAACGTGGACGAGGCGTCGAACGTCACGGCGAGCGGCGCCTCTCCGCTGGCCGGCGTGGGCGTGAAGATCGCGACCGGCGGCTGGTTCGCCGGCGGCGCCGCGGGCACCACGCGCACCTCGTCGCTCGCGGTGCGCCCCACGCGATCCGTGACCGTGAGCTTCACCAGGTAGGAGATGCGGTCCGTCGGCACCGGCGGCGCCGGAACGGTGAAGGGCGGCGGAGCGGGCCCGTCCCACACGAACACGTTCGGCTCGAGCGCGCCGTTGCGGATGCGCCAGATCGACCAGTGGTAGTGCTCGGGCGCGCCGTCCTCGGCGTCGGAGGCGTTCGCCTGCAGCGCGAGGACGCTGCCCGTGCCGAAGGTGGAGAGGTGCGCCGGGCTCGTGATCGACACCTGCGGGTCGGAGTTGCTCGCGGCGATCGTCACGTTCGCGACGTTCGAGTAGAGCCCCTCCTCGTCGCGCACGCGGTACGTGAACGAGTCGCTCGTGGTCTGCGATCCGTCGTGCGTGTAGGTGACGACGCCGGTCTGCGCGTCGACCGCGGTGGAGCCGTGCAGCGGCGGGCCGACGATCTCGACGCTGGTCGGATCGATCAGGCCGACCGCGTCGCCGTCGTTCGCGAGCACGTCGATCGCGACCGAGTAGCCCTGGGCGACGGAGGCCGCGTCGCCGACCGCGACCGGCGCCACGTTCGGACAGTCGGGCAGGAGCGTGACCGTGTCGGTGGTCTCGAGCCCGAGCGGATCGGCCACGGTGAGCGAGACCGTGTAGAAGTACACGTTGCCGTCGCAGCCGACGGGCGAGATCTGCGTGCTCGACGAGCAGCTCGTGTCGACCGGCTCGGTGTGCGTGTGGTTGTTGTGGTGCAGCGTGGTGCGCCACGCGCAGGTGAGCTGCCCCGCGCCGTGCTCCGCGTCGTTGAAGCTCGCCTGCAGCGGATAGGTCGTGGGCGCGTCGAGCGCGTAGAGCGTGCCGTCGGCGGGGCTCGTGACCTCGACCTCTGGCGGCGTGTTCTCGAGCGAGATGGTGAGCGTGGCGACGTCGGTCAGCAGCGTCGCGTCGGTCACGGTGAGCGTGACCGTGCGGTTGGTCGGCACGCCCGGCGCGGCGCTGAACACGTGCGTCGGGTTCGGCGCGGTGCTGGTCGCGCCGTCGCCGAAGTCCCAGTGGACCGCGAGCGGAAAGCCCTCGGGATCGCTCGACCCGGCGCTCGAGAAGGCGACGCTGAGCGGCGCGCCGCCGTAGCGCACGTCGGCGCTCGCGACCGCCTGCGGCGGCTCGTTGCCCAGACCGACCCAGCGCACCCGGCGCACGGCGCTGCTCCAACTCACGTAGTAGAGGCTGCCGTCGAAGGGGTGCGCGGAGACGTGCACCACGCCGTCCGCGCCGTCGTGGAACAGCGAGACGCGCGTCGGCTGGTCGTTCGCGTCGAAGCCGAAGTTGCGGATCCAGCCGGCGCCATAGTCGGCGTGGAAGTAGCTGCCCTGGTAGGGCGGCGGAAACTGCGTGCCCGTGTACCAGACGCCGCCGGTCGAGGCGTTGCCACCGAAGCTCGCGCCCGTGACCGGTGAGCCCGCCGCGCCGATCGTCACCGGGGTGAGCGTCTGGCCGACGTAGGTCTTCGTGCGCGCGGGCCCGGGCTCGCCGTGCCGCCAGTCGACCTCGGGCGCCGAGTGCACGAAGGTCGGGACGTTCGCGATCGCGCCGCCGCACGGGTTCGGGAAGGTCGGGCTCGGGTTCAGCGACTCCTGTCGGATCAGCTCGCGGAAGTCGAAGTACTGCCGCTGGCAGCTGCCGCCGTTGTAGAGCGGGTTGGGCGCGTCGAGGTTCTGGACGTTCGCGTTGAAGTAGGTGGCGAGCGGGTCCATGCCCTCGAACGCCGGCCAGCCCAGGTTCTGGCCGCCCTGCTTCACGATGTGCAGGTCCTCCCACGTGCCCCAGCCGACGTCGCCGAGGTAGAGGGTCCCGGGATCGCCGTCGAGCGGATCGTGCGAGCCGGTCTCCGGGCGCAGGTTCATGCGGTACGGATTGCGCACGCCCAGCGCCCAGACGCGCGACGCCTTCGACATCGGATCGGTGGGGTCGTAGAACGGGTTGCTCGGCACGCCCGCGCCGGTCACGGGATCGATGCGCCAGATCTTCCCCGAGAGCGAGTCCACGAGCTGCGCGCGATACGCGCCGACGTTCTCGACCGGCGTGATGATCCCCGAGCTCAAGGCCTGCGAGAAGTAGGTCTCGGCCTGACTGCCGATGTCGCGGTTGGAGTAGCTCGCGCCGTCGCCGCACCCGGCCAGCAGCGTGCCGTCGCTGCCGAACACGAGCGAGCCCGTGCCGTGCGACTCGTACAGGATGGGACAGCCGTCGTCGGGCGTTGCGCCGGTCAGCACGACGCGGCTGGCGGGGTCGACGCTGTTGAACCCGTCCGCGGCCCGCGCGGTGTAGCGCGTGATGCGCCCGATCGTCGCCTCGAAGTACGCGTCGAAGGTCGGGCTGTAGCCCCCGTCCTCGGCCGGGAACAGGTGGTGCCGGTCGACCACGTAGAACAGGTAGATCCAGCCGTTCTGCTCGAAGTTCGGGTGCAGCGCGAAGCCGAGCAGACCGAAGTCGCGCCAGCCGCCGACCTCGTCGTGGATGTCGATCAGCGGCGTCGGCCGCTTCACGCCGTTCTCGACGATCCAGACCCGTCCCGCGCGCTCCCAGACGTACGCGCGCCCGTTGGCGTCGAATGTGAGGCCCGCGACCTCCGACCAGCCGGAGCCGACGTCCTGCTCGGCGAAGCCCGGCTCGAGCGCGAGCGCAGCGCGCGGCAAGAGGCACAGAACGAGGCAGATCAGCGCGATCCGACGCAGCATCGACGTCCCCGGACAGCTCAGCAGCGCGATCCTCTCGCGCTGGGACGCCAGCGTCAACGTTCTGTGTAGCCCGGCGCCGTTCTGCTTGTGGCTCGAGCTAGCAGCTCTCGAGCAAGACCACCGGGATCTCTCGCTGGGTCCTCCGCTCGTAGCCGGCGTAGGCCGGGTTCTCGGCCTTGACCTCCGGCCAGAGCCGCGCGCGCTCCTCGGCGCTCGCCAGCCGGGCGCGCACGCGCCGGGTCTCGGCGCCGATCTGGACGCTCGCCTCGGGCGCCTGCTTCAGGTTCTGCCACCAGAGCGGGTCGTTCGGACCGCCGCCGTTCGAGCCGATCAGGACCAGCCGCTCGCCGTCCTCGAAGTAGACCAGCGGCGCGGTGCGCGCGCGGCCGGACTTCCGGCCGGTGGTGGTGAGCAGCAACACGCGCAACGCGCCGAGCGAGCCGCCGATGCGCCCGCCGGTGGCGCGGTACAGCGCCAGGTGGCTGGCGATGAAAGCTCGCGTCAGGAGTCGCTGCACGCCGCCCAGTCTAGTATGATGGCCGCGGTCCGCTTCCCCCTATTGCCGGAGGACTGCCCATGTCTCGTGAAGCCGTGATCGTCGACAGCGTCCGCACCGCGCTCGCCAAGGCGCACCGGGGCTCGTTCAACCTGACGCGACCCGACGATCAGCTCGCGCACTGCGTGGCGCAGCTCTTCGAGCGCAACAAGAACGTGGACAAGGCCGAGGTCGGCGACCTGATCGCCGGCTGCGGCATGCCCGAGGGCGCGCAGGGCATGAACGTCGCGCGCATCGCCACGATCGTGGCCGGCCTGCCGACGTCGGTCGCCGCGACCACGGTGAACCGCTTCTGCTCGTCCGGCTCGCAGGCGATCATGATGGCCGCGAACCAGATCGTGAACGAGGGCGTAGACGTCGCGATCGGCGCCGGCGTCGAGACCATCACGATGATGCAGGACGGCACCCAGAACACGAAGCGTCTGGTGAACCCGGTCGCGATCAAGAAGGCGCCCGGCCTGTACATGGCGATGGGCCAGACCGCCGAGGTCGTCGCCGAGCGCTACAAGGTCTCGCGCGAGGACCAGGACAAGTACGCGCTGCTCTCGCAGCAGCGCACCGCGCGCGGCCAGGAGCTCGGCTACTTCGACGACGAGATCGTACCGATGAAGACGCGCCGGCTCGTGCAGAAGAAGGGTGAGGAGCCGCGCGAGGAGGACTGCGTCGTCGACAAGGACGAGTGCAACCGGCCCGACACCACGCTCGAGGGTCTGAAGAAGCTGCCGCCGGCGTTCAAGCCCGAGGGCGGCACCGTCACGGCCGGCAACGCGAGCCAGCTCTCCGACGGCGCGTCGGCGACGCTGCTGATGTCGGCGGGCCGCGCGAGCCAGCTCGGCATCGAGCCGATGGGCATCTACCGCGGCTCGGCGGTCGCCGGCTGCGAGCCGGACGAGATGGGCATCGGCCCGATCTACGCCGTGCCGAAGCTGCTCAAGCGCGTCGGCATGAGCCTGGACGACATCGACCTGATCGAGCTGAACGAGGCCTTCGCCTCGCAGGTGCTGCAGGTCCAGCGCGTGCTCGGCATCCCGGACGAGAAGCTCAACGTGAACGGCGGCTCGATCTCGATCGGCCACCCGTTCGGCATGACGGGCTCACGCCTCACGGGGCACCTGCTCCGCGAGCTCCGCCGCCGCAAGAAGCGCTACGGGATCGTCACCATGTGCGTCGGCGGCGGCCA
>Ga0187893_10006176_pt1 | contig 20727 bp, 15 predicted proteins | sample MA1701074metaG_FD_139574 | JGI IMG/M metagenome (GOLD analysis project Ga0187893, IMG submission 139574) | White microbial mat communities from a basaltic lava cave in the Kipuka Kanohina Cave System on the Island of Hawaii, USA - MA170107-4 metaG ...
AAGTCCAGATGAAAATATTAAACGTCTCTGTTTTGAAAAAAGTGGCCTTTTGGCACAAGAATTTGAACGCATATTTAATGATCTCTTTAGTAAGAGAGGAGAGATATATAAGAAGATCATCAGAACTTTAGGTCAGGGAATGCAAGATCGTGCCGCACTGCAAAAGGCAATAGCCTACCCACGAAGCGGGACTTTAAGTCACCATCTTAAAGATCTTGAAATCTGTGGATTTGTTAGCAAACATCCGGACTGGTCCTTAAAAACAGGAAAGATTGGAAAGTCAACACTGTATCGCCTTTCTGATAACTATCTTCGATTTTACCTCCACTATATTGAACCTAATTTAGCCAAAATCGAGCAAGGTGCTTTTTTAGATGTTCCTCTTTCAAGCTTGTCAGGATGGGAGCCCATGCTCGGTTATCAGCTGGAGACCCTTCTGTTGAAGAACAGACCACTTCTATACAAAGCAATCGGCATTCATCCCCAGGACATCGTGAATGATAATCCCTATTCACAAAAAACAACAGGTCGCAAAAAAGGATGTCAAATCGACTATCTCATTCAAATGCATTCTCACACTCTTTTTGTCTGTGAAGTAAAAATGCGGATGCGAGCATTGAGCACGGAAGTAATCGATGAGATGAAAGCAAAAATCGCGTCTCTGTCTTGCCCAAAAGGATTTGGCATCTCGCCTGTCTTGTTCTACCTAGGAACAATTTCGGATGCTCTCTTAAGCAGTCGTTATTTTTACCGTATCGTTGATATTGCTGACTTATGATAGTACGGGCTAGGTCACAGTCACCTTTTATTTTTACCTTGTCACTTGCTGAATCCACGCATTTTCATCGTACCAGCATCTGGCAGTAACAATTTTGCCATTTTCAACTTCAAAATAGTTGATGACTGATAGCTCGTAATTTTGACCTTTGGCGGGTATTGCAGATTGGTCAGTATGAAAGTACTTTCCAATGGTCGTAAATTTTGCTGCAACACTTCGATTGTTTTCACCTGTCATCAAAATGCAATCAGTAACATGTTCCTTGCAATGGTTCATGCTAGTAGTAACATATTTAATAAATTCATCCTTGCCAAACATAACTTCTCCATAGTTAATTTGATGGACGATGTCGTCGGCGATGAGGGCAAACAATTTATCTGATGCGGCTTCATTGAAATACTTGTAAAAATCTTTGATAACTTCCTGAGCATTTCTGTGGTTCACTGTCTCTTCTCCATAATGGCTATTTTTGAGCGCGATCATGGTACAGAAGCTTTGCTTAAGATGCTAGCAGAGCCAAGATTGCTTGTAAGTGATAAATATTATGTACATAAATGTCTAAATTAGACTAATATGTCTTGTATTGGAGGTGTGAGATGAAAAAACTAGAGCACTATTCTGCGATTGCTGAAGCGATTGTGCGGCTGCTTTATCCCCATGCAGAGGTCGTTTTACACGATCTAAAGAGTGGGAAGATTGCGGCGATCTATAACGGTCTTTCCAAACGCAAAGTAGGGGATGATTCACTCATTGAAGAAATTAACGATTTCAAAGAGCTGCCCGATCTGTTTCCGATCTACCAAAAGACCAATTGGGATGGCAGGAGAATGCGCTCAACCTCGGCAACATTGCGCGATCAACAGGGCAATCCGATTGGGCTTTTGTGTATCAATTTTGACGTATCGCACTGGGAGAGTTTTCGCCATTTGCTGGATCTTTGGCTGAAAGTAGAGAGCGAGCCTGCGCCATTATTCAGTGAAGATTGGCGGGAAAAAATCAACGTCTACGTGAGCGAGTACCTGAAACGAGAAGGAACGACGCTTAAGGCGCTTGCAAAAGAAAAAAAGCAGGAACTTGTGCGAGCCTTGCATAGGGAAGGAGCGTTCAAGGTAAAAAATGCGGCTAACTATGTCGCCGATGTGCTCGATCTGTCTCGGGCGACGATTTACAATTATTTGAGGAAAATGTCATGAACGCCATGCCGCCTTTTAAGTTAGAAGAATTTTGGAAAAAATATGAATTTACAGCTCCCTATTTACTCTGTTGTTCAGACGCAGAAAGCTGGGCGATGCATGAGATAGTAGAATTTGCAGACAACGAAACCAAAAGCCTTTGGCAGTCACTGCGTTTGGGCTATACAGAATCTTCTGGATTGCCTCTGTTGCGATCAGAAATTGCACGTCTGTATCAATCGATCAGCGCGGAGCATGTGCTCACGACAGCAGGTGCTGAAGAGGGAATCTATGCGACAATGCGGGCCCTTCTTGAACTCGGCGATCACGTTATTATAATCGATCCATGCTATCAGTCATTATCTACGATTGCAGAACGTATTGGCGTTGACATAACGCGCATCAAACTAGAGCCAAACAAACAGTGGCAGCTGGATTTAGATGAGCTGAAGCGCGCCTTTCGCTCAAATACCAAAATGCTCATCCTCAATTATCCACATAACCCAACTGGCACTATTCTCACGCCTGAAAGCTATAAGGAGCTCATTCAAATGGCTCGGCACTGTGGTGCCTATATCTTTAATGATGAAGTGTATCGCTACATGGAAATCGACGAAACGAAGCGGTTGGCATCTATTGCAGATGCGTATGAAAAGGGAATAGCTTTGAATGTAATGACGAAGTCATTTGGCTTAGCCGGACTGCGCATAGGTTGGCTTGCAAGCCAGGATGTGCAGGCTTTGCAGAAAATTGGCTCGTACAAGCTCTATCTGTCCATTTGTAATAGTGCACCGAGCGAAATCTTAGCCTTAATTGCACTGAGGGCCAAGGAAAAATTGCTGCAGAAGAGCCGCACCATTATGTTGGACAATCTAAGATATCTCTCTTCGTTTATGCAACGACAACAGCACATACTCTCATGGATTCCACCCCAAAGTGGCACAGTTGCCCTCATCAACCTGCTGCTGCCTATTTCAGCTTCGCAGTTTTCAGAGCAAGTGGTTCAAAAGAGTGGGGTACTGATCATGCCGGGAACTGTTTTTGACCTACCTGATACCTACTTTCGCATCGGCTTTGCAAGGCAAAACATGCCCTCTATATTGGATCGGTTTGAAGAATTTCTTCATTCCTTTAGATGCTAGATTTGACTGATTTTTGCTTCAAAGTGAGTAAGGGAGGGATAGCCTTCCGGGAAGTGAATATCTTTTTGGCTGTATTCGAAGAAGGCCAAGGGCAGATGGTTTTGCCACATCGCCTTTAGTTTTTGGATCTCTTGCGGCTGATCTGAAGGCAAGAAGATGGCAACCGATGTGCCGCGCTCAATGGAGAAGCGAATCAGCTTGCCTAATTTGGCATTGGGCTGCAGGGCATCAATTGTCGGAACCTCGTGGCGAAAAGCCAGTTTATAAAAAAAGCTCTTGAGGACAGGCAGGGGCCTCATGCCATTTTTGATAATAAAAATTTGCATGCGGCGCCGCTGCGAGCCGACGAGAAAGGTGACCCAGGGCCACGGAGGCAGGGTGGAAAGGAATAAAGCTGGAGCGTGGCCCTGCAGTATCGAATAGCCATGGACAATAGAGCCATACGTAAAGCGCGAGATCAGCATATAGATGAAGCGCACCACATAGCCCGCTATCGCTATTGTGATTCCGCTGATAAAAACTAAGGTGATGAGTCCCATCACCAAAAAGCCTGTGGCGGGGCGCAGACCCACAATCTGGCTCAAAAAGTAGAGCATGCCAGCCGAACAGAGCACGCCAAAAAAGCCCAAGAAATTGGTTGTGGCAATCACCTGCCCGCGCACCATTTTCGGGCTGGCAAGCTGTATGTAGGAGTCCAAAGGCACAAGGTAGATGCCTCCAAACACGCCAATAAGGGCTACAAGAAAAATTTCAATCGCGACATATGAGTGAAAGAGGCTCAGCGCAATACAGCAGATGGCGATCCCAAAGCCTCCAATAGGCACAAGGCCAAGCTCTACAGATTTGCCAGAGAGCTTACCCGCTAGAAGCGAGCCTGCACCAATGCCAAGAGCTGTAAGCAGAAAGAGATATCCCCCTTGGACATCTGTGAGGCCCAAGGCATCGAGGGCAAAGGGAATCATGTTCAATTGCGTATAAGAGCCGATAAACAAAAAGAAGGCCGATCCCAGCACGCTCGAAAGCAGTGAGGGCTGTTTAAAGATCAATTTTAGATTGTGAAAGAGCTCCGAAATAAAACGTGGATTAATCTCCTTTTCTGAGCCTGAAGGGGGTGTTTTGGGAATGTGCAGGCTAAAGAGAAGACCAGTAATCGCAAAGAGAATCGAGGCTGATGAGGCGATCATGAAGTTGTGGTTGCTGATGTCTGTCAAAAATGCCGCAAGAAAGGTGCCTACAATGATTGCAGAATAGGTGCTGAAGGTCAAAATGCCGTTGGCGCGCGAAATTTTTTCTTGAGGCACAATTTCTGGCACGATTCCATACTTGCAAGGCGCAAAGACCGCGCTGTGGCAAGCTAAAAGAAAAAGCGCACTATAGGCCAGCGGTAAGCTTCCGATGTAAAATGAGAGCAAGCCAAGAAACATCACTGTGCATTCAACGATTTTTACAAAGACAATAATCGTTCGCTTGCTAAAGCGATCGGCCATAGTGCCGGCCGTTGATGAAAGCAACAAAAAGGGGATAACGTAAATGGCGCCGACCGAGGCCAAGATAGTGTTGCTTGCCTGGTGGCCATGCAGTTGAATAAAGCAAAAGACGATCAAGAGCTTAAAGATGTTGTCATTCATCGCCCCCAAAAATTGGGTGCAGTTGAGGTAGCCAAACGGGCTAAGGTGTAGCAGGCTGGCGAGGCGTTGAAAAAGCGATTCTGGAGGTTTAGTCACATCACACGTTGGATCATTCATGGTTGTTGGTATATAAAACGCCTAGATAGATGCTACCATAATTTGGTATTGTTACTTGCATGAAACTCGATAACTCTTCCCAGCTTTCAGTTTTTATGAGTAATAGCACTGAATGGCTTTTTCAGCGATTAAAAGAAAAAATTACAAGCTCTGCGGGAAATCCCTTTTTTAAAGGGCTCATTGTCGTGCCCGATCTTTATAGTAAATCCTTTTTACAGCTTGAACTTGCAAAAAAGCTCCCTAGCGGTATTTTGCTGGGCCATAGGGTTGAGTCTTTCTTAGAGGCCTTTGGTTTTGTGCGCTATTCTACGCATCTTGCGACAGCTTTTCAGCAGCAGGAAAAGCTCCATCTGGCCGAGCGCCTGGCGGACTCGCTGGCCTTAAGTGGCTGGAAGGCGCCACAAGAGCCAAGCGAGGCAGATGCTTTGCACCTCTTTGGCCTATCTACGATGCGGCCAGATTTACAGCGCTTTCTTTTAGAGCTTAGCAAAAAAATTCCCGTGCACTACTACGTGCTTTCTCCCTGCATGCTCTTTTGGGGCGATATCTGTTCCGATTATGAGGCCAAAAAAATTGAGCGCAAGCTGCAAGAAAATGCTCAAGAGGGCTTTAAAGAATTTCTCTACGATCGCTCAAAACTCTTGGCCAACAACGCCACACTCGGGCGCGAATTTGCTATCCAACTGGAGCCTTTTCAGCAATTTGTTGAGGAGGAGTATGTCTGTAAGTCGTGGTATTTTACAGATCCTACCTATGCACAATACATTCGTCGCGAGGCAGTAAGTGAAATAGTTCCATCAAGTGCCTCGCTGCTTGAGGTGATACAGGCAGATCTTTTGCTTTTGGGGCCAAGGCGCGATAAAAAACTTGAAATCCCCTCATCTGATCGATCGTTTCAGCTGCATAAGGCCCCCACAGTAATTCGTGAGGTGGAGTTGTTGTATCAAGAAATTCAGCGATTTTTACAAAAGAGTACTTTGCGGATTGGGGTCTTTGCACCCGATATCGAGCTTTACGCAAGCGCCATTAAGGCCCTCTTTTCTCATTCCTATCAGATCCTTTGTCCTAAATCCAATCCATTTCTAGAGTCGTTTTGGCTGCTTTTTACTCTTGTGAAAACCACTTTTCTGCCAATGAATCTTTATAGGCTCATGCAATGTCGAGCCTTTCGAACAAAGTGTGCCATTGCAGCCGACGATTTAGCTTCACTTGCTTTTTATCTCGAAGAGCATGGGTTAGAGGAGTTGGCAGAACACTGGATCATAGCGAATGATCTCACAAATCATGATGCAAGTGTGCTTGGAGTGGCTCTTGCCACCTATCGATCGCTTGTAAAAGATCTGCAGCCGGCCAAAGGAAAGCTGCCACTTGCAGATTGGATACAGCTTTTTCGCCATTTACTGGAGAGCTATTTTCTGCCGGATGATGAGGAAAAAATTGTGCTTTTTCGCCTAAAAGAGGCAATGGCTCGCCTGGCTTTTGTGAAGCTTGAAGCAGTTACTTTTTTGCAAGTAAAAGCGCTCGTAGAGCAGCTCTACAATGAGGTAAGTGCTGAGATTCAAGGCACGGTTTTTGCGCCGATTCTTTTTACCTCGTTAGGGCAGCTCAGGGCTGCTTCCTTTGACATGGTTTGCCTGTTGGGGATGAGCGAAGGGGAGTTTCCGCGCTACTCGAGCAAAGCGCTCGTGGATTTTGGCTTTATGCACTCAGAAAATTCTGTAAATGTCATGGGGGCGTGCGACAAGGGCTTGGTAATTGAAGCAGTGCTCTCTGCAAAACAGGCGCTCTACATCAGCTATCGCGACTATTCCTATGAAGACCGCTGTCATCTTGAGCCTACGAGTGTTGTGTTGGACCTGCTCGATGTCATTAAGAGAAATGTGTATGAGGTGCAGTGTGTGTATAGTCACCCTCTCGATTCCTGCTCTGAGGGTGTCTTGGAGCTTGTGTCAGTTGCCAAGGAAAAACAGCTTGCGCAAGTTGTCGGAGATATTCCGGAAAGAATCACGCTTCAGGAGCTGGTGCAATCGGTCAAGAATCCTTTAAAAATCTACTTTCAAAAAGGACTTGGGCTCTATTTAAAGGAGTATGAGGCGCCAATCTCTTCTAGCGAATTTGCCTCATTAGACAAATGCGCCGTTCGCATGCTTGTTAAAGAGGTCTTTTTTTTGCCGGAGGAGCAGGCTCAGAGGCGCTTACTGCAGGCCTATCGCACACTCCCCGAGCGTCTTAAAACGGCTACAGTCTCTACATTGCAAGAGGAGCTTCTGCTTTATCATGACAACGCAAAAGCGCTAGAGATCTCTCTTGATCAGCTTTTACATATTGAGCTTTCGCCCTTTTGCGACAAAGCCGAAAAGGTAGCGCCAGGGCGCTGGAAGGTGCCAGCGCTTAGCTTTACGATAGAGGGGCGCGAGATTCAGCTCGTAGGCCATCTAGAAAACCTCCATCGGCGCGGGCTGGTTACTTTTGGTTCAAAGTCAAAGGATGCCATTTATAAGTCGCTCGTAGAAGTGTGCGTGGTAGCCAGTTGTGCAAAATCAGTGGATCTGCAAGCGACACTTCTCTTTGTAAAAGATGCCAAGGAGCAAGCGCTCGAGATTGAAAACCTGCAAGAGAAGATCAAGAGCTTTATTGAATATGCGATTGAATGCCGCAGGCGCCCGCTTGGTCTCTATCCTGACTGTGTGGAGGAGCTTTTAAATGAGGGAGCGCTCCCAAAGCAGTTTATGCAACAAAGTGGCAATGATTTTATAGACCATTATCGCGAGCTCTATCTGGCGACTGTATCCTCCCAAGATCTTGAGCGCGCGTGGCCTGACTGGCAAGCATGGGCAAGAAAGCTCTATGGAGGCCTTTTATGAGCTTTGATGTGCGAAAAAGAGAGCTTGAGCTAAACCAGCACATTTTGTGCGAAGCCTCGGCAGGCACAGGAAAAACCTTTACTATTGAGCATCTCTTCATCCGCCGCCTACTTACGCCCATGCCAAATGGCGAAAGGCTTAAAGTGCGCGACCTGGCCATTCTCACCTTTACCCGGGCAGTAGCGCGAGAGCTTCTTCTGCGCTTAAAGCGTGCGCTCGACAAGGCGATTTTTGATTTAAAAAGTGGCGCAAGCGATATTGCTGACTACCTCATTGAAAAGAGAAATACAAGAGAGACTGTAAATTGGCTCGAAGAGGCGCGCGAAGAGATAGACTTTGCGCTCATCGGGACGATCCATAGCTTTTGCTATCGCCTGCTTACCGAATACACAACAGGCCAGATGCAGGCCAAAGATAGCCAGTGGGCAACTCCACAAGAGATTAAAGAGGCAATTGTTGCCTACTTTCGCCAGGAATGGGTTCAGGAGCCATGTAAAGAGGCAGAGTTGAAGGCGCTGTTATTGCACCATCACCATGACTTTTCTCAGCTGCTCAACCAGATCCAAGATCTTTTGTGGAAGGAGCACAAGACAAAGAGCATTTTGGAACTGTTTGCTTGCTTGAAGCAGGCCTCGCTTGAAGGGCTAATGCCCGACCAGGCGATCGAAGAATTGGAGCGGGTGAGCTTTGGGTATAAAAACGTACGCAATAAAGAAGGCGAGCTAAAAGAGGGAATTTACGAGGCATTTTGTGCCTTTGCAAAGCTCTTTAGTAAATCAGCAAAACCCGGGGATCTTGAAGAGCTGATTGCCTTTCCACTGTATGCCTCCAAGCTCTTTAAAGAGCGTAAGCTGAAGGTAGAGGTGGGAGCAAGTCGCGTGCTTGAATTGGCCATAAGCTTCGAGCCCTACATTCATGAACTTGCCCATCCAGACTTAATTGCCGAGAGGTGGGCATTGAGCTGTCAGGAATTTGTTAAAAATGATCTTGAAGAGAGGGGCCTATTTTGTCGCGAGGTACTCATCGAGCAGATGGAAAAGGCTATTTCAGAAAAGCCATTTGTAACCTATCTGAGGAGGCGAATTTCTTGTCTCATTGTGGACGAGTTTCAAGATACCGATCCTCGCCAGTGGAAGATCATGAGCGATCTTTTTCTTGCGGATTGGAAGGGATATCTTTACCTGGTGGGAGATCCTAAGCAGGCCATCTATTCTTTCAGAGCGGCTGACGTCTATAGCTACATGCAGGCCAAGCAGATTCGCAATCAACTGGCCGTCACGCTTACGGCCAACTTCAGGTCAAGCCCGGACCTTGTCAGGGCGTTAAATCTGCTCTTTCATGGCGAGCATTCGGGTCGGCTCTTTTATCTTCCAAAGCTCAAAGAAAGTCTTGAAGTGCCATTGGTTTCAAGCCATGCCAAAAGCCAAAATCTAGAAGATGGAAATAGAGGCGCTGTTCACTTTTTTGTGGCCAAAGGATTGCTTGGAAGAGGCTCAAAATGGCCTACAGAAAAGATGGAAAATGAAATCCTCTTCGCTTTCATTGCAAAAGAGTTGGTAGCACTCAAACAGCAGGGCATCGCCTTTCACGATATGGCTATATTGATTAAGGATCGCTTTCAAGCAAAAAGGCTCGAAAGCTACTTAAACATGCGCGGCGTGTCTTCCGTGCTGTATAGAAGTAGGACGGTGGTTGCAAGCCCTGCGCATCACCTACTCTGTCGCCTCGTCAAGGCTGTGCTGATGCCACGAGATAAGTCGTTACTTGTTGAGCTACTGATATATTCGCCCTTTACTTACTCTAGCGAGGCGCTTGTTGGACTTGAGGATTTGCAAGTAAGGGCCGAGCATGTAGAGCGGCTTTTATCGCTGAAAAACTGTTTTGAAGAGCGAGGGATTGCTGCAATGGTCCAGCAGTTTCTTCTATCAAAGTGGCAAACGAATCTCACCGTTAAGGAGTTGCTGTGGGAAGATGCGCAGCTTTTACGCGACATGGAAGTGCTTGTGGAGTATGCAAGTGAGGTGACAGGCCGGTTAGAGACAATAGCCGAATACCTTTTTTCTCTATTTGATTTATCTGAGCAAGAAAAAGAACAGATCTCTTCTCGCAATGACCCGCACGAAGAGGCGCCTCTTTTGATGACCCTCTATGCAAGTAAAGGTCTTGAATTTGACATTGTCTTTGGCCTTGCCCTTGTTGGGCGCATCCAAGATCCCGTAGATCCGGAAGAGCTTGATCAAGAAAAGATCCGCCAATTTTATGTCGCCTGTACGAGGGCCAAACGCAGGCTCTATCTTCCCTGTGCTCTGCAAGAGGATTTTCGTCCCCTTGCAGCGGGCACAAGTTCTCCTATGGAGCTCTTTTTAGCAAGTTTTGGTAGAGAAAATCCCCTACAGTGGCTTGTGGAAAAGGGCGAGGGTTCAATCACTCTGGAACAGGTATCGCAAGATACAGAAGATGGGCCGCTCATTGCGAAACAAACAGTTCGGCGAGCGCCGCTTCTTTTAGAGCCGCTTGTGATTGCTAAGGAGCCGCTCTTTGTGGAATCCTTTACAAGCAGAAAAGAGGAAGTGGAGTATCAGGCAAAAGAGGGCAAAGAGTGTGGCCTTCCATGTGGAGCAGAAAGCGGCATCTTGCTGCATCAGCTCTTGTATGATGCCATTAAACAAAAAAGGGAAATGAGTTTGGCCGAGCGCTTGCAGGCAACGCTCTTTCAAGGTCATGAAGAAGAGGTGCAAGCGATCTTGCAGAGAGCCTTGGCGGTAAATCTTGGAAGTTTTTCACTGCATGAGGTCGATTTAAAAAGCGCCTTTTGCGAGCGCGAGTTCTTTTTTCGCTTGGACGAAGGCCGAATTTTACGTGGCTGTATCGATCTTGCCTTTATTCACGAGGGTGTAAGCTATCTGCTGGATTGGAAATCTAATTTTCTTCCAGACTACTCCGAAGAGGCACTGAAAGGGGAGATGCGGCGACACGAGTATGACCTTCAGGCAAAGTTGTACAGTGCGGCCTGGAAACAGCATTTGCAAAATAGCCCAATTGTGTTTGGGGGGTATTTCTTGGTTTTTTTACGCGGGCTTACCGATAACAGCTCGCAGGGAGTGTTGCGGCTATGAATGACGAGACGCTCTTTACTTCGATAGATTCAATAACCGCTGAAGCGGTCTTAGAGTCGCTTTCTTCAAACGATGCTGATCTCTATGCACTCTTTTGTTACCTATGTGCCTCCTTTCGACAGGGCTATCTCTTTGTAGAGCCAGGATCTCCAGCGCTAAATGAAATTTGCGAGGATGTGTCACAAGAAGGGCTTGAAGAGGCAATATCACGTGGATTTACAAAAGTTAGGGCGCTTGATCGTCCGTCGCCTTATTTTGTTTTTGAGAATGCAAGGCTCTATGTCACAAGAGCCAAAATGCTGCTTGAGTTAACAGAGCAATTGTATAAAAAACTTGCAGGCACTCCAGCGCGTCTAATGCTCGATCTTGTGGCGCTCGAAAAGGAGCTTGCTTCGCTGCAAGCAGCAAAAAAACTTTTGCCTGAGCAGGCCTCTGCCATTAGGCAAGCCTCTTCAACGACTTTAAGCTGCATCTGGGGCGGCCCAGGAACCGGCAAAACCTACACGGCAGGATGGTTAGTCTCACTTTTTTTAAAACAGCACCCTAAGGCAAAAATTGCCCTTGCTGCCCCTACGGGAAAAGCGACGGCTAACTTGCAGATGAGCATTCAGAAAACTGTCGAAAGTAGCTTGCAAGGCTCGTTTGAGGCAAAAACGCTCCACTCGCTCTTAGGCATTCGCCGGCTTGGGCAGAAAAGAAAAAATGAGGAGCTTGGCTTTGATCTGATTTTGGTTGATGAAAGCTCGATGATCGATTTGGAGCTTGCCTATAAACTTTTTTCTCAAGTAGCACCAGGGGCACGTCTTGTGTTTTTGGGTGATCCCTACCAATTGCCCCCTGTTGAGCCAGGTGAGCCATTTTGTGCTCTTGTGAATGAAAAAATGCGCCAATCTGATAAGGGTTTTTTGATCATGTCAAAGAGACAAGATGAGGGCGCGATTCTGAAGCTTGCGCAAGCTGTGAAGGATGGCCTTGTTGAAGAGGCGCTTTTTATTTTGCAAAATGATCCATCCTCTAGCGTTCAGTGGAGTAGGGATGCCAAAGCCATGGAGCGAGAAATTGAGCATGTAAAGTCGCTTTACATTGCTGCTTCAAAGACGATTGCTGGGCTATTTTTGCAGCTTAACCGGTTGCGCTTACTTTGCCCTTTACGCGAAGGAAGGGAGGGGCTTCTTGCCATCAATCAGAAGATCATGCGAGCGATGAAAGAATCTTCTTGTGAGCCGATTATGATCACGAAAAATGACTTTCACCTTGAGCTAACAAATGGACAGGTTGGTCTTTTATGTGGCGATCGCGCCTACTTTGAAGACCAAGAGGCAAAATCGGGCATACGTTCGATCCCCAAAGTTTTGCTTCCTGCTTTTGAGACTGCCTTTTGTCTTTCTGTGCATAAAAGCCAAGGAAGTGAATTTGACGAGGTGGTGCTCTTTTTGCCCGAAGGCTCCGAGCGCTTTGGCAAGAAAATGCTCTACACGGCCATTACGCGGGCCAAAAAACGCTTTCGCATTATTGGCAGCGAAGATGTTCTCAGACGCTGCATTGCCAACGAGGGCCGCAAAGTCACCACATTTTTCACATTGTGCTGAAACGCTTCTGTGACTTACGATAACACCTTTGCCTGAATAGCTCAGTTGGTAGAGCAGCGCATTCGTAATGCGGAGGTCGTCGGTTCGACTCCGGCTTCAGGCATATCTTCAAGCCGTTTAAGTCCAAAATCTTAAGCGGTTTTTATCTTTAATGGCATTTTTGAAAACATGTATTGTGGGCGACTGTTGGGGGAATTGCTTGTAACAAGTCATAGTTACCGGCAACTGTTGTTGACTTGCCTAGTACTTTCTTGATACTTTTTTCTCGTACTGACTGAGGATAACGCCAAATGACACATTCTCTTGCAGATGAACTTCATGCTTGGATGAAGATGCCAGAAGGCAATCACCTTGAGTTCAAAGAGGCAAAAAACACTATTGACCATGGGAAGCTTACGCAATACTGTTGCGCTCTTGCAAATGAAGGTGGCGGCAAGCTCATTTTAGGCATAGCGGACAAATTCCCACGAGTTGTAGTTGGAAGCCAAGCCTGCCTCAATCTAGAGAAGACAAAAGCTGACTTAATTACAAGGCTACATATTCGTATTGAGGCAGATGAAATACATCCTGAAGGCAAACGAGTTGTTATTTTTCATGTACCTTCAAGGCCTATTGGGATGCCCATTCAGCTTGATGGATTATATTGGATGCGGCGAGGCCAGGATTTAGTTCCAATGACTCCAGACATGCTCAAGCGCATATTTGAAGAAGGAATGCCTGATTATTCTGCTCAGGTTTGCAAGAATGCAAAATTCCAAGATTTGGATGCAAAAGCGATTAAACGCTTTCGTGAAATGTGGCACAAACAGTCAGGAAACGGCTCCTTAAAAAACACTTCCGATGAACAGTTGCTAAGGGATTGCGAGGCCATTGTTGATAAAGGGATTACTTATGCCGCACTCATACTTTTTGGTACCGAGAAAGCTCTTGGAGAACACCTTGCACAAGCTGAAGTTGTTTTTGAATATCGTTCAGGATATCTAACAGGGCCGGCTTCGCAACGCATAGAATATCGGAAAGGGTTTTTCTCCTTTTACGATGAGCTTTGGGAAACGATTAATCTGAGAAATGACATGCAGCATTTCCAGGATGGTCTTTTTATCTGGAATATACCCACGTTCAATGAGAAAGCTGTTCGTGAAGCTATCTTGAATGCTATTTCGCATAGAGACTATAGAACTTCTGGTTCCATCTGGGTAAAACAGTATCCACGGAAGATAATCATATCTAGCCCAGGAGGCTTTCCTCAGGGCATTACTCCTGAAAACATCCTCTGGCGCCAAGACCCAAGAAATAGACGTATTGCCGAGATATTCTCGAAGTGTGGATTGGTAGAGCGAGCGGGGCAAGGCTTTGATAGGATTTTTGAAGAGAGCATAAAGCAGGGCAAGGCATTGCCAGATTTTGCCCAGACTGACGCATACCAAGTAATGTTAACGCTTGATGGTGAAATTCAAGATGAGCAGTTTCTGAGGTTTTTGGAAAAAATAGGGAAGGAAAAGGTAGCTGCATTTTCTACTGAAGACTTTTTGGTCCTGGACTATGTGCATAAGGAGCGCCCTCTTTCCGACTATCCTCCTGAATTGAAAGTTCGTTTAAAGCTCTTAGTGGATTTGGGAATTGTTGAGTGTATTGGACGAGGGCGAAGCGCTAGGTATTTACTTTGTCAACAGTTTTATATCCATACAGGTAAAAGTGGGGTTTACACTAGAAAGATTGGGCTGGATAAAGAAACCAACAAAGAGCTACTTCTCAAGCATATTCGTTCGAACACAAAAAAGGGAGCAACCTTGAAAGAATTGTGTCAAGTTTTGCCTGCTCTATCCTCGAGTCAGGTGCAAAAACTCATGAGAGAGCTTAAGGCTGAGGCAAAGGTTATATTACAAGGAAAAACTAAGGCGAGCGTTTGGTTTCTTAAGACAGATAAGTGAAATTTGGCGCAATTCCGGCGCAATTCCGGCGCATTTGTTAAAAGGAGCTCCTCTAGAAATGTCCCTTGAACTTTGAAATTTCAGCGCAATCCTGACGCAATTCTAGCCTAATTCCTAGAGATAAAGCTCCCTGAATTAATCAGCCAAAAAAGAATGTAAATGTGCGTATTTTTTTTAGAATGATTCTTTACATCATTTTACATTATGTTGTTTTGCGATAGTATCAAAATCTATTTTGTTATATAATTAATGTTTAAACATTAATTTGAGAAAGTTGTGATTGGTTTTCATAATACGCCCCCTTTTGGGTTTCGGGATCTTTCAATCCAGGGTTCGCAGTATTTGGGGGTGCAAGATATCGGTCGCATGATGCGAGTCTGCAAGGGTTGGCGTGATTGGGCAAGCAAAGAGCTTGTCGTGTGGAAAAATGCCTCTCAGCATGATAAGATTCCTCTTGTAGATGGCAAAGGTCGCAATTATAGAGAGGATTTAAAGCAAATTCGGCCTTTGGTATCAAGCATACATGGGCTTATGGGCAGGGTGCTCGGCCCGGTGCCCCCAATTAGCCAAGAGACATTTCGAAAGTTTACTTCGAATGATCTAGACCGTTTTGGGGGTGGCAACTTTCGAGAAAATTTTGTGCTGCTTATAGATCCTTCCTCTATCGAAAGGCGTGTCGGTAATGATACACCTCTTGCCTTACGAGGGAATAGATTGGTCAAAGTTCCTGCAGGTGAAGTTGTTGAGCAAACGCTTGTCATTGAAGCCACTTTCCCAAATCTTTTACTGCTTGCTAATTTTCCGCAGAAAGGAAAATGGCATCTGCCTGTTTACAGGATCGATAAGGATGTATTGGATGCCATGATCGAGCAAAGTATCGACTGCCCAGAAAAGGTTGGGGTGCGTGTCATGAGGCAATCTATCCTAGAGGAGAGTAGGCATGGAACTTTTGCAGAGCAACAGGCCCTCGTGGAACAGATGGCTCCAGGTGAAGGATATGGAGTAGAGAGTGCCAGGCGAAGATTTCTTTTTGATGCTGAACGTATTCTTACAACAGGAAACTGCCCAGATGGACAAGTGCCACAGTGGACATATGTGCGTGGTCCGGAAACAGTTGATGTTTATGGAGGTAACTGTCACTTGGTTGTTGGCAGCTTCGCCCCTGGCCGCGGTGTCGACGTCGGCTCCGACATCTTCGACATCGGCGCCTTCATCGCGGTTGTGGCTGGCGGTCCTGCGTAAGTTCTCAGGCTATTGGAACTTGGCAACTTGGCCATTGAGGGCCATTGATTCTTTGATTTTGGCAATATTGCCAGGGATATGTTTCGCTTCCCCATGTTCAACTGAGCTGATGTAGGGGAAGTGGAGTTCTGCAAGTGCAGTCTTTGCAATGAGGAGGTCGTCGGTTCGACTCCGGCTTCAGGCAGTCTTTTTTTGCTTTCTACGAATAGCTTTCTCCTGTTACAGAAATAGTTCTATGGTAATTGCGAGGTGCGCGATGTCATCGTGGGTAGTGGCGGTTTTCTTATTTCTCGTGTCGTTTGAGTTGGCGGCTTATGATGAGTATCCCAAGTCGATTGGTGAAGTTCATGAAGCCTTTGTATCGCCGACAGGAGATATCGTTAGTCTAGAAACGATTGGTGTTGAGCCGCCGCCTGCTGTTACGGAAGTTGCCGCGCAGCCTCCTGATGACGATGTGAGATGGGTTCCTGGGTATTGGTTCTGGGATTCTTCTATCTCTGATTTTGTTTGGATTACTGGCCTGTGGCGGCGCCCACCACCGAAGATGCAGTGGGTCGAAGGGAAATGGGAAAAAAATTTAGGGGGCTGGGTTTGGTTCAGGGGATTTTGGAGCCTAACAAATGAGGCAGGTCTTACTTATATTGAACAGACGCCCCCTGTGCATAGCCATGAGGTTGTTGAGACTCCTCCAGATAACAATTCATTTTGGATGTCAGGGTATTGGCGCTATTCTGCAACGGATACGCCTCGTTATCAATGGGTAGATGGCGCATGGGCGCCCATTGATCCAAACTGGAACTATGTACCCGCCCATTACATCTTGCGCGACAAGGGCTACGTGTTTGTTCCTCCCTATTTGGACTGGCCTGTGCAAATGCGGGGCAAGCTCAATACGCCCATTTACATAACGCCTGAAATGAGAGTAGAACAATGAATCTATCCTAGTAATTGTATTGTGATGTAGTCTTCATAAAAAACAACTGAAGGAGTGATTAGTATGTCAAAATTAGCACATGTTGGAAAGGCGCTGCCTTCCTATGCGAAATATCTACATAGCTCGTCAGCCTCAAAGTGCATCGACAGGATGCTCAAAAAAGAAAAGGGTGGAAAAGTTCTCGTAAAGTTTTTTGAAGAGGCAGTTTTGCGAAATGACTGGCAAAATGATAAGGCGTTTCGCGGCCTTTTAGAGGCAGCTGTGAAGAAAGCTGATTCGCTCAATTCGTCGCAAAAGACAAAGTTTTCCAAGGCCGAAAAGGTATTCAATGAAAAGTTGCAAAAAGGCGAACAGAAAAGCCTACCTAAAATAGAAGCAACGCTCACTGGGGAAGAGCAAATACTCAAAACGATCGATAAAATTGGAAAGCTTGTTAAGAAACAAGGATTTGAGGTGAAGGGCATTGAAGGAGCAAAAGCCGCGATGGTCAATGACCTTCAGCGCATAAAGGCTATGCGCGAAGAGCGCAAGACGCTTCTTGTTGATATTGAACAAATGAAGAAAGAGCTGGGTGAGGGCCCCGAGGTACGGAATTTACAGGTGGGCTATATGCAGACGGTTGAACTGGCACGCAAAGTCATTATCACTGCAAAAGAGAAGGTAAAAGAGCAGCATGTGCGCTTGGAGAGCTCAGCGGTGTTGCCGGATAATGACTTAAAACAGCTCTTTAAGGTATTCACAGAGCAATTTGAGCAGCTGTGTGATGCAGAATTGAACGATTCTACGCTTAATCCGCTCTTTTAAACCCAAAAGAGAGCGCTCTTTTTGGGAGCATCTCGTTTACTGTCAAGAGGCCTGCCAAAATCATCGTGGCGGCGCTCATGTGGAGCCAAGTAAAGGATTCTCCCAAAAAGCAAAATCCAAGCAGCATACCCCCTACCGGAAAAAAGCAGGCCACAGTTGATATGGCCGTTGGGCCAGAATGCTCGAGCAATTTATAGTAAAGACTGAAGGCAAAAATAGTGCCAAAGAGTGCCAGACCCAACACGCCCAGAATTGAAATCCAAGAGGGCGAAAAATCTGTAAAGGGTGATTCGATCCATAAGGCAAGTGGAACGAGATAGACAGCAGACATCAAAAGTTGGGCAGAAGGTGCTACAAAAGGTTGTAGATTGCCAAGATGTTTTTTTCCGTAAATGTGGCTAATTGAATAGCTAATACTTGCTGTCGTTGCTGCCAATATTCCACTAAAAGTTCCATTTACTCCCTCAAAAATATTTGGTGCAAAAAGCACGATGAGGCCTAGCGAACTTAAGAATATTCCAATAATTTTTTGAAATGTAAGTCGATCTGCTGGAAAAAAGAACAGGGCAAAAAGGGCAGTAAACATCGGGCTTGTGCCATTCAAGATTGCGGCTAAGGCGCTATCGATCGATTGCTCGGCAAAACTAAAGAGATAAAAGGGCGCAGCCGAAGCAAATAGGGCCATGACACTCGCGTGCAGCCAAAACCTTTTTGTCTTGGGTAGCTTTCCGCCTCGCAAATAGAGAATGGCCACCAACACTACTGCCGCAATCGTGACGCGAAAACCTGCAACTGTCAACGGGCTAAAGCTTTCAAGCGCAAACTTGATAAAAAGGAAGGAAGGACTCCACATCAGAGTAAGAGCAATAGTTAAAATGAGACGTCGAAAATTAGACATGTTAGGAATCATTAACTAATTTTTAAAGAAGATCGATATTTTATTGGTTAGTGAAGTGATATTATCTCGACTTTGCAAATTTTGGCTCAACTGATTTCTCTCTAGAGTGGTCAGCCAAAATTTGCAAAGTCGAGCGACCAAGCAAGGGAGAGGTTGCCCTATTTGTGAGTGTAAAGCTCCAAGAATGGTCTGAAGAGCTTTTGTATGCCATTTTGGGTGTTAAATGCAGCTCAAAGCTACGAAATACTCGAAGCAGGATCAAGCATTCTCATGGCAAGGCTTGATTCTTTCGCGACTATCTACGAGAGGCTACGAGCGAGAATTCCTACCATTATTGCAATAAGAGGACAGTGTCAAGATTCTAGCTTTAACCGCAGACGAACCCATTTTCTTGCCATCGTGGGCTATGATGCAAAAAAGGATAAAATCCTCTGTATCGATTCTACTGGGCAAAATGATGCCAATACGCTCGTTGCTATTGATCGCGAAGAGTTGCTTATGCAATGGTGCGTGAGGGGGCAAATTGCCCTGCTTTTCAATAATCCTTAGTGCAAAGCCGAGGTAACTTGAAGAGAGAGGTTTTCTTTTTTCTGTAAATTGGCTAGGGTGACAAGAGGTCAAAATCTTGCTTGGATATAGGCAGTTAGGGTATGGTTTTGGGCCATCTTGAGACATGGAGGGACGAGTGGATCATTTTATTCGCAATATTAAAAAAACAGGTGCCGTCTCCTGCTGTTCTGAAGATGTTGCTAATGTACTTACAAAAAGTGCCAATCTGGACAATTCAAAAACTGTGGTGGAACTTGGCTCGGGAACTGGTGCGATCACTAAAAAGATCGTAGAAAATATGCCGCAAGGCGCTCTTTTTTTAGCTCTTGAGCTGAACGAGCACTTTGTTAACGAAACAAAGAAATGCTGTCCTCAGGCCAATGTCTATCACGATTCTGCCGAAAATGTAAAAATCTACCTCAACAAGCATGGCAAAGATACCTGTGACTGTGTGATCTCCACACTTCCCTGGGCACTGTTTGATGAAGAGTTGCAACAGCGCATCCTCAATGCCATCTGTGAAGTCTTGCCGGAAGGTGGTGAGTTTTTGACGGTGACTTACACCTTTGCCCCCTATCTTCCATCGGGAAGGCGCTTTCGAGGGCTGCTGGACACGCGCTTTTCGCAAGTAAAACGCACAAAACCTATTTGGAAAAATCTTCCTCCCGTCTACGTCTATCACTGCAAAAAATAGGATTTTTTCATGCAGATGCAAGCTGTTGCAAACGAGGTGTGGGATGTTACACCTTTGGTCTTTACTATTCAGGCAGATTTGCAAGATGAGGCACGCGAGACCATTGCGGCGCGACTTGTAAGCGATCAAGCCATTGTATCCCACCTTACAAAAGAGACGTGGGAAAGTTTCCGTGAAAAAATCACAGGGGTTGTCGCTGAGTGTGACCTTACAGAATTTCGAAAAGGGATTCGGAAAGTTTCTAAATTGATGTACAATTTGAGTCTTTGCAACAGCTCCACCAAAATGCATTTTGAAGAAATGCAAAGGAACCTGCCATCACTTCTTCAGATGGCGCAACAACCCTATCTTGATACCTGTTGTCAAGAGGCAAATAAGACCTTAAGCGCCGGTGTAGAGAGAAATCCAAATTGGGGAGTTGTCAAGAATAAGGTGGCCAAAACGGCTACTTTGAGATTATACCTGGATAAGACAACCAGCGAGCGGCTGCTAGATTTAGCGGCCTTTCTTCTCAATAACCGACATGACCCTGCAAGGTCCAATCCGAGCCTCTATAGGGATATACAACTATTCTTCGAGCGCATCAAGAGCGTGGAAAGTAAAATTATTGAGATTTCTCAATTTTGCGTGAAATTTTTTGAAGCAGAGATTTCTTTTAACAGAACACGGGCAAAAGGCCCCGTGAAAGAGGCCCCAAAGGGGCCCTTTTATCAATCTTTATTTATCCCCTACGAAGAAGCAGTCACTTTGGCCGCAATGCGTTCTTTAAAGAAAACTCTTGTAAAAGATGTCAGATCGCTTACCTCACACCCAGGTCGTACAAAAATTGCTTTGAAAAATGCCCTGTCAGCAACTCTTCAGTCCTATCGTACTGAGCGGCATGATGTACCTTCATGGAAGAAGATGATCAAGTATTCAGAAGCACGGATGATAGCATGGGTAGACGAGGCATTTTTAAGTAGAATCTGGGATTCTCTTTTCAGTCAGGCTGAAGACTTTGACATTCAAGCCTTTGCTTGGCAGACACTTGAGAGATTGCCTGAAGGGCAAAAGAAGGGGTTGCAAAAAGCGCTCGACGAGATGAAAAGTTGCCACCAAAAGAACTTTGCTGGCTTAAAAGACAATGAATTGAAGCTGGCGCGCCAGATTCTTGCGGTAGAGCTGACCGATAAGGTGTATGGCTCATTATTTAAGCCTCTAGAATCACACCTTAGTTTTCATGAAATAAAACCCGCTTGTTGAAAAATGGGCCATTTGTCAGGGTGAAAG
>Ga0187893_10006177_pt1 | contig 20725 bp, 8 predicted proteins | sample MA1701074metaG_FD_139574 | JGI IMG/M metagenome (GOLD analysis project Ga0187893, IMG submission 139574) | White microbial mat communities from a basaltic lava cave in the Kipuka Kanohina Cave System on the Island of Hawaii, USA - MA170107-4 metaG ...
CCCGACTGGTAGTCGTGCTTGCGCGGTTTCCATTGCTTGCGCCGCGCCTCGAGCTCGGCCGCGTCGACCGCGACATCGATCGTGCCCTTTTCGGCATCGATCGTGATCCTGTCGCCGTCCTTCACCAGCGCGATCGGGCCGCCGACCGCCGCTTCCGGGCCGATATGGCCGATGCAGAAGCCGCGCGTCGCACCCGAAAAACGCCCGTCGGTGATGAGCGCGACCTTGTCGCCCATGCCCTGGCCGTAAATCGCCGCCGTCGTCGCCAGCATCTCGCGCATGCCGGGACCACCGCGCGGACCTTCGTAGCGAATCACCAGCACCTCGCCTTCCTTGTAATCGCCGCGCTTGACCGCCTCGAAGCAATCCTCCTCGCAATCGAAGCAGCGTGCGGTACCGGTGAAGGCGAGCTTCTTCATGCCGGCGATCTTCACGATCGCGCCCTGCGGGGCGAGATTGCCCTTCAGGCCCACGACACCGCCGGTCGTCGAGAGCGGCTTCTTCGTGCTGACGACGATGTCCTGGTCGGTCGGGAATTTCACCTTCTCGAGATTTTCGGCGATGGTCTTGCCGGTGACGGTGATGCAGTCGCCGTGCAGGTAGCCGCCCTCGTGCAGCGCCTTCAGGATTATCTGCACGCCGCCGATCTCGTAGAGATCCTTCGCGACATAGCGCCCGCCGGGCTTGAGATCGGCGATATAGGGCGTCTTGCGGAAGATCTCGCAGACATCGTTGAGATCGAACTCGATTCCGGCCTCGTGGGCGATCGCCGGCAGATGCAGGCCGGCATTGGTCGAACCGCCCGACGCGGCGACGACCATCGCGGCATTCTCGAGCGACTTGCGGGTTACAATGTCGCGCGGCTTCAGCCCGTGCTTGATCAGCCACATGACCTGCTCGCCCGATGCTTCGCAGAACGCGTCGCGCGATTCATAGGGTGCCGGCGCGCCCGCCGAACCCGGCAGCGCGATGCCGAGCGCCTCGGACACGCAGGCCATCGTGTTGGCGGTGAACTGACCGCCGCAGGAGCCGCCCGAGGGGCAGGCGACGCATTCGATCGCGTGCAGATCCTCGTCGCTCATCTTGCCGGCGGAATGCGCGCCGACGGCTTCGAACACGTCCTGCACGGTGATGTCCCGGCCGCGGAACCGGCCGGGCAGGATCGAGCCGCCATAGATGAAGACCGACGGCACGTTGAGGCGCACCATCGCCATCATCACGCCCGGCAGCGACTTGTCGCAGCCGGCCAGCCCGACGATCGCGTCGTAGCAGTGGCCGCGAACGGTGAGCTCGATCGAATCCGCGATGATCTCGCGGCTGACCAGCGAGGATTTCATGCCGGCATGGCCCATCGCGATGCCGTCGGTGACGGTGATGGTGGCGAACTCGCGCGGCGTGCCGCCGGCGGCCTTGACGCCCTTCTTCACCGCCTGCGCCTGGCGCATCAGCGTGATGTTGCAGGGCGCGGCCTCGTTCCAGGTCGACACCACGCCGACGAACGGCCGGGCGATCTCGTCCTCGGTCATGCCCATCGCATAGTAGTAGGACCGGTGCGGCGCGCTGGCCGGTCCCACCGACACGTGACGGCTCGGCAGCCGCGATTTGTCGAATTCGGTCTTGGTCATGGCGTCGTGCTCCCGCCCCGGAAATCGATCATTGCCGCAGAATATCCATCCTGCTTCGTGCGCTCCAGCCCGCCGTCGAGCGGCCGCGCGTCGGACACCACGAGCAGGGCATGCTGCACGATCAGAAATTCCGATCGCGGCGTTTCGTCGGTCACGATCATGGTGAAGGTGACCGAGTTGCCCGGGGCCACCATCCCGTCCTGGAAGCTCAGCCCGTCGTAGGGCTCGTCCACCGTGGCAACCGCTTCGAACCGGTCCGAGCGCACCGGCGGCCGGTCGGCCGCCTGTCCGAAGGAGAGCCCGTCTTCGTAGGGGCTGCTGGCGGCCCGCGCCTCGCGCAGCTCGATCTCGTAGGTGATCCAGTTCCGGTTGCTTGAATTGATGACGACCTTGTGGAGGGCAAAGCCGGTCGCATGCTGGGTATCGACGCGGTTGCCGAACTCCTTTTCGAGGCCGCGAACCACCAGCACCGCCTCGCCGTCGCCGGTCACCTCTTCGACCAGCACGAACGGATCGTCGAGGCGGCCGCTGCCGCTCAGAGAACGGATCACAAATCCGCCGAGTTCGTCGCTGAACGTGATGCCTTCGCTCGTCATCGGTTCGGCAGCCGCAGCGATCGGTAGGCCGGCGGCGACCGCAGCGGCGAGCAGACGCATGAGCCCGGTCGTGTGCGACACCGGTCAGAGCGCCTCCAGCCGCTGCAGCGCCGCGCTGAGCCGCGAGCGCGCCGCCTGCGCCTCGGCGAGACGCTCGCGCTGTTCCTCGACGATTTCGGGCGGCGCCTTGTCGACGAACGAGGGATTGCCGAGCTTTTTCTCGAACCTGCCGATCTCGCCGGCGATCCGGTCGATTTCCTTCGCCAGGCGCATCTTCTCCCGGTCGAGATCGACATACTGCGCGACCGGCAGCACGACCGTCGCCTCGTCGTGGACGACCTGCACCGCGCCCCTGGTCGAGGCATCCTCGACCGGTTCGATCGACGACAGGCGCGCGAGCCGCAGGATCGCCTCGCGATGGATCGCCAGCCGCTCCCTCGAAGCGTCCGATGCGCCGCGGAGCGAGGCCGTCAGTTTCGCCGCCGGCGGCACGTTCATCTCGGCGCGGACGGTGCGGATCGAGGTCACAAGGCGGATCAGCCAGTCGATCTCGGCCTCCGATTCCGCAAAGGCGAAACCGGGCCCGAAATCCGGCCAAGAAGCAGAGATCAACATGCCCTGCCCGCCCATCGACTGCCAGATCTCTTCGGTGATGAACGGCATCAGCGGGTGCAACAAATGCAGGATCTGACCCAGGACATAGGCCGATACCGCCCGCACCTCGCGCGCGGCGGCCTCGTCCGCGCCGGTAAGCAGCGGCTTCGCGAGCTCGACATACCAGTCGCAGTATTCGTGCCAGGCGAAACGATAGATCGCGTGCGCCGCATCGTTGAAGCGATAGGCCGCCAGCGCCTCGTCGATCTCGATCCTGGCATGCGCGAGGCGCCCGAGAATCCAGCGATCGACCGGCACGGTCGCGGCGCGCGGATCGAACGAGGGATCGAGCGCGCAGCGGTTCATCTCGAGAAAGCGCGCCGCGTTCCACAGCTTGGTCGCGAAATTGCGATAGCCCTCGACGCGCGCCTCGGAGAGCTTCACGTCGCGGCCGGGCGCCGCCATCGCGGCGAGCGTGAAGCGCAGCGCATCGGCGCCGTACTTCCCGATCAGGTCGAGCGGGTCGATGATGTTGCCCTTCGATTTCGACATTTTCTGGCCGCGTTCGTCGCGCACCAGCGCATGGATGTAGACCGTGCGGAACGGCACATCCTTCATGAAGTGCAGGCCGAGCATCATCATGCGCGCGACCCAGAAGAAGATGATGTCGAAGCCGGTGACCAGCACGTTGCCGGGATAGTAGCGGTCGAGCTCCGGCGTCTTCTTCGGCCAGCCGATGGTCGAGAACGGCCAGAGACCCGAAGAGAACCAGGTGTCGAGCACGTCGGGATCGCGCCGCAGGGCGACGTCCCTGCCGTAATGCGCGCGCGCCTCGCCGGCCGCTTCGGCTTCCGACATGGCGACGAAGATTCTGCCGTCGGGTCCGTGCCAGGCGGGCACCTGATGGCCCCACCAGAGCTGCCGCGACACGCACCAGGGCTGGATGTTGCGCATCCATTCGAAATAGACCTTGGTCCATTGCTCGGGCACGAAGCGGGTGCGGCCGTCTTCGACGGAAGCGACGGCTTCCTTCGCCATGGTCGGCGCATCCGCGAACCACTGCTCGGTCAGCCAGGGCTCGATCACCACGCCCGAACGGTCGCCGTAGGGCAACGTCATCCGGTGGTCCTCGACCTTCACCAGGAAACCCTGCGCCTCGAGGTCGGCGACGATCTTCTCGCGCGCCTTGTAGCGGTCGAGGCCGCGATAGGCGTCCGGCACCTTGTCGTTCAGCCGCGCATCGGCATCGAAGATGTTGATCAGCTCGAGCCCGTGGCGTTTGCCGACGTCGAAATCGTTGAAATCGTGCGCCGGAGTCATCTTGACGGCGCCGCTGCCGGTTTCGGGATCGGCATATTCGTCGGCGACGATCTTCAGGCGGCGGCCGACCAGCGGCAGGATCGCGTGCCTGCCGACGATGTCGCGGTAGCGGGCGTCGTCGGGATGCACGGCGACGCCGGTATCGCCGAGCATCGTCTCGGGCCGCGTGGTCGCAACGGTAACGAACCGACCCGCTTCGCCTTCGATCGGGTAGCGAAGATGCCAGATCTTGCCGTTGACCTCGCGCTGCTCGACCTCGAGATCGGAGATTGCGGTATGCAGCGTCGGATCCCAGTTCACCAGCCGCTGGTCGCGGTAGATCAGCCCCACGCGATAGAGGTCGACGAAAACCTTCGTGACGGCATGGCTCAGCCCCTCGTCCATCGTGAAGCGCTCGCGCGCCCAGTCGGCCGAAGCGCCCAGCCTGCGGAGCTGGTTGAGGATCATGCCGCCGGATTCGGCCTTCCACGCCCAGACCCGGGCGACGAACGCGTCGCGACCGATCGCTTTCTTGTTGTCGTCGGCGAGGCCGGCGCGCTGCAGGACGATACCTTTGTCGGCAAGCTGGCGTTCGACCACCATCTGGGTGGCGATACCGGCATGATCCATGCCCGGCTGCCAGAGTGCGTCATAACCCTTCATTCGGTGAAAGCGGATCAGCACGTCCTGCAGCGTGAAGGTCAGCGCATGCCCGATATGGAGGCTGCCGGTCACGTTGGGCGGCGGCATCATGATCGTATAGGGCGGCTTCTTCGAGTCTGGATGCGCCCGGAACGCGCCGGAATCCTCCCAGCGCCGGTACTGACGGCTTTCCACGTCGGCGGGCTGGAATGTCTTGTCCAGCATCGTCGCTGAAGCTCCAGGGGTTCGAGAAGTCGGGTCTGAAAGGGACGCCCGAGAGTTCCTAATTGGCGCCGGGTTGCCGGACAAGCCTCTCGATTTCGCGTTCGACCACCCGCTCGACGATGGCGGGCAGGTTTCGGTCGAACCATTCGCGCAGCAGCGGATCGAGCCGATCGCGCAGCAGGGGCTCGATGCGGCCCGCCAGGAGCGGCTCCAGCCGTTCGTTCAATGCCGGGCCCAGGCGTTCGTTCAGCAGCGGTTCGACCCGGCGGCCGACCGACGCCACGACTTCCTCGCGCAGCACCGAATCGGCCCGATCGCGCAGCAGCGGCGCCGCCTGCTCGCGCAGCAGCGGGTCGAGACGACGGTCGAGAGCGCCGGCGATCTCGTCGCGCAGCAGCGGGTCGGTGCGGTCGCGCAGAAGCGGCCCGACCTGTTCGCGGATCGCGCCCGGCAGCCGCTCCGCGAGCGCTACCGGCAACGTCTCGTCGAGCGCCGGCCCGAATTTCTCGTCGAGCAGGGCTGCGACCTGTGCGCGAACCGCTTCGGCGATCTGTTCCGGTGTCGGACCCTGCGGACGCGCCGCCGCCTGGCGCAGCCGCGACAACGCGCTGACGGCCGCCGCCTCGGTCGATGCCGACAGCAATCCGCCGGCGGGCGCCCGCTCCTCGGCACTCGCTTCTTCGGATTCGCCGGTCGGGATGGGCGCTTCCGCCATGGCGGGCGCCGGCGTCACGACGGGCGTTTCGAACCGGCGCGCCATTGCCGGCGCCGGTTCGGAATCGTCGATCGGCGCCGCCGGCAGCGGGCGCGTCTGGCGCTCATAGTCCTTCTCCTCTTCGCGGTAGACTTCGCGGCTGAGGAAGGTCGGCCGTTCCGGCGCCGGCGGTCGTATCGCGGTGTCGCGCACCTCGTTCGTGAGATCGAGCACGGGCTGATAGTCGCCGCCCATCAGCGGCGACAACGGCGGCCGGTCGGGGGCCGGCGGTAAAGCCAGCGTCAGATCGAGCGGCGGGTCTGCGTCGGGCGCCTGCGTCGCGGCCGGCACGTGCTCTGGCTCGGGCGTGCCGGTGTCGGCATCCCGCGTTGTCGTCGCGGCCGGCTCGCCAAGCGTGTCGGCGGGCGGCGTTGCGGCGGGGCCCGGCGTCGCGACGGCAGCGGGCCGGCTGTCTTCGGAAATAATCCGGCGTATGGAGGCGAGAATCTCCTCCATCGTCGGTTCCTGCTGGCGCCGTTCATCGGTCATTGTCTGGACGACCCCGAATTCCCCGGCTGGGCTGTCGCAACCGCCATAACCGCTTGATCATGATAGGGGCGCGCCGACGGGCTGCCTACCCCCGCCCCGGTCAGTTGGTGGCGGGCTCGGTGCCCCAGATCTGATCCCGGACGGCCTGATAGTGCAAATCCGGGTTGTAGTAGTCGACCGGCAGGCCGATCTGGTCGGCCGTCAGGCGTCCCACGGCCTGCAGCACCGCATAACCGGCCACGATAAAATCGCGGCGAGCGCGCACCAGCGCCACCTGCGCATCGAGCGCCTCCTGCTCGGCATCGAGAATATCGAGGACCGTGCGGGCGCCGACGGTCGCCTCCTCGCGCACGCCTTCGAGCGCGAGTTGCGTGGCCCGCACCTGGGCCTCGAAGGAATCGATCTGCGCATCCGCGGTTTCGAGCGCCCGCCACGCCCGCGTCGCTTCCTGCACGGCGCGGCGGCGCTCGGTTTCGAGATCCTGCCAGCGCTGCGAGGCGATCTGCTTGGTCTGACGGACCTCGGAATACTCGACGCCGCCCTGGTAAAGCGGGATCGCGAGCTCGGCGATGACAGCTGCCGACTGGCCACTGCTGTTGCTGGGGCCGACGCCGTCCTCGGCATAAAGCCGACCCACGAAATCGAGGCGCGGCAGCAGATCGCCGCGCTCCTCGTCGATCGCGGCCTCGGCAGCGGCGATATCGTACCGCGCGGCAACCACGCGCGGGGTGCCGTCCGATTGCACGATCGTCTCGTTCTCCGACATCGGCAGATCGGCGAGCGGCGCCGGATCCTCGAGATTTTCGGCCGGAACGCCGACGACCTCCTCGTAGAAGGCGAGCGAGGCGCTGAGCGCGCCTTCCGCCTCGATGCGGTCGGCGGTCGCCAGCGCGAGGCGCGACTCGGCCTGCGCCACGTCGGTGCGCGTCACCTCGCCGACCTCGAAACGGTCGCGCGTCGCCTGCAGCTGACGCACCAGCACCTGTTCGTTGTTTTCCTGAAGCGCCAGTTCCGCTTCGTCACGCACGACGTTCATGAAAGCCAGAACCGCATCGCCGAACACAGCCTGTTCGATTTCCGCGAGACGCGCGCGCTGGGCGAGCACCTGATTCTCGGCGCGCACTTTGCCGGCCTCGATGCTGCCGCCCCGATAGACGGGCTGTCGCAGCTCGAGCGTGGCGTTGCGTGGTGCCGCCCAGTCTTGCGGTGTCAGGCTCGTGTCGGACCACTCGCCCGAGAGGTTGCCGCGAAGAAAAACCGAGGGACGGCCCTGGCCGATCGCCTGGTTGACTTCTTCGTCGATGGCGCGCAGCTCGGCGCGCGCCGCCAGCAGGCGCGGGTTGTTCTGGTAGGCCAGCGTCAACGCCTCGTCGAGCGTCGTCGCATGCGCCGCGTCGAAGGCGGGCCACGACAGGCCGAGCACAAGGGCCAGGCGGAGGGAAATGCGCGCAATCATCCGTTATCGGCTCCTTTCACGTCGCTTCCCCTGCTGCAATTCGCCGGCGTCCGGCAACGCCGCGCCCCGAAAGAACTAGAAGGCAAAGGCCGCCGGCTTCTCGAAGCCGGGCAAGACCGGGACGGTCGCATCGAACTCCACCCGTTCGGAGGCGACCCCGTCGCTCTTCACGACAATCAGCGCCTGTCCGGCCGCACCGGGCCGCCGCACCGCGCCAAGCCGCCCGCCCTCGGCAAGCTGGTCGACGAGCTCGTGCGGAACCGCGTAGACGCCGCCATCGATCAGGATGGTGCCGTAAGGCGCCTGCGAGGGATAGCCGCCGACATGCGGCGCGTTGAAGACGGCGACATTGTCGATCCCGAGATCCGCCAGCGCGGCGTTGGCGTGCCGCACCAGCTCGGGATCGCTTTCGATCGCGACCACGGTTTGGACCAGCCGCGCGAGGATCGCCGACGAATAGCCGGTGCCGGCGCCGACCACCATCGCGACGGAATCGGATGCCGGCGCCAGCGCCTGCAGGAGCCGTCCGAGCACGCGCGGTTCCATCAGGTAGCGGCCGCGCGCGATTTCGATATCCTCGTCGACATAGGCGACCGCACGCCGGCTCGGCGGCACAAAACGCTCGCGCGGGACGGTCGCAAAGGCCGCGAGCAGCCGCTCGTCGGTCACGCGGTTCGTCCGCAATTGGGATGCCACCATATTCCGGCGGGCGATTTCGGCGATCATCGGGCCCTCGTCGCTGCGCACTCTATTTACAAAGCCGGTCCGGCCAAGGCGAGAGACATTTTGACGTCGCGGGAGCGCGCGAATCCGGCCGGTTTTCTTGACCCTTCGGAACCGCCCGCGTATATCTCCGCGGCTTTCCGGCCCGGTGGCAGAGTGGCCATGCAGGGGACTGCAAATCCCCGTACGTCGGTTCGATTCCGGCCCGGGCCTCCAGGCCTTTCGAACATGCCCCGCTCGACAGAGCCGACCGCGCGTACCGGACGCGCCGCCGGCCCATTCTTCTGCCGCAAAAAACGAACCCCCGGATCCGAAGATCCGGGGGTCGATAGGATCGCGGGAAACGACCCTTGGGGAAGGTCGTCTCCCTGCCGTCGATCCGGTTACTCCATGCTCATCTGCATCGCGGTTTCCGGCTCTTTGAGGCCCAGGGCCTCAACCAGCATGCCGGTGGTCGCGAGCAGACGATAGGCGGCGAACATCTCCGCATAGGTCGCCGTGATCAGACTGTCGCGCGACAGGAACAGTTCGTTGTCGGCGTCCAGGAGGTCGAGCAGACCGCGCTGGCCGATGTCGAACTGCTGACGATAGATGTCACGCGTGCTGACGTTGGCGTCAACTTCGCGCTTGAGGATTTCGACGCTCTGACGGGCGGTCTGGATACCGTTCCAGGACACGCGCGCGTCTTCGGCAACCTGACGCTCGTGGATAAGCATCTGCTCGGTTGACTCGGCGAGACGATGCTTGAACTCCTTCACGCGGGCCGTATCGGCGCCACCGCGATAGATGTTCCAGCGCATCACAACCAGCGCCGATGCGTTGTAGGCGTCCTGCGTGCTGCCGCTGTCGTTGTTCGCCGCCGAACCCTGCAGCTGCAGGCGGACATCCGGCCAGTAGGCCGCCGTCTGCTGGGCCGCTTCGGCCGCCGCCGCCGCCACGTCGGCGCGCGCGAAGGCAACCGTCGGGCTGTTGGCGATCGCCGCCGCGACCGAGTCGTCGAGGCTGGCGGGCAGCATGTCGTACGGAACCGTCGGCGCCGACAGCGTGTCCGGCGCAACGCCCACGACGTTGATGTAGCGATACTCGGCGTCGTTCAGGGCGCCGCGGATCTGCGTCAGAGCGGACTCCGACGAAGCGAGGCGCGCTTCGGCTTGACGAACGTCGGCGACATTGCCGCCGCCGGCCTGCGCACGAAGCTGAACGTCGGCGAGGGTGCTTTGGTGCGTGAGGACGTTCTGCTCGGCGTTGAGCAGACGATCGCGCTGGCGCATCACCTCGAGATAGACCTCGACGGCGTCGAGGGCGACGAATTCGGCCGCTTCGCTGACGCGATAGGCCGCCGAACTCACGCGCGCTTCCTGCTTCGCCACTTCGTTCGACGCAAAGTGGCCGTCGAAGATCAACTGGCTGAGGGTCAGCGTCGCGGTGTTCTGCCAAAGCCAACGGCCGTTGTTGTAACCCTGGCCGTCCGTCGTGTTGTTCTTGTTCCAATCCGGGCCGCTGTTCGCTTCGAGGTCGACCTGCGGATAGTAAAGCGCGACACCCTGGCGAAGCTCGTACTGCACCGCCTGGCGATCGTACGAGACGACACCCACGCGCGGGTTCGTCGTGATGGCGAGGCCGACCGCTTCTTCAAGCGTGGCCGCATCCGCGACGGACCAAGAACCGGCGGTTGCAACCGTGCCGGCCACGAGCGCCGCGAAAACCTTGATATTCTTGCTTGTCATCTCAGGCCCCCAAAACCTGTGATCAGAACCGATTGGCGATCAGTCGCCGACTCCGAAACCAAGACGATGCGACCTCGTTGCGAGGCCAACAACTCCTTGTGCACGCTGCGAATCAGCGCCCTACCCAACGGAGTCGACGATGGAGATTTCTAACACCCGCATAGGCCCTTTGCACCATGTTTTTGCCGCTCCGGCCGGGGATTATGTCGCTTCCCCGCCGCGCCTGTGGCTTTGCGGCAACAGGCGTTTGCGATCTAGCGCTCGCGCAACGCGGTGTCCTTGGCGCGCAAGATCGGACGGAGCAGGTATTCCAATACCGTCTTGTGGCCGGTGAGGATATCGACCGAGGCCGTCATCCCCGGAATGATCGGCAACGGATTGGCCTCGGTGCCGAGATAGGCCTTGTCGGTGCGCAAGCGAACGCGGAAGAAATGCTCGCCACGCTCGTCCTGGATCGTGTCGGCGCTGATTTCCTCTACCACGGCGTCGAGCCCGCCATAGGTGCTGAAATCGTACGCGGTGATCTTCACCACCGCCGGCTGCTGCGGCCGTATGAACGCGATGTCGGACGGACGAATCTGTGCTTCGACCAGCAGCGTGTCTTCGATCGGGACGACTTCGACCAGGTCCTGACCGGGCTGAATCACGCCGCCGATCGTCTTGATGAAGATCGTCTTCACCGTGCCGCGCACCGGCGTCGTCACCTCCGTACGGGTGGAGCGGTCGACCGCCGCGCGAAGTTGAGCATCGATCGAGTTGTATTCGACGCGCTGCTCGTTGAGAAGCTGTGAGGCTTCGGTGCGGAACGTCACTTTGCGCTCTTCGATACGACCGTTCGCTTCCGCGAGCGCGGCTTCCGCGCGCGGCCGCGACGACCGGACGGCATCGATTTGCGCTTGCAGGTCTGCCACTTCGCGCTCGAGCCGCAGCAGTTCGACTTGAGAAACAATGCCCTGATCCGCAAGCGGTTTGGTGATGGCGAGCTCTTCGAGTGCGAGGCCCAACTGCTGCTGGATCGAGCGCTCGCGCACGTTCAACTCGTTGATTTCGGTTTCGCGCTGGCGAACCTGGTCCGCGAACACGGAAATCTGACTGTTGAGCTGGAGCTGGCGTGCGTCGAACAGTTCCATTTCCTCCGAGGCGATTTCGGGCGCGATCTGAAGCAGTTCCTCGGGAAACCTGATTTCCGCGGCGGCAGCGACACCCGCGATCTCCGCTTCGAGCCGCGCAATCGTCGCGAGCTTGGAAAGTCGTCGCTGTCGCAGATCGGCGACCTGCGCTTCCGATATCGAGTTCGCAACGCGCAAGAGCACCTGGTTGGCTTCGACGATCTGGCCTTCGCGAACAAGAATTTCAGAAACGATGCCGCCCTCGAGGTTCTGGATCACCTGAACGGTGCTCGACGGAATCACGCGCCCCTCGCCGAGCGTCACTTCGTCGAGCACCGCCTGGTTCGCCCACAGGAAGAATACGATGCCGATGGTCAAAATCAGCGCCAACAGGATGTGCGCGAGCAGGCGCGTGCCGCGCCTGTCTTCGTTCGCAGGATCGATCCAGGAATCGCTTCTGCCGTCATCGACGAGCGACATGAAATTCTCCTGTCGTCCCCGGACTTCCGCCCGGACCTCAGCCTTCCGCGGCGCGGACACGGCCTTTCATGAGCGCGTCCAGCACGCCGGCCTTCGGTCCGTCCGCAACGACCTTGCCGCCGTCGAGCACGATCAGCCGGTCGACCAGCGACAGCATCGAGTTGCGGTGGGTCACGAGCACGAAGGTCTTGCCCGGCAGCGCCTGCGCAAGGCGCGCCTTGAAGGCGTTTTCGGTGCTGTTGTCCATCGAGCTCGTCGGCTCGTCATAGACCAGAATCGGCGGGTTCATCAGCAGCGAACGCGCGATCGCAACCGACTGGCGCTGGCCGCCCGAGAGATGACGACCGAACTCGCCGACCTGCAGGTCGTAACCGTGCGGATGCGATCGAACGAATGCATCGACGCCGGCAATCGTGGAGGCACGCAGGACCGATTGCTCGTCCACATAAGGCGCGCCGAACGCAATATTGTCCTTGATACTGCCGAAGAAGAGCTGGGAATCCTGCAGGACGCATCCGACATTGCGGCGCAGGTCGGCCGGATCGACCTGGCGTATGTCGGTACCGTCGATCAGCACCGAGCCCTGCTCCGGTTCGTAGAGCCCGATCATCAGACGCGCGAGGGTCGTCTTGCCGGAACCGATGCGACCGACAACGGCAATGCGTTCGCCGGGCGCGATGTGGAAGGAAACCGACTTCAGCGCCTCGCCTTCCTGACCGGGATAGCGGAACACGACGTCGCGGAATTCGATCGCGCCGTCGACATGGGGACGTCGCAGAAAATCCTTGCCGATCGGCCGCTCGACCGGCAGCGCCATCAATTTGTTCAATCCCTTCAAAGACATCCAGGACTGATTCAGCCGTACCATCATGCCGGCAATCTGCGCCAGCGGCGCCATGGCACGACCGGTGAGCATCGTGGTCGCCACCATCGCGCCCATCGTCATCAAACCCTCGGCCGTGCGGTACACGCCCCAGATCAGGCAGAGCAGCGTCGTGAAATGCATCGCCAGTTGCACGAACGTGACCGAAAACTGCGCCCAGAAACGCGCATCGGTGCTCGAATCGGCAAGCGCGTCGACGTAACCGTTCCATTCGCGCTGCCGCTGTCCTTCGGCCGAAGAAATCTTGATCGTGTCGAGACCGGTGATCGATTCGACCAGCGCGGCATGCTTCTGTGCGGCCTGTCGGTAGGATTTTTCGGCCGACCGCCGCATCGGAATCTGCACCGCCATGCTGACGCCGATGACGATCGGGATCATGACCAGCGGCACCAGCGCGATCGGTCCTGCGATCAGCGAAATCACGAATACGAACAGGAACAGGAACGGCAGGTCGACGATCGCAGCCAGCGATGCGGACGTGAAGAAGTCGCGCAGCGGCTCGAACTGCTGGACGCTGTTGGCGAAGGCGCCGGACGACTGCGGCGCCGAATCCATCCGGATGCCCATGACGTGCTGGAAGATCCGGCTCGAGATCTTGCGGTCGAGCTGCTTGCCGGTGCGGTCGAGAAAGTAGCTGCGCAGCATGCGCATGATGAAATCGAAACCGTAGGCGACCATGACGCCGATCGCCAGCACCCAGAGCGTGTCGAAAGCACGGTTCGGCACGACACGGTTGTAGACCGACATCACGAAAACGGGCGTCACGACCGCAAAAATGTTGAGCAGCAGCGAGGCGATCACGACTTCGAGATAGATCGGCGTGAACTGCCGGACCGTGCCCCAGAACCAGCTCTGCGGTTCCGACACCGAGAATTCGGCCGACCGCGAATCGAGCCGGATTTTCGGGCGCGCCAGGATGACGAGGCCGGTGAACCGGTCGGCGAGCACGTCGATGGCGACGCGCTGGCTGCCGTCGAGATTCTCCGGCGTCGCGATCTCCATCGTCTCGCCGTCGAGCCGCAGCAGAACACAGGCCTGGCGGTTCTTCAGCAGCAGGACGCAGGGAAGATCGAGATTGTCGAGCTTGCGCAGGCTTTTTTTGACGGTCGAAGCCGAAAGGCCGATGCGTTCGGCCGCGCGTTCGAACAGCTCCGGCGTGATGCCGCTGTCCTTCACCGGCAGGCCGGCCGCCAATGCGGCGGGCGAACGCGGATTGCCGAAGAGTCTCGACAGGATAACGAGGCTCATCAGCAGCGGGTCTTGCCGCTCCTGCGGGCCGGAATACTCGACAGGTACCTGCGCCTCAGCAGGAACGGTCTTCTGAAGTGCCGAATCCATCAATCTTTCCGGTGTCGGGCCGGGGCACCGCCGGGCCGCGTGGCCGGAACCCCTCGCGGATCAAGCCGCTGCTGCCGCCTTATACAGCAAAACCACAGGCTGGCGAAAGCCGGCCAAGAGCCCGGATTCGCATGGATTTTGCGGCTCCCGCGGCGGCAACCCCGGGCGCGGCAAGAGCCCGGGGATCCATTACAGCGTCCCGATCTGGATATCGTCGGAGGCCGAGTTGCCGAAGCTGAAGCCGCCGCCGGTCGTGATGCCCTCGAAGATGATGATCGTGACAAAGGTGCCCGGTCCCCCCGGACCATCGGGGTCGATCAGCAGCGAAACCGGCGCCGGGCCCGGACCCGGATCGAAAATCTGAAGGCTGCCCGCCCGATCGGCCGTTGCGACGCCGAACGCATCGAAGATCGCGTCGACATTGATGTAGTCCTGGTCGCCGGTGTCCGGCGGCGTCGCATCGAAGAAGGTGCCGAAGCCGATGACCGTGTTTGGAACCGCCGTGAGCGTGATCGACCCGAACGACAGCGTGTCGTGGTCGCCCGGCCCGCCGCTCATGTCGTACGTGTCCTGGCCTTCGCCATCGACGTAGGAGTCGTTGCCGCCGCCGCCTTGGTAATGCTGGCCGCCGCCGATACCGTCGATGATGGTGTCGGCGCCGAACCCGCCCGCGACGCCCTCCATCTCGCGGAACCAGTCGACGCCGAGTCCGGAGCTCGTCAGGTTCATGGTCTGCCAGCCGCCCGGCGCCGGCGAGGCATTGGCGAAATTGAAGAGCACGCCGCCGCTCTCTTCGAGACCGTAGAGATCGATCCCCGGCCCGCCGACCAGCGTGTCGTCGTTGACCCCGCCATGCAGCGTATCGTTGCCGGTGTCGCCCGAGAGGAAATCGTTGCCCGTGTTGCCGCGGGCGATATCGCTGCCGGAGCCACCAAAGATGGCATCGTTGCCGGCGTCGCCAAAGAGAATGTCGTCGCCAGTGCCGCCGCCATCCGCCCTGTCGCCAAAGATCAGATCGCCGCCGCCGCCGCCTGTGATCGAGTCGCTGCCGTCTTCGCCCTGCAGCACGTCGCTTTCGTTGTCGCCGGCGATCGTATCCGAGCCGGTGCCGCCCAGGATGGAGTCGAAACCGCCGCCGCCACCGATCAGGTCGTTGCCGTTGAAGCCGAGCAGCGTGTCATTGCTGCCGGAGGTGATGTAGCGGGCGTTGTACGCATTGATCGGCTGGCCGGCCGCCAGCGGATTGGCAAGGAAGGTGGCCTGGCTGAAGGCCGCGAAATTGACGCCATCGCCGATGATGGTATCGCCGTTGTTGCCGCCGGCAATCCAGTCGTTGCCCGTTGCGGAGTTTGTCAGGCTGACATCGCCGACCAGCAGCATGAAGGCTGTGTTGGCCGAGGCGCCGTATGTGCCGAGCAATATGTCGTGGCCCGTGCCACCCTCCATGTACTCGCCCTGATTAAGACCGAGCGTGCCCGAGACGTCCACCAGCACGTCGCTGCCGGGACCGCCGAACAGCCGGTCGTTGCCGCTATGACCGAACAGGAAGTCGTCCCCGCCGCCACCGACGAGCGTGTCGATGCCGGCATTGCCATACAGGAAGTCGTTGCCCAGCAGACCGTCGATGACGGCTCCGCCGCCGACGGCCGCATGCACGATGTCCTGCCCCTCGCCGACCGTCGTCGTTCCCTGGTTATGGGTGATGGTTTCAGCCGGGTCGTTCGGACTGGTGTAGCTGGCATTGTTGCTGGCGCCGGGCGTGTCGCCGCTGGAGTTCGCCGTCGTCCAGTCGGTTGCGTTCGAATCGTCGCCGAGATCGACCCGCAGGAAAACATTGTTGTTGGCAGCAACAGTAGCGCCCGAACGCAGACCGAGCTTCTGCAAAATCGTGATCTGGTTGTCGATCTGACCGTTGTAGCTGGCCTGTTCCGTCAGCAGGGCAAACGAGCCGCCGAACAGGCCCGCCGCCGCGGCGTAACCGCCCCCGGACAGGCCCGGCGACGTCCAGGTCGGCGCGCCGGTGAAGGAACCGGCGGCCGCCCCGTTGGCGATGAAGAGGTCGGTCGATGCGCCGCTGGCGACGATGTTCACACCGATACGTTGGCTCGTATCGGTGCCGAAGTTCCACGTACCGCCACCGGCGATGGCGCCGCTCGATTGCAACACGCCGGCACTATTGTAGATGGCGTACCGCGCATTGGCGCCCTGCTCGTAAAGGACGACAAAGCCGCCTGCCGGCACTGAGAGGCCGCCTGGCAGGACCACGGTCTTGACGCCGCCCGTTGCACCCAGAATCTCCAAATTGATACTGGTGGTGAGCTGCGCCGTTCCGGCCGTGTTGCGCAATTCGATCCAGTTGTTCGTCGAAACACCACCCGGCGCCGTCACCGACGAGCCAACCGAAACCTCGTTGACTCTGAAGTCGCCGCTGACGTCGACGATGACCGTGTTCGCCTGCGAGACCGAGATCGATCCGCTGCTCTGGCCGCCCAGCGTGACGCGGAAATCCTCCGTTCCCTCGAGCAGCGTGTCGACGATGGCGGAGACCGCAACCGTGCGCACCGATCCGGTGCCCGCCGTGAAAGTCAGCACGCTGGTCAGGGCCGTGTAGTCGGCACCCGCGGTGGCGTCGGGTAGCGTCCCGGTGAAGCCGGTCGGTGCGGTGGCAACGGTAATCGTCGCGGTCTGACCCGTTGCGAGCGTAACGCCGCTATATGTCACCGAGTAGATCGCACTGCCGCCCTCGCCGACGGACGTGGTTCCGTTGATCTGCCAGTTGATCGACGTCGCATCGTTGTCGATGATATCGGTGTTCACCTGGCTGGTGCTGATCGTGCCGCTGCTCTGGCCGGCGATCGTTACACGGTAGTCTTCCGTGCCCTCGACGATCGTGTCGTTGACCGTGGTGACCTGGATCGTGCGGGTCGTGGCGCTGCCACCCGTAAAGGTGAGCGTCGTCGTGACCGTGCCGTAGTCGACGCCGGCCGTCGCATTGGGATTGCCGCCCGGTAGATTGGCCGTAGAGACGACGATTGTGGCTTGTTGACCGGGCGCGAGCGTAGCTCCCGTGTACGACACCGAATAAAGCGCTGCCGAGCCTTCGCCCACCTGCGTCGAGCCCACGATGCTCCAGCTAAGGAGCGAGGCATCGTTGTCCACGATGTCGGTCGTCGCCTGGCTGCTGCCGAGCACACCGGTCGACTGGTTGCCGAGAACGACTGCGTAATCCTCCGTCCCTTCGACGATCGTGTCCTGGATCGTTGAGACGGCCACCGTGCGTTGCGTCACGCCGCCGCCCGTGAACGTCATGGTCGTGGACGCCAAGGTCGTGTAGTCGACGCCTGCGGTCGCATTCGGCGAGCCGCCAGGGGCGTTGGCCGAGGCAACAACGATCGTCGCGGTGACGCCCGGCGCCAGCGCCGCACCGGTATAGCTGACGGTGTAAGTCGTCGAGCTGCCTTCGGCGACGCTCGTGGCGCCGATGACGTTCCAGACAAGGTTGGTGCCGTCATCGTCGATGATCGACACGTTCGCCTGCGACACGCCGACCGAGCCCTGCGAAACGCCACCGATCGTGATCGTGTAGTCCTCGGTTCCTTCGACGAGGGTGTCGCCGATGGTCGACAGGCCCAGCGTCTGTGAGGTTCCCGTTCCGGACGTGAAGGTCAGGACCGATGTGAACGAGGTGAAGTCGACATCCGGCGTCGCGTTCGGGAACGTGCCCCAACCGCCGCCGGTCGAGACCGTGACCAGTGCGGTAAAGCCGGGCGCGATCGGCGCGCCGGTGTAGGACACCGTCGCCACCTCGTGCTCGGCCTCGTCCACGCTGATCGCGCTGGGTCCGATCGACCAGACGAGGCTTGTGCCGTCGTCGTCGACGATGTTCGTGTGCTGCGCACCGGTGCCGATCGTTCCGACGCCAGATTCGATCTCAACCTGATAATCTTCGGTCGGTTCGGCGAACGTGTCCTCGATGGTCGATACCGCGACTGTCCTGGCCGTGACACCGCCGCCGGTGAAGGTCAGGATCGTCGTCAGCGCCGTATAGTCGACGTTGGGAGTCGCGTCGTCCGGATCGACGTCGGCGACGCCCGTCCGCACCGTCACCAGGGCTGTCTGGCCCGGCGCAATGGCAGCGCCGGTGTAGGAGACCGTGTAGGTGCCGGAATTGCCTTCATCGACCTGCGAACTGCCGACAATGTTCCAAACCAGATTGCTGGACTCGTCGTCGACGATGACCGTGTTGCTCTGGCTGGTGCCGATCGAGCCGTCGCTCTGGTTGCCGATCGTGACCGCGTAGTCCTCGTCTCCCTCGAGCAGCGTGTCGTCGATCAGCGAGACCGCAATGGTCTGGAAGGTCGGACCGCCGCCCGTAAAGGTGAGCGTCGCCATCACCGACGTGTAGTCGACGTTTCCGGTCGCATCGTTGAGCGTGCCCGTGAAACCGCCATTGGTGGCAACGGCGATCGTCGCCGTGATGCCTGGCGCAAGGGCAGCACCCGAATACCAGATCGTATAGACGGCCGGCCCATCGTTTTCGTTGACCGTGGTCGTGTTGTTGACGACGTCGATCACCGTGTTGGCCTGGCTGGTCACGATCGAGCCGGCGCTCGCGCCGCCGATGGTCACGGTATAGTCCTCGCGACCCTCGTTCAGATCGTCGTAGACGATCGAGACGCCGAGCGTGCGCTGCGTGACGCCGCCGCCGGTGAAGGTCAAGACCGTGTTGAGCGCGGTGTAGTCGACGCCTACCTGCGCGTCGGTCAGTGTGGATGTCCAGCCGCCGCCGGTGCCGATCGTGACGGTGGCGGTTTCGCCGGGCGCCAACGGATCACCCGTGTACCCGACCGTGTAATTGGCAACGAAGTTCATTTCGCCGGCAACCGGGTCGCCGGTAATGTGCCAATCGATATCCGGACCGACCGGCTGATCGTCGATGATCGTGTTGGCTTGACTGAGATTCAAAATGCCGGACGACGTGCCTGTAATACGGACCGTGAAATCCTCATCGCCCTCGACGTTCGTATCCTCAACCGTCGACACACTGAAGGTCTGAGTAAGCGAGCTGCCGGCCGTAAAGGTCAGCGTCGTCGTCAACTGTCCGTAGTCGATGTTGGCGGTCGCATCCGTCAGCGTTCCGGTGAAACCGGAAGCGGTGGCAACCTGGACAGTCTCGGTCTCACCTTCCTTAATACGATCGCCTGTGTAGGAAACCGTGTAGTTCGCAAGACCGCCTTCATTGACGACTGAATCGCCCGTGATGTTCCAGTAGATCGGTACATCGCCGTCAGCCGGATCGATACTGATGACCGTGTCGACCTGGCTCGTCGTGACCACGCCCTGCGATGCGCCGGTAATGCGAACCGCGTAGTCCTCGCCGGGCTCCGCGGCCGTGTCGTTGATCGTCGAGACCCCGATCGTTCGGCTCGGACTGCTGCCCGACGTGAAGGTCAGCACGGTAGACAGCGCGGTGAAGTCGGCGCCGGAGGTCGCATTCGGCAATGTCGCAATGCCGCCCGTGCCCGTCGAGACGGTGACGAGCGCAGTCTGGCCGCCGCCGAGTGCCGGGCCGTCATAGGAAACCGTGTAGATTGCCGTGCCGCCTTCCGCGACGGCGCCCTGGCCGGCGATGCTCCATTCGAGCACCGTGCCGGTTTCCTCGGTGATGATCGTGTTGGCCTGCGTCGTGCCAAGAGTACCGACGCTCTGGCCGCTGATCGTCACACGATAGTCTTCGTTGCCCTCGCCCGGACCGTCATCGACCGTCGTGACCTGGATGGTGCGGACCGTACCGGTGCCGCGCGTGAAGGTCAGGACCGTCGAAACCGCGCCAAAGTCGCCCGGCGATACCGCGTTTGTCAGCGTGCCCGTGAACCCGCCCGCCGCGGTAGCCACGGTGATCGTTGCCGTCTGGCCTTCGGTCAACGGCGTGCCCGCATAGCCGACCGTGTAGATCGCCGCGGCCCCCTCTTCGACCGAACTCGTGCCCGCGATGCTCCAGATCGGGGCTGGCTGGCCGTCGGCGCCGTCAATCTCGATTGTCGTATCGGCCTGCGTGATGGCCAACTGGCCCATCGAGGCGCCGCTGATGGTGACGGAATAATCTTCGGCGGTTTCCGCCCTCCCGTCGTTGACGATCGTGACCGCCATGGTCTGGGTCGTGGCGGTACCGGCCGTGAAGGTGAGCACGGTCGAGACAGCGCCGAAATCGCTAGGTGATGTCGCATCGGGCAACAGGGCATTCGAGCCCGCACCGGTTCCGACGGTAACCAGTGCCGTCTGGCCTGACGTCAGTAGCGGCCCCGTGTAGGAGATCGTGTAAAGCGCCGTTCCCGCGTTTTCCTGGACGCTGGCTACGCCATTGATGCTCCAGGTGAGACCGGTACCACCACCGTCACCATCGCCATCGCCGGAACCGCCGAGTGTTTCGTCCCCGTCTCCGTCGCCACCGGAATTGCCGTCTTCATCGCCACCACCGCCGCCGCTGTTGACGATGGGTGTGCCGCTCAAGGCCGGTCCGCCGCCGCCGATGTGCCAGACCAGGGACGTGCCGTCGTCATCGACGATGATCGTGTTCGCCTGGCTGGTCGCGACCGTGCCCGCCGTCGGGCTCGCGATCGTGACCGTGTAGTCCTCGGAACCCTCCACCACCGTGTCGTCGATGGTCGAGACCGCAACCGTCCGGCTGTTCGAGCCGCCGCCCGTGAAGGTCAGCGTCGTCGTTAACGCCGTGTAGTCGACACCCGACTGCGCGTCGTCCAGGTTCGTGTCGAACCCGGCGTTCG
>Ga0187893_10006179_pt1 | contig 20721 bp, 13 predicted proteins | sample MA1701074metaG_FD_139574 | JGI IMG/M metagenome (GOLD analysis project Ga0187893, IMG submission 139574) | White microbial mat communities from a basaltic lava cave in the Kipuka Kanohina Cave System on the Island of Hawaii, USA - MA170107-4 metaG ...
ATCGGCGATGCAAAGTACTCACCCAATGCACCCGCAAGTCTGGATTGTTTAAAGACGTTGCCGGTTGTGGGATCAAGCGTGGTGAGAATACCGCCCTCCTTCAATATGTAAAGCACGTCTTCATAGAGCAATGGTGACGGGACTGCGGGTACAGCCTTGTCGTAACGCCAAAGAAGGTTGGCATTCGTCATGTCTCCTTTGCCACCAAGCCGGAAGCCAAACACTGCATTTCGAGAAAGACCTCGATCCCTGAAGATCATCCATTCGCGAACTTCGACCGTTCCGTTGCCATTTACATCCATCGTACCCCACCATTCTCCAACAATGGGATCGGTCCTTCCCTCGGACTTGGAGAGCTTCTGATCTCGATTGGCATCCAACCTTTGCAAAGCCTCATCGAAACTGGACACTTCCGCCCACTGGCCATCTCCGGCGACGCCATGAATATAGAGATTATTTCGATCCATAACCGGAGTTGACTTCATTTGCCAGGGGAGGCCTCGCACCCACCAAACTTCCTGGCCAGTTTCTACGTCATAAGCAGTTAGTCGCACAGAGCCGGCCACGATCGCTTGCAGGGGACCGTTCTCAGGTTGGTAAAGGATCGGAGTAGAGTATCCATTGGTAAAATCAGGCCTCTCAACCTTCCATTTCTGTTGGCCGCTGCCCTTGTCAACTGCCAGGAAGAACGAACCTACGTTCTGGTCACAAAGCACGAGCACCTTGTTCTTGGACAGAATCGGGGAGGATCCCATACCGTTGGAGTTGTCAAATGGCCCTAGCGGCAGAGTCCATCGCTGTTGACCCTCAAGGCTCAATGCAATGAGTCCATAATCACCGAAAAATACATAGACATTCTTACCGTCGCTGACAGGGCTTGGCGTGGCCGCACTATTCATCTTGTGATAGGCACTGAAGCTCCTTCGACGAACGGCGTGGCGCCAGAGAAGTCTGCCAGTGAAGCGATCCAAGCAGATGGTCAGGAGATTCTCATTCTCAACGGCAGTTAGCAAAACTTGGTTCTTGACCACGATGGGTGAGGAGTGGCCGCTAGGGATCGTTGTTCGCCAGATGGTTCGTGGGGGAGCTTGTTGCCAAAGAAACGCCTTTTCCTTGGAAACACCCGACCCGTTCGGTCCTCGAAATTGAGACCAGTTCGCTGCGAAAGTGGGGTCCACAAGACTCAGTAGAGTGCCAAGAAAGAGAATCCGTCTAAAACAATACCTCGCAATCGAAACGGAAAATGCTGATCGGTTTTGTAAAGGTGTATCCATGGGTGCTTGCGAGTATGCTGAACTCAACCTAATTTTCGCCCTCGGGTCTGTCAAGACTTCTCAGAGACGATAGAACGATCTAATCAGTCATCGAATAGGTTTAAGATCATCCAAACGAAGCCATTGCATTTTTCGAATTGCATTCCAGGGACAAGATTTCCCTATTCGAGCATCGATCAAATGGAGCTGGCCTGAGCCTTCTGGACTTGACTAGTCTTCAAGAAAAGAAGAGAAGGAGGGGGTCCCACCTTAGAGCCGGAGAGGAGCCCTACCGTTTGATTTGCTAGGAGAGAAGCATGAAAGCGTCTTTCAAGGTGGCTTTGGTCGGTCTCGACAGCCAAACTGTGCCCGATTCGGTTGTGACTGGATTGGCTGCACAAGCAATCAACCTTGTCGTTCACGAGTGTGAGAACCGCGAGGATCTGGCCCAGTGGGGAGGTGACGCCGATGTTGTTTGGGTGTTTGGCTCCAGTCGCTGTCTGCATGGGCAAATGAGTCCCGAAGAATTGTCTATCTTGCCCAAGTGCGGCGCCATCATTCGGACCGGTAGCGGTACGGACAATGTACCGGTGAAGGCAGCAACAAAGCTGGGCATCGTTGTAGCGAACACGCCTGATGCTCTGAACGACGCAGTTTCCGATCACGCGATTGGTTTGCTTTTTGCTGTTGTCCGTCAGATTGCCCTTCAGGACCGGAATGTGCGCAACAGAGTTTGGGATCGGACCCGAGGTTACCCAAACTGGCATCTAGCAGGACGGATCTTGGGTTTAGTAGGTTTTGGGCGAATCGCGCGAACAGTGGCTCAGAAGCTGGTTGGCTTTCAAATGACGAACCTGGCTTATGATCCGTTCGTGCTTCCAGAAGTGTTGGATAAGCATTCGGTTCACAGCGTTTCGCTGGATGAATTGTTCAGTCGCTCCGATTTTGTCTCGATTCATTGTCCCTTGATCCCGCAGACGCGCCACCTGATCGGAAGGGCCGAATTCGAGAAAATGAAACGTGAAGCCATTTTGATCAACACCTCTCGAGGTCCTGTGATTGATGAATCCGCATTGATCGCTGCGCTGAAGTCAGGACAGATCGCGGGAGCAGGGCTGGACGTCTTGGAGACCGAACCCCCTGAGTGGGACAACCCGTTGCTGCAACTTGACAATGTCGTCCTTACGCCTCACTTGGGAGGTTATTCTGACCGATATCTACCTGACTGCTGGCGGCTCTCGATGGAGACTGCGATAGACCTTTGGAAAGGAAAGTGGCCGAGATCGTGCGTCAATCCGGAAGTGCAACCTCGATGGAATCTGACACGGTGAAACTGGTCCTCTGTTCTGATGTCAAGTACACACCGCGGAGGTCCTGGATTTCCTGCGATTCGACCAACAGTTCGGTGTTGAAACCAGCGGTTCCGAACCTGCTTCCTGCGCTCGGCTGATTCCCTTATTCCAACATACCCATCCGTTCCCTTCGCACAGAATTTGAAATAGTTGCGTTCCAAATAACGTTCCTCATCTCGCCAAAATCCGCGAGTCATCCCGATCCAGAGGACGCGAGGGACAAGCTCACCGCCCTGCCCACGAACTGATCTTTCGTCCTCCTCCACCACGTCCGCAGCCATTCCAGGGCAGGGATCTGAAAAGGCTGTCGGCTTTAATGGAAGAAGCGGATTCCCACGAAAGCAGCGCATCGGCGGAATTTCGGTTTTTTGCGCCAAGAGCAAGGCGGAGGGCAGCTTGTCGGCAACGGTGGTCTGTCGGTGCCGTTAGCGCCTTGATGGCAGGGTGCTTTTCAATACGAATCCGTTCGCCATCGCCTTCAAGCGCTCCTCGGCCGAGGGATTTGCGGTTCTGGCCGCGACCGACAGAGTCGTCCGCGTAACGCTCAATGGTCAGAGGGTGCCGACCATTAACCCCCCGCTTAACGCCAATGACGCAGGGAACATCATCCGCATCGAGCTGAAGGACCCAGTGGAGATCCTGCGGCCCGACCCCAACGACACGATCGGGGGCAAGAACCCGCGGGGTATCGTGCTCAATTCAACGGACACACGCGCTTACGTGATGGACTTTGTGTCGCGGGACGTCGCAGTCGTCGACATTTCGGGTGCTGATCCGACTCAGTACAAGACGCTCGTCCGGATGCCGTCGGCGGCTCTGCCGGCAGCCGGCAGCCAAAGCGGCGATTGTTCAGCGGGGGAAGCAGCTGTTCAACAGCGCCATTGGGCCGGAGGGTGCGCTGGACAACTCCAAGCGGCCAGCGGTACGGCTGTCAGACTTCGGCTGGGGCACGTGCTACAGCTGTCATCCGCAGGGCCTCACCGATAGTGTGACGTGGATGTTCGCCGACGGCCCGCGTCAGGCAATCTCGATGGAAAGCACCTTCGAGTTTGGAGCGGCCGTGATCCAGAACGGCGCGCCCGCGCTGCCTGCCTCTCACCAACGCGCCCTCAATTGGTCGGCCGTCCGTGACGAGGTGAAGGACTTCACGCGAAACATTCGAGCGGTGTCCTTAGGAGGAGGTTTCATCCTCGGGATCGCTGAAGGCGCAGCGGGCCTTGGGGCGATCCCTGATCTCACCCGGTCGCGAACACGGGCCGCAGTGCCGACATGGACGCCATCGCCACTTACCTGGCTCTGGGTGTCCGCACGCCGATCTCTCCGGGCGGCGGCAGCAAGGGCAACCAGTATGGCCACCTCAAACAAGGTCGTGAACTTTTCGAGGCGGCGGGCTGCCAAAATTGCCACGGCGCCCCGACGCCAGCGGCCAGCCAGATTGTCGATGCCAGCTGATTGATTTTCTCTGTCGCGTGGATACCTTCAATCCGAATCTGTTCACCGACGGCGTGGGCAACGAGATCCGCGCCAACAACGCGGCGAATGTCCAAGCACGGGGAAAGGACGGCTTCAACGTGCCCTCACTGATCTCGGTCTTCGCCAGTGCGCCTTACCTGCACAGCGGGGCAGCGCCGACGCCAGCGGCAGTGCTCGAAAATGTGACGCACCGAAGGATTGGGCGGCCTGATGGTCACGATGTCCTGACCAAATCGCAAGATCGAGCGACGCTTGTTGAGTTTCTTAAATCGATTGACCGCAGCACCGAACCTTTTCTGAACGTGAATCCTCGCCGACAATCTGCGCTGACACGCCCATCTCCGCCGTCGAGCGGAATCTCTATACTGCTGCGGTTCAAAGGGATTAATTGTTTGGACACTACGCCCAGAATTGTTGTCGCTTTCCGTACAGCCCACAATCCGCCCTATGAGAAATCGTGAGGCACCAAGTCCGGAGTTGAACATAAACCACCCCACGCGTGCTCCGGTTCCCGAGTTCGGTGGAAGGTCTCCAGTATGAGTGCTGAATGAATCAGGTGGGAGCGGCAAAGCAGGAGAGCACACAAACCGATAACAGGGCGATCTGAAGAGCGTAGATTGGGTGACCGCTGCCGGGACCGATTCAGGATTAGGAGCTGCTTGACAATAACGGCCTCGGCGACCACAGAACGGATCCGCCCGGACTGAAGAGTCGAGCAAGCGTAGCGATGGCCCGGACGAAAGCAGAATGATGAGATCGCGCATCGCAGCATCCTTACCAGAACGGCAAACGCCGGGAATTGTCGCACATTAGCAATTCGTCATAGAGTCTCCCACGCCAGCTGATGGCGACATCGCAGCGCCCCCTTTTTTGGCCCTGTTGTCGTTTAATGCTGCACTACTCCGTCTGCTCCTATAAGAGGCAAAAAAACAATTCCTCCGGAAGGTTTGGACGCCCAACGAAATTCCTCCCTGGGGTTGAAGGCAAGTTGTGAATTCGAAACCCATCGCATTGGTTCAATTCCCATTCGACCAGGGGATCGCAGGCGACGCGAGCCGAACCTCAGAAGTGGAGGAACAATTCGCCGAGATCTTCAACCTTCTGCGGCGGCCTGTGTTCCGTTATGTCGTTGGCATCGTGGGTGACCGGGATGGCGCCGATGATGTGACGCAGGAGGTTTTTCTGCGGCTGTACTCCTCTGTTCTCAAGGGAGAGACGATTAGCAACTGTCGGTCCTGGGTCTTCCATGTTGCCTATCGGCTGTCTGTGGATATGCTCAGAGCGAACGGTAAGACAGAATCTTTGGAAGATAGCGAACTGGCCTTGGCCCTTGAGAGGATCCTGGACCCAGATGCAGATCCCGAACAGAGATTGTTGGTGCGGGAGCAGGGCAACAGGTTGCTCTCAGCTTGGTCATGTTTGTCTTCCCAAGAACGCCATTGTCTGAACCTCCGGGCAGAGGGCCTGAGTTACAGTGAGATCGCCTCAGTGCTGGGCATCCGGTCTTCAAGTGTGGGGAACTTCCTGGCGCGCGGCATCACAAAGATCAAGAAGGCAACCCATGATTAGTAATTCATACGCGCGGTGGTTTGCACAGTTTTACCACCCCTCCGACGAGGACTTGCTCTTCTACTTCGACAGGGAGCTCACTGCCAAGGCGACCAAAAAGGTTCAGAAGCACCTGGCTCGCTGTTGGCCGTGCAGGACCAAGCAAAAGGAACTGGAGCAGTCGATCCACTGTTTCATCAAGGACCGGGAGCAAGTCCTGAATGCCTTCTGCCAATGCAGCCCAGAAGCTGAGGCTGACCTTGACAGACGATTTCGATCCAAGCTGCAGGTTCTTGCGCCCGAGGAAGACCGAACACGTGGTCTTTTCTCCCTGTTGCACCCCATGGTGAGCGCAACTAGATTTCCCTTTGTGTCTTTCAGACTGACCGCGTGCCTGCTGGCTGCTTCCTTTCTTTTGTATTTTGCGATTCAGTTGAATCGCGTTTCCCCGGTTTCGGCCCATGAGGTCTTGCAACGCACGAAAGACGCCGAGATGCGCAAGATTCGCCAAGTTACGAAGCCGGTGGTGTATCAAAAACTGCGGGTTGCTCGCAAAGCGGCCGTTCCACAGCGCGATGAGACTGTCACATGGGAAAGCTGGAATGACCCAGAAGGCCACCGCTTCGCCCAGCGGGTGGCCGATGCCGATGGTGTGGTCCTGACAAACAGCCGTAAGGGAGGCCCCCCGGTACCTCTTCCTCCGCTGCTGGTCGAGATTGAGTCCGTCTTTCGCGCCAATGGCTTGGACGAGCGACAACCGCTCTCGGCGGCACGGTACGAGCAATGGCGTGGTGCCATTCAAAAAGAGGCGGAAGAAGTTGTCGAATCCACGCTCCCCGATGGTGAAAGGGCCTTATCTGTGAAGACAACGGCTGCTGGCCCTCACCGCACCAATGGAATCATGAAAGTGGAGCTGGTGGTCCGAGCCCAAGACTGGCATGCAGTCGAACAAAACCTCCAAGTCCAGGGGAACAGTGGCGTCCTTGACTATGAAGTCGCTGAGAAAGCTTTCGAGGTGGTGGCACTGGCAGCGCTTCCTCCGTCTTCGGTCGATTTGTTTCGACCGCCCTCTTCAATTCCTCCGTCTCCGAAGTCCTTGGCGCCAGCGCTGCCCTTTCCAAGTGTGGCGGAGTCTCTGGCTGTGGAGATTCAAGCGCATTACGCGCTGCACCAGCTCAAGGCTTGTTTGGGCAAGCCCCTCGAAGTGAGTCGCGATCCGGCCGGACGAGTGCAAATCAGCGGGCTTGTAGACACTCCAGAGGAGAAAGCGGCGCTCATGACGGCTCTGCGAGCCGTTCCCTCAGCTAAGGTGATGATTCAAACAATTGAAGAGGCAGTCCGTTCCAGAGCCTCAAACTCTTTCTCCCACCGCGAATCGGAAAGCGGCGCCGATCTCACGCAGCCTCTGGAACAAGGCCTGAAGGTTCAGCCTACCAGGATTCCGCTTAGAGATCGACTCGAGAGGTATTTTGCCGCCCACGGCCGCTCTTCAGGTTCTGCAGAGAAGCTAGAAGGGGCCATTGCATTTTTGGAGGTTGCGGAGTTGTCGAGTGCGGCCATCACCTTTTCCAAGTCTCTCGTGGCCGAGGCATGGGCTTTGCGCCGCCTGGCCGAGAAATACCCTGGCGACAAGATGGCCGGCCTGCCTCGGCACACCAGACTGCTGCTGCAAAACATGGTGCAAGACCACCTGAGCGCGCTCAGGCTTCAGATTGAAAGGGGCCGGCAATTGCTCGAGCCTGTCCTGTCTTCCGTGTTATCGCAAGACGTGTTGCCCGCGAGCAGTGCAAAGGAGGCGCCAGCAGATCAGTCTCTTTTTACGTTCACCGAGTCAATGGCCTGGAACCATGCCTGTCTTGAGTTATTTGCCAAGGCAGAGGAAGTTCGTAGCTTGGTACATGGCCTCTTCGCCAATGAAGAGTTGATCGTCGGACCAGAGGAGGCTGCCCGTCAGCTCCTGTTGGCACTGTCACAAGGGGCAGGCCAATTTCGAAAGCTGGAAACTGAGATAGCCAGACAGCTTTCTCGAAATTCTCCTCAGCTCTCGTCGAGAGACCCTCAAACGCCTCAACCTTAAGGCAGTGGCAGTTACCTGCACGATTCCTATTAATCCAGAACGCTCAAGCCCCTTGTGTTGTGAAAAGGAGAAAACGATGAAGTCTCTATCCCTGTCTCGCGTTCCCTGGTTTGTGATCGTCGTGTTTGCCGGCAGCCAGCTCGCTCTGGCACAGACCGCTCAGATCACCGGCAGGATTACAGACCCCTCAGAGGCAGTCATCCAGGGCGCCGCTGTGACTGTGACTCATGTCAACAAAGGAATTGATCGAGAAACGCACTCAAATGACGAAGGTTATTACAGCGTGCCGTTGCTGGAGCCCGGGAGCTACCGGATGATTGTGCAGATGCCGGGGTTTAGCCCCGTCACACGCTCAGGAATAATCCTTGGGGTAGACCAGGTCGCCCGAATCGACTTCAGTCTGGTGGTCGGAGAAGTTACCGAAAAGGTGATGGTCCACGGACAGCCCTCTCTAGTCAACACTCAAACAGCCGAAGTTCGAGAATTGGTTGACAGCGTTCGCATTGACAAGCTGCCATTGAACGGCAGAAATGTTCTGCAATTGACTCTGCTTGGTGGAGGAGTACTCGATAGTGGCGGAGGCCTGGTTAACCAGGGCTTTATCAGCCAGAACGCGAGAGTCTATCCGTCAGCGAGCGGTGGGAGAGCAGACGCGATGAATTTTATTTTCGACGGCGGCACCAACAACGACCGCTATACCAATGTGGCACTGCCGTTGCCCAATCCCGATGCCGTGCAAGAATTCAGCTTTCTAACCAACAGCTTCAGCGCCGAACATGGTGCTGCTTCGGGCGGGGTCGTCAACGTAATCAGCAAGTCGGGGACGAATGAATTTCATGGCACGATGTACAACTACCTGAGAAATGCAACGCTAAACGCATCAAACTTTTTCACTCCTGGCGTGTCTGACCGGCTTAAGCGCAACCAGGCAGGGTTCACGGTGGGCGGGCCAGTGTGGTTGCCTAACGTTTATGACGGAAGGAACAAAACATTCTTCTTTCTTTCCTGGCAAAACACCTGGTTTCGGCAGTCTCCCGTCACTGCAAATGCACGGACGCTAACGGCAGCCGAGCGAAAAGGGGATTTTTCGGTTCTCGCGAGCCAGTTGAATCGAAATGTGATCGATCCGGAGACGGGAGCGCCCTTTCCCAACAACCACGTGCCGCAAAACCGCTTGGACCCGATCGTGCTGAAGATCATCGAAAGGCTGCCAGTGGGCGATCCTGTGAATGGCTTCGTCACATTTCGAGCGGCCCGCCAGATTTACGATTCTCCACAGTGGCTGGCTCGTGTTGACCATCAGCTGGGGGCGAAGCACCGGATCAACGTCCGTTACTTCTATGATTTCTATGATCGCGTTTTAGATATAGACCCACAAAATCCGTATCTAACAGGAACGTCTGGAAACCGGCACAAGGCTCAGAGCGCGACGCTGGCCAGCACACATATTTTTTCGCCCAAACTGCTGGCCAACTTCAATTTCACCTTCTCCCGAAGCCATAACCCGACGATTTGGAGGTTTCCGGGGCTAGCCAACAACAATCCTGCTGTCCTAGGTATTCAAGGATTTCCGAGCGGATTTTTGCAGCTGAGTCCTCCGTCAGTTTGGTCAGGTTACGACGGACCGTCTCAGTTTCTCGCTTCCAACAACTTTCAATATCAGGGTAGTGCTAGTTACATTACAGGAAGTCACGAGCTGAAGTGGGGTGGTGAATACATACGCAGCCAAATCAATCAGCAAAGATCGGTACCCAGTGGAAACTGGTCCTTTGGCACCCAGTTCACCGGGATCACCGAGGTGAGTTTCCTGATGGGACTTCCTAACTCTTTTTCCGCATCTGGAACTTTCGGGGAAGCCCTCAGGCAGAACCGGATGCACTTCTATTTTCAAGACAACTTCAAGGTAACCCGTCGGCTAACCTTGAACCTGGGGGTCCGGTATGATCCATTTCTACCATGGACGGAGACGGACTTTGAAAAGGTCACTTTGTTCCGTCCTGGTCTGAAATCGAAAAGGTTTCCGAACCTACCTATCGGCGCCGTCGTGGCAGGCGATCCTGGGGTGCCGGAACATGGTTATGCCCGCGATCTGAACAACTTCGCACCCAGGTTGGGGTTTGCCTTGGATCCGCGAGGAACGGGAAGGACAGCAATCCGTGGAGGAATCGGGATCTTCTTCGGGCAGCCCGTCTCCGCCTCCATCAATCAGCGGGCTCAGGTCAGTGCACCTTTTGTCGTGCGGGCGGACATCACGTCGCCTGGAGCAAAGGGGCCAGGCGGTGTGGCTAATGTCTTCCGTACTGGAACCAACGATGAGATTCCCAATCCGTTCCTCCAGACGGCTGGTGTGCCACCACCGGCCTTCCCGATCCCTAGCCCTCTGCTCTACGTCTCCACTTCGCCAGACTACGCACTACCTTATACTGCCCAATGGAACGTCAGCATAGAGCAGCAGATCGGACGGGATTGGGCCGCCAGTGCCACATACCTGGCATCCAAATCCACTCGACTCTTGATGCTGTGGGAGAGGAATCCGGCCATCTATGTTCCAGGAAACGGCGCAGACGGTCGTCCACTGTCGACTTTTGGCAACATCGACCAGCGCAGGCCGTACGGCCCCGTGTTCACTTCGGTCCAGGAAATTGGCAGCGATGGAAATTCCAACTTTAATGCCCTGGCGCTGAAGTTGCGTAAGACCATAAGCGGGGATCACTGGTGGTCGGAGTCCACAGTGGAAGCGAATTACACTTGGTCTCACTCGCTCGATATTCTCTCTGCGGTTATTTCCCCAGGAGGATTTCTAGTGCGCGATCCTTTCAATGCGCACAGAGATTATGGAAACGCCGACTTTGACCACCGGCATCGGTTCGTACTCTCCTACGTTTGGAGCTTGCCAACGCTGACCGCTCGCTCGCCCGCTATCAAAGGTGTACTGGGAGGCTGGAGTACCGCTTCTATTGTTACCCTGCAGGACGGCAACGTATTCAGCATAAGCTCTGGAAGGGACAACAACTTTGACGGGCTGACCGATTTCGCCGACCAGGTTTTGGCCAGTGCCACTTTGCCGGATAACCGGCCGAAGGGCGAGAAAATCCTGCGCTGGTTCAATACCGATGCCTTTGCCGTGAATGCCATTGGCACCCATGGCAACTCCGGAAGGAACATCCTCCGAGGGCCAGGCTTGGCTTTGGTGGACTTCTCCGTCTTTAAGAATTTCCCATTGGGGAAAGAGACCCGCTACTTGGAGTTCCGTTCCGACTTTTTCAACCTCTTGAATCGCGTCAATCTCAGTACTCCAAATACCGACAGAAGCAGTCAGAACTTCGGACGCATTTTCTCGGCTGGTTCCCCGCGAATATTGCAGTTTGCGCTAAAACTGCACTTCTAGTCTAGCTGTCTATTCGAAGCCGAATCAGAGCATGGTTTTAGATTTCGACCAGGAACTGGTCAGGCTCCATAAATGGAAAATTATGGAAAATGACAAATGACCCTCTGTTAGCGTTGTGCATCGAAGCCGCCGTACCGCATGGCACAAACCGAATCCTGTCGGCGCACGGGCTCACTTGAGGGATGCGCGTTTCCTGGAGGTATCCTCGATCTCGGCGAGGGCATTCTGAGTCGAGGGGAGTTTTCTATCCACCTAGACACGATTGAAGCCTAACTGGATTTTGTGTCAAGTGGAGCAACGGATATTCCATCTACGAGGAGACGGAGTGGAGGAGGTTGGAGAAATCCGTCGCTGCCTGCCATGAGGCTGCGATCCGGGTCAGTACGTACATGTCGACCGGGAACGTGTCCCTGGAGAATATGTTCACGTACCTCCCTGAGTCGAAGTCTTCCCGGAACACCTTTCATCTGCAGAATCCCCGCGGACGCCGGTCACGCGAGAACAGGGAGAGTGCTTCTTGAAATATCTAGGCCTACTGTTCGCTTTTTCGCTTTTTGTTGGCGACATACCCGATCCCTCCCCCGCGCCGTTTCTCCGCGTCGAAATGGAGAATATTGTCCGGCGCCACGACATCGTTTACGACCAGCCAGCCCTTCGCCCGAACGAATACATGCCGCTGGGCAACGGCAACGTAGGCCTCATGATCGATCCGTTCGGATCGCAGACCTTCGGTGGCTGGATCACCAAATCGGACATGTGGCTCGAGTTACATCAGGATCCAGTGCTCTCGGGCCTGTTCAGCCTTCAAGATGTGCAGACTCGCTGGGCTCAGGGCGGCCAAGCTGCCTTCCAGAGGATGAAGGAAGAAGAAGACCAATCAAGCGACAACCGCCAGGGGCGTGTCCGCCCTCGCGTGGTCGGCCAGGTCCGCGCGGAGCTGCGTGCCGGTCGTGAGCTGCTTTCCGACCTGGATTCGATCGCCCACGAATACGAGCAGCGACTGGATATCTACGACGCTAATTGCTCCACGCGGTTCAGTTGGCCCGGCCGAGCCTCCAGCGAAAGCAAGGCGTTCGTGCACAGCGGCAAGGACCTCATCGTGTTCCAGTACAGCGACCGAGGCGAGGCTGGCAAGGCGCTCAGCCGCCGGATTTCGCTCGCGCGACCCGTTTGGGAGTTGTACAAGTTCCAGAAGAATCTCTGCTGCCCGCTGGGTGGTAAAGGAGTGGCGGGTAGAGAAGCGTTCACGGTGAAAGGCGACAAAAAGCGGAACGTGATCTTGCTTGAGTACTCGAATGCCAGCGGCCTCAAAGCAACACTCGCGTTGCGGGCGGTCGGCCCGAAGGTCCGCCTCGTGGTGGAGCGGGCAAAGGATCCGAACGCCACCTTTGACCTTAACCTCGCCAAGCCGGTTGACTATCTCAACCCGCTGCCGATGCTGGCCGGGAACGCGTTCTTCGAAGCAGGACCCGCACCGCGGCTGGATGTGACCGTCTTCGCCGCGCTCGCTACCAACGGAGATGCGCCGGACCCGACCGCCGCCGCGTTGAGCATCCTTGATGCATCCGCCCCGATGGCGTGGTCCGATCTCGTCCGCACTCATCAGGATTGGTGGCGCGACTTCTGGAAACGCTCTTTCATCGAGCTTGCGGACCAGGACATCGAGAACTACTGGTATCACCAGAGCTATCAGTTGGCTTCGACCAGCCGCGGCAAGTTTCCGCCGGGCATTTGCCAGCTTTGGGTCGCCGCTCCCGAGTGGCCGTGGCAGGGCGGTTACGTCGACTTCAACAACGCGGCTATGCACATGGCTGTGCAGGTGACGAACCATCCGGAATTGGGCGATCCGTATTGGCGGCTCATGCGGCACGCGCTGCCCGGATTCCGTGAGAACGCGAAGAGACTCTACGGCGCGCGCGGAATCGCGTTGCCACATACCTTCGGCCCGGACGGCTACGAAGGCAGCACCATCACTTGGCGGTACCAGTTCTATCACACCGCTCTGGTGGGGATTCTTCAGCACTGGCGTTACCTTTACAGCCAGGATCGCGACCTGCTGCGCAGCGAGATCTACCCATTCCTGAAGGAAGCAATTCAGTATTATCAGGATCTGCTCGAGTGGGACGAAGTGAGAAAGCAATACAACATGCCCGTGCCCGCCTGCACCCTTAACGAGGGCGGCGGAGGCCAGGACTTCAATAAGCGAAACGACCCGTTCGACCTGGCCTCGATCCGCCGGCTCGTGCTCAGTGGCATCGAGGCTTCCGAGGTCCTCGGCTCCGAAGTGGGCTTGCGCGAGCAGTGGCGCGATTTCTACTCCAAGATCGCTCCGTTCGCGAACGACGGCAAACGGTACTTGGTCTATCAGGGCGAGCGGAAGTCTGGCGTGCCCCTTGTCCTGGATACTCTTGGCCTTGCATTTCCCACGGGCATGGTGGACACCAACAATGATCCGCTCTGGAGTGCCACAATCGGCGATGTCGTTGCGCACGGTATGGGGGGGCAGTGTTTCACCGGCATGATGTGGGCCTCGGCAGCAGCCTGGAGTGGCCTGGGCGATACGCTCTCGACCGCAATGCACGCTGAAATGCGCCGCCACCTGTTCCCGAACGGCATCATCGGCGAAGGCGTGCTCACCTTTCTCCCGGAATACGGCCGGGCCGTGCCCGGCGTGATAATCGGCGAGAGCGGGCCGTGGGCCCCAGGCAGCCGTGAGCGAGGGCCTATGCCGCAGCCTTTACGACGGCGTCATCCGGGTCTTCTCGGCCCCGCCCAGTTATTACCGCGGCCGCGAGACGCCGGCGCGCTTCGGCGGGTTGCGCGCGACGGGCGGATTTGTCGTGTCCGCTGAGCAGGTCGGCCCCATCGGATGGGGCCACACTCCAGTTCGCTTCGTTGCCATTCAGAGCCTCGCCGGTACGGAGTGCAAGTTCGAGCTTCCGCACTGGAAGCCCGAGGAACTTGTCGTCGAGGAGGTCGACCGTGGGTCGGGCGCAGTCATCCGTCAGCTCGACTCGGTGAGCATCAAGGAAAACATTGCAGCCTTCCCCACGCAGGCAGGGAGCACGTATCTGCTGTATCCGAGCGGCGCCAAGCCGGACAAAGTTTGGGCCGCCGATTGGAAGAGGCCGGTGACCCCCAACCTGCACTATGTCGGACTTCCTGAACGGTCTGGATCTCACCGGTAAACCCAGACCAGAAACGGGAGGCACCAATGCGGCAAATCATGCTGACGTTGACGTTCACCTAACGTTCCAGGAATTGCTCGCATCGCACCCCCCCAGAACCACCTCAACGCGCTCTGCGTGCCAGGTTCCTGCGGGACCTGAAAGCATATTTGAAAGCGAATCACCTTTGCGATAGCAGATGAGCCGACGGAAGCCGAGGGCGTCTAGCCGAGGTGTTGGATCGGGATGTCCTGGATGGACTAGTTGCGAGTCGTTGTAGAAAACAGGTCTGTCTGGTTTACGCTGCGACCTTCTTGTTCGCTACCAGTGCTGACCTGGCATGGGGTGGAAGGAGATGGCGGTTTCTGTCGCTCGCTTCATGCTGGTGTCTTCCACTCTGACAGAGACGTAACCGAGCAAGAGTTGTTGACGGCCAGCGGCCTGAGCCGCAAAAGCCCTTTTTACAATCACGGACTGCTACCGCCAGCGAACCTTGGATGGATTCGCCGGCGATTCAGACAGGCCGCTCTCAGGAGAACTTCCGATGAAGAGGTCCACATGTCTCTCGCTGAATTCATCCTTCTGTTGTCTGGCTGCCACGCTACTGGGCGCGATGATCGGATGCCAAAACAAAACGTCGCCTGATAAGCCTCCTGCTGGGCTGCCGGCGCTGACCTCGCCTGAATCCCTACCGGAATGGGCGCGCACAGGACGGTACCGCAGTGCCCGTTGGGACGGAGGCTCGATCGAAGCGGAAAAGGGGCGCCTCTCGGGCTGGGGTAACTATACTCCGGAAGATCCACTCGGGATCATGGCGGCCACACGCGACTGGCACAACCCGAGGACGGTCGAGTTCCTGAAGACGGCCGGCGTGAATTGGGCATGGGTCACATGGAGCGTGGGTTTCTCCCACGAGACCGAGGAAGCACAGAGGAGAGAACTGCGCCCGTACATCAATGAGTGCCGCAAGAATGGCATTCGCGTGGCGGCATATATCTCGATCGCGAACATGTTCTGGCGCGATATGTTCGCAAATGTCCCGGTCTCCAAGACCTGGGTAGATGTTGTGCCGGACGGTTCACCGCGCTTCTATAGCTTTCCCAACCGTTACATGGCCCGTATCTCTCACCCGGAATGGCTCGACTACGCGAAGGACAGGGTCAGGGCCGCGATGGAGGCTGGCGTGGACTCTTTTTGGATCGACAACACCTTCAGCTACCACGGCGCTGAAGACACGCAACGCTTTCTGTCGGAGGCCTACAAAGAGGCCGGGCGCTTCGGCCGGAAGGTGGTCATCATGTCGAATTATAATCGCGGTACTTATACCTGGGCGCGATTTCAGAACGGCGTGACCACCGAAGATGCTGAGGAGCCTGGCTTCTATCCAGAAGACACACCTGAAAAGCGCCTCGTCACCAATGTAGGTCTCCTTCGATACCAGTATGGAATTTCCGAGGGATGGAGGCCCGTGTCAGTGGAGTACGGTGGACGGCACCGCGGCGACCGCTTTACAACACCGATGGAGTCTCACAAGTGGCAGCTCTCGCTAGCGGAGGCTGCCGCATTCCAGGCGAGTTTGGAGCCCTTCTTTGAAGGGATGTTCTTGCGCGATCTCTACCGTGGCGAGCTGCAGGCGATCGAGAAACCGAAAGCGATCGGGCGATACAACGCATTCTTCGAGCAGCACAGCGAATACTATGTAGAGCCTCAGTCGGCGGCGAAGATCGCAGTGTTCTCTGATACAACAGACCGGATCGTTCCCTTGCTGAACCAACTCGCTGAATACAATGTCGAATTCGATGTTTTGTTCAACTACCAGAAGGTGACGCTTGAGAGACTGAACACTTATCGGGTAGTTCTTCTCCCACACACGAACCCTATACCTACTCGACTCTCTTCCCACCTGACCCAGTTTGTGAGGGATGGCGGCGTTCTCATTGCCATTGAGGACGCCTCCCTATTTGGATTGGGGGGTAATGCAAGCCTGGACTTCGGCCTCGCAGAGCCGTTGGGAGTTTCCGTACGACGGCATGCGGAGACAAGGACGGTCACCCAACTCGGAAAAGGAAGGGGCATCTACTATCCAGTTTCACCAGTCCCGACACAGCTCGCCGAAGAACTGAAGGAATTGGCGCGTCCGGTGGAATCCGTTCGGGTCACTGTGAAAAGGCCGGTTCTGTACAACGTCGTTCACCAGAGAAAGTTTTTCCGCATCGTGATTCACCTGCTGAACTACAGCCAGAGAAGGCTAGGAGGAACAACGGTCCGCGTCGGCGGCCGGGTCGGAGCGGTCAAAATCCTATCGCCCGATTCAGCGGTAGAGAAATCTGTCGCAGTGACATACGACGGCTCTGACAGCTGTTTCGATGTTTCGGAGCTGTTGACTTACAGTCTCGTAGTAATCCAGGTGATATGACATCAATGCTCCGGGAGCGAGGGTCAATCGTGCGGGACGGGAGCAATTATGCTAACGCAAGACAAAGTGGTGATTGTAACCGGAAACGCCTCCGGAATCGGCGGCGCATCTGTTGCGCGAAGGGGCGCGAGTTGTGATTGCAGAGATTATACCGAAGCTAGTATCAACCTGTTGCGGACCTTCTTCGAACCAGAGTACGTCGAGAGCATCTGTCCTATCGATGATATGGGCGCGACTTGCGCCGGCGCGTCAACGTACCAGTGAGCGTACACCTCTGCAACATCGCCATGGTCTTAAGCAAGCTCTGGCATGCGAAGCTTGAACTCAAGGTGACAGGCGAGACGTTTGGTGCGCGTCCGACAAAGGGATTGCCAACTCCCTCTGGTTCGACTATTTCACGGGACATGAGATTGATCCGAATCATCGGGATACTCGCCTGGAGCCTCGGCGGTCCCCTTCCTCTCATCGCCGACACGAACACGAGCGCTGCCCTGCCTTCGTACCTCGTCAAGTTCACTGCCGAAACTGTCCGAGCCGATGGAAAAATCGACGAAACCGCGTGGGCCGCGGCTCCCTGGAGCACGGACTTCGTGTGGATCGAGATGGGGGATGCCGCGCCGTTGTCCAGCCGATTCAAGGCTATGTACACGCGACAAGGGCTGCACTTTGCCTTCGAGTTCGAGTCACCGCGCGCGCCGGGCGAGACGTTGGATCCCGATTTCCCTTACGCATGCGAGATCTTTCTCGACCCCGAGGGGCGAGGCCGTCACTATCTGGAATACGCAATCGCACCCGACGGCGCAGAGCACTCGATGGTCTGGCAAGGAAAACTCTCCGTGAGGGAATGGAAAGCCGAGCTGGGCATCCGTTCCGAAGCTGGCGTCGCCCGAACAGCCCTCGACCCGAAGGGGGAGAGGCTGAGCTACGAGATTTCATTTCCGTGGACTTGGATGGCGTCATTGATGGGCAAACGCAAGTTGCCTCCTGCCAGGGGGGAATCTTGGCGCGCGAACTTCTCGCGCGTCGAGGCGGGTGAATTTGCCGGCGATTACTCCTGGGCGCCGATGGGAGGCGTGTATTACATGCACAACCCCGGCTGCTTCGGCTGGCTCGTGTTCGCGGGCGAGGAGAATCCGCTGGCAACGGCGGACGCGGCTCCGGGCACACCGTTGGAAGACGATGTCTTCAAGATCGCCGGCTCGAGACGTTTCCCGCTCTTCAGCCGAACTCTGTGGCCAGGGTGGCTGATCTCACCGGCGCAGGAGGAGTTTCACTTCGCGGTAAGCAAAACCTACGTCACCCGACTCGACGCGGAGGGCCGGGCGGAATGGCGACTGACTCGCAAGGACGGGCTGCCGCAGTTCATCCGCTCGCTTGCTCTCGTGGGAGACAAACTCTATGTAGCTGGTCTCGGAATCAACGCTGGCGTTGCAACTGTGACCGACCACGGTAGCCTGCGCCGCGTTGCCGAACAGGACCGGTTTGTCCTCGACATCCAGGCTACGCTTTTTTGGCTTGGCGACAATCGTGCGGTCGCGGCGTCCGGCAACCGCTTCCAGATCATAACCTCTCAAGCGATCCTGCCCGCTGTTGAAGCCGGCGCCAAAGTGCAATGCGCGGTCGCCATCCCTGATAGCAAGGTGGCCATCGGCACAGCGAACGCCATCGAACTCTATGACGCCACCGGCAAGCTCATCCAACGGACGATCGTGGCCGGTGGAATCACCTCTCTCGCGCGGCTGCAAGGCGCAGCCATCGGCGTCTCCGGGAAGAACGGCCTTTATCGCATGCTTCCTACCGGCGAGTGCGGCTACTGGCCGCGACTGCTGCGGACAAAATTCGATCGCGTGTACACCGATTCGCGCGGACGTTGTTGGGCCGCCTTTGAAGGAGGGCTCGTTCTGATCGAGGCGGGTGAGATGCGCATCTTCAACGAACCGCGCGGTGTCATGGGATTCCAAATCAGCGGTGCCGCAGAGATGGAGGAGGGCACTATGGTCTTTGCCTGCACCGTACCGAACGCCCACTGGTACGGTTCAACCTTGCACTCGTCGTTCCTGCTGACGTGTGACGGCAAACGTTGCAACAAGTACACCTTTCGTGATGGTCTCCCCGGGCAGTTGAACTCCCTCTCCAAGGTCGACGGCGATGTATTCCTCTGCACCAATACCGGCATCTTTCGGTTTCGCAAATGACTCACCCAATGGTGCTTCCGCAATCTACTGTTGGTGACTCTTCTTCAACTCCTTTTTCCAAAAGCACTTGCTCTCCATTGTGGGGTAACTAGAATGGGTGAAGTCAAACTTCAACCCATTGCTACATCCATCTTTACGTCAATCCGACCAACAATTGATGACGGAAGCACCTCCCAACCGGCACTGTCCTCCCTCGAAAAACGGCGGTGCCGGAGCGATCATTCGCCACGGTTTCTACAGGACTCGGTCGGGGAAGCATCGTCGCTACCTGTCTATGGCGAATTTCTGATGGCGCACAATTCCTGGGGGTTAGCCGTTCTTATAGGATGCTGAGATGCGCGATCTCGTCATCCTCTTCGTTCATATCATCGTTACGCTCGCCCGGCTCGTGGGTCCAGCTGGCCTCCGTTCTGTCGTGACCGAGTCTGTTCTCATCAAGCAACAAATCCTGATCCTCAATCGGTCCCGTCAGCGGGCGCCCAATCTGCGCTCTTCAGATCGCCTTGTTGCCGGACTTTGTGCTCTCTTCATTCGTCCCGCTCGCCTGATCCGTTCCCCAAAGGCTGGTGAAACCTCAACTCTCTTGAACGTCCGGCGAACTCTGAGAATCGAAAGTATCGCTGCGCTTCTCATCAAACCGCAGGAGGATCCCAGCCAACTTGGACCCCAAGAAAGACCTCACCGAAGCCTTTGCCCCAAGAAAGCAGCGCATCCCACTTGAGGCTGTTGCAAATTGACCAGCAGATTGCCTTGGGTTTCGACATTCCCAGCGGAAGATGCTTGTCTGGGCACTCATCACTCTCACTGCAGTTGTTGGACCCTCCCTTGAGTCGAACGGCGATTGCCGAATTGACACCCTTAACGAAGCCATTCTGAGGTGGCAAGGAGTTCCAGGCTTTTGCCGCCAAGAGGCAAGGCTGAGGGCAGCTTCCTCGCAGCCAGCGGTGGTCTATCAGTGCCGTTAGTGCGTTGATCGCAGGGTGTGTATAATACGCGCGTTCACGTAATGGAGGAGTGTCGACTTGACGCTTGGGACACGCAATCCCTGCCGCGTTATGGTGGGGACCGACCGGTCGGAGACGGCTGAGCAGGCGGTCCGGTGGGCGGCAAGTTTTGCCGACCGCTTCGGTGCCGAACTCCACGTGGTCCAGGTCATCGTTCCAGAACATCCTGCTGACACGGAGCATGGGAAGGTCGAGAGAATACGAGTCGCAGCTACTACTGAAGATCTCGTCCGGCATGCGCGGATGATCGCCGGCGACCGCGGGCGCGGCAGACTCGTCCTCGACAAAGATCCCGCCATGGCAATCGTTCGCGCGGCGGAGGAAGATAACATCGACGTCCTGGTTGTCGGTAACGCCGGGATGTCCGGCCGCAAGGAATTTCTTCTCGGGAACGTACCCAACCGGATCAGCCACAACGCTCGATGTACAGTCATCATTGTCAACACCCTTGATGGAAGGGCTGCGCCGCCGCGCACGACGCCGTTCCAGCCCGTAACTCAGGACGAAGGGCCTCAGCCGCATCGGATCGCACGCGGTAGCAAGATTGCCGTGGTCTTCGCGAAACATGGGCTACGGGAGCTGTTCGGGCAGCCGGACGAAGAAGGTTCGACTGGGCGTCGACGGCAAGCTAAGCGCTTGCGTGCCGCGCTGGAGGAACTCGGGCCCACCTTCGCGAAGATCGGGCAACTCCTTTCAACCCGACCAGACCTCCTTCCGCCCGAGTACATTGAAGAGCTGGCTCAGTTGCAGGACCGCGTGACGACGCTTACCGAGGAGCAGGTCGTTCGCGTTATGGAGCAGGATCTCGGGGTTCCGTGGGAAGACGTGTTCGAAACGATCGATCCGGA
>Ga0187893_10006180_pt1 | contig 20717 bp, 17 predicted proteins | sample MA1701074metaG_FD_139574 | JGI IMG/M metagenome (GOLD analysis project Ga0187893, IMG submission 139574) | White microbial mat communities from a basaltic lava cave in the Kipuka Kanohina Cave System on the Island of Hawaii, USA - MA170107-4 metaG ...
ATACTTGTAGGCGCTGGCCTCGTCGGGGAGGAGATCCATGAGCGAGATGATGCTGATTTCTGACACACCCCAAGTATCCGCAGAGGGTGTGACAGTCATGGGTGCGTCACCGCGCACATCACCAACCGTTTCACGGTCAATGGACAGGAACGACGGGCGAACAGCGAGCCTTGCCGGCAGCGGATCACTCACCGCACCACCACCTGCGCGACTCGGACTGCGCCAGTGCTATCGATTCGGACCCGGTCGCGGCCACCCCGTCGACGAAGAATCTCGTCGACGTCGAATCCTTCCTTCGCCTTCCTTGCGAGCTCCTCGATCAGGTTGTCCGTGATCGGCTTGCCGCTTCGGGTCCGCCCGCAGTCGTTGTCAGCCATCGTCAGCCTCCCGGCAGGAGCCGCTGGTACTTGGAGCGCATCGCCATGGCGTGGATCACCACGTCGCTGGCGTCCTCCCTCGCCACGGTTATGACCTCGAGCAAGGTGCCGTCGAGTCCTGGCCCAAGAAGGAGGCACAGGTCGTCCTCCACCTCGTCGATCGCCATCGCGTTCCACCAGGCCGTGCTTGAGAGTCGAGGGGTGCACCTCCACACGGGCCCAATCGTACTACGAAACGCCGGATGGGCCGCGCCGGATCGCCGTGCGACGGACGCCGAGCCTTACGTTGCGCCGCAGCAGTGCCGAACTCCGACAGCTGCGGAACCGCCCCATCGAGAGGCGCCCCCGTGTTTGGTGCGTCCACCTATCCCAGCAGCCCTTGCCCTCGGCTATGACCACCACCGTCGTCGCCCAAAACGGGCATTCACGAGGATGTCGGTCCGCTGCGGGATACCAGCACGGTGCGGTCGCCGCGAACCGACCTCACGCAGCGACGTCGCGCCCAGGCCCGTAAGCCGCGACTCGACGTACGTCGATACCACGTCGGTGATCCACCTTCCGCCTTCGGGCGCAGCGTCGGCCACTCGTCGCACTGGGGTGAATGCCAGCGGCGTGTCTCCTTGCAGCACGTGTTTCTCAATGTCGGCGATCACGCGCCCGATGAGCTCGCGCAGCTCCGCCGCGTTCCTCACGAGCATGGCCGAGCCCCGAATGCGCGAGCCGACGCATCTCCTCCGGCCCGATCGGCCGGAACTCGCTGCGGCGGTGCTGCTCGAGCACGTCACGAAGCCGCACCGCGATCAGATCCCCATCGGGCCACCGGCTGGCGAGCGAGCGGAGCGCCGCGACCGCCGTCGCGCGGCCGGTCGAGACCAAGACGCCAGACCTGCTCAGGTATCGTGGCCTCGTGGCGTACGAGCCGTGGCGAGTACCGGCGTGGGCCGTTGTGCGAGAGGCCCGTCGGCGAGCGGGGTTGTCCCAGGCGGCGCTCGCTCAGCGGGCTGGTACCTCCCAGACCGCCATCGCCCGTTACGAGCGGGCGCGGGCGGTGCCGTCACTGATCACGCTCTATCGCCTGGTCCGGGCCTGTGGGCTCGATCTGCGCATGCGCCTCGAGCCCTACGATGGCGATGCCCGACAGCCGTTGCTCGACGACGCCCTGGCCCGTAGCACCGAGGACCGCCTCCGCTCCAACGACTCGTACAGCCAGCTGGCCGCCGACATCCAGCGCCCGCCGCAGGGTGACGATGGCTGAGCCGCGGCCCCCGCTCCAGATCGAGCGGATCTTGACCGCCTTGGATGAGCACCAGGTCGACTTCGTGCTCATCGGCGGGCTTGCCGCGGTGGCCCATGGTTCGGCGATGCCGACCTCGGACGTGGACGTCGTGCCCGAGACCAGCCGGTCAAATCTCGGGCGGCTCGCCGCCGCGCTGGCACACCTCGGGGCGCAGCTGCGCGTGCCCGACCTCGCCTACCCCATCGATATCCCCCTCGACGCCCGGACCTTCGACGCCTTCACCAGCGCCGCGTTCCGCACGCCGTTCGGCGACATCGACGTCGTCCTCCGACCCGATGCCCTCGGCCCGAAACGCCATTTCACCTACGCCGACCTCAACGGGCGAGCGCAGGAGCGCACGGCGTTCGGCCTGACGATTCGCGTCGCGGCCCTGGATGACATCATCGAGTCCAAGTCCGCTGCCGGCCGGCCGCAAGACCTTGCCGCGCTGCCCCACCTCGCGGATCTTCGCGCTGCCCGGTCCGGCAGACCCGAGCCGCCCGGTCCGTAGGCGCGGTGCCGGGCTAGCGCGGGCTGGACGAGAGGTCGTCGTGAAGGATCGCCAGCGTTGCCACTCCATTTGCCACTCCACTGGGCGAGATGGGCCGGACGGAGCACCACTCGCTGGACTGCCTTACCTGCGCTGACCTGCGCAAACATGCTCGGCGATACCCGCCAACACGAACCTGGTCGCTCTTTCAAGGTGGCGACACGGGTTCGAATCCCGTTGGGGGTGCCACGAACTCGCAGTTGTTCCTCGGGCGCGAGCCGGCACCAGCGCCATGCCGCCCCACGTAGATGTGGACCTCATGAGCCACGGTGTCGAGGAAGACCTCGGGGCCGAGTCGGTCATGCGCCATGACTCGCCCTTCGCGTCGCCGGCATCCGAGTCTCCTCCGAAGCTACCTTCTGGCCGTGGGCCGGCGCAGCAACCTGACCAACGGGCAGCTCGTCATCTGGATGGGCCAACACTTCGCGGCGGGAGTGCCCTGCTACGAGAACGCCCTGACGTTCGTGATCTGCGGACCGGTCGACCCCGAGCGCCTGGACCGCGCCTTCCAGGCCGTCATCGACGGGAGTGACACGCTTCGGTCGGTGATCAACGACGCCGACGGCGTGCCGATGCGAAACGTCCTGCCCGACCTCCGCTACGAGCTGCCGGTGGTGGACCTCGGCGTCGAACGCGACCCCGATGAGGCGATGCGCGCCTGGGTGGCTGCCCGGATCGCGGTGCCACGGCGCCTCGATGAGCGGCTCTTCGACGCCGCTCTGCTGCGCCTCGGGTCCGAGCGGTGGGCCTTGTACCTCGACACCCACCACCTGCTGCACGACGGGCGCTCGTGCCAGATCGTCTACGAGCGGACCGCCGACTGCTACGAGCGCGAGGGTCGCGGCGAACTCGGCGACGCCTCCGAGGGGCCCAGCTTCGCCGAGTACGCCGCCGTCGAGCAGGCGGCGAGGGGCTCGGCGGCGTGGCGGGACGCCGACGCCCACTGGCGCTCGGTGCTCGAGCGGATCGACGAACCCCTCGAGTTCTACGGCGTGCCATCGTCGAGCCGGACGCACGAGGAGCGTTGGGTGCGCGTGGACCTCGGTCCCGATCGCACCGCGGCGCTCCGCGAGCGGGCGCGTTCGCCGGGGTTCCGATCGCTCAACGTCGACCTGTCCCTGCTGGCGATCTTCGCCGGCCTCGTCCTGGGCTTCCTCCACCGGGCGGGCGGCGCCTGCACCCCCTCGATCGGGTTGCCGTTCCACAACCGCGAGCGCGGCACCCGAGACACGATCGGCATGTTCCAGCAGGTCTACCCGGTGGCGGTCGAGCTCGACGCCGACGAGACGTTCGTGACGCTGACCGCGAAGGCGATGCGGGGCATCTTCGACGTCCTCTCCCACGCGCCGCAGGGCAGCGGCAACCTGACCCAGCGCGCCGCCAACGACGTCCTCCTGAACTACCTGCCCATGGCGTTCCCGCCGTTCGCCGGCTTGCCGACCCACGCCGACTTCGTGCCGCGCGCCGCCTCGGACGGGAGCCACTGCCTCATGGTGCAGGTCCACGACCTCGACGCCGTCGGCTCGTTCTCGGTCGACCTGGTGTTCAACACGGGTGTGTTCGACCACCAGCGGAGGCGGGCCGCGACCGCGCACCTCCTCTCCCTCGTCGACCAGTTCATCGCCGACCCGACCGTCGCCGTCGACGCCGTGGACATCCTCGAGCCCGACGAGCGGGGCCGTCTCGCCCAGCTCGCCACCGGGCCGTCCCGCTCGTGCGCGTTCGCCACCGCCGACGCGGTCGTGGCCGCCACGGCGGCCTCGACGCCGGATGCCGTCGCCGTCGAGAGCGGTCACGCCGCCCTGACCTACGCCGAGCTCGACCAGCGTGCCAACCGGTTGGCGCACCACCTCCGGGCCGTCGGTGCCGGCCCGGGTTCGATCGTCGCCGTCTACGACCAGCGCAGCCTCGACCTCGTGGTCGCAGTGCTCGCCGTCTTCCGCTCCGGCGCGGGGTACCTGCCGCTGGATGTGACCTACCCGGTCGAACGCCTCGAGTTCATCCTGGACGACGCTCGCGCCGAGGTGCTGGTGACCTCGACGACGATGCCGCTGCTGCGGGGCGGCACCGACCGGACCGTCGTCCACCTGGACGACCTCAACGGCGCCCTGGCCTCGTACCCATCGGACCGACCGATCACCGGCGTGTCGCCCGACGACCTCGCCTACGTCATCTACACCTCGGGGTCGACGGGACGGCCGAAGGGCGCCGCGGTACCACACCGCGCCCTCGTCAACGTGGTCGAGTGGCAGGCCCGAGAGGCGAGCCTCCTCTCGCGCCCACGCGCGCTCCAGTTCTCGCCGCTGAGCTTCGATGTGTCCTTGCAGGAGCTGTTCGCCACGTGGTGCACCGGAGGGACCGTGATCGTCCCCGAGGCGGACGTGCGCCGGGACCCCGAGGCCCTGCTCCGCCTGCTCGTCCACGCCCGCGTCCAACAGCTCTACGCCATCCTCACGCCGCTCCAGCAGCTGGCCGAGACGGTCGACCGCCTCGGCGTCGTGCCCGAGTCGCTGCGGGAGGTCTTCACGTGCGGCGAGCGCGTGACGATGTCGCCATCCCTGGCCCGCTTCTTCGAGCGCCTCCCCGACTGCCGCTTCCAGAACCAGTACGGGTCATCGGAGGATTTCATCGCCACCGCCCACACCGTCGTCGGCCCGCCGGGCGGCTGGCCGTCGATGCCGCCCATCGGTCGGCCGCTGCCCAACACCCGGGTGCACCTGCTCACGCCGCGCCTGCAGCCGGTGCCGATGGGCGTGCCCGGGGAGATCTGCGTCGGGGGTGCCCAAGCGTCCCTCGGCTACCTCCACCGCCCGGAGCTCACGGCCGAGCGCTTCGTGCCGGACCCGTTCGGCGACGAACCGGGAGCAGTGCTGTTCCGCAGCGGTGACCTCGCCCGGCTGCTGCCCGGCGGGGAGCTGCAGTTCCTCGGCCGCATGGACGGCCAGGTGAAGCTGCGGGGCTTCCGGATCGAGACGGGGGAGATCGAGGCCGTCCTGCGCGAGCACCCGCTCGTCGCTGACGCCGCCGTCGTGCTCCGCGAGGACGATCCTGGCGCGAAGCGCCTCGTTGCCTACCTCGTCCCCGCGCCGGGCTGGACGGTCGAGGCGCTCCCCGATGTCCACCGGGTCTTGCGGGACACGCTCGCCCCGCCCATGGTGCCCGCCTCCTTCGTCACCCTCGACCAGCTCCCGACCACGCCTAGCGGCAAGCTCGACCGGCGGGCCTTGCCGAGACCGGACACCGACCGACCCGAGCTCGAGGTCACCTACGCCGCACCCGAAGGTGCTCTCGAGGTGGGCCTCGCGGACACCTGGCGGCGGATGCTCGGCATCGAGCGCATCGGCCGCGACGACGACTTCTTCGACCTCGGCGGCGACTCGCTGCTCGCCGTGGAGGCGGTCGTGGCCATCGAGGACCTCGTCGATCGGCCCCTCGCGCTGGTCACGTTGTTCGAGGCACCGACCATCGCGAAGCTGGCCGACCTGCTCCATGGCCCCGCCCGGACGCCGCGATCCCTCGTCCCCCTGCGCGTGACGGGCCCGAAGACGCCCTTCTTCTTCGCATCGGCCCAGGCCGCCAACCGCCTGGTCGCCCACCTCGATGTCGAGCGCCCGTTCTACTCGCTCCACCCGAAGGGCATGGTGGGGCTCGAGCTCGACTGCAGCGTCGAGGAGATGGCTGCCGCCTACCTGGACGACGTACGGGAGGTGCAGCCCCACGGGCCGTACCTGCTGGGCGGCGCCTGCCTCGGCGGTCAGGTCGCCTTCGAGATGGCCCGCCGCCTCGTCGCCGACGGCGAGGAGGTCGCCCGAACCGTCCTCGTCGAGAGCTACGCGCCGGGGATCGTCGGGTTCCGCCCCGCCACGGTCCGGGGTCGCCTCGCACGGCGCGCCACACGGGTCCTCGCGTCGCTGGAGACGTCACGCCCGGGGGCCCTCGTCGTGTCGCTGCTGACCCGGGCCCGCTACGACGACCGGTATCGTGCGCTCCGAAAGATCCACCGTTCGAACATCCGCGCCCTCCTCGCCTACTCGCCCGCCGCCTACCCCGGTCCGGTGACCGTCCTCGTCGGCGATCGCGACGACGGCGGTGACGATCTCCCCGACCTCGGCTGGCACCGGTACGCGCGGGGCGGGGTCGACGTGCACCACATCGCCGGCTACCACGGGGCGGTCCTGCGGGAACCCCACGTCCACGTCCTCGCGTCCGAGCTCGCCGCGTGCCTCGACGGCTCGGGCATCTAGTCGGCAACGAGGTGGCGTAGTCGGGAGCCTCGAAGTCCGAGAACATGGGCGTGCCTTGGCGAAAGCCTCCTGCGTTACGGCCTCCGCGGCGCGGTGTCGACGGCGTCCCGGTCTCCGAGCGCGGTCCCCCTACCATCACCGCCATGGCCGCTGAGAAGGTTCGTCTCCGTATCGGCAACCTGGCCAAGGCGGTGCTGGTTACCGGCCAGGCCTACCAGGACCCCAAGGACGCTCTCAACGAGGTCGTGTCCAACGCCGCCGACGACTACGCCGAGAGCGAGCGGGCCGGCGGTCGTATCCGTATCGTGTTGCGCCGCCGGGGCCGCTACCCGGTGATCGCGGTAGACGACTGCGGTCGGGGGATGGGCCCGGACCGGCTGCGGCAGGTAGCCCGCAGCCTGTTCGAGTCGTCCAAGGCGGGAGACGACCGCACGCTGGGTGAGAAGGCCATTGGCATCTTGGCCTTCCAACGGCTGGGGGGCCGCTGCGACATCGTTTCGCGGGCCGAGGACAGCACCGAGACCCACGTTCTGCGCCTGGAGCGGGGCAAGGCCACCGCCCAGCTGGAGCGGGAGCGCAAGCGGGCCCGGCCCGAGCCGGGGACCACGGTCTACCTCTCCCAGCACGAGCCTGACGTGCTACGCGTGCTCACTCAGCGCAAAATGGTCGACTACCTCCTGGCGGCGCGGCCCGGCCCTGGCCCCGGGGCGACTACAGCATCGAGGTGGTCGAGGGCCGCTCGTCGGAGCTGGTTACCCCCGAGCGCCCCGAAGGAGTCAAGCTCGACATACCGGCCCGGCCGACGCTGTGGGGGCGCATCGAGTTCTCGCTCTACGTCGCCCCCCACGACGCCGGCAAGCGGCGCCGGGTGGCGGTCGTGGGCCGGGCCGGGACCACCATCATCGATGACATCGCCGAGTTGGAGGAGTTCGACGTTCACCCGTGGTCGAGCGACCAAGTATCGGGCCAGGTGGTGTTCGAGGCGCTCCAGCAGAGCGCCGGGCGCCGGGCGATCCTGCGTGACCGCGACGCCTTCCCGGTGCTGCTCGACGCCGTGCGGTCCATCGAAGGCGCTGTGGTCCAGACCCTGGAGCGCGGAGCGCGAGATCGACTCGCAGTCCGCGGACCGCCTGGCCGACCGGCGCCGCTCCCGCGAGTTGCCGTCCCTCGCGCCTGATCCTGACCCCGGTGAGGCCCGCAGCCGCTTCGATCCGGACGCCGGCGTCGTGCTCTACAACGATCGCCACGGCGACTACCTCTTGTTCAAGGACGATGACGGCGCCATCCTCGACTACCTGGCCACCCTTGTGGCCAAGGAGTACGTCGTCTACAACAACCCCAGGTCCGCGCCCGAGGGCCTGGGCGAGGAGATGGTGCGGATGCTGGTCAGGGTCCGGCGCCACCTTCCTCGTCGCCGCTGACCAACTTCGGCGATGCGGTGGGCACCGCGGCCGGCCCTGGCCCCGGTGGTGCCCTGATGACGCGCGGCCAGGCGAGCCGGCACACCCGTTGAAGAAGTCGGCGGGGCCGTGTCCAGCGGGTCAGGCCCTGTCAGCCAGGAACGGGAACCGCGCCCGTATGCCGGTCACGATGGCGGGGTCGATGTCCGCGCTCACCACCGACTCCTTGTCGGCGGCCGACGCCAGCACCTCGCCCATGGGGTCGATGATGCAGGTGTCGCCGCAATGTTCGACGTCGCGCCCGGCGCCGGCTGTTCCCACCCGGTTGACGCCCACGACGTAGGCCTGGTTCTCGATGGCCCGGGCCATCAGCAGCGCGGTCCAGTGCGCTCGACGGGCGGCGGGCCAGTTGGCGACGACCAGGTAGGCGTCGGTCCGGGGCGCCAACGTCCAGAACAGGTCCGCGAAGCGCAGGTCGTAGCAGATGGCGAGGCTGAGCCGAACCCCGTCGATCACCACGGTGACCGCCTGGTCACCCGCGTCGTAGTAGCGGTGCTCGCCGCCATAGCCGAACGGGTGGCGCTTGGCGTAACGGTGCAAGGTGCCGTCGGGGCCGGCCAGCACGAACGTGTTGGTGGGCCGTTGCGCCCCCGCGGCCCGCTCCGGGAGCGAGCCCCCGATCCACACGCCAAGGGAGACCGCAGCCTGCGCGAGCCAGGCCGTGGTCGGCCCCCCGGGCGGCTCGGCCAGCTGCGCGGTGGCCATGGAGAACCCGACCGCGAACATCTCCGGCAACACGATGAGCTCGGCCCCGGCGGTCACCGCCCCCGCCACCATCGGTGCCACCCGGGCCAGGGTGGCATCGCGGTCCTCCCACACGATGTCGTGCTGGATGGCGGCGACCCTCACGGCGCGAGCTCGACCAGGCGATCGACGGCCTGACGCAGGACCTCGGTCTGCTTGGAGAACGTGAACCGCACCAGATGGGACCCGGTGGCGGGATCGGCGTAGAAGGCCGAGCACGGGATGGCGATGACGCCGCAGCGCTGCGGCAGCGACCGGCAAAAGGCCAGGCCGTCGTCGGTGCCGAACGGGCGGATGTCGGCGGTGACGAAGTAGGTGCCCGAGGGGACGAACACCTCGAAGCCGGCCGAACCCAACCCGGCGCACAACAGGTCGCGGCGGGCCTGAAGGTCGGCCCGCAGCTCGTCGAAGTACTCGTCCCCCAGGCGCAGCCCCACCGCGACGGCGGGCTGGAACGGCGCGCCGTTCACGTAGGTGAGGAACTGCTTGGCGGTCCGGACCGCGGCCACCAGCTCGGCCCGCCCGCAGACCCAGCCGATCTTCCAGCCGGTGAAGGAGAACGTCTTGCCCCCCGACGAAACCGTCAGCGTGCGCTCGGCCATGCCCGGCAGGCTTGCCAGCGGGACGTGGGTGCCGTCGAAGACGATGTGCTCGTAGACCTCGTCGGTCAGCGCCACCAGGTCGGCATCGACACAGAACCGGGCGATCTGAGCCAACTCGGCTCCCGAGAACACCTTGCCGGTGGGGTTGTGCGGCGAGTTCAACAGCACCAGACGGGTGCGGGGCGTGACCGCGGCCGCCAGCTCATCGACGTCGAAGCCGAAGCCGGGCGGGTGCAACGCCACGGTGCGCAACGAGGCCCCGGCCATGGCCGCGGCCGCCCCGTAGGAGTCATAGGTCGGCTCGAAGGTGAGGATCTCGTCGCCCGTCTCGCACAGCGCCAACACCGCGGCGGTGACGGCCTCGGTGGCGCCGGCTGTGACCAGCACCTCGGTGTGCGGATCGTGCTCGAGGCCCCAGAACCGGCGCTGGTGCTCGGCCACGGCCTGGCGCAGGTCGAGGGTGCCGGGCCCGGGCGGGTACTGGTTGTGCCCGGCGCGGATGGCGGCCACGGCCGCGTCGGCGACCGGGCGCGGGCCGTCGCGGTCGGGGAAGCCCTGGCCGAGGTTGATGGCCCCGGTGCGCTCGGCCAGCGCCGACATCTCGGCGAACACGGTGGTGCCGAACCCCTGGAGTCGGCCGACGAGGTGCGGTTGGCGCAGGTTCACGTCCCCGGCAGGGTAGCGGGGCACCATCTCGTGCGATCCCGCGACAAGAAGTGGGGCCGGGACCCCACCGTTTGTCGCGGAATGGCTAGGGGGCTAGGGGGCTAGGGGGCTAGGGGGCTAGGGGGCTAGGGGTGAGGGAGCTGGGACAGGCGCAGGGTCGGGGCCGCAGCGACGCTGTCGATCAGCCGCTCGAGGCCCGAGGCCAGCGCCTCGACGGTGGCCTCGTCGTAGAAGTCCGCCTTGTAGCGGAGCTCGCCCCAGAGCTGGGTGCCGTCGTCGAGGAGCGTGAAGCTGAGCGGGTGGAGCTGGCCCCGGAAGTACAGCTCCCGGTCGCCCCGGTCGGCGCCGGGGCGCTCCACCACCCCGGCGCCGGGCGCCCAACGGTCATGGGTGGTGTGGAAGTACTGGAAGTCCACCGGTACCGCTGATGCCACCGCGATCGGGTCGTCGGTGGGAAAGTCGGGGAACACGGCCTGGCGCACCCGCATGAACGGCACGTCCTGGTGCTCGAACATCCCGAGCACGGTCTCGCGGGCCCGAGCCACGAGCTCGACGAAGGTGGGGTCGTCGCCGACGTCGGTGCGGATGCGCCCGATCCCGGCGAACATCCCCATCACGCCCTCCAGCTCGGCCCGCTGGCGCCCGCTCAGGGTCGTGCTCAAGACGACGTCGGTGGTCGCGCCGGCGCGATGGCACACCGCCTGCACCGATGCCGCGCACAGCACGAACAAGGTGCTGTGCGTGGCTCGGGCCAACGCGCCGAGGCGTCGGTACGTCGGCCCGGCGACCACCAGGGACCGCGAGCCGATCCGCCTCGTCGGGGTCTGCGGTACCCGGTCGAACGGTACTGCCGGCCCCAACGGCATCCCGTCGAGCTGGTCGCGCCACCAGTCGAGCTGGGCGGCCAGCAAGTCCTCGGTCGCCCATCGTCGCTGCCACAGGGCAAAGTCGACGAAGGAGATCTCGTGCGCCACGAGGTCGGCCGGGCGCCCGGCGACGATGGCCTCGTAGACCTCGGACAGCTCGCTCAGGAACACATACGCCGACGTGCCGTCACAGACGAGGTGGTCGAAGGTGACGACGAGGACGTGCTCGGGCCGTCCCCGCAAGAGCTCGGCTCGCACCAGCGGCGCGCGGGCGATGTCGAAGGGCGTCGCGTTGTGCGCGGCGATGCGTTCGGCCCGCTCGGCGGCGAGCTCGCCCGGGCCCAGCGCGCTCAGGTCGGTCACCACCACCTCGAGGTCGGCGGCGGCCTGGACCACCTGGACGGGCGCGCCGGTGACGGGGGGGAAGCTGGTACGCAGCCCGTCATGGCGCTGCACCAGGAACCCGAGGGCCGACCGCAGCGCCGCCTCGTCGACCGGCTCACGAAAGCGGTGGAGCGCGGTCACGTTCTGCAGACCGGGCGGCTCGGCGTCGAGCTCGAGGCGCCACATCTGCTCCTGGGCCAGCGACAGCGGGAACCGCGCCCCGGCCGGTCGGGGCTGGGCCACCAGCGGCAGGTGGGCGGGCGTCGGAGGCGTCTCGGCAGAGGTCCCGAGCCCGTTCGCGGCAGCCGTCGCGTCCAGCTCGGCAACGAGCGTCGCGGCCAGCCCGGCCACGGTGGGTGCCTCGAACATGGCCCGAAGCGGCGTCTCGGTACCGAAGTCCTCGCGCAGCCGGGCGATGACCTGGGTGGCCGACAACGAGTGCCCGCCCAGCTCGAAGAAGTCGTCGTCGACGCCGACGCGCTCGAGGCCCAGCACGCGGGCCCAGACGGCCGCCACCCGCTCCTCGGTCTCGGTGCGGGGCGCGACGGTCGCCGGCCCAACCCCGACCCCGGCAGGGACGGGGTCAGAGTCGGGTAGAGCAAGGCGGTCGACCTTGCCGTTGGCGGTGAGCGGGAAGGAGTCGAGGGCCACGAGCACCGCCGGCACCATGTAGCTCGGGATGCGTTCGGCCAGGAAGGCCCGCAGCGCGGCGACCGGCGCTGGGCCGGCGCCGCCGGCCGGGCCCTGCATCACCACGTAGGCGACCAGTCGGTTGCCGCCATGACCGTCGGACCGGGCCACGACGGCGGCCTCCGCCACGCCGGGGTGGCCGCGCAGCACCGCCTCGATCTCGCCGCATTCGATTCGGAACCCCCGCACCTTGACCTGCTCGTCGACGCGACCAACGAACTCGAGCTCGCCGTCAGGGCCTTGCCGCACGAGGTCGCCGGTGCGGTAGAAGCGGGTCCCCGACCGGTCGACGACGAAGCACTCGGCGGTGAGCCGGGGCCGGTTGAGGTAGCCCCGGGCCAGGCCCACACCGCCGATCAGCAGCTCGCCCGTCTCTCCGGCGGGAACCTCGGCGGGCAACCCGGCGGACAACCCGGCCGGCAACCCGGCGAGCACAGCCTGGCCCTCGCCGTGGCCGACGATGCGAACCTCGACGCCGGGCAGTGGTCGGCCGATCGGGGGATTGCCCTCGACGGTCTCGCCGGGGCCAGGCTCGAACACGGTGGCCATGCACGTGGCCTCCGTGGGCCCGTACGCGTTGACCCAGCGCGACCGCCGGCCGGCGAGCTCGACCCAGCCGCGGTAGGCCGACCCCAGGGCCCGCTCACCGCCGACGACCACCAGGCGCACCTCCTCGGGCAGGGTCGCCCCCATGGCGGCGAGGTCTCGGCCCCACTCGTGCCAGTAGGCGGTGGGCAGGTTGACCACGGTCACACGCTGATCGCCCAGCCACCGCAGCCAGTCCCGGCCCAGGAGCGGAACGTCGTCGGGTCGCAGCACCACCGTCGCGCCGGCGGCCCAGGTCGGGAAGATCTCCTCGATGCTCACGTCGAAGCCGATGGAGCAGAACTGCAGCACCCGGTCACCGGGGCCCAGCCGGTACAGGTCAGCCGCCACCTGTTGGTGATTGACCAGGTTCCGCTGCGTCAGGACCACCCCTTTGGGCTGGCCCGTCGATCCCGATGTGTAGATGACGTAGGCCGCGTCCTCGCCATCACCGGGCCGGGGCGAGGAAGGGGCCGGTCGGGGATCTGAGCCACCGTCGGCTCGGTCGAGCTCGACCACGTGGCGCACCGAGGCCAGCGCGGCAAGAGTCGCCTCGGCCAGGCGGGCGTGGACCAGGACCACACCCACACCGGCGTCGTCGACCATGAAGGCCAACCGATCGGGCGGGTAGGTCGGGTCGAGGGGAACACAGGCCCCTCCGGCCTTGAGCACGGCGAGCAGGCCCACCGCCATGTCCAACGAGCGCTCCAGGCACACCCCCACGAACACGTCGGGCCCGGCGCCGAGCTCGTGGAGGCGACCCGCGAGACGGTCGGCCCGAGCATCGAGCTCGGCGTAGGTGAGCGATCCCTCGCCGGCCACCACGGCGACGGCGTCGGGGGCGCGGCGCACCTGGGCCTGCACCCGCTCGGCCACCGTCACCGCCGCGTCGGTCATCGGTGCACCATCGCGCTCGTGCGTCGGCAGTCATTGCGGTACCGCCTGCGCTCCGGTAGAACCGCCCTGTGGCCGCACCGCCCGCTGAGATCTCGATCCCGGGGCTGATGGAACGGGCGACCGCCATCGCCGGCGCCGGCGACTGGGGGGCCGGGACCTTCACGGCCAACCTCGAGCTGCTGGTCGAGTCCTGCCGGGCTTCGGCGGCGCTCAACCCGCTGGGCCAGAAGGTGCTGCGCAGCGTGGTGGTCCGTCACCTCGTGAACCGGCTCTCGCTGCAGGCCTACCTCAGCGGCCATCCCGGCATCGCGGCTCGCGACCTCGGTGCGCCCATCGTCGTCACCGGCTTGCCCCGGACGGGGACCACCATGGTGCACAACCTGCTCTCGCTCGACCCCGGTCATCGTGTGCTGCGCTTCTGGGAAGCCCTGCACCCGGTCCCTCCCGATCCCGCCCGGCGCGAGTCGAGGGCCGAGCTGGTGCGGCAGGCGACGAAGTGGCTGGACAAGCTCTACGAGATGGTGCCGGCGTTCCGATCGATCCACGGTGCGACGGCCACCGGCCCCGAAGAGTGCGACGCGTTGCTGCAGAACGAGTTCGCCAGCCAGCACTTCGACGACATGTTCAACGCCCCGGCCTACTCGCAGTGGCTGGCCACGGCCGCGCTCGAACGCGAGTACCGGTCCTACGCCATGCAACTCCGCATGCTCACTCAGCCGGGCGCGCCGCGCTGGGTACTGAAGTCCCCGAGCCATCTCGGCCATCTCGAGGCCATGCTCGCCGTCTGCCCGCGGGCGACGATCGTGCACTGCCATCGCCACCCTGGCGACGCCGTACCGTCCTACGCCAGCCTGATCCTCAACCTTCGTCGGGCGTACAGCAACCGCACGTCTGCGGCCCTCATCGGTCGCCAGGCCCTGCAGCGCTGTGAGGTGGCGCTCGGGCGGGCCCTGGAGGCACGGCGCCGCCACCCCGAACGCTTCGTCGACGTGGCCTACCCGCAGCTCGTGCGCGAACCGATCGCCACGCTCCGGGGGCTCTACGAGCGACTGGGAAGGAGGCTGCCCCCGCGCACGGAGCCGGCCATGCGCCGGTGGCTGGCCGAGCATCCCCAGAACGAACACGGCGTGCACCGGTACCGCAGCGAGCGCTTCGGCCTGAGCCCCGAGGAGATCTCCGCCGCGCTCGGCGCCTATCTCGACCAGTTCGCCCTGACCCTGGCGGGCTGAAGGAGCACGAACGACGGTCACGCCCGGCCCCCCGACGCCGGCTCGTCGAGATGCTCGCCGGTCACGAACAACCGGACCGACGCAGCCACGGCGGCGGGAGCCTCGAGCGGCCCGAGATGCCCGAGACCGGCGAGCACCTCGATGCGGGCGCGAGGAAGGCGGGTGGCGGCATCGGGAAAGGCGCCGGGGGCGACGGCGTCGGTGAGCTCTCCCCGGGCCAGGACCACCGGGCAGCGCACCTCGCCGAGGCGAGGGTACGCGTCGTGGGCCGCGCCCATCTCGTAGATCATCGCCTCCTGTTCGGGGCTGCACTTGAGGCGCACCGCGCCACCGGGCAGGTCGGCGAGGCCGTGGTCGACGAACGCCCGCAGGGCGGCGGGCGCCACCGCGGCGTACGACTTCCTCGACCGGAAGTGCTCATGGGCCTCGTGGCGCGAGGCGAAGGTAGCTCGGCCCCGCCGGGTGGCGGCCGCCAGCCAACTGTCGGGATCACGGCCCAGCGGAGGATCGGCGGGCACCAGCACCGGCTCGAAGCAGTACAGGCCGCCGAAGGTGCCCGGCCGCTCCTGCTCAGCCAACAGCAGTGCGGTCGCGCCCGAGGAGTGCCCGACGCCGAAGGGTGCCACCAGCCCGAGGCCGTCGATGACGCCGAGCGCGTCGAGCCCGAAGCCCCGCCAGTCCAGCTCGGGCCCGGGGGCGGGCCCCGAGTCGCCGTGGGCACGCCCGTCGAAGGACACCAGCCGGACGTCGGCGCCCATGTTCTCGGCCACCGGCCGCCACACGAGGCCGTGCAGCCCGGCGCCGTGGGCGAACAGGACCGGCGTGCCCCGGCCCCCGAGCTCGTGCACCGCGATCCTGACCCCGTCCGCCGTCACCACGCGCCGATCACCCACCCGAAACCCCCACATCAGCCGTTCTGGCGTCCAGATGGCTCATATACGGGCCGTCTGGACGCCATTTCGGCGGTGGGTGGGTGGATGGATGGATGGGGGGTGGATGGGGGGTGGAGCGGCCGAGTCTCATGGGCCGAACTGTCCCGATCGGAGCATGAAGCGGCGGAGCTTGCCGGTCGGCGTGCGAGGGAGCGCATCGACCACGGTCACCGAGCGGGGAACCTTGTAAGCGGCCAGCCGATCGCGGGCCAGGGAGAGAAGCTCCGCAGCCATGGCGGCGGTGTCCGTGGCGGCGGTGTCCGTGGCGGCCCGCGGCGTCACCACGAACGCGCACAGGCGCGACGCGCCGTCACCGTCGCGCACGCCGGCCACCGCCACCTCGGTCACCGCGGGGTGGCCGCTCAGCAGGTCCTCGATCTCGCGCGGAGCCACCGAGATGCCACCCACCATCTCCATGTCGTCCGCCCGTCCCTTCAGGTGGACGAAGCCGTCGGGGTCGACCGACGCGAGGTCGCCGGTCCCGAACCAGTCCCTGTCGAAGGCGGCCGCCGTCTCGGCGGGCCGCCCGAGGTACTCGACCAGCACGGTGGGACCGCGCACCCACAGCGCGCCGACGGTCCCCGCCGGCAGGTCGCGCCCGGCGTCGTCGCGCACCGCCACCTCGTAGGGCGCGAGGCAGCGCCCGACGGTGCCGGGGCGCACGACGTCGATGGTGTTGCTGGCGAACGTCTGGCCCACCTCGGTCGAGCCGAGACCGTCGAGGAGCGGGAACCCGAAGAACTCCCGGCTCCGCTCGGCCAGCCCGTGGGTGAGGATCTCGCCGGCGGATACCGCCACGCGCACCGAGGCGAAGGCGCTGCGGCTGCACCCGGCGACGAGGCTCGCATAGAGCGTCGGCACCGCGAAGAGCACGGTGACCCCGTGCCGGGCGACCAACGCCTCGATCTCAGCCGGTCGGGGCCGACCGGGATGCAGCACCGCGCTGGCCCCCGACAGCAACGGAAAGAACAACGAGTTGCCGAGCCCATAGGCGAAGTACATCTTCGAGACCGAGAGCACCACGTCGCCCGGGTGGATGCCCAGCGCCCCCGTCGAACAGGCCCGGTGGTACACGAGCGGGTCTCCGTGACGATGCACCGCCGCCTTGGGGGCCCCGGTGGCGCCCGAGGTGTACTGGGCGTACGCGCCGTGGGTGCTCTCCACCGCCGCGACCGCATGAGGAGCGAGCGTGGCCGCGGCGCGAGCCACCTCGTCGGCCGTCATCGACGGGGGCCCGTCGGAGAAGCGCGTCACGAGGTCCGACTCGCACACCACCGCGACCGCGCCCGAGTCCTCTACCAGGAACCGATGATCGGCCTCGGTGAGCTGGGGATTGACCGGTACAGCCAACGCGCCCAGGCGAACGGCGCCGAGGAAGGCCCACACGAACGCCAACCCGTCCCGCAGGACGAGCAGGACGCGATCGTCGCGACCGACGCCGAGATCGGCCAGCGCCGTCGCCGCTCGCGCCGAACCGGCGTGCACCTCCCGATGGGTCACCGTCGCCGAGGCGTCCGCCGTTCCCACCGTGAAGGCCGGGCGCGGGTCGAAGCCGGCGTCGGTGGCCCTGGCCTCCAGCAGGGCCGCCAGGTTCACGATGGATGGGAAGGCGCGGACGCCGTCACGCCGCCCGGGCCCTCGTGGCCGCCACCACGAGCCGGCCCTGGCAGGGGCCAACGGGCCACCATCCGCGCACCACCAGCTCGGCCCACGCGGCGAACGGGTCTCGGCCCGGGCCCGCCGCCAGGCACCACGCCACCGCCGCGCCGAGCAGCCAGAGCTGGGCCCCGGAGGCGACATGGGCGTCGACGTCGTCGTCGATCGCGGGATCGAGCTGCGCGGTGGCCAGCAGCATCACGACGTGCAGCGCGGCTTGAAGCTCGATGCTCCTCCCGCCCTCGACCAGTGCCGAACGGGGGGCGCGCCGGCGCTCGTCCAGCCCGTCGAGCCAGGTTGCGTCGATGGACCCGGCCGCCTCCACGGCGTCGGACAGGGCCAGCACGTCGACGGGCCCGTCGAGCGGGCCGAGCGGGGTGGCGCGCGCCAGGGCCTCGACCCCACCCTCCGGGACAGGCGTCGGGGGCGACAGCAGCCGGCCGACCAAGCGCTCGACACGCGCCCCACCCTCGCCCAAGGCGCCCGCCAGGGCGAGGCGTCGCCCGTCGCTGCCCACCACGGTCGCCGGCCAAGTCGCCACCGGCGTCGTCGCCAGCGCAGCCGACGGCGTTGGCGCGCCGGGCGGCACCGGCGCCCCGCCGGTGCGTAGGTCGCACCCGGCCGTGTCGACGGCGAACCAACTCACCACGAATGGCTCACCTGCGGGTAGCGGAGGCCGAGCTCGTCCACGACGAAGTCCCGCGTGCGCTCGATGAACAGGGCACGAGCCTCGTCGTTGGTGCGGTGCTTGATGCCCCAGTGGCGGAAGGCGTCGTTGTTCGTCGACCGGCTCCGCCCGAAGAACGGGAGCGTGAGCCGGACGAGGTCGTCGACGGCCGCCTGCACCGCCGGGCGTTGCTCCGAGCGGCGGGTGAGCTCCTTGGTGCGCACGGCGCCGAACGACACGTGGAAGCGCTCCTCGGGCAACAAGGTGCGGGCCAGGTCGCGCAGCGGGAGGTAGCTGCACTCGACGAGCTCCTCCATGAGCACCACCTCGGCCAGGTCGACGATGGCCTTCAGGACGACGAACTCGACCCAGCTCGACAGCTCGTAGTCGAACACCGACAGGGGCCGCCCGGCCAGCGGATCGACCAACCCGAGCTCGCCGGCCAGCTTGGCGAAGCGAAGGTGATGGCCATACTCCTCCATGGCGATCCGGCACGCGAGCCATTTCTCCCTCGGCCCGGGGGCGAGGGCGATGGCGGGCTCGTCGAACACCGCGGCCCCGGCCAGCTCGTTGCGGACATGGCTGGCGATCACCTTGCCCACGGCCTCGACGTAGTCGGCACCAAGTCGGCGGGCGGCCGTGGCGTCGACCACCTCTCCCACGAACGGGGCTCGGGCCCCCACGGCGGGCGTCGGCGCTCCCGGAGTCAAGGGCATCGGGTCACCCTCGCTGGGGCTGGGGCTGGGGCTCGGGCTGGGGCTCGGGCTGGGGCTCGGGCTGGGGCTGGGGAGGTGTCGCGCCCTGTGATGAACTGCCGGCCACGGCGACGGGGGGACGGCCGAACAGGTCGAACTCGGATTCCAAGGGGGTGCTCAGGCCTTCGAAGGCCGGCCGCAGCCGGGCCGTGAGCTCGGCCGCGTCCCAGCCCGGTTCGTGCACCAGCGAGGCTGCGGGCCGGGGTTGTGACCAGATCGAGATCTCCGCGCCCCTGGCCCCGAAGACCTGACCGGTGATCCCCCGCGCCGCCGGGGAACACAGCCAGGCAATGAGCGGGGCGACGTCGTCCGGCGAGGCCAGCGCCGCGCTGGCCAGGTAGTGGCGGAGGCGGTCGGTGACCGGGGGGATGGCCTCGGTCATGCGGGTGAACGCGAACGGGGCCACGTAGTTGACGCAGACGTCGCGCCCTGCCATCTCCAGCGCCACCGCCCGCGTGAGGCCGAACAGGCCAGCCTTGGCCGCGGCGTAGGAGGCCTGGCCCACGCTGCCCACGAGGCCCGCGGCACCACCCACGTAGACGATGCGGCCCCATCCATCGGTCCGCATGGGGCCGGCGACGGACCGGGTCACTTCGACGGCCACCGCCAGGTGCGATCCCATGACCTCGGCCCAGTCACCGTCGCGGGCCTTGTGCACCATGGCGTCGCGCAGGGTGCCCGCCGCGTGCACCACCACGGTCGGCGCCGCGCCCGCCCACCGCTGCGCGTCGGCGACGACCTTTTCGGCTCCCGCCCGGGTACGGGCGTCGGTGGCCGAGGCCAAGGCGCGACCGCCGGCCCGGTTGATCTCCTCGGCCACGGCGTTGGCCGGGCCCTCGTCGGGTAGGGACCCGTCGAGCGCGACACCGGTGTCGTTGAGGGCGACGCGATGACCGGCCGCCGCCAGGTGCAGCGCAACCGCTCGGCCAATCCCGCGCGCCGCGCCGGTGACGATGGCCAATCCTGGCCCAGCCACCTCACCCACCGTCAACGGCACCACCGGGGTCGGGCGGGGGGCCGCCCCGCGACGCACGAGAATCGCCCCGTCCTCGTCGCTCCTGGCGGCTGTCGCCGCCGGGCCGCATGGCCCGTCCTCGTCGCTCCTGGCGGCTGTCGCCGCCGGGCCGCATGGCCCGGGGCCGGTCGATCGGCGACAAGGCCCTTCAGCGCCGCCGCAGGCGGCGGCAAGCCAACTCGGAGCCGAAGCTCCGCTTCGGCGACGATCACAACGACGGGTCGGGGCCTTGCGGTCCGGCATGGATGTGGGGCGGGCGGGGCCGGCGCCGCGCCGCCGAGGGCGGAGGGCCGGCGAAGGCCGACCTCGGGAACTTCTCCGTGATGCGGGCGAACGGGCGCCCGTGCATCACGATCTCGTAGGTGCGAGAGACAAGGACCTCGCCCGGGTCGACATCGAACAGGGCGGCGATCTGGTCGTCGCGCTCCTCCCACATGGCGATGATCTCACGGAACGTCTCGGCCCGGCACCCGTACAGCAGTTTGCCGATGGGCAGCTCGCTGTCGAGCAGCCCGTCGGCGACGCCGGGGGGGAGGCGGTCGAGCATGACCACCGAATCGGCATAGACGAAGGTGGCGTGACTTTCCTCGCCCCGTAGCAGGATCTTGCGCCGCAAGCCCCGCTCGTCGGCCTCGAGCCCCACCTTGGCCCGGTCCGTCGGGTCGGTGACGAAGGAGTGAAAGAGCTTGACCAGATAGACCGGCTCGCCTGCGTAGGCCTCGACGATATGGGTGACCGTCCCGTCGGTCGACATGAGGATCCGCAGCACCATGCCCAGTTCGTCGGTGTCCACCCATGGCTCCGTTCGCTGATCCCCGCCGGCCGCCCACCCAAGAGGCGCCGGGGGTGCCGACCTTACAACGGTCTGTCTCGATCGGGCTACTGCGGCTCAGTACTACACGACGCTAGATGCAGATCGCACTCAGTCGCTAAGAGGACCTCGTCCGAGGGTGCGCCTTTCGTTATAGCCGTGGCGGGCAGCGAGGGGTTCTTTCCCTTAGTGCTGCCGCCCGCAAGTTCCCACACGTATCGCCGGCCCTCGACGCCGCTCGCGGCGTCCTCCTCCTTGCGAAGTGGGCAAGGCACTTCGCGGCGTAGTGCGTCCTTGCGAGCGACGCCGAA
>Ga0187893_10006181_pt1 | contig 20717 bp, 18 predicted proteins | sample MA1701074metaG_FD_139574 | JGI IMG/M metagenome (GOLD analysis project Ga0187893, IMG submission 139574) | White microbial mat communities from a basaltic lava cave in the Kipuka Kanohina Cave System on the Island of Hawaii, USA - MA170107-4 metaG ...
CAATCCCAACACGGCCCACCAGTCCCCATCAGCGTGCCATCAACACCGCCGTCCCCTGGCGGCCTGCGGCCGCACGGGGCCTCGCCGACGGCTCACACTGCTCGCCGCCGGCTCCCTTGGTCGCAGGTTCAATCCCTGCACGGCCCACCACTCCCCATTACCGTGCCGTCTACCGCGCCGTCCCCTGGCGGCCTGCGGCCGCACGGGGCCTCGCCGACGGCTCACACTGCTCGCCGCCGGCTCCCTTGGTCGCAGGTTCGAAACCTGCACGGCCCACCAGTCTCGAAGAGAAACCGCTTGTCGTCCCCGCGAAAGCGGGGACCCAGTGTCTTTTTAGTGAAAGACGCTGGATTCCCGCTTGCGCGGAAATGACGGTACGGTTGCCCTGCCGTGTCTGATCCCAAAGACTTCACCCACTTCGGCCTCGATCCGCTGCTGCTTGCGGCGGTAACCGAAATGGGTTACGCGACACCGACGCCGATCCAGGCAAAGGCTATTCCCGTGGTCATGAAGGGCCGCGATGTGATGGGCGCGGCGCAAACCGGCACTGGCAAGACCGCCGGCTTCGGACTGCCGATGTTGCAGCGACTGCTTGTTCATGCAAACACCAGCATGTCGCCGGCCCGCCATCCTGTACGTGGCCTCGTTCTCGCGCCGACGCGCGAACTGGCCGACCAGGTCGCCGACAACCTCAAGCGCTACGCGTCGAAGACCGCGCTGCGCGTAACGATGGTCTATGGCGGCGTGGACATGGATCCGCAGACCGAGGCGCTACGCCGCGGTTGCGAGGTCGTCATCGCCACGCCCGGGCGTCTGCTCGATCACATCCAGCAGAAGAACACATCGCTTGGACAGGTGAGCATCGTCGTGCTCGACGAAGGCGACCGCATGCTCGACATGGGCTTTTTGCCCGACATCTCGCGCATCCTCAACCTGTTGCCGCGCGAGCGCCAAAGCCTGATGTTCTCGGCCACGTTTTCCGAGGAGATTAAGAAGCTCGCGGCCAACTTCCTGCGTGATCCGCAGTTGATCGAAGTCGCGCGCCGCAACGCAACCGCCGACAATTTGACGCAGGAAGTGTTCAAGGTGCATGAGTCGGAGAAAACCGACGCATTGCTGCACCTGTTGCGTAACGGCAGCCCGGGCGCTGCCACCGACGACCGACTGACGCAGGTGCTGGTGTTCGTCAACGCCAAGATCGAGTGCCGGCGGCTGGCGCGGCAGTTGCAGAAGGCCGGCGTCAATGCCGACGCCATCCACGGCGACAAGACACAGGACGAGCGCATGAAGGCGCTTGAGGCATTCAAGGCCGGCACGATCGAGGTGCTCGTCGCCACCGATGTCGCGGCGCGTGGCCTGGATATCGTCGAACTGCCGGTCGTCGTCAACTACGACGTACCTTTCGGCGCCGAGGACTACATCCATCGGATCGGCCGTACCGGGCGGGCAGGCTTGAGCGGACTGGCGATGATGCTGATGACGGGTGCCGACGAGCGCATGGTGCACGCGATCGAAAAGCTCACGAAACAGAAATTCGAAATACAGTCGCTCAAGTTCGAGCGCAGCGAACGCCGCGGCGGCGAACCGCGCGAGCGGTTACCGCGCCGCGACTTGGGCGAGCGCGTAAGCGGCCGCAGCCATCCGCCCGCATCCAGGCCGGTCGACGAGTTCTTCACCAAGCCGTACGAGCCGAGCGAAAACGTGGCGGAGACGGCGGCCGCTGATGCGCCGCCCGCGACCGAGCGCGACCGGAAACCGGCGAAAGTCGCAGCCCTGCTTGGCGGCACCAAGCGCTGAGTGCCGCGGATTTATCTTCCGCGGCTCACGCGCTCTTCGCCAGGGCCTGCTCCAGATCCCACAAGATGTCGTCGATCGACTCGATGCCGATGGAAAGCCGGATCATCTCCGGCAGCACGCCGGCTTTGCGCAGCTCTTCGTCGTTCAGTTGCCGATGCGTGGTCGAGGCGGGATGAATCACCAGTGATTTCGCATCGCCGATATTCGCCAGGTGCGACAGGAACTGCAGCGCGTCGATGAATTTTTCTCCGGCGCCGCCGCCGCCCTTGATGCCGAAGGTCAGCACGCTGGAGGCGCCCGGCTCGCCATCGATCGGGCGCAGATACTTCTTCGCCAGCGCGTAGTACGGGCTTGACTTCAAACCCGGCCAGTTGACCCACGAAACTCGCGGATGCTCGCTGAGGAACTCCGCCACACGGCGCGCGTTTTGCACGTGGCGTTCCATCCGCACGTGCAGCGTCTCCAGTCCTTGCAGCAGTAGAAACGCCGATAGCGGCGCGAGCGCCGCGCCGTGCACGCGCAGCACTTCGAAGCGCGCCTTCATCGTGTAAGCGAAGTCGCCGAAGGTCTCCCAGAACTTGACGCCGTGGTAGCTCTGGCTGGGCGCGACCATGTCCGGAAATTTGCCGTTACCCCAGTCGAACTTGCCGCTTTCGACCAGCACGCCGGCGATCGTTGTGCCGTGACCCCCGATGTACTTGGTGGCCGAATGAACGACGATGTCGGCGCCCCAGTAGAACGGCCGGCACAGGTACGGTGTGGGCATCGTGTTGTCGATCATTAGCGGGATGCCGGCGTCGTGCGCGATTTTTGCGACCGCCGCTATGTCGAGCACGTTGATCTTCGGATTGCCGAGCGTTTCGCCGTAAAGGAGTCGCGTGTTGGGCTTCAACGCGCGGCGAAAGTTGTCGGGTTCGTCCGGATCGACGATCGTCGTTTGGATACCCATCTTCGGCAGCGTGACCGCGAACTGCGAGTAGGTGCCGCCGTAAAGCAGGCTGGAAGCGACGATGTGTTCGCCCGGCTGCACGATCGCGAGGATCGCCGTCATCTGAGCCGCCATGCCGCTCGCGGTGGCCACCGCAGCGCGACCGTTTTCCAGCGCGGCAACGCGCTCTTCGAACACCGCGACGGTCGGATTGCTGATGCGCGAATAGACGTTGCCAAAGGTCTGAAGGTTGAACAGGCTCGCAGCGTGATCGGCCGAGTCGAACACGTAACTCGTCGTCTGATAGATCGGCTGCGCGCGCGCCCCCGTCAATGCGTCCGGCAACTGGCCGGCGTGCAGGCAAAGGGTTTCGATGCCGAAGTTGCGATCGCTCATCGATCAACGCTCAATACGGCAACTGGCGCGGCCGCCGGGCGGAAACGATGCGCGTGTTGACGCCGGCCCAGTTCAATCCGCCGAACAGGCGCCCGTGTTCGATCTTCACGCAGTGGTCCATCACGACATCCAGCCCGGCGGCACGGGCCTTCTCCGCCGCCGCTTCATTGACCACGCCGAGCTGCATCCACAGGCACTTGGCCCCAATGGCGATCGCGTCCGTTGCCAGCGGACCGATGTCGGCGGCTTTGCGAAAACAGTCCACAAGATCGATCGGCCCAGCGTGCTCGCGCGCGGTCGCAAGATCGGGATAGCAACGCTGCCCAAGCACGTCGTCGTACTTCGGGTTGATCGGAATCATCCTGTAGCCGTGCTCGAGCAAATACTTGCCAACGAAGAAGCTCGGCCGATGCCATTCGGCCGAAATGCCCACCACCGCGATGCGGCGGTTGGTTTGAAGAATGCGGCGCAGAGTTGAGATGTCGGACATGGCTCGGCTCATGGCGGGAGGATTGTATGTGCCGGCCACCACCGCTCGCGCCACAACTCGATCGCGCGTCGAAGAAAAACATCACGCGTATCGGCCCGCAACGGCGCTAAGCCGAGGTGCGCCCACGCCCGCTCGAGCTCGCCGAGCGCATCAGTGCGGACCAGCGCACGCGCTCCGGTCTGCTTGGAAAGTTTTTCGCCGCGCTCATTGACGACGATCGGAACATGCAGGTAGCGCGGTGTGGGCAAGCGGAGGCTGCGTTGCAAGCCGATCTGGCGTGGCGTGTTGTCGAGCAGATCGGCGCCGCGCACTATGTCGGTCACGCCCTGTTCGGCGTCATCGACGACGACCGCCAGCTGGTACGCCCATAAGCCGTCGCGCCGGCGAATCACAAAGTCTCCAACCTCGCGGGACAAGTGTTGCGCAACGCGGCCGGCGCGGCGATCCTCAAACTCGACGGTCCCGTTCGGCACCCGTAGCCGCCAAGCAAAGGGGCCTCGCGAACGAGACGGTCCGGTTGTGCAAGTACCAGGGTAAACGTCCACGGGCCAATCCGGCCGCCGCGCAGCCGCTGCGGCAAGCGCCCTGCGCGAACACGAGCACGGGTACGCAAGTCCGGTCCCGCGCAGGCGATTGAGCGCCTCCGCGTAACGATCGGTGCGCCGGCTCTGCCAGTCGACCGGCCTGTCGCTTACCAGTCCAAAGCAATCGAGCGTTTTCAGAATGTCGTCGGCGGCGCCGCGGATTTCACGTGGCGGATCGATGTCCTCGACGCGGACGAGCCACGTTCCGCCGGCGGCGCGCGCGTCGAGCCAGCTTGCCAGCGCAGCCACCAGCGACCCGGCATGCAACGGCCCGGTTGGCGAAGGCGCAAAGCGCCCAACGTAGGTTCGGGGTTCACCCTTGGTCGGGGCGTTCGAGCCGGCTATCCGAACGGATGAGTTCGGCTCTTGTTTGTCGCTAGGAAGATTGCCGCTGACCATAAGCCACCGCTACCATGTTTGCGGAAGGATAGGGGAGGCAGCACTGAGTACGACCGCCTTGCCGGCCGGCACCGAAAGTCCCGCGCATAAGACGCCGCTCCTGTCCGCTCGTCGACTCGACGTTCGCTCCATTTTCGCGCGCGAGCGCCGCAGCGCTCCGGCGCTGCTGGTTCTCGCGGCGTTCGCCGCGTTCGGTGCACTGCCACCCGGCGCAGCCGCGTGGTCATGGCTCGCTGCGTTCGTTGCCATCGTCGGCTTTCGAATCTGGCTGGCGTTTTCCGAAGACGCCGCGGCGCGGCCAATCGCAACCCGCGCCCCGGAGGCGCTCGCCTACGCTGGCGCACATGGCGTCGATCTTGTTCTATGGGCGCTTCTGTTTGCGGCGATTGGTGAACCGGCGACTCTGATTTCGCGCGGCGCCGGATTCGCCGCGGGCGGCGCCGCGCTGGTCGGTGCGCTGACCTTGAGCGGCTGGATCGCCGCGCGTCGGATCTTGCTGGCGGGCTGGGCGATCGTGGCCGCGATTGCGATCGTCCGCCTGGGCTTGAGTTCGCATCCGTTTGTCGTTCTGTTCCCGTTGTGGCTGGGTGCGGTCGCCTGGATGAGCGCGCGGCCATCGCGCGCGCCTCCTGTACCGCGTCGTGCGGGCCAGCACACTGAGCACCCGCGCACGCGGCTTGGATGGAACACTGCCATCGGCGCGATGCCGGCTGCGATTTTGTTGATTCGCAATGGCCGCATCGCCGATATCAACGCGGCAGCGGCGCAGTTGTTCAACCGCGACGAACTTTCGCTGATGCACCGGCGCGTCGACGATTGCCTGCTGGTTGAGCCGCCGGGCGCGCTCGATCCTGAACACGCCCTGCGGGAAAGCCGCGCCGTCGTGGTGACCCTGCTGTTGCCCGGCGCCGATCTCGCGCCGTGGAGCGCGCAGGTCCGCGTGCTCGAACCCGGCAAGGCCGCTTCGACGACTGTCCTGGCCTTGCTGCGCCATTCGGCCGTCAAGGCCGATGACGGCGTCGCGGCCGAAGCGCGGAGATTCGCGGCCGGCATCGGTGGCCCGCTGGCGCGCGCGTGGTACCGCGATGAGACCGGGCGCGTTTATGTGCCGCAGGGAATCGCAACGCCGCCGGACGCGGTGGCGCATGACCTCACCGCCTTTCCGCTGCACTACGGCGTCGTTACGGCTGACCGCGAACGAATCGCAGCGGCCTGGCGCGCAATGCTGGCCGCGCCAGGCGCCACCTTTGATGAGCGATTTTCGATCCTTGATTCACGCGACGTGCCGCGAGCGGTACGCGTCGTCGGCATCGCTCGCAGTGCGCCTGCAGGCGAGGCGCCGGCGATCGTCGGCTCCATTGCCCCGGCACAGACCGAGCGCCCAGCCATTGGCGCAACGCTGACCGAGCTCGTCAAACAGTTGCCAGCGCTGGTGTGGCTGGTCGATCCCGCCGGTCGCGTTGTATTCGCGCATGGTGTCGACGCATGGCGCTGGGGCATGCGGGCCGATCCGCGCGACCGGCCCTTGTGGTGGGACGCATTCGCGCTGCGCGACGACGCGCGGGTCAACGTGCAGACGGCGTTGCAGCGCGCGCTAAGCGGCAGGCCGACGTACGACCTCGTCAATAGTCGCTCGACGAAAACCGGCGGCCGCATCGTGTTGCGCAGTCACTTCGTTCCGTACCAGGGCGCTGCGCCGGCCGGCATGGCGCACGCCGGCACGCTGGTTCTCGACACCATTGCCGCGCCGTCGCAACTGGCCGAAATCGATCGGCTTCGCCGCAGCAAGGCGCAATACCGCGCGCTCGTTGAAGCGTCGCTGAGCCTGATCTGGGCTTGCGACGGGCAATTCAAGTTCACTTTCGTCAGCCGCCGCGCGGCGCGCGAGATCTACGGCTACGAGCCCGATGAATTGCTCGGTCTTTCGATCGTCACGCTGCTTGCCGCCGGCCCCGAACAGAAGGCGGCCAAACAGGCGTTCGCTCGCTTGCGGCTGGGCGAAACGATGCGCAACGTGGAAATGGCACACGTGACCAAAAACGGCGGCCGCCTCGTCATTTCCGTCAGCGCCATGTCGATGAAAGCGGGCGATGGCGGTTTTGGCGGCGCCATAGGCATGAACGCGGACCTCACGGTGCTCAAGCTGCGCGAGCGCCGGCTGACCGAAGCGCTGCGTATCGAACGCACGGTGCTCGATTCGGCCGGACAGGCGATCGCGGTCGTGAAAGACGGCCTGGTTGCCCGCTGCAACGACGCGTTCTTGCAACTGCTACAGGCGCAGCCTGCGGCGCTGGCGCGCACACCGATCGCGGATTTTTTTGCCGCCGCCGACGATTGGGAATCGATCGCCATCGCCGCGGATGCGGCGCGCCTGGACGACCGCGCAGCCGCTCGCGAATTGCAGATTCGCCGCGGCTCACGTGCGGCCGGGCAGGGCGAAACAGCGTGGTGCCAGTTGACTGCGCGTTCGATCGCGCCCGGTGAATATGTGCTCGTACTGGCCGACATCGATCACATCCGCCAGCGTGAAGCCGACGCGCTGCACGACGCGCACCACGACGAATTGACGGGGCTTGCCAATCGCCGCCTGCTGGCGCGGCGCGCCGGCTCCGCGCTCGCGGCTACCGCGCTGCGCAACGCAAGCTGCGGATTCTTCGTCATCGATCTTGATGGGTTCAAGGAGATCAACGATTCATACGGGCACGAGATCGGAGACCGCGTGTTGCGCGAAGTCGCCGCCCGCCTGTTGAGCGTGATGCGACCGCAAGACACGGTGGCCCGCCGCAGTGGCGACGAGTTCGCGCTCGTGATTCCGGACGTGGGGTTGCAGGTCGATGCCGAACACATCGCGCAGCGCGTGTTGTCGGCGATCAGCCAGCCCTATGTGCTTGATGAAAGCCACGCGAGCGGGCTGTCGGCCAGCATGGGTGTGGCGCTTGCGCCCGAGCACGGCCGCGAGCTGGACGCGTTGCTGCACCTGGCTGACCTCGCAATGTACGAGGCGAAGCTGCGCGGCAAGAACCAGGTCGCGTTCGCCAGTGTGGCCGGTGCCGGAGCTACGGCCGCGCCGGACGCGCCGCAGGGGGCCTGGTCGGCCTGAGCGGAGCGTTCGGCTCCGGCGCCTCGCGCTGATACGGGAGACAGAAATCCAACAATCGGACGGCAAGGTCCGTCGAGCAAAGCCGTTCGATCTGGGATGATTGCCGCTGTTTCAAGAAGAGGAGCGGGCAACGATGAACTCGCAAAGGCAAGACCTGCTGGCGCTGATCGGCCGCATTTTGCTGATGGCGATCTTCATCAAATCGGGAATCGAGAAGATCGGCGCCTTCGAAGGTACTGTCGGCTACATCGCGTCGAAGGGGCTGCCGCTCCCGCAGGTTGCCGCGGGCCTTGCGATCGCCGTTGAAGTTGTCGCTGCGGCGCTGGTCGTTATCGGCTGGAAGACACGGCTGGCGGCGTTCGCGGTGTTTGTTTTCACGCTCGCCGCGGCGATCCTTTTCCACAACTACTGGACACTGCCCGCCGACAAGCAAATGGTGGACATGATCAATTTCTGGAAGAACGTTGCGATCAGCGGAGGCTTGCTGATGCTCATTGCGTTCGGGCCGGGCGGGTGGAGCGTGGATGGCAGGAAGAGATAGAAAGACCGTCGGTTAGATCTGGAGGGGTCAGAGCCAATTTCTCCGGCCAAACGCACCGACTACTGAGATGCTGTGCCAGCGAGAAATCGGGGTCTGACCCCAATGGTCTTAAACGAGCGCCAGTTCCAACCGCAGCCCGGTTGTCACCCGCGCAATGAATGACGTCTCGTCGGCATTCACCCCGCGCTCCAGCCGCATCGCCTGCCAGTCGCGACGACCGAACTCATACAGGCTGTCGCGGCGCGGGTGTCCGGTCGCATGGTCCAGGCTGCCGGCCGGCACCAACTCGATAAAGCCGGCATCGTTGAGCAGCCTTTCGAAATAGGCGTGGCCCGGTGCGCAGGTGGCGTACAGCTTCTGTGCGTCGAGCGCGGAGAACATCAGGTCGGCCGCCGCGACGAGCGCTTCGCCCGACACCGTCACGCCGACAAAGTCCGGGTGGATGAACCAGTCGATCGTCCAGACTCCCTTGTCGGCGCCAGCCTGCAGCTCGACGCAACCGACGAATTCCTGCGTCTGCTTGCGCATCACCGCCATCGTGTAGCGCACGCCGCGTTGCCAATCGGCCTGACTGCTTCGCACGAAGTCGGACACATCCTCGATGCTGCGCGGAATCGGCCCGGTAAAGCACCGCGCAAAGCCAGGATGAAGTACGGCTCTCCAGATGCGAGCGACATCGGACTCGTCCAGCTGGCGCAACACGCAGTGGTCTGAAAACCAGCGGAAGTAACGCGGAAGTTGCGCATAGCGTCGCGGTTGCGCGCTGGCTGCAGGGCGTTTGGCGATCACGGTGCTGTTCATGGCTGACTCCCCTTCAATTCCGGAGCGTTGGGCTCCTTGTTGCATGACCCGCGAACTGGTCATGCGATGAAGCGTATTTTGGGGATCGGCCCATCAGACGAGTTCTTGAAAAGCCCGCGATGCGCGCGGGTTCACAAGCGCGCTTGTCGGCTCGCTTCCTACAAGACTCGCGTGACGCGGAAAAATGCGGTGGATGTCCGGCGCAATCCTGTGCTTGCTTGTTGCGGTCCCGCTCAGGCGAGCATTTCTTTCAGAAACGCCGCGATCGAACGGATCTCTTCCTCGCACACCGAGTGCGGCATCGGATAGTCGGACCAACGCACATCAAAGCCCAGCGCACGCAGCGCATCGCGTGAGGCAGCTCCGCGCGCGAGCGGCACCACCTGATCACCGGTGCCGTGTGCCATGAAAATCGGAACGCGCTGGCTCGCGACATTGCGTTCGGCAGCAACGGTGTCCGTGAGCGGCAGATAGGTGGATAACGCGATCAAACCGGCAAGCGGGGCGCTCTGGCGGATGCCGGCGTGCAGCGTGATGGCGCCGCCTTGCGAGAAGCCCGCCAGAACGACACGGCTGCGCGCGATGCCGCGCGCTGCTTCGCGTTCGATCAACCCTTCCACCGCGGCGGCCGACGCGCGGATCCTCGTGTCGTCTTCTTGCCGCGCGAGATCCGCGCCGACGATGTCGTACCACGCGCGCATCACGAAACCGTTGTTGATCGTGACCGGAATCTCCGGCGCATGCGGAAACACATACCGCGCCGGCGGCGCACCCAGCGCTTCAAGTTCCTTGACCACCGGAATGAAGTCGTAGCCGTCGGCGCCAAGGCCGTGCAGCCAGATCACCGACGCGGTTGGGGATTCAGTGGTTTGGAGTTCGACACGTTGCATGGGAGATTCGAAGTTCGAAGTTGGTTAGATTTGGAGGGGTCAGAGCCCAATTTCTCCTCGGCCGAGACGTTTCGGTTTGCCGGTGCCGCGAATCGGAGAAATTGGGGTCTGACCCCAATGGTTCTTGGTTAACGAAGCGCCGCTTTGGGCCGAAATGCTTTCACGACTGCTTCGTTCGTCTCGACGTACGGTCCGCCGATCAGCTGAATGCAATAGGGGATCGCCGCGAAAATGCCGGCCACCAGCGGTTTGCCGTCGGAGGCTTTCAGGCCTTCGAGCGTTTCCTGGATCGACTTTGGCTGACCGGGAAGATTGACAATCAGCGCCGCGTGGCCGGACGTCTCGCGGATCACGGCGATCTGGCGCGACAGGATCGCGGTCGGAACGAACTCCAGCGAAATTCGCCGCATCTGCTCGCCGAATCCCGGCATTTCGCGTGTGGCGATGGCACGCGTCGCCTCGGGTGTCACGTCGCGCCGTGCCGGGCCGGTGCCTCCGGTCGTGAGCACAAGATCGCAGCCGATCGCATCGACGAGTTCAATCAGCGTGCGTTCGATCACCGGTGGCTCGTCGGGAACGAGCCGTTCGTAAGCTTTCCACGGCGACTTCAATGCAGCGTCCAGCCACGCTTTCAATCCCGGCAAGCCCTTGTCTTCGTAGACACCGGCCGACGCGCGGTCCGAGACCGACACCAGTCCAACGATCAGTTCGTCGGGATGACTCCGCGCCGCCGTCATGAAAGGTCCCCGTCGCGTGCGGCGTGCTCGTGCAGCCATTGATAGAGCGCGCGCGTGTAACGCGGCGGTGCTTTGCTGCTGGCGCGCTCGCGCCGCGCGGCACGCACGGTTGCGCACAGATGCTGCGCGTCAGCGTGGGGAAACGTCGCGATGAATTCGGCGAGAGCGTCGTCATCATCGAGCAGCCGGTCGCGGAGGATTTCGCAGCGGTGCATCAGCGCGACGGCGGCCCGCGATGGGCCTCGCGAGTTATCCAGGGCCCGCCGGATAGGCTCCGGATCGACCGTTCGCATCAGCTTGCCGATGTATTGCAACTGGCGCCGGCGTGCCTCGTGGCTCGAGATGCGGGCGGCTTCATCCAGCGCATCGCGCAGCGCATCGGGCAATTCAATGCGCGCGCGCTGCTCGCGGTTCAGATCCAGCAGGTCTTCCCCCAGGCGCTGCAGCGCTGTCATCTCGCGCTTGCGCTGGGTCTTGCTGGGCGGCGGCACTTTCATCGCGGACTATGATAAATGCCGCTTTTCCTCCTCCCACACGAATGTCCATCCTGTTTGCCTTTTCGCCGGCGGATTTGCGATCGCTGGCCGATGTTTCGCTCGACCACGCGCGTGTGCTCGGCGCTTCCGATGCGGCGGCCGAAGTCAGCGAATCGGTCGGCTTGTCGGTCAACACGCGCAAGTGCGAAGTCGAGACGATTGAACACACCCGCGACAAGGGCTTATCGGTATCGGTCTATCTGGGACGGCGCCGCGGCTATGCGTCGACTTCGGATTTCGCGCCGGCGGCGATCCGCCAGGCGGTGGACGCCGCGTACAACATCGCCCGCTTTACCGCCGAAGACGAAGCGGCCGGCCTGCCCGACGATGACACGTTCGAGCGCGCGCCGCGCGATCTCGACCTGCTGCATCCGTGGGCTATCGATACCGAAAGCGCTATCCGGTTGGCGCAGGAGTGCGAGCGCGCCGCATTTGCCGTCAGCGCGCAGATCGTCAACTCCGAAGGCGCCAACGTCTATACGTCTTCCGGTCATTTCATGCTCGCCAACACGCGCGGCTTTGCGGCCGGATATCCGTATTCGCGCCATTCGATCTCGGTCGCGCCGATCGCGCAGGATGCGCGCGGCATGCAACGTGACGATTGGTACACCTCGGAGCGCGTGCCGCAGGATCTGGCCCCGCCGGCCGCCGTCGGTGACTATGCGGCGCGGCGGGCGCTAGCGCGCCTTTGCGCGCGCAAGCTGAAAACGCGCAAGGTGCCGGTACTGTTCGAGGCGCCACTGGCATCCAGCCTCCTCGGAAATTTCGTGCAGGCCGCCAGCGGCGGCGCGTTGTATCGCAAGGCTTCGTTTCTGGTCGATGCGCTGGACAAGCCGCTTTTTGCCGACCATGTCAGCGTGCGCGAGGATCCGTTCCTGCCACGCGGCTCGGGATCGGCGCCGTTCGACGAAGAGGGCGTGCGCGCATTGCGGCGCGACGTGGTCGACAGCGGACGGCTGACCGGTTACTTCCTGTCAACGTATTCGGCGCGCAAGCTCGGCATGAAAAGCACCGGCAATGCCGGCGGCGCCTACAACCTCGAACTGCGCTCAACGCTGACCCGCGATTCCGACGACTTCGCGGCTATGCTGCGCAAGCTGGGAACCGGCTTGCTCGTCACCGAAGTGATCGGCCAGGGGGTTAACACGGTTACGGGCGACTATTCGCGCGGCGCGAGCGGCTTCTGGGTCGAGCGCGGCGAAATCGCGTATCCAGTCGAGGAAATCACCATCGCGGGCAACCTGCGCGAAATGTTCGGCCGCATCGTCGCCGTCGGCGCCGACCGCATCGCGCGCGGCGGGCGCATTGCAGGTAGCGTGCTGATAGAGCGCATGACGGTCGGCGGAGCGTGAAGGAGGCTTCTGAGGCGGTAAGCCGTTGCCGCTGCTACAACGTTGGAGCACAATCGCCGCCGGGGAGACACGGGCGCGTGAGAGTCACCACGACAGACCTCCGCCGTCTCACGACAGACGTCGACTTACACCTAACCAGGAGACTTCATGGAACGTCGTTCCTTCATGCGTCGCGCCACACTCGGCGTGGGCGCCGCCGCCGCGGCAGCGATCGCTGCACCGGTTGTCGCGCAAGCACCGCAAATACGCTGGCGCTGTTCGTCCAGCTTCCCGAAGAGCCTGGACACCATCTATGGCTCCGGCGAACTCTTCGTGAAGAAGGTGTCTGAGGCGACCGGTGGCCGGTTTCAGATCAGCCTGCACGCCGGCGGTGAAATCACACCGCCGTTTGCCATCGTCGATGCCGTGCAGGCCGGAACGATCGAAATGGGCCACACCGCACCGTATTACTACTTCGGCAAGGATCCGACCTTCGCGTTTGACTGCGCGATTCCGTTTGGCATGAACGCGCGCCAGTTGACGGCCTGGATGTATCAGGGCAACGGCATGACCTTGATGCGCGAGTTTTACAAGGCTTACAACATCGTCAACTTCCCCGCGGGCAACACCGGCGCGCAGATGGGCGGCTGGTACCGCAAGGAAATCAAGACCGTCGATGACGTGAAGGGCCTCAAAATGCGCATCGGCGGTTTTGGCGGCAAGGTGCTCGAGAAAATCGGTGGCGTGCCTCAAAACATTCCCGGCGGCGAAATTTATCCGGCGCTGGAAAAGGGAACCATCGACGCCGTCGAATGGGTCGGCCCCTACGATGACGAAAAGCTCGGCTTCTACAAGGTTGCGAAGTTCTACTACTACCCCGGCTGGTGGGAAGGCGGCCCGCAGCTTTCCGTCTACATCAATCAGGGCGCGTGGGACAAGCTGCCGAAGGAATATCAGGCGGTGATCGAAACCGCGGCGGGACTGGCGCACGGCGATATGCTGGCGCGCTACGACGCAAAGAATCCGGAGGCGTTACGCCGGCTGATCGGCGCCGGCGCGCAATTGCGAGCCTTCAGCCGGCCGGTGCTGGACGCGGCGTGGAAGGCCGCCAACGAGTTGTACACCGAACTGAACAACACCAACCCGCGCTGGAAGAAAGTCTATGAAGACTTCTCGAAATTCCGCGACGATCAGGTGCGCTGGTTCCGCGTGACCGAGAATTCGTTCGACGACTACATGGCGTCGGCAGTGATCAGGTAGGTCGCTCCGGCGTCAAACAAGAACCCCGCGCTTCGCGGGGTTTTTTTGTCGGGCGAGTGTCGCCGTCCCGGCGCAGGCCGGGACCCAATTGGACCCCGGCTTGCGCCGGGGCGACGAAGTCCAGTAGTTCGTCTCTAAGAGCGATAGCCCGTATCCATCCGATCCAGCTTGCGCAGCAGTCCCGGCCAGGCCAGCGCACCGCCCAATCCCCTCGTCACCTGCTTCACCTGCGCGGCCGCGCCGGCGATGATGCGCGGGTCGATCGGAATCAGCTCGCCGCGACCGCTTTGCGCGCGCACCTGGACCGTGCAGGTGCTTTCGAACGTATACATCGCGAGAAATGCGTTGGCGATGCTATCGCCAACGGTCAACAAGCCGTGATTGCGCAACATCAGAAAGGTCTTGGCGCCAAGGTCACGCACGAGCCGCGGCTTTTCGTCATCGTTCAGCGCCAGACCTTCATAGTCGTGATAGGCGAGCGATGACAGCACGACGATCGATTGCTGCGAGATCGGCAGCACGCCGCCGGCCTGCGCGGAGACCGCCACGCCGTCCAGACTGTGAAGATGAAGCACGCATTGCGCATCCTCGCGCGCCGCGTGAATCGCGCTGTGGATGGTGAAGCCGGCGGGGTTGATGTCGTACGGGCTCGCCATGACCTTGTCGCCATTGAGGTTCACCTTGACCAGGCCGGACGCGGTGATCTCGTCGAACATCATTCCGTACGGGTTGATCAGGAAGTGATGCTCGGGTCCCGGCACACGCGCGGAAATATGCGTGAAGATCAGATCGTCCCAATGAAAATACGCGGCCAGCCGATAACAGGCCGCCAGATCGACGCGCTGCTTCCATTCGGCTTCGCTTACCTGCGTGCGAATGGGGGAAGCAAGATCGTTACTCATTTGAAGGCCTTCGCCGGATCCGGTTCAGCGGACTCGCTTTTGCCGGGCGTCTTGAACGCATCGGTCGGGTCACCGACCTTGCGCTCGTAGTCGGTCTGTTCCACTTCGATCTTGATCTTGGCGGGGTCGAAGTCCTTCGGCTTGTCGAGAAACATCGTCACGAGCCCCGGCCACGCGATCACGATCGCCACCATCACGAGCTGCAGCAGCACCCAGGGAATGGCGCCGAGATAAATGTCGTTCGACTTGACCGTCTTCGGCGCGATGCCGCGCAGGTAGAACAACGCGAAACCGAAAGGCGGGTGCATAAACGAAGTTTGCATGTTCACGCACAGGAGGACGCCGAACCAGATCAAATCGATGCCGAGCTTGTCGGCAACCGGTGCCAGCAGCGGAATGATGATGAAGGCAATCTCGAAGAAGTCGAGAAAGAACGCGAGAAAAAACACAAAGATGTTGACGAAGATCAGGAAGCCGGTTTGACCGCCGGGCAGGCCCGCCAGCATGTGTTCGATCCACAGATGTCCGTCGACACCCTGGAACACCAGCGAAAACACGCGCGAGCCGATCAGGATGAACACCACCATCGCGGTCAGCCGCATGGTGGCCTCCATGCTTTGCCGCACCAGCGTCCAGGTCAGCCGGCGATGCAAAGCCGCCAGCACGATCGCGCCAACCGCGCCCATCGCGCCGGCTTCGGTCGGCGTCGCAAGACCCATGAAGATCGTGCCAAGGACAAGAAAGATCAGCACGATCGATGGCACCATGCCCCAGAGCACGCGGCCGTAACGGGCCCAGCCCCGCTGCATGCGCGCCTCCGGCGGCAGCGGCGGCATCGTTTGCGGCTTGACGAGTGACACCGCGAACACGAACGCGAGGAACAGCAGCACCTGCACGATCGACGGGCCGAGCGCGCCCTTGTACATATCGCCGACCGAGCGGCCGATCTGATCGGCCAGCACGATCAGCACCAGCGATGGCGGAATCAGTTGCGTAATCGTGCCGCTGGCGGCGATCACGCCGGTTGCCATTTTCATGTCGTAGCCATAGCGGATCATGATGGGCAGCGAGATCACGCCCATCGCAATGACGCTGGCCGCGACCGTGCCGGTGATTGCGCCAAGAATCGCGCCGACCACCACCACGGCATAGGCCAGCCCACCCGGAACGCCGCCAAACAACTGGCTCGTGCCTTCGAGCAGGTCTTCGGCCAGCCCGCACTTTTCCAGCACCGCTCCCATCAGCGTGAAGAACGGGATCGAGAGCAGCAGGTCATTGGACAGCGTGTTGAAGATCGACAGCGGGATGTTGGACAGGAAAAGCGGTGGAAAAAAACCGAGGTTGATCGCCAGAACCCCGAATCCCAATCCCAGCGCCGCCAGCGAAAAGGCGACCGGAAATCCGATCAGCATCACGATCACCAGGCCCGCGAACATCATCGGGGCCATCATCTCGACGGTGATCATTGGATCGGCTTTTCGTAGTGGGTGTCCATTTGAAGTTCGCCGCGCAGATACGCAATGCGCTTGATCACTTCGGCGACACCCTGCACAGAGAGGAAAGCAAAGCCGAGCGGTAGGATGATCTTGAACGGCCAGCGGATCAGTCCGCCGGCGTTGCTGGACATCTCTTTTGTGATGAAGGAATCGACCGCGAACGGCCACGACAGGACTGCCATCAACACCGTCATCGGCAGCAGGAAGAGCAGCAAGCCGGCGAGGTCGATCTTGGCGCAGGTGCGCGGTGCCAGATGCGAGTAGATGACATCGACCCGCACATGCTCGTTGACGGCCAGCACCTTGGAGGCGCCGAACATCACGATCAGCGCGAACATGTACCACTGCACTTCGAGCCAGGCGTTCGATCCGACCGAAAACATGTAGCGGATCGAGGCGTTGCCGGCGCTCACGAGCGCCGCTATGAGTACGCAATACGCGGCGATGCGGCCAAAGCGCTCGTTGAACGCATCGACCCAGCGCGTGAAGGCAAGCAGGGTTTGCAAGCGGTTCCTCCTCGCAGTCGCCGGCGGTTCTAAGGGCCGTGCGCGCGCGCATCGTACGCCGCGCGCGGCCCAGGTGGGGATATCACGCGGCCGAGTTTTCTCCTCCGAACTGCGCGCGCCAGCGCTCGATCTGCCGCTTGACCTGCGCCGGCGCGGTCCCGCCAACATGATCACGCGCGGCGACCGAACCTTCCACGCGCAGCACATCGAATACATCGGCACCGGCGGCAGGAGCGCATCGCTGCAAGTCGGCGAGCGGCAGATCGGCCAGTTCGCAGCCGCGCTCGACGGCAAGCCGCACCGCGCTGGCAACCGCTTCGTGCGCGTCGCGAAACGGAGCGCCGCGCCGGACAAGGTAGTCGGCAAAGTCAGTCGCGGTCGCATGTCCTTCCAACGCCGCCCGCTTCATCGCCTCTGCGTTGACCGCGATACCGGGAACCATGTCGGCAAACGCGAGCACGGTGTCGAGCACGGTGTCCACGCTGTCGAATACCGGCTCCTTGTCTTCCTGGTTGTCGCGGTTGTAGGCGAGGGGCTGACCTTTCATCAGCGCCAGCAGCGCGACCAGGTGACCGATGACGCGGCCGCTTTTGCCGCGCGCCAGTTCGCACACGTCGGGATTTTTCTTTTGCGGCATGATCGACGAGCCGGTGGTGTAGCGATCGGGCAGGCGCACGAAGTCGAAACGCGGATTCATCCACCAGATGAGTTCTTCCGCGAACCGCGAAACATGCGTCATCACGATAGCGGCCGCCGCGCAGAATTCGATCGCGAAGTCACGATCGCTCACCGCGTCGAGCGAGTTTTCGCACAGGCCGTCGAAACCCAGTTTCGCCGCGACGAACTCGCGGTCGATCGGAAACGTGGTTCCCGCCAGCGCCGCCGCGCCCAGCGGCAGGCGGTTGACCCGACGGCGTGCATCCAGTAAGCGCTCGCGGTCGCGCTCGAACATCTCCACATAGGCCAGCAGGTGGTGACCGAACACGACCGGCTGCGCTACCTGCATATGCGTGTAACCCGGCATGATCGTTTCGGTATGCGCGGCCGCTTTGTCGACCAGCGCGCGTTGCAACTGCGACAGCGCGGCGCAGATGCGGTCGATCTCGTTGCGCACGTACAGCCGCAGATCGGTGGCCACTTGGTCGTTGCGCGAACGACCGGTGTGCAATCGCTTGCCGGCGTCGCCCGCCAGTTCGATCAAACGGCGTTCGATATTCAGGTGAACGTCTTCGAGCGCGGCTTGCCAGGAAAATTCGCCGCGCTCGATCTCGGTGCGGATCGTCGCCATGCCGCGATCGATCGCCGCCAGATCGGCGGCGCTCAGGACGCCGACTCTCGCCAGCATCGCGGCGTGCGCGAGCGAGCCGTCGATATCGACCAACGCCAGGCGGCGATCGAAACCGACGCTCGTGGTGTAACGCTGCACACTGTCGGCCACGGGCTCTTTGAACCGCCCCGACCGGGCGATGTGCTTGTCGTGCAGCGAATATGAACCGGACTTGGGTGGGGCTGACATAATCGCCGCGCCGCTGGGATTGAGTCAGTCGCAGTCTAAGAGGTTGTTGAGAGAATGCGCTCTCCCCGTGTCATCCCCGCGAAATCGGGGATCCAGGGTCTTTCGCCTTGAAGACACTGGGTTCCCGCTTTCGCGGGAACGACACATTCACGGATCCGCGAAAGTTGACGAAGAGAACCTCCGTCGCCGACGGGCCACGCCCTTCATCGCGCGCCGAAACCGCGGTGCCGACGCCGCGCAATGTGTTTCCCGACGGCTGCAACATGGGAACGCTGCTGCGCGTTGCGGTGGCCGTCAATGTCGCGGCGCTGGTCACCAGTCTTGCCATTGCACCGCTGGACGCGACGGCTGCCTTCCTCTCCGCCGCGGCGCTGATCGAGCCGGTGCTGCTCGGTTCGCTTCTCGCCTGGTGCCTGTTGCGCCGAGCCGCGCTGCCGTTGTCGGTCGAATGGCAACGCCTTGCGGCCTGGACCGTGCCGATGGTGCTGACATGGCTGCTCGCGCAACTGTTCGGCCGGCTGGGGCAGGAGCCGAGCGGCATCACACAACTGGCCTGGCTGGTGCTGGCGTTTGCCGGCGGCGCGGCGGTCCAGCACTACCTCGAACTGCGCGCGCGTGCGTTCTCGCCGGCGATGGCCGAAGCGCGTTTTCAGGCGCTGCAGTCGCGCATCCGCCCGCATTTCTTTTTCAATGCGTTGAACGCTGTGCTGGCGGTGGTGCGCGTCGATCCGCCGCGCGCCGAGCGCATGCTCGAAAGCCTGGCGGAGTTGCTGCGTGCCGTGATGGGAGACGTGCGCAAGCTTGTGCCCCTGGAGCACGAACTGGACCTGTGCCGCCGCTATGTGGAGATCGAACAAACGCGACTCGGCGCGCGCCTGAAGATCGACTGGCAGATCGGCGCCGTGCACCCGCGCGCGAAAGTGCCGCAGCTGCTGTTGCAGCCGATCATCGAGAATGCTGTGCGCTACGGTGCCGAGAAGATCGCCGGCGATTGCGAGATCACGGTGCGCGTACGCCAGCATGGCTTCAACCTCGAAGTGTTCGTCGCCAATCCGATCGCGGTGGAGCCGGTCCAGCGCGAAGGCAACCAGATCGGGCTCGCCAATATTCGCGGCCGGCTGGCGCTGATCTACGATCTGGAAGCGCAGCTCGAGACCAAGCTGCGGCGCGATCGCTTCGAACTGACGCTGACGATTCCTGTGGGGAGCAAGGCATAGGCAAAGCGCAATGCTGAAAATCCTGATCGCCGACGATGAACCGCTGGCGCGCGCGCGCCTGACACAGTTGCTCGGCGACAGCGCACGCGAGGTCGAGCTGACGATCGTCGGCGAAGCCGACGGTGGCATCGCCGCGCTCGACGCGGTGGATCGCCTGGCGCCCGACGTGGTGCTGCTCGACATCCAGATGCCCGGCATGGACGGCATCGAAGTCGCGCGCCATATCGCGGCACGCGCCACCGACGACAAGCCGGCGCCGGCGGTTGTCTTCGTGACGGCGTTTGACGAACACGCACTTGAAGCATTCGAAGTGCAGGCGCTCGACTATCTGCTGAAGCCGGTCCGTGCCGAGCGCCTGGTCGCCGCGCTGGCGCGGGTGCAACGCTTGCGGCCACGCGAACCGAAACTCGAAGAAGTCGCGCGCAGCCTCGGCACGGTGCGTTCGCATCTGACCGTGTCCGAGCGCGGCCGCATGATTCTCGTGTCGGTCGACGAGATCATTTACCTGCGCGCGGAACTGAAGTACGTGACGATCCGCACCGCCACGCGCGAACACCTGACGGAGGAGTCGTTGTCATCGCTGGAGTCTGAATTCGGCGACCGTTTCGTGCGCATCCATCGCAATGCGCTGGTCGCGCGCAAATCGATCCTCGGGTTTCAGCGGGTCAAGGCGGCGGCGGGAGAAGACGGCGAAGCGGGCGAGGGTCATTGGGAAGTGCTGCTGAAGGACTTCGACGAACGACTACCGGTCTCGAGACGGCAGTGGCCGGCGGTGAAGGCCGCGGCGCGGTCCTGAACGATCGGCAGGGAGAGCGCGATGCGCCTGGGTTTCCTGTTTGTTTTTTGCGCCGCGCTGGTGACACGCGCTTTCGGCGCCGATCTTTCGGCCGAGCAGGTTAGGGCCGCGTTGACGAAGGCGTCGCCGCAGGCGCCTGCCGACTTCAGCGGCAAGGATCTTTCCGACCTCGACTTGAGCGGTTTCGATTTTCGTAACGCGAAGCTGCGCGGCGCGAACCTGTTCGCGAGCAAATTGGTCAACTCGAACTTTGCCGGCGCAGACCTTCAGTCCGCCAACCTCAACGGCGCGTGGCTGATGGGCGCCGACTTCACGCGTGCGAACCTGACCGGCGCCAGCCTGTTGTCGGTCGTCGTGCTCGGCGGCCAGGTCAAGAGGATGCCTGTGTTCACCGGAGCAACGATGGCGGGCGTCAAGATGATTGCCGATCTGCCCGGCGCCGACCTGGCCGGGGCGGACTTCCGCGATGCGCGCATCGGCGTCAACATCAGGAA
>Ga0187893_10006182_pt1 | contig 20714 bp, 17 predicted proteins | sample MA1701074metaG_FD_139574 | JGI IMG/M metagenome (GOLD analysis project Ga0187893, IMG submission 139574) | White microbial mat communities from a basaltic lava cave in the Kipuka Kanohina Cave System on the Island of Hawaii, USA - MA170107-4 metaG ...
AGCAGCGCGCCCGTCGCGCTCGAGCCGTTCATCCAGCAGCTGACCGAGGAAGTCCGCCGCCGCGGGGCGGCGCAACCAGCATCAACCGAGGAGTCGACATGCCGAAGCTGAAGAGCAGCCGCGGAGCGGCCAAGCGGTTCAAGAAGACCGGAACGGGCAAGATCGTGCGCCGCAAGGCGTATCTGCGCCACCAATTGAGCTGCAAGACCCGCAAGCAGAAGCGCCACCTGCGCCACGACATCACGGTCGACGCGGCCAACGCGCGCGCGATCAAGAAACTGTTGCCGTATCTGTAGCGTTCACGGTCGTTGCGCGTTGTCCGTTGCCCGTTGTTGCCCGTAGCGGGCAACGGACAACGGACAACGGGCAACCGGCCCAAAGGAGACACCCATGCCACGCGTCAAACGAGGAACGAAGGGGCGAGCTCGCCACAAGAAGGTGATGAAGCTCGCCAAGGGGAACGTCGGCGGCCGCCGCAAGCTCTATCGGCAGGCGCGCGAGACGGTGGAGAAGGGGCTCACCTACGCCTATCGCGACCGGCGCGTCCGCAAGCGCGACTTCCGCAGCCTGTGGATCGTCCGCATCAACGCCGCGGCGCGGCTGGTCGGGCTGTCGTACTCGCAGCTCATCCACGGGCTGCAGAAGAGCGGGATCGCCATCGACCGCAAGATGCTGGCCGATCTCGCCATGCGCGATCCGAACGGCTTCAACGCCATCGCCGAAGTGGCGAAGGCGCACGCGTGAGAGAGACGTGACCGGTGACCGGTCACCGGTGACTGGTGGGGCGCACTGGTCACCGGTCACCGGTCACCGCTCACGCAGTGTCGGATGAAGGCGGCCCTCGAGGAGCTCCGCACCCAGGCGCTCGCCAGCCTGGCCGACGGCGGCGACGAAGCGGCCATCGAGGCGTTGCGCGTCCGCTACCTGGGGCGCAAGGGCGAGCTCACGACCGTCATGCGTCGGATGCGCGAGGTTGCCGCCGAGGAGCGCCCGGCGATGGGCGCGCTGCTCAACCAGATCAAGGACGAGATCGAGGCGCGCATCAACGACGCCCTGGCCTCGGCGCGTGCCGCCGCCCGCGCCGCGCGCGCCGGCGAGCGCATCGACGTCAGCGAGCCCGGTCGGCGCGTGCCGCTCGGCCGGCTGCATCCGCTCATGCGCACCATGGACGAGATCGTCGATGTCTTCCGCCGCCTCGGCTTCAGCGTGGCGGAAGGTCCCGAGATCGAGGACGACTACCACAACTTCGAGGCGCTCAACTTTCCCGCCGATCACCCGGCGCGCGACATGCAGGACACCCTGTTCGTCGAGGGCGACCGTGTGCTGCGCACGCACACCTCGCCGGTGCAGATCCGGGTGATGGAGAGCCGGCGGCCGCCGCTGCGCATCATCGTGCCCGGCGCGGTGTACCGGCACGACAGCGACACCACCCATTCGCCGATGTTTCACCAAGTCGAAGGGTTCATGGTGGACAAACGGATCACCTTCGGTGACCTCACCGGCGTGCTCACCTACGCGCTGCAGGCGCTGTTCGGCAGCGACACGGCGGTGCGGATGCGGCCGAGCTTCTTTCCGTTCACCGAGCCCAGTGGGGAAATCGACATCGGCTGCTTCGCCTGCGGCGGGCGGGAGCGGAGCTGCCGCATCTGCAAGGGCAGCGGATGGCTGGAAATTCTCGGCGCCGGGATGATCGATCCCAACGTGTTCCGCGCCGTCGGCTACGATCCCGAAGAGGTATCCGGGTTCGCCTTCGGCATGGGCATCGAGCGCATCACCATGCTCAGGCACCAGATCGACGACATCCGGCTTTTCTTCGCCAACGACGTCCGTTTTCTCCGGCAGTTCTGAGCCAGAGATAGGGCGGTACAAAGGCGTGACCGGTGACCAATGACCAGGGGGTAGCGGGGACCGGTCACCGGTCACTGGTGACGCCCGTTCCGCGGTACGTACACGCATGAAAGTTCTGCTCACCTGGCTGCGCGAGTTCGTGCCGATCGCGCTCGATACGGCGGCCCTCTGCGAGCGGCTCACCCTGGGGGGCCTCGCCGTCGACGGGTACGAGGAGATCGGCGCGGAGATCCGCGACGTGGTCATCGGCGAGATCATCAGCACCGCGGCGCATCCGCATGCCGAGCGGCTCACGCTCTGCGAGGTGCGCACCGGCCCGGGTCCGACCGTCAGCGTGGTGTGCGGCGCGACGAACATGAAGGCGGGAGACCGTGTCGCCTACGCGCCCCCGGGCAGCGTGCTGCCGGGCAGCCGCCGCATCGAGTCGACCGTCATCCGCGGCGTCACCTCGGCCGGCATGCTGTGCTCGGAGGCCGAGCTCGGCCTCTCGGACGAGGCCGAGGGCATCGTGATCCTCGCGCCCGAGGCGCCGCTGGGCCAGCGGGTGGGGGCATACCTCGGGATCGAGGACACCGTGATCGACATCGACGTGACGCCCAACCGCGGCGACTGCCTCAGCATCCTCGGTGTGGCGCGCGAGATCGCGGCGCTCACCGGCGCTCACCTGCGCCGCGTCCGCCACGCGCTGCGCGAGCGCGGCGCGCCGGCGCACGCCGGGGTGACCGTGCGACTCGACGACGCGGCGGGCTGTCCGCGCTACGCCGCGCGGCTGGTGCGCGGAGTCACGGTGGGCCCGTCGCCGCGCTGGGTGCAGCAACGGCTGCGGGCGGTCGGGCTGCGCCCGATCAACAACGTGGTCGACGTCACCAATCTGGTCATGATCGAGCGCGGCCAGCCGCTGCACGCCTTTGACTGCGATCGGCTGGCCCGTCCCGAGATCGTCGTGCGCAGAGCTGGCGACACGCGCACGATCCGCACGCTCGATGGCACTGAACGCCGTCTCGCCTCCGACGATCTCCTGATCACCACCGGCGCGGAGCCGATCGCCATCGCCGGCGTCATGGGCGGCGCCGACAGCGAGGTCTCGGCACGCACCACGACGGTGTTGCTCGAGTCGGCCTACTTCGACCCGGCCACGGTGCGCCGGACGGCGCGCCGGCTCGAGCTGCGCTCGGAAGCATCCTATCGCTTCGAGCGCGGCGTCGACATCGAGGGCGTCCCGGCCGCGATCGACCGGGCGGCGGTGCTGCTGAAGCAGCTCGCCGGCGGCGACGTGGCGCCCGGCATCGTCGAAGCGTTCACGGCGCCGCCGCCGGTGAATCCGATCCACCTGCGTCCGAAGCGGGTCGAGGAGATGCTCGGGCTGCGCCTGAGCCGGCCCGAGATGACGGGTACGCTGAAGGCACTGGGCATCGCGGTCAGCGCGGCGCCCCAGGGCGCGCTGTCGGTGGTGCCGCCCAGCTACCGCGGCGACGTGCGACGGGAGATCGACCTCATCGAGGAGATCGCCCGCCTGGTCGGCTATGCGCGCATCCCCGCCACCCTGCCGGCGGTATCGCTCGGCGGTGGAGAGGTGCCGGCTCGCATGGCATGGGAGCGCGAGCTGCGGCGGGTGCTGGTGGCCACCGGCTTTTTCGAGGTCGTGCCGCTCAGCTTCGCCGCAACCCGCACCAACGAGCTGTTTCCCGGGATCGGCGTCGAGGGCGATGCGGTCCGCGTCGTCAATCCGATCAACCGCGACGAGCCGGAGATGCGCCGCAGCCTGCTCGGCGGGTTGCTCGCCGCTTGGCGCGTCAACCGCAACCAAGGCGCGGCCGGTCTGGCCGCGTTCGCGATCGGCCGGGTCTACTGGCGCGCCGACGGTCCGCGCGAAGGCTGGCGGTTGGCCGGCCTGCTGGCTGGCATGCCGCCGCGCCGCGGCCTGGGCGCGGCACGGGCGGCGGATTTCGCCGACGCCAAGGGAACGATCGAGGCGCTGCTCGAGTGCCTGCACGTCGCCGATCGGGTCGAGTGGGACCGCTGGACCGCCCCGCCGTTTCATCCCGGCAGCACCGCCGGCCTGCACTGCGGCGGCGAGCGCGTCGGCGTGGTCGGCGCGCTGCATCCCACCCTGGAGCCCGAGCTCGACCTCGAGCCGCCGTGTTGGCTGTTTGAGCTTGACACCGAGAGGCTGCTTCCCTATTGTCCGCCGCGGATTTTGTTCACCGGGTTGGCGCGATTTCCTGCAGCATCGCGCGACATGGCAGTGGTGGTGGACCGGGACTTCGCGTCGGAACGAGTCTCACATTTCGTACGGCAGTGGCGGCCTGAGTTTGTGGAAGACGTCGTGATGTTCGACGCTTACACGGGGGCATCGATCGCGCCGGGCAAGAAGAGCCTCGCGTACACGATCTCCTACCGCGCCCCCGATCGCACCTTGACCGACGAAGAGGTGAACGCGCTGCACGCCGAGCTGATCGCGGCGCTGACCCGGCAGCTCGGAGTCGAGCTGCGCCAGTGACCGCACCGCTGGTTGGGTTCGGGGGGACGTCGTGGCATTGACCAAAGCCGACATCGTCGAGCGGATCCACGAGAAGGTGGGCTTCTCGAAGAAAGAAGCCAGCGAAGTGGTCGACTCGATCTTCGAGGTGATCAAGCGCCAGCTCGAGCGCGGCAACAAGGTGAAGGTGTCCGGGTTCGGCAACTTCGTCGTGCACGAGAAGCGCCCGCGCAAGGGTCGCAATCCGCAGACCGGCGCGACGATCGTGATCCGGGGGCGGCGGGTGTTGGGGTTCAAGGCGAGCCCGATGCTCAAGAAGAGCATGAACTCGGACACGTGACGCGATGGTCGGCGCGGGTTCGCCAGAGCTGCCCGACAAGCTGTACTTCAAGATCGGCGAAGTCGCGAAGATCGTGGGCGTCAAGCCCTACGTCCTGCGGTATTGGGAGACCGAGTTCTCGGTGATCCGGCCGGGGAAGACCCGGTCCCGTCACCGGCTCTACCGCCGCCGCGATGTCGAAGCGTTGCTCGAGATCAAGCGTTTGCTGCACAACGAGCGCTACACCATCGAGGGCGCCAAGCGTCGCCTGCGGACGCTCGGCAAACCGCCGGCGGCGGAGCCGCGCCCGCAGCTGGCGCTGCCACTCGGTGAACGCACCTACCGCAACGCCTTGGTGCGGCTGCGCCAGGACCTGCAGGCGCTCTACCAACTGCTGCGCTGATTGCGCGGGTACCGCTGATCGTTCATCGCAGATCGTCCCTGCGCGTCTCCGGCGCTCGGCGATCCGCGATGGGCCGATAGGCGCGCGGTCGCCGTCATCGCGGTGGCGCTCGGCTTCCATTTCCGTACGACCGGTCGGCGCGTCGCTCGTGTTTTCGGCGACTTTCTCTGGCATGCAGGTTGCTCCCGATTTGCGAGTGATGCACGACGTGCGAGCCGAAGTGCGGGCGCGTTCGGGCGCCGAAGTGGCGTTCGTCGTCATGCGAGCGCTGGCCAGAGCGCGGTTGCTGTGGGCGCGGGGTGGGGCAGTGCCGGTGGAGGTGCTCCCAGGGATCGTCCCGGCCCCGGCCGACGCGATTGCGTATGCGATCGAACGGCTGTGTGAAGAGGGAATCGCCGAGCGAGCAAGCTCCGGGGCCGCGGTACGTCTCACCGAGCGGGGCGCGCGCGAGATCTGCCCCGACGCGCTGCAGTAGGGGCGCGCCTTGGGCGCGCCCGTGCCGCCGGGAGGGCGGCCGGCGTGCTGAATCTCAAGCCGCGCAATGCGCGTGGTCACGTCGAGCAGGCGCGCTGGGGCGCGCCTAGGGGCCGCCCAAGGGCGGCCCCTGCACTGAACTGAGCACGGGCCGGCTGTGAACGGCAGGCGCGCTTGCGGCGGCGCGCCGGCGTGTGAGAATGCCGACGCGATGCTCGACGTGGCGGTGCTCGGCGGCGGGGTGATCGGGTGTGCCGTGGCGCGCGAGCTGGCGCGCGCCGGGATGCGCGTGGCGCTGTTCGAGCGGGCGCGCATCGGCGCCGAGGCGTCGACTGCCGCCGCCGGGATGCTCGGGGTGCAGGGCGAGACCGACGACGAGACGATGCTGCGCCTCGGGCTGGAGAGCCACCGACTGTTTCCCGACCTGCTTGCAGCCCTGCATGCCGAGACCGGCATGGCGATCGAGTACTGGCGCACCGGCACGGTCGCCGTGGCGTTCAACGGCGCCGAGGAAGTGACGCTGGCCGCGCGCCGGACGTGGCAGACCGCGGCTGGCGCCGCCAGCGAGCATCTGACGCCGCGTCAGGTTTGGACGCTCGAGCCGGCGGTCAGCCGGCGGGTGCGCTCGGGCGTGCTGTTTCCATTGGACGGGCGGCTCGATCCGGCCGCCCTCACGCACGGGCTGGCCCGCGCCGCGGGCGCGGCCGGCTGCGCGGTGCACGAGGGCGAAGACGTCAGGGCCGTGGTCGCCGAGCACGGGCGCATCAGCGGCGTCACCACCGCGAGCGGGCGCGTCGTGTGTGACGCCGTGGTCAACGCCATGGGCGCGTGGGCGGGTCGGGTGCGAGGAGTGACACCGCTGCCGGTGCAACCGGTGCGTGGGCAGATGGCCGTCGTGCAGGCAGCCCGGCCGCCGTTGCGCCACGCCGTGTACTCCGCGCGCGGGTACGCGGTGGCGCGCCGCGACGGCCGCGTGCTGCTCGGCAGCACGCGCGAGGCGGTGGGGTTCGACAAGCGCGTCACCGGCGGCGGCATCAGCGCGATTCTCGACGCGGCGCTCGAGCTGGCCCCGGCGCTCGGCGCCCTGCCGGTGACCGGTGCGTGGGCCGGCCTGCGTCCCGGGTCCGCCGATGGACGGCCGATCGTCGGCGCCGATCCGGCGGTGCGCGGCTACTATGTAGCCAGCGGGCACTATCGGAGCGGTGTGCTGCTCGCTCCGCTCACGGCTCGACTGATCGCCGCGCTCCTGCATGGCGAACGCAGCCCCTGGCAGGATGTCCTCGGCCTCGAGCGCTTCGCCGGCGCGGATGCGCGCGGCGCGTTGACGCTCTAGCCGTACGCGGATACAGTCCGGCGCCGTTGCAATCAGGGCCGCCCTGCGGGCGGCACGGGCGCGCCAAGGCGCGCCCCTACAAGAGTGACGCATGGACGATGGTGTAGGGGCTGCCCTTGGGCGGCCCGTAGGCGCGCCCCCGGCGCGCCTGTGATCGCGAGCGGCGCGTCATGAGCGCCGGCGAGTCGCTCGTCGTCACCGCAGAGATGTATCGCCGCGCCTTCGCGCGCGGGGCGGTGCTCGCCGTCAAGAACTGGCCCGTGCTGGGCTCGGTGTTCGCCTACGGCGCGATCCTCAGCGTCGGCGCCTATTTTGCGGCGTTCCTCGGGATCGCCGGCGGCTTCGTCCTGTCGTTGCTCACCGCGGCCTGCCTCGGCTCGTTTCTCTATCTCGTCGAGATGATCGTGCGCACCAACCGGGTGAGCTGGGAGGACTTTCGCCGCAGCTTCGGCATGTACCTGTGGGACGTCGTCGCGGTGAGCTTCGCGCTGTGGCTCTTCTGGCAGGTGGTGACGCCGTTGCTCGCCCAGATGCCGCAGGGTCCGGTCGTCGTGCTGTGCATCGAGCTCGTCATCCTGGTACTGTTCAACGCCGTGCCGGAGCTGATCTACCTCGGGCACTATCCGCTCCTGCAGCTGCTCTCCCGCAGCTATCAGTTCGTCGCCAACAACTGGATCGAATGGTTCCCCCCCAACGTGCTGTTGCTCGCGGCCCTCGGCGCGTTGTGGGTCGTCGGCGTGGACGGCGTGGCGGCCCGGGTCGCGCAGACCGGGGCCACCGCGCTGTTCCTCTACTTCGCCATGGTCGTGCGCGGCTTGCTCTTCATCGAGCTCGACGGCAGCACCCGCCGCTCGCGCCTCTTTCGCCACAAGATGGGACGGTAGGGGCGACGCGCGCGTCGCCCGGTCATCCGCGCGGGTGTGCGGGCGGGCGCTGCAGCTGGCGAGGGATGCGGACGACGAACGTCGAGCCGACGCCCCGGGCGGATTCCACCTCGATGGTGCCGCGCAACAGCTCGGTGAGCTGCTTGACGATGTAGAGGCCGAGGCCCACGCCTTGCGCGTTGGCGGCGGCGGCCTGCACGGTGCGCCGAAACGGATCGAAGATGTGCGGCAGATCGTCGGCGCTGATCCCGAGGCCGCGATCGGCGACGCTCACCGCCACGACCTCGGTGGCCGGATCGTAGTCGACCCGGATCACCGCGGGCGTTCGGTTGCCGTACTTGAGCGCGTTCTCGACCAAGTTGCGCACGATGGTGGAGAGCTTCTCGCGGTCCGTATAGAGCGGCGGCAGCGCCGCGACAGACGGCCATTGGATCTGGCCGGCGGCGGGGTCGGGGAAATCGTAGCGCAATCCGCCGAATACCGCGGCCAGGGTGAACTCGCTGCACACCACGGTTTCGCGGCCGGACTCCAGCCGGTTGACCAGACGGCTCACGTCGAGCAGCCGCGTGAGGTAGTGATGCAGGTTGCCGCCCGCGGCCTGGATCTTGTCGAGGGCGATGCGCTGTTCGGCCGCGAGCGGCCCGAACTCGTCGTCGAGCAGGAGGTCCACGTACCCGAGGATGACCGTGAGCGGGGTGCGCAGCTCGTGCGAGATCGTCCCGAGGAACTCCGATTTGATGCGATCGGCTTCGTGCGCGCGCCGGCGTTCCATGCGGGCGCGGTCGACGAGATAGCCGAAGAATGCCGCGGTGGTGAACAGGAACGGCAGGCGAATGAGGGACGGCGACGTCCACCATGACCATTGGCCGCCCATGGCGCTCAGCACGTACAGGTACGCGCCGCAGACGGCGATGCCGGCGAGCGCGATCAGCCAGAGGTTTTCGCCGATGGCGGCGATCAGCAGGATGAAGAAGTACAGAAAGAAGAACTCACCGTGGAAGCGGCCGCTGATGAGCAGCGCGGCGGTGATCCACGCGGTGTCGGCGACCAGGACGGCCGGGCCGAACGATGGGGCGGTGGCCAACCGGCCCCACCACACCGCGATCGCGACGTTGGACGCCAGCGCGAGGACAATCAGGAGAATCGCCGGCGTCGGCGGCGGGCGTAAGCTCTCCTCCACCAGCAGCAGGTACGCGGTGGCGACGATCAGCGTGTAGCGCAACAGAAGAAACGCGCGCTGCGGCGACAGCCGCACGGCGCGCGGGGCATGCCTCAGCCACCCGTTGGTGCGGGGCGATTCCTGCCGTGGGGTGCTCGAACCGTCGGGTTCGCCATGCGCTCCACGCGATGCCGTCTCGCCGCTTCCCACGGCGTCGTTCACGCAGTTCCCCCCGAAGCCTTGCTCACGAGACTCGCGGACCGTTTGGTCACAACCACTCGACGGGTGTTGATTCAGCGCGACATACCGCGTCCCGCAGCGGATGTGAAGCGCGTCCCGAGGTCGCAGGCGACCTCCTCTGCAGGGCGGCGCGCCGTCGCCGCCGGGAGTGGGGGCTGGGCACGCATACCGGCGGGCTCTGCCGGTTGATCTCACCCGCCCCGCCGCCCGGCGCCGACAGCGCGGCGCCCTCCACAAGGACGGTCACCGCCTTCGCCGCTCCGCCGGCGGCGGCGCGCGACTCTCCCAGCGGGCCGGTATCGCTACGACTCGCTCGTCGGCTTGCGGCGTCGTCTCGCCTCGGCGGTCCCGGCTGGTCTGGCGGGATTCGTCTTGCGCGGGCGTCGCGCGGCGCCGCTCGAGCGGCGCCGCTTCGGGGTCGGGGCGGGTTCTGCCGGCGGCAACACCCCGGCGTCGGGAGCGTGACTCGGGAGTGTGCTCGCGCGACGCCCGCGCCGCGCCGCCTGCGTGCGCGCGCCAGAGACGGCGTCGGCTGATTGCGTACCGGTCTCATCGCCGCTCGAAGCACGCTGTGGGGACGGCACGGTATCGACGACGGCGGCCGACGCCGCGTCGACGGCACCCGTGGCAGCCTGGTCTCGCGTTGTCGCGCGCTCGCGCCGTCGACGGCCGCCGCGCCGTCCGCGCCGTCCGCGTCCTCTGCCGATGTCATGCCCTGCACCGACCTCGTCGGGCTGGCGCCGCGCGCTGCCGGCCTGACGGCCTTCGTCAGCGGGGTCTGCCGACTCCGCGTCGCCCGCCGGAATCGGCGCCTCGTCTTGCGCTGCGGCGACGCGTATGGATTCGACGCCGAGCCCGTCCGCTTCGCGCGCCGGTGCGGCCGTTCCGCCGAGCGCGACCAAGGCGTCGCCGATCGCCGCGGCGGCGCGCAGCCCGGTGCCACGCCGCCGGCCGCGGCGCCGCCGTTTCTTCTTGCCGGGGGCGGCCTCGGTGCCGTTGCCGTTTTCCGCCGCAGGCGCGTCGGCCTGGGCCACGCCACCCGGCCGGACGTTCGCGGCCGGCTCGGCGCGCACACGCGCGCGCACCTCGATCTCGATCTGGTGCGGCATGAGCGCGTCCTTGAGCTCGATCGCCAAGCGGCTGTCGTAGCGGGTCTCGAGCCGGGCGAGCTCGTCGCGCTTCTGGTTGAGCAGGTAGAGTGCGACGGTCGTCGGCAGCGCGACCCGCAACCCCGCCACGTCGCCGAGCGCGATGCGGTTGTGGATCTTGCGCAACGCCACCAGCGCGGCCGACTCGGTCGTGCGCACCGCGCCGTGTCCCTCGCACATCGGGCAGGCGGTGTACGTCGTCGCCATCGCCGCCGGGCGCAACCGCTGGCGGGAGATCTCCAGCAATCCGAGGCGCGAGATCCGGCCGACCTCGTGGCGCGCCTTGTCGGGCCGGAGCGCCTCGCGCAGGGCGCGCTCGACCTCTTGGATGTGGCGGCCGTCGCGCATATCGATGAAGTCGACGACGATCAGGCCGCCGATGTCGCGCAGGCGCAGCTGGCGCGCCACCTCGACCGCGGCCTCGAGATTGGTGCGAAAGGCGGTCTCCTCCGGGTTGGCGCCCCGCATCGACCCGCCCGAGTTCACGTCGATCGCCGTGAGCGCCTCGGTGCCATCGATCACGATGCTGCCGCCGGCGCGCAGCTGGACGCGCCGCTTGAAGACCGATTCGATCTGCGCCTCCACGTCGAAGGCCGAGAAGATCGGCTGCTCTCCTTCGTAACAGCGCAGGACGTGTTCCTTGCCGGGCATGACGTCGCGCAGGAAATCCCGCGCGCGCAGGAAGACATCCTCGTTGTCGATGTGGATCTCGTCGATGTCGGGGGTGAAGAAGTCGCGAATGGTGCGCAGCACGATATCGTGCTCCCGGTAGACCAGCGCCGGCGCGCGCTTGGTGCGCGCCGCGTCGAGCACGCTCTGCCAGAGGCGCTGCAGGTAGCTGAGGTCGCGCGACAGCTCTCCGGTGTCCTCGTCGAGCCCCGCCGCCGTGCGGACGATGAGGCCGAAGCCCTCGGGCGGGTCGAGCTCGGAGACCAGCCGCCGCAGGCGCAGGCGGTCGTCCCCCTCGATGCGCCGGGAGATGCCGGTGGTGTCGTCGGCGCCGGGCAGCAGCACCAGGTAGCGCCCCGGCAGCGAGTAGAACGTGGTCAGCGTCGGCGGCTTGTTGGCGAACTGCTCCTTGGCGATCTGGACGAGGACCTCCTCGCCGGGCTTGAGCACATCGCGGATGCGCCGGCGACGCTTGCCGTTGTCCTCCACCGGCGCCGGCGGCGGCGTGGCGAGGTTGCGAAAGCAGATCTCGTCGAGCGGCAGAAACGCATCGCGCTCGGCGCCGATGTCGACGAACGCCGCCTCCAGCGCGGGGTGGATGCGGTGTACGGTCCCCTTGTAGATGTTGCCTTTGAGGTGTTCGCGGCTGAGCGACTCGATCTCAAACGACTCGAGAACTCCGCCGTTGATGATTCCGACCCGACTCTCCTCGGAGTGGGTCACGTTGATGAGCATGATCTTCGGCATCAACACTCCTCCCGCCGCAGCGCTCGACGGCGCGCGCACGCAGCTGGCCGCCGGGGCGAATGCCGGCGGTCGCGTCCAGCGCTCTGGCGCGTCCGTTACGCATCCGACAGCCCGGCGAGCAGCACGAGCGGCACTGACGCATCGAGCGGAGGCAGGGTCCGCTGCGAGAGCGGACGAAAATAATGGTGGAATTGAGCAACCATGGCGCGCAGGTCCAGCCCCAACAGGGTGGGAGCCGAAGCAGCTGCGTCCGACATTTTGTCGAGCCCGTCGCGCGACAGCGACGTCGCGCCGGGCACCGAGCCGAGATGGATCTTGAGCAGCGCCGCCGCGATCTGGATCAGGCCCTGCAGCATGCGGGCCGGCACGCTGGCGCGTGGTTTCGCGGCCCACAGGCTCTCCCAGGACTCATGTGCCTCCCAGAAGAAGAACGCGTTGAACAAGTCAACGCCCAACAGCCAGTCGCGCAGCGTTCGCCATGCGGACACTTCCCACTCAGCAGGGGGGGTGCGGTGCGGGGCGGCTTCGTACGAATGGCCGGCCGGGTCACGCCGTGGGTGGGGATGTAAGCCGGGCACGTAGCGATAGGGGGGAAAGGGGCGGTCGGGACAGTAGCGCGGCGCCGATCGATCTGGGGGCTGAATCTCGCTGAGGGGCATCAAACGGTCGGCGGGGCGGATCCTGTCGCGGACGTACGCGTTGCTCTTAGTCCATCGGCGCGGCCGGAACAAGCGGCGACCGGTCGGGCGCCGCGTCGGCTCGATTACGGGCGCGCCTCGAGGACCAGGTTGAAGGGGGTCTCGGTCGCGCGGCGGAAGCGCCGGAATCCGCCCTGCATGGCCACGTCGCGCAGCCGGGCTTCGCCGGCTTGGGCGCCGAGCGCGAGGCCGACCTCCTGAGACAGCGACGCCGGCGTGCAGATGAACGTCGAGGCGCCGTAGAAGATCGGCCCGAGCGGGCTTTTGATGTTGTCCTCGACCCGGTCGTGCGCGAACGGCTCGACGACCATCCAGGTTCCGTCCGGCGCGAGGGACTGGTGGACGTGGGCGGCCGCACCCACCGGGTCGCCCATGTCGTGCAGGCAGTCGAAGAAGGTGACGAGATCGTAACCCGTTCCGGGGAATCCCTTGGCGGGGGCCACGTCGAAGCGCACCTGCGTACCGAGATTGGCGCCGGCGGCGATCTCTCGCGCGCGTTCGATCGATGGCCCGTGGTAGTCGAAGCCGACGAATTCCGAGCGCGGGAACGCACGGGCCATCAACAGCGTGGACGCGCCGAGGCCGCAGCCGACGTCGGCGACGCGGGCGCCTCGTTCGAGCTTCTGCTGGACCCCTTCCAGAGCGGGAATCCAGTTCTGGACCAAGTTGGCGGCGTAGCCGGGATAGAAAAAGCGGCGCGTGCCCTCGAACAGCGCCGGATCGTGCTCGTGCCAGCCGACGCCGCGACCGGTGCGAAACCCGTCTGCGACCTTGGGCTCGGCCCGGAGCGCCGCGGTCATGCCCTGAAAGCCGCCGAGCACGCAGGCGGGACTCTCTTCGTTGGTGAGTGCCTCGGCCTGTTCCTCGCTCAAGCTGTAGCGTTGGCTCGTCGCGTCGTAGCTCACGTACCCGGAGGCGGCCTGCGCCGCGAGCCACTCGCGCACGTAGCGTTCCGCCGTGCCGGTGCGCTCGGCCAGCCCGCTCGAGCTCAACGGCCCATGCGCGGCGAGCGCTCGATACAGCCCGAGCTTGTCGCCGATGACCACCAGCCCCGCCGTCAACGCCCCGCCCATGTCAGCGAGAGCCTTGTGGACGAACGCTTCCAGCTTCGCTTGGTCGATCGCCATCGGAACTAACCGATCGCCAGGGACGTTACACCCGCAATCTCGGCGGGGTCAATCCGCTCTCGGAACCTGCACCACCACGGGCACCAAGAACACCAAGCAGCGAAGTTCTCTTGGTGTGCTTGGTGGCCTTGGTGTCGGATCAATTCAACGCGCGCCGCCTGCGAATCGCGAAGCCAGCCATGGCGCCGAGCAACAAGAGCGCGCCGGCAAGACCGCGCCACGACAGCGCCGGCGCCGGCACGGGTTGCGCGTTGCACGTCGCCCGATCGCTGGCTCCCGCGACGTCGCCCGCGGTCTCGGCGGTCGCCTCATTCATGATGACGATCGCCATGGGCGACACCTGGACGGTGACGACGATCGGCGGCGCCGTGGCGTTCGGCAGCAGCGGTGGGGGCAGCGTGCAGCTCACCAGCTGCCCCATCGATGCGCTGCAATCCCAGCCCGGTGCCACGATCGACACCGGTGTGATCGTCATCGGGAGCATGTCGGTGACCAAGACGTCGCCGGAGGTGGCAACGTTACCGATGTTGCGCACGGTGATGGTGAACGTGGTGGTGCTTCCTGGCGCGCAGTTCGCCGCGAAGGCTTTGGTCAGATCGAGATCTGGCGCTTGCGCTGGCGGCGCCATCGGCGTGCGCGTCGGGGTGTTCGTCGCGGTGTGGCTTGGCGTGCCCGTCTGCGTCGAAGTCGGGGTCTGGCTCGGCGTTCGGGTCGGGGTGCGAGTTGGGGTGCGCGTCGGGGTGTTGGTCGGTGTTCGGGTCGGGGTGTTGGTCGCTGTCCGCGTCGGGGTGGCAGTGGGTGTGCGGGTCGGCGTGTTGCTGGGCGTGTGAGTCGGGGTAGCCGTCGCGGTGGTCGTCGGGGTGCGAGTCGGGCTGCCGGTTGGCGTGCGTGTCGGGGTGTGCGTCGGCGTAGACGTCGGTGTACGGGTCGGCGTCGATGTCGGAGTGTTGGTGGGGGTGCTGGTCGGTGTCGCCGTCGGGGTGTTGGTCGGACTGCCGGCGACCGTGTTCGTGGGTGTCTGGGTCGGCGTGTCCGTTGGGGTCTGTGTGGGCGTGTTGGTCGGCGTCGCCGTCGGCGTATTCGTCGGTGTACTGGTTGGCGTCGCCGTCGGCGTCGCCGTCGGGGTGTTGGTCGGAGTGCTCGTCGAGCTGCTGGTCGGTGTGTGCGTCGGCGTCGCGGTCGGGGTATGCGTCGGAGTGTGTGTCGGCGTGGCGGTCGGCGTGTTGGTGGGGGTCCGTGTCGGCGTGCTGGTCGGCGTGATCGATGGGGTCGCCGTTGGATTCCCCTCACACGTGCTGCATGCGGGACCGAGAACGGCGGTGGTCGTGCAGTCCGGACCCGCTTTGATCACGAACGGTGTCGTTCCGGTCGGAACGTTGCCAACGAACGTGATCGTGTATGTCAGACAGGATGGCGGCATGTCGTCGCATTCACTCTCGAATCCGACGTCCCACTTGAACACCGGGGGCGTGCCGCTAAAGCCGCAGGCTGGATCCTTGTCGTCGGTCGGCGTCGGGCTGGCGCTGAACACCACCAGGCTGGCACAGATACCGCCGGACAGATTGAGGTCAACGTGGCTGACCTCGTGCGGGCCACAGACGCAGCCGGCGGTCACGCCCCGGCACACCTTCCAGCGGAACGTCGTCCGATCGTTGACCGCATCGTATTCGCCGCTGGCGGTCGGCATGCCACCTGCGTCGACCAGGGTGATCTGCTTTCCATCGCTCGAGCACACCTGACTCGCTGGACACGGAGGAAACCCGGCTGAGGCCGCGCTTGCGAGGGCCAGATGTACGATCGCCGCAACGGCGAATTAGCGGCCGTTCGGTGCGGCCCGTAGCCAGCCGGCTCGACGTCGAAGGCGTTTCTCTTCCATCCCCTGGCAAGAAGGGTCTACACCGCGGTCGGGCGGCCGCCCGCGGTACCCTGTGATCTCTCCACAAACTGTTGAAAGATTCTGAACGGTCTTTTTCTGATTACTCGGCAGAACGCAAGTAAAAATCTTGGGCGTATGCCGGACCGTCAGGCTGGCGAGGAGATCTGTTCACGCAAGCCATGGATTCCGTGTCGATTTTGCGAATCTACGCGATGAGGGCGTCGACCGCCGCGCCGGCGGCCTCCTCGCCGCTGCGGATGCAATCCGGAATGCCGACGCCGGTAAAGGCGTTGCCGGCGAGCTGTAGGCCGGGCAAGGAGGCGACGCGCTGGGCGATGCGGGTCAGGCGGTCTAGGTGGCCGACGTGGTACTGCGGCATAGAACGCGGCCAGCGGGCGATCCGGGTCAGCTCGGGCTCGGCACGCACGCCGAGCAGGTCGGTGAGCTCACGGCGGACGCGGCCGAGCAACTCGGCGTCGTCGAGCTCGGCGGCCGCGGGTTGCAGGGCACCGCCGACGAAAGCGCGCAGAAGGACTCGGCCGGCCGGCGCGCGCCCGCGGTACTTGAGGCTGCTGAACGTGCCGGCGAGGAGCGTTCGGCCTTCCCGGTGCGGCACGACGAAGCCGAAGCCGTCGAGCGGGTGGGCGATGTCCTCGCGGCGAAAGGCGAGGTTGACGATGGCGGTCGATGCGTACGAGATGGCCGCCAATTCGTCTGCCAAGGTGCCGTCCGCACCGCGCACGAGGTCGGCGGCGGCGTGAGCGGGGACGGCGACGATGATCGCATCGCAGTCGAGATCGCCGTCGATCCGCCACCCCGCGGCGGTGCGAGCGACGGCCCGAACCGGCCGGCCGAGGCGCACCACTCCTTCCGGAAGCTGCTGGGTGAGACGCTCCACCAGGCACTGCAGCCCGCCATCGAAGCTGAGGAACAGGCTCCAGCGCGCCCCGCTGCCATCGGTGCTGCCGCCAGCGGCGGCCGCCCGCTGCCGCCGCCACATGGCGAGGATGACGCTGCGCTCGGTGCGCTCCATCTCGAGAAAGCGCGGCATGGTGGCGGCGAGGCTGAGGCGGTCGGGATCGGCGGTGTAGATCCCGCCGACCAGCGGCTGGGCGACGCGCTCGAGCGCCTCGCGGCCGAGCCGGCGGGTGACGAAGCTGCTCAGGCTCTCGTCGCCGCCGGCACGCGCGCGCGGCAGCAGCAGGTCGAGGCCCATGCGCAGCTTGCCCGGCCACGAGAACAACCCGGTGGCGAGCAGCGGCCAGATTCGGGTCGGCGCCAGGAGGAGGAATCCGTCGGGAAGGGCGTGCAGACGCCCGCCGCGCACGACGAAGGTGCGGCGCAACTCCTCGCGCGTGCCGACCAGGCGATCGGTGAGCCCGAGCCGCTCGCACAATTTCAGGGCGGCCGGCTTCTCGGACAGGAACGAGTCGGGCCCGGCCTCGATGACGTATCCATCGCTGCGCTCGGTGGCGATGACACCGCCGAGGCGGTCGCTCGACTCGAACAGGTGCAGCTCGATCGGCCGGTGGCGCTCGCGGCTCAGTTCGACCAATCGGTGCGCCGCGGCCAAGCCGCTGATGCCGCCGCCGATCACCGCGACGCGGGGGACGCGCCGGCCGCTGTTCATCACCGCGCGTGCGCGCCGATCACGGCGGCCAGCATGCGAATGAAGCTGGGATGGTTGTTGACCGCGGGCACGCGGATGAAGCCCACCCCCAGCGCATCGGCGACCTGCCTGGCCTCGACGTCGAGATCGTACAGCACCTCGACATGATCGCAGACGAACCCGAGGGGCACCACCAGCAGGTCGCGAGCGCCGCGGGCCGCCTCGGCGCGGACGACGTCGGCGATGTCGGGACCGAGCCACGGATCACGCGGGTTACCGCTGCGACTCTGGTACGCGAGCGTATGTTCCAGTAAGGGCGCGCCTTGGCGCGCCAGTACCGCCTGAAGGGCGGCCATCACCAGCGCAGCACCCTCGCGCAGCTGGGCCTCATAGGGAGCGGTGGCGGCCATCGCGGTCGGGATGCTGTGGGCAGTGAAGACCACGCGAACGCTTATACGGCGGTCGGCGGCCATCGAGTCGAGTGCGCGGCCGACGCGGTCGGCCACCGCTTCGATGAACAGCGGGTGCGCATGCCAGCTCGGCGCGAACTCGATCTCCGGAGCGACCCCGTTCAGCGCCGCGCGCGCTTCGGCGACGTCGCGCTGGTATCGATCCCAGCTGGCGTCGCTCTGCTGCGCGGCGAGGATCACACCGAGCGCGTGCCGCACCCCGTCGCGCTGCATGACCGCCAGGGTGTCGCGCAGGTACGGATGCCAGTTGCGCATCCCGACGTACACCGGGAGCCGCGGCCCCTCTCGTTCGAGCAGCGCCCGCAGGGCGTCAGCCTGGCGAAGCGTGAGCGCGGTGAGCGGCGAGGCTCCGCCGATTGCCTCGTAGTGCCGAGCCACCTCCTCGACGCGCTCGGGCGGCACCGGCCGGCCCCTCAGCACATTGGCGAGAAAGGGCCGCACCTCGTCCGGCGCGGTGGGCCCGCCGAAGGCAATCAAGAGGACGGCCTCAGCGGGCATGGACGGCAGTTAGCAGGCGGGATGGTGCAGTCAACCGAACTTGGACCGATTGGAGCTGACTGGGGTTCCCCCGAGCTAACGGGCTGACGCCGTCCGAAAACGCCAGGAATTCAAAGGCTTCGATTCCATCAACCGGCAAATGTCCAGGCATGTGCCTGGCAGCGATGCGAGGGCGTCACCAGGCCGACGGCATAAGAAAATCTTTGCAGTTTGCCTTGCATTACGGCGCAGCATTCTCTCTAGTGGGCAAAAGATCTTTGGCTCGGGGGGAAATGAAGCTCACACCTGTGTGGAGAGTTTCCGCAAAGACGGAACTCGTCGCAGCGTTTGCTGCGTTTTCTCCACACTCGTCCGCTTCCCGTCGAGCGCACGGAATGGTCGCACACGGCGCCAGCCCTTCTGCCGGCAACGGCGGTCGTGGGCTCGGAAGTGGATGGGTTGAGAAGCCTGGACGCCGAGAACACGTGTCGGAGGTCCGGCAATGTTTCGCTCGCCCGCTCGCGCAGCCGAATCGATAGCCGAATCGACAGAAGATTCCGCGTCAGACTTTTCGCGCCGCCCTTCCGGTCGCCCGTCATTTTCTCGCGGTCTGGGCAATCGACGAGGAGGACGGTCGAACGGTCTCGCTACCGTCCACACGGTACCGCGCGTGGGAACGATCGTGATGGCCGTCGCGCTGGCGCTGGCGACCGCACGCCCAGCGCACGCGGCGATCGGGTTCGTCAAAACCATTGGCATCGCGTCGGACAAAATCAGCGGAACGACGCTCGTCATCACGGTGCCGGGCACCGGGGTAGCGGTCGGAAACCGCATCGTCGTCACGTTCGCGATGAACGAGGTGGAGGGCGACGTGACGGTCGTCGACAGCGGCGGTAACACCTACGTCGTAGACAACGACGCGAACCGTAACAACGACGTTCGAGCCGTGATCCTGTCCGCGCACGTGACGACCGCGCTCGTCGGGGGCAACACCATCACCATCACGCACCCCACCGTCACCGCCCGCGCCGGGTCCGCGCACGAGTTCTCCGGCATCATCAGCAGCGGCGCGCTCGACCAGATACAAGACGCCAACGGAAACAGCACGACTCCGTCATCGGGCGCGACCGGCACCACGGCGCAGAACGACGAGCTGCTGATCGGCGCCATCGGCGTCGAGGGCCCGCTCAGCGACACGTTCACGAAGGACACGGACTTCACCGCCCTGACCGAGAGCGGTACCAACGACGGCGACGACACCGACATCACGATGGATCCCGAGTTCCGGATCGTGAGCGCGACCGGGACGTTCAGCGCCACCGGCACGTTGGGAACGCAGCGCGAGTGGGTCGCGCTCATCGCGACGTACAGGGGCGTGACGCCAACCGCCACGCCGACCCGGACGCCGACCCTCACCCCCACGCGAACACCGACACGCACGCCGACGAACACGCCGACCCGCACCCCGACGCGGACGCCGACGAACACGCCGACGCGCACCCCGACGCGCACCCCGACCGGCAGCCCCACTGCCACCCCGACGCGGACGCCGACCAACACGCCGTCCGGTACACCGACCATCACCGCCACGCCGGTCCCGCCCTTTCTCGACGCCGACAAGTCGGCCGTGAACCTGACCGAGTGTCAGAAGGGCGAGGTGACCTTGGAGGTGATGGGTCTCGGCGATCCGGTGGAGGAGCGCCTGCCGCTCGATGTCATGCTCGTCATCGACCGGTCGGGCTCGATGAACGACGAAGGCGGCTCCCCGCCGCAGCCGATCGGCGATGCGAGGGACGCCGCGCTCCTCCTCATCGGCGAGCTCGACGACACCATCGACCAGGTCGGGCTGACCACCTTCAATACCACGCCGACGCTGGACGATGGCTTGACCATGACCTTCAGCAACGTGGAGGCAACGCTCAACGATCCGGCGTTCCTCCTGGTCAGCGGAACGACCAACATCGGCGGCGGCGTCGAGACCGGCCAGAACGAGCTCGACACCAACGGTCGCGCCGCGCCGGTCGTGCCCATCATGATCGTGCTGTCGGACGGTGTGGCCAACGTCGCAGCGAACGGCACGACCTGCTCGACGACGCCAAGCGCGCCGAACACCTGCACGCAGAGCGCGGTCGATGAGGCGGCCGCGGCGAAGGCCGCGGGCACGATCGTCTTCACGATCGGCCTCAACCTCGACAACATCTCGGAGCCCACGCAGTCAGTCGCTCGATCGACTCTCCAGCAGATGGCGACGGACATGGACAAGTACTTCGAGGCGCCGGACGGGGGCGATCTGGCCGGGATCTTCGAGGAGATCGCCAACGAGATCACGACGATTGCCGGTTCGAATGTCGTCGTCACCGACATTCTGCCCGCCGGCGTGATGTACGTAAGCGGCTCGGCGGTGCCGGCACCGAACAGCGTCGTCGCCCAAACCCTCACCTGGAACCTGGGTACCATCAGCATCGGCGAAACCGAGACGATCACCTTCCAGGTGATGTTCACCTCCGGCGGGAATCAGCTCGTCGACGTCTTCCCGGATTCGGACGTCGACTACACGAACTATCTCGGCAATCCGGCCACGGTGCCCTTCCCGGAGACCTTCCTGGACGTCGCCAGCTGCGCCACCTCCACTCCCACACGTACGCCGACCAACACCCCGACCCGGACGCCGACGATCACCCCGACACACACGCCGACCAACACGCCAACGCGCACGCCGACGGCGACAGCGACGCATACGCCGACCAACACGCC
>Ga0187893_10006183_pt1 | contig 20710 bp, 19 predicted proteins | sample MA1701074metaG_FD_139574 | JGI IMG/M metagenome (GOLD analysis project Ga0187893, IMG submission 139574) | White microbial mat communities from a basaltic lava cave in the Kipuka Kanohina Cave System on the Island of Hawaii, USA - MA170107-4 metaG ...
CAAAAGCTCTATGAGCTCCTTCCTGATCAGTGGCTGAAGAGCTACAGACCTAAGTCCTCGATTTAAATCAAGACGCGTCAGCCTTGACGCTTACTCTTCAACTATAGTTACACGAAACTGTGCGTTTCGTTTCTGTGATGCGGATGAAAATGAAAACTTGAATACTTCCAACTCATTAGTGAATGCATGTGTTGGTTACTTTATTGGCGATGTAATGGAAGCGACGTGTGAAAACTGCACTGCTTCCAATAACAGAGCTGCGAGAGGTTTTGCCGCTGGATTTGGTCTGGTTAGACAGATTGGCGTAACGAACAGCATAGTTTTAAGAAATTGTGTAGCCTCTAACAATACGAACAGCAGCATTGACAAGCAGGTCGCTGGCTTCGCAGGCGTTCCGCTTGGAGCACCTGTGTTTACTCAACCAGTAACTGGTACTGTTTTTGATAATTGTGTGGCTGAAAATAATATCAACACTGTTGATCCTTCCTTGAGTATAGGGTTTTTAATGGTCCATATGCCAGAAACAATCATTAAAAATTGTGTTAGCGAAGGTAATGGTGTCGGTATTCAGTTTGATGTTGCAAATATAGTCACTACGCCACCTTCTTTAAGATCAGTTGTTGAAAACAATATTATATGTAACAATTCAGTTGCAGGAATCCGCGATACAATCATCAATACGAATAATATGTACTATCATAATACAGCTCGTTCAAATGGTCCAACCCCGCTGACTACTAACTACATAGGCCTACCACCAGGCACACCTATTCGAAATTGGACAATTGGAGCACCACCTGCAGCTGTTGATACTAATGGTGTTTTAGACACTCAATTAGATAACATCAGTGCAGGATAGGACGTAAAAGGGGTCTTTATGACCCCTTGCATTTAACGCGCTATGCGAGTTTCGTAGGTGATGTCGCGGTCGAGCGCTTTGCGAATATGCGCTTCGACTTTAGCGCTTGCAGTGGTGGTAATGAGGAGGTTGGTGCGGCCAATGGTGATTTTCACATTGCCTTTGGCTTCATTGACCTCGATTCTTGCAAGTACGTCAAGTTTTGCAGCTAATTGCGCGTTTGTCTGATGGTTCTCCCTAGCATCGATTCCTACGGTGGTTTTGCCTTGGGCAATATAGCCGCCCTCTATTCTCGAGATGGAAATTTCTTCCCATTGATCGCGAATGGGCTTTGCTTGCAAGGAGATCTTACTTTTATGTTTTTCGCTATAGAGCCGAATCTGTATCTGTACCGGAACGATAGCCATACAAGCGGCCTCTTTTGTAAGGAGTTTAATGGGGATAAGATCGCGGTTTTCGGGAGTAAAGACTCCGTTAGGGTAGATGTCGAGCGTTCGTACGGCCTCTTCATCGATGTTATCCATCTTAGAAAGCAGCGAAAGGCGTCTCAAAAAGAGAGGTTCTGTAAACTGCATGTCGAGAAGTGGGTGAATCTCTCGGAAAAGTAATTTTAAAAGCTCTTGTGCTTTTTCATCGCGGTCTTTGCCGGGAATTGGAGTTTCTTTAGTGACAACGACGCGGTTGTTTATCTTGATCACCATGGTATTACCAAGGCGACATATTGATCCGGGAAGTGTGCGCGACTTTTGAAAGAGCAAGGGATCGGCTGCAAGCATGCCCGCCTTTCGCATGAGATGATCGTCGAGCGTATTTTCTCTAAAAAATGGGATGGGCGCCTTGTACGTTATTGGAGCAATGGCGAGTGCTTTTACCCCTTGCGTGATTTGTCTTGTTGAAGAGGGAGTTGGCAATACTGGAACATCTGCCATATCGCGTCTTACTTCTTCCCAGCTCAGCACTCTTTTTAGTTTTGGAACTGCACTTTGTGGCTCGGGAGCTGGGCTTCCTAATGATTGCTGAAGCCTTTTGGGCAACTTTGCACCCTTCTGTAACAGGGCTTTAACGACTTGAGCGGATCCATTATTTGAAGCCACTTCAATTGGGCGCAATTTTCCATCCGATTTTTTGTTAAAATCGGCGCCAGCATTGATAATCAGCAGTGCAGCCTCTTGCATCCTATTCTGAAGGGAAAAAATTAAGGGAATGATCTTATTTTTTTGGATGACAACTTTTTCATCGATATCAGCACCATGTTCCACAAGATGTTGCAAGATGGCAACTAAGCGAGTTTTAGAAGTTTCATCTTTGCTTTGCGAAAGCGCCTCTAAAGTGACTCCTAGAGGTGATTCATCGCTTGCCCATCTATTGGGGTCTGCAGTGACACTCGCTTTGTCCTTTGGACAGGCTCTGGGGTTTAAAAGAAGGGTGACAAGGCCAATGCTTGCAATTTTACAAGAGGCAATGAGGGGAGTGGTTTTTCCTTTAGCGCTTTGGCTTGCTCCATAACAGATGAGCTTTTCAGCTAAGGTATGGTTTCCGATTTCACAGGAGCGGATGAGCATGTTTTTTCGTTCCCAATCAAACGCATTGGTATTGGCCCCTTTTTGCAATAAATAGTCGAGCACAATCACTTGCCCAACTTCAAAGGCGCACATGGCAGGCGTTTGTGATCTGGCATTTAGTGCTTCGAGATTGGCCCCCTTAGCAAGTAGGAGTTCGATCGCATGAAAATAGTCTGTCATCTGCGTACTGGCCATAAAGGCTACATTGTGAAGCGGTGTGTTCTTTGCTGTGTCGACGGCATTGGGTAGCGCTCCAAATTGCAAGAGGAGCTTTATTGCCAGCAAATTGCCTGCGCGAGCGGCAAGATGAAGCGGGGTCTCTCCTCTTAGATTTGCCTGATTGATGAGGCCTTTAAAGTGGCGGATGAGAAAGCAAAAGACGAGTGTATTATTGCGCAAAAGTGCGGCGTGAAGGATGGAGTTGCCATGCCCATCTTTGGTCTCGGGACTTACTCCCAATTCAAGGAGCCTATGGCACTGCAATACCGTGCCTGTTTCACAGATGTGAAACAGGGCACTTTTACCCTCTAGATCCTTTAGCTCCCACTCTTCTGGGCTGATTTGGTTTTTTGCTTTCTCAAACTCTTGTGCTTCAACAGATGCCGTGGCGATTATTGCGGCTACTTTAGTGAGATTTTTAACCTTGCCAGAAGTAGCAGGCTTTTTCGCTTTTGGGGGTGTTGGTATGCTTTTAAGGGCGCTACAGCGACTCAGCATCTCTGTCGTTTCAGAGCTTTTTGCTTTTGGGAGCACTCGTAAAAAATCATCGTCACCTACTGCAAAGCAGATGTCGTAGAGCGTTTGATTGCCTATTGTGATGTCTTGCCTTGCATCTTTCAAAGTGAGTTTTTGTGCAATGTGGGGATAGTCGTAGAGGTAGGAAAGCAGCAGCGGTAGTGTGCTTCCCAAATTTACATCGACATCAGCTGAAAGAAGGAGATCGACGAGGCCAACATTTCCATTTCGACAGGCAATACCAAGTGCAGTCATCCCAGTGGTGTCCATCGTGTTTTTTTCTTGAACATGGCCAAGAAGAAACTGGGTGTTCTTATAGGGATCAAGCCCGGTCATTGAGTAGTGCAGGGCAGTTTTTCCAGAATCATCGATGCTATTAAAATCATTTGTTAGTTTTGCAATAAGTTGCAACATCTCAAAGGTCGATCGCGCGGCAAGGTGCAGGGGACTGTTTGAATGGTCTTCAAAGAGCTGTCTCATTTCTGAAGTGGTCACGGAGCAAGCAGCTAATCGCGAAAATAGGTCAGCAGCATCGGTATTATTCCCTGAAACGGCCATGTGAATAGGAGTCCAGCCAAAGGCATCTTTAGCGAGTGCATTTGCGCCCCTTTGCATAAGTTCTAAGATTACCATCTTGGCATTGGGAATGTGGCAGGCGTAGTGTAAGGCGGTGCGGCCTTGTGCGTTTTGGTGAGTGACGTCAAATCTGTTTCCATATTCAACTAAGAGCGTATGGGCTGATTTTACAGCCTTTCCCATGAGGAGCAGAATCAAAAGAGAATTGTTTTCGAGATCTGTCGCTGTGAGATGCGTGGCATCTTGTTCTAGATATTCTCTCAAGAGAACGGGGTCATCTGCCTTTATTACGTCGGAAAGTGATGAGCAGAGCGTTCTCCAGTCCATAAGGTCCAAAGTATCTCGTGGGGCTTGAACATTCATAGTATTACTCACTTTAATAGTAGTTGTGCAGCGCGCTTGGCGCCATAGGTAAAGATAAAGTCAGCTCCTGCACGTTTGATGCAAAGAAGCGTTTCCATTAGGGCACGGTCAAAATCGAGCCAGCCTTGAGAGGCTCCTGCATGCAGCAGGCTCCATTCACCACTGATTTGGTAGGCGCCAATGGGAAGTTGAGTTGAGGCGCGCACTTTAGCGATAATGTCGAGGTTGGTAAGGGCGGGTTTGATGAGGAGCATGTCGGCGCCCTCTTCTTCATCGAGCGCACACTCTAGGAGCGCTTCGCGCACATTGGCGGGGTTCATTTGGTAATTTTTTTTGTCGCCAATTCTGGGGGCAGAATCTAGTGCGTGGCGAAAGGGCCCATAAAGAGAAGTTGCGTACTTTGCGGCATAAGAGAGTATGCCGACATGAATAAAGCCGGCATCATCCAGACTTTTTCTTAAAAAACCTACCCTGCCATCCATCATGTCGCTGGGAGAGAGAATGTCGCAGCCAGCTTCTGCTGCTCTTAAGCCCATCTCACTCAAGGCATAGACGGTGGGATCGTTGAGGACATAGCCGCTTTCGTCGATAACGCCATCGTGGCCATGATCGGTAAAGGGATCGAGGGCGATGTCTGCCATGACACAGAGTTCGGGAAACTCAAGTTTTAGAGCGCGAATCACCTCTTGCAAAAGATTTCCTCGGCGATATCCCTCGAGCCCAAGTGGGTCCTTTTTTTCGTTGGGGGTAAAGCAAAAGATGTTGATCGTTTTGACGCCATGAGCCAGGAGCGATTCTGCCTCTTTTAAGAGCATGTCGACGGAGAGACGAAAGATATCAGGAAAGTGCAGGATGGGATCTTTTTTCTTCGTGCCCTCCTGGACAAAGACAGGAGCGACAAACTGGCTTGGATGCAGGCGAGTCTCTTGCACCAAATCGCGTATTGCTTGCGTGTGGCGATTTCTTCTTGTGCGGCGAGTGAGTTGGAGAGAGGATGGGTTTCGCATTTTTTTCTCCCTAGTTTTCAAGGAACGGATTATACAGAAGGAAGATTTATGGTTTGGAGGAAAAGGTGAATATCGATGAAGAGGTAGTAAAAGCCAATGAGAAACTTGGGGCTTTACGCGATGAAATCGGCAAAGCCATCGTTGGACAACAGGGGATGATAAAAAGTCTTCTCATTGCGCTGCTTTGTGGCGGCCATGTTTTACTTGAAGGGGTTCCTGGAATTGCCAAAACCTTAGCCGTAAACACCCTTTCAAAGGCGCTGCAACTCGATTTTAAACGCATTCAGTTTACGCCTGACCTTCTGCCTTCAGACCTGATTGGCACCTCAGTCTATCATCCCAAGGAGGGCACATTTTCAGTCATGAAGGGACCAGTTTTTTCCAATGTCATTTTGGCCGACGAGATCAATCGGGCGCCTCCAAAGGTGCAGTCGGCACTGCTTGAGGTCATGCAAGAAAAGCAGGTGACAATTGCTGGGCAGACCTTTCAGACAGGAAGTCCCTACTTTGTGCTGGGAACGCAAAATCCGATAGAACAGGAGGGAACCTATCCACTGCCTGAAGCCGAGACTGACCGCTTCATGATGAAGGTGCTGATCGACTATCCCAAAGTGGATGAGGAAAAGGAGATTGTCTTGCGCTACAGTGCGGCCATTGCTCCAAAAATTGAGCCACGGATGAATGCGGAAGATATTTTTTGGTTGCGCGAAGTGACGCGCAACATCTATCTGGATGAGAAGATTTTAAATTACATTGTGAGCATTGTCTTTGCTACGAGAGATCCTGCGCAGTATCAAGTAGATATTTCAGGTCTTCTAGAATATGGGGCCTCGCCACGAGCGAGCATGTGGCTGTCAAGTGCCTCAAAGGCCCATGCCCTTTTGGAGGGAAGGACCTACGTGACACCGTTTGATATTAAGAGCGTGGCCTACGACATCTTGCGCCATCGCCTGGTGCTCTCGTATGAAGCGCAGGCAGAGGAGCTAACAGCGGACGAAATCATCCACAAAATCCTTAACACAATACCCGTGCCGTGAATGACAAAGAGGCGCTCTTACAGAAGGTGCGACGACTGGAAATTACGGCCAAACATGAGGTGTTGGATCTTTTTTCCGGGATGTACCGCTCTGCCTTTAAGGGGCGCGGGATTGAGATGGAGGATGTCCGCGAATTTCAGACAGGCGATGACATTCGCGCCATCAGCTGGGCCAAAACGGCGCAATTGGGAAAGCCCTATGTGAAGGAGTTTCGCGAAGAGCGCGACTTGACCGTGATGCTTATTGCCGATGTGTCAGGCTCTCTTGCCTTTGGCAGCCATTACGAACGAAAGCGCGAAAGGCTGGCAGAAGTTGGCGCGCTATTGATCTTTTCTGCAATCTACAACCACGATCGCGTGGGGCTTGTGCTCTTTTCGGATGGTGTGCAAAAAGAGATCGCGCCAAGGCGTGGCATGCGCCATGGCGCAAGAATGATTCGCGAACTTTTGGGCTTTAGAGCAGAAAATCCAAAAACCTCTATTGCCAAGACGCTCGATTCCTTCAACATGGGCATAAAGAAGCGCGCGATCTGTTTTTTACTCTCTGATTTTATGGATGATGGTTATGAAAAGCAGTTTGGCTTTGCTGCCAAAAAAGATGATCTCGTCTGTGTAAGACTCTTTGATGCTATGGAGACCAACCTGCCACTTTTGAGTTTGTGTCACATGCAAAATCTTGAAACAGGAAAAAATTTTCTTGTCGATGTCAATGCCGATGTAAAAAAGCGGGTCTCTGAGGAGGCAAGTGCGAAAAGCGCCTATTTGCAAGAGCTTATCTCCAAATATGGAGCAAGTGGCTTTGAGCTTGATACCAAGAGCTCCTTTGTAGAACGCATGGTGGCCTACTTCAAATGGAGAAAAAGGCATTCACGATGATTCTCTTTTTCCTCTTCATCCTCTCTTCGATTTCCATTGATGTACGACAAGATAAAGAGGCGCTTTTGCTTGATGAGACGCTCACGGTGAACTACACCCTACACTACTCTGATACTGCTCCTCCCAACCTTTTTAGCTTTTTGTATAATTTAAATGAGGCGCCGTTAAGTACCTTCGAAATTGTTTCTTCCTCAGTCAATCAGCCAAATTCCACGACGACAGAGCTCACCTTTACGCTCGCTCCGCTATCGACAGGAGAGTTGCTATTTGCCCCAGGGGTGCTTCGCTTTGGGAATGTTGACTATCTTTTGCCTCCGGTGAAGGCTCAAGGGCTCTCGGCAGGCCTTGCGGCATTGCCGATTGCTCGCAGCTTGCCGCTATATCCCGAGCGGCGCATTGAGTTGAACCCAGAAATGCGTCTCAAACTGATGAGTCAAGAGGTGTTGCAAAAGGCCCAAGAAGAGCTGGTCATTTCCTATGAAAGCCACTACCAAGCATGGGCCTTGGTGCTTTTGGCACTCATCGGCATGCCCTTTACCCTTCTCTTTTTGTGGGGGCTCATCTATTTTGAGCTGTTGCAGAGGGGCTTGAGGCCAAAACCGAAAAAGCCAACCCAGCTGCAGCGCCTTTTGGCTGAAGTTGCAGAGCCCAACTGGCAAAAGCTCTCACAGCTTCTCAAAGAGGGGCTTTCAACGATTGAGGGCGGAGACATGCGCTTCCTAGATCTTGTCGAAATCCGCCTAAAAGTAGCTGAAAGCCTGAAATTTACACCAGATGTGCGCGACGAATTGCTGCGATTTTTGGACGAGCTCGAAGTCAATTGCTACACGCCCAAGGAGCTGAGTAAAGAGGAGTGGCAAAATGCCCACGATTTTGTGCTCAAGTTCTTAAAGGAACATCTTTTCGATAAAAGTCATCACAATTAGTACCGCTAGAGCCACGAGACAGGGCAAAAAGCAAAAGAGTAAAGAGCTCTTGTAGTTTTCCTGTAAGTACATGTACCAGGTGCCACCGATGCCAATTACAATCGAGAGAGGTACAGACACACTTAAGGCGATGATGATGAGCCCGATGCTTGTCGTGATGTTGGCATTTTCATAAAGATGGGGCATCAGCAAGAGGATGTAAAACGATGGAAAGAAGAGGGCCAAGTAGAGAAAGGAGGTAATAAACCCAGCATACTTTGCCTGTGATTTTAGCTTCTCATTTTCATCGTTTGGGGACATGCTACGTTACCTCATGTTGCACTTACTCTCTGGTAACGTACGGCTCACTTTAAAGTCGATACTTTTTCGTGTACGCAAATTCGGTTGGAATTGACGGAAGTTGCTTACTTCCTAATTGTTAACATGTAGTCATTGTATCATTTCCTTAGCCCAAAGGGCTCAAAAGTGCAACAGCCCAGGGCAACGCCCTGGGTACGATCAGATAGAGAAAAAGCAGCCTGTATGGCTGCTAGAAACCAGTAATGTCTTCGAATCATTGTTCGAACCCATTCTTGCAGCCTTACAGGCTGCCTTATTGTAATTAAACCTACCCAGGGCGATGCCCTGGGCTGTTGCACTTTTGAGCCCTCCGGGCTAAGGAAATGATACAGTGATGATACGTTATCACATTGAATATAAATGAATTGTAGCAAATCCAACTGGATTTTGTTTTCATAGGATTAAGTTTATCACTTCATTGCAATCTCTAATTAATCTTGAGGCCGAGAACGGCTCACATTAAAGTCAATAAATTGGGTGTCTATGCCGCGTACGTAGATGCTAAAACGGCGCTTGAGTTCGTCCCCTTTGGTTTTTACTGCGCTTTTATTTTTGTCTTTATCCAGTTCGTTATAGATTTCACGGCGTGCAAGGATGATATCTTTTACCACATCTTCGTTTTGAAAAAGGGCCATAAGTAGGGGCTTTGGGGCAAGCCAGAGGCTCATTAGGTGGGAGTGTTTGCGCATGGAGACAAATTCGATGAGAGGATAGTAGCCAGGTTCTTCGTGCGTGGCCTTTTTTTTGCGGTACTTGTTGCCTGTAAACATTTTATAGCGAATGTAGGATTGCAGGTAGTCGTCGAGATTCAAACTTGCCAGCTCTTTGGCATTTGACAGGCTTTTCTCTTCTTGCAGGTCTTTGACTTTTTCCATGAGATTGAGGATGAAGCGTTCTTCAAGATCAGGAATTTCTTGCTTTGCCCGCTCAAAAAATACCTGTCCAGAGTAGAGCTCTGTGATGAGTGCCTTGAGAAGGGTAAAGCAGGCTTTTCCCTGGCCTTCAAAGATATTGGCTTCCTCTTCTCCTGAAAAGAGGATGTTGATATGTAAAAAACTGGTGCGCCGGCCTTGTTTTTTAGGCTCATCTTCACTTTCATGGAAGCTATCGGGCTTTACTATGGGCTCTTCCTCGTCGGTCTCCTCGTCCTCTTCTTCATCATCATCGGAGGGAGCAAGTTGGCGAAAAGTAGCTTTAGAATTGTCGCTTACAAGGTCCAAAACCTCTTTGCGACAGGAGGCAAAGTTTTCCTGGGCTGCGGCGTCGATGTAGGAGAGGTCGACGCTCGATCTCCACTGGGCAAGGCAGAAGAGGGCGAAGATGACTAATAGGCCGTAGGTAGTCAGGAGAATGTGCATCGGCTACCTTTTTTCATAGAGTATTGCTTCAATTTCATTGGGTAAGAAAAACCAAAAGAGGTAGGGCTCGTCATTCGTTTTTCGGACTGTGAGTTTTACAAGCGTTGGGGGCATCTCGTAGTCCTTGAGCCAGTCGTTTGTCCAACGCCCAGAAGGGGCTTTCTTGGTCTTATCATTTCCCTTATTTTCAGCCTCTTCTTGCTCTTCGTCTTTGTCTACAGGGGCTAAAAAAAAGGAAAACTCAAGATCTGTAACGCCATCTAAAAGGACTTCTTTACGCATCTCTTTGGGAGGACCATCGGCTTTTTTGGGATGGGGAAATATTCCAAGACAGAGTTTATTTTCTTCAAGATAGAGCTTGCCAAGCACGATGTTTGAAAAGGCGTAGTTGGTGTGGATCTGATTTTCAAAGGTAAAGACGAGGCTGGGACTGTTTGCATATTTACTATTTTCAATGAAAAAATAGGGTCTGTAGAGCTCCTGAAAGACCATATTGGAAAAAAGACCCTGCAGGCGGCTTTGAGTAAGCAGCATCTCTTCGTTTGCTGTACGTATTTTGGCGATCGACTGATTGACCTTGGATGTGCGCCAAAAGATGCCAAATATGACCGTAAGAAGCATGATAAAGAGCATCGTGGAGACAAGCACCTCTACCAAAATAAACGATCTACGCCGGGGTCTGGACATGAAGTACCTCCCCCTTCTTTAGACAGAGCCTAAATGTAGCTGCATTTTTTATTCCCTCTTCTCTTAGATTCACGAGCTCGACGGTAACTTCGACGTCCAGGAGATTTTGCACCACCTTTTGGCCGTGATCTTTAGGAGAAAAGCTTACTCTTGCTTCCCAGTCACTATTCGTTAAGGGTAAACTTGCCATTTTTTTATCTTGAATCACCTTCCAGTCGATCTGGTTGGTATAAAGCGCTTCAAGAGTTGTCACAAGCGCCTCTTGCATGAGCCGCTCTCTTTGCAGGTTCAGGACGCTTTGGCGCGATTTTTTGATGTAGCTTTCCTCAAACTCCAATAAAAAGAAGCAGGCGGTAGTCGCGAGCGCGATTGCGATTAGGACTTCAATCAGCGTGAATGAGCTTTTTTTCTTCGTCATCTTGAAGCACTTCTTGTGGAAAAAGGTCGATATGCTCGCGAGGGGCAACTTGGCCATCTTGCGGGACATAGAGTTTGGGATCGCAGAGCACTTTTTTGCCCGAGCTGAACTGCACCTCGAGGCTATAGTCGCTTTGATCATATCCCCAAGGAAAATAGGAGACCTCGACCGCATCATCATAGAGATTTTTTGGGGTGCTAGATACCTCTTGCACCTGTTCGAGAGGCTGCTTGCGGCTGAGGGCAGTTTTCATGAAGGTAGAGCCTGCCACATCGGAATGGATCTGCATCATTTTTTTGCCATCCTCATCAAAGAATACCACTCGTACCTCATTGTGCGTGATCTTGGAAAGCCTTGAAGCCAGTTTTAAGGTGCTTTGAATGCGCTCCAGAGAGTCCTTTTGCTGCCGATCGACATAGCCTTTTCGCATATTGAAGATGATGGCGCCTCCAACTAAGGCAAGTAGCGCCATGGCTACCATCAACTCAATCAAACTAAATGGCCGTCTCTTCATCGACTAGATTTCTTTTTGCTCTCATACGTTTGCAGATCGCGAGAGGTCACCGAAAATTCCTCTTCTCCATTCTCGTTTGTGACTGGGCTCACTGAATAGGACTTGCCCCAGCCATCTTTAAGAAGGTCATTGGCTTTGCCCGAGAGAGGAGATTGTTTCACGATGCTTTCCCAGTTAGAAGCCACTTGCTGTGCGTTTAGCGAGCTGTCTTCTGCTAAGGCAAGCGACAAGATCGTCTTGATGCGAGAGATGCCCTCACGGGTCTTGAAGGCTTTTCCTTCAGTGAGGCTTCCTTGGTAATTATAGGCCAAAGCGCCAGCAATGGTTGCAATCAAAAGCATCACCACAATCATTTCGATCAGGGTGACAGAACGCTTTTTTCTTTTGTCTTTCTTCTTCATCAAAGTATCCTCACATTTAGAGGTCAATTGTACAGCAAGTTTATAGTTGAATGGAAGATCCAAAACTGCTGAGGGGTAGCAAGATAGAGAGCAAGACGCCACCAACTAGCAATCCCATGAGCATTAAAAGGACGGGCTGGGCAAGCGATACAACACGAGTGAGCGTGCGCTCGGTTTCTTCTTCATAGAGCGTTGCTACTTGTCCAAGCATGCCCGATAATTTCCCTGACTCTTCGCCGATCATCACCATGCGACTAAAAAGCATGGGCACTTCTTTATAGCGACTCAGCTCTGTACTAAAGGTCACGCCCTCTATAATCTTTTCTTCAACGCGCTGCATGATTTCTGCTAGGCGCGCATTGCCTAACGATTCCTTGGCATAGGCGAGCGCAACAGTCAATGGCAGTCCGCCATCCAGCAGTGTACTTAAAGTGCGCGCAAAGCGACTCAGCGAGGAGAGGATGATGTAGCGATGGATGAGAGGAACTAACAAAAGTTTCTTTTGAATGGTCGCTTTTGCTTTTGGCTTTTTTAGACGCGTCCCAACGTAAATAGAGGCAATGCTCAAAAAGGCCACCAGAAGCACTCCCCAGTCTCGCAAAAACCTGCTGGCACTAAAGACAATTTTGGTAAATTGCGGGATGTTTTTATCTTCAAATAAGGTTTCCAAGGCGGGGATTACAAAACCTGCTAAAACGGTAACCGCAACCACCAAGAGGCCTGAAAGCAAAATGGGATAGATGAGTGCTGAGATGAGCTGTTTGCGGATTTTGCTGTCGTAGACTAAAAAGGCATTCAAGCGATTGAGGGCCAACTCCAAATTGCCCACCGCTTCGCCTGCAGCTACAAGGGCGCGGTAGAGGGGTGAAAAGCTGCTGGAAAAGTCCTGCATGGCTTGAGAAAGTGATGAGCCGCGTTTGATGCGCTCTGTCAGTCCCAAGATCACCTGGTGGTAGGGCTCTTGTCGCGCCTGTTCTTCAAGTGCAAGCAGGCTTTCATAGAGGGGGATTTTTGCGCTTAAAAGCTGGGCAAGCTGCGAAGTGAAAATCAGGAGGTTGTCTTTATTGAGCTGCTGGCTTTTTATCGCCTTTTTTTGCGGCTCAAGGTGAGACAAGATCAGCTGCATTTCGCGGATCTTATCCTTGGCCTCTTTGCTATTGATGGCCTCGATCGATCCTTTGGTTGGCTTTCCTTGCTTTGTAAAGGCTTTATATTGATAGAGCATGCTTAGTGCGCCTCTTCTTCACCACGCGTGACGCGCCACACCTCTTCAGTCGTCGTAAGGCCTTGGATCGCCAGGTTGCAGCCATTTTCGCGAAGGGTGTTCATCCCCTCTTCAATCGCTTTTGCCTGAATTTGCGTCGCTTCGGGGCTTTTAAGAATTTGCTTGCGAATGTGATGGGAGATTGGCATGAGCTCGTAAATGCCGTGGCGGCCTTGAAAGCCAGAACCAACACAGCTTGGGCAGCCTTTTCCACGAAATAAAACGCCCTCTGGTAGCATTTTTTGGGTGATTTTTAAATTGGAAAGCTCGCTCTGCGTTGGTGTATAGGCCGCTTTACAAGCAGAACAGATCGTTCTGACAAGGCGCTGTGCCATAATGCCAATGCAGCAAGATGAGATAAGGTAAGATTCAATGCCCATGTCAACTAAGCGCACGATAGCGGAGGGCGCGTCATTTGTGTGTAGTGTGCTCAAAACGAGGTGACCGGTAAGGGCGGCCTGAATGGCAATTTCAGCAGTTTCACGATCGCGGATTTCACCCACCATGATGATGTCTGGGTCTTGACGCAAGATATGTCGCAGGCCAGCTGCAAAGGTAAGTCCAATTTTTGGATGGACCCCCATTTGGGCAATGCCTTTCAAGCGATATTCGACAGGATCTTCGATCGTCATGATGTTGGTGTGATCGTCTTGAAGCTCAGAAAGCGCGCTGTAAAGAGTGGTCGTTTTACCGCTGCCTGTGGGACCTGTTACTAAGATGATGCCTTCTGAAAAGCCAATTTCGCGGCGAAATTCCTCCAAAAGTGAAATCGGCATGCCTAGCTTGTCGAGGCCCAAAACGATATTTCCTTTGTCGAGGATACGCATTACAATTCGCTCGCCCGTCACTACGGGAAGGGTGCTGACGCGAAAGTCGACCTCTTTTCCTCCCATGCGCATCTTAATGCGGCCATCTTGCGGCAGGCGCTTTTCGGCAATGTCCATCTTGGCCATTACCTTGAGGCGAGTCAAAAGCTGCTGCGTCAATTCCTGCGAGGGCGAGAGCCTGTTTTGCATGACGCCATCGATGCGATAGCGAATGAGAAGGCCACTGTCTTTGGGCTCAAAGTGAATGTCGGATGCACCCTGTTGGATCGCTTCTGAGATGACGAAGTTGAGCAGACGCACGACGCCAGGCAGCTCATGCGAGTCATCAAGCAGATCATAAACCTGAAGCTCTCCCAGCATGTCTTCATCATCTTGTGCGCCTTGAATATTGTCCAAAAAGGCCGCGCTGTTGTCGTCGCTATGGTAGTATTCATGAATGGCCGCTAAGATCGCATGCTTGGGAACAAAAGCTGTTTCAATCTGCTTTCCAAGTAATAGTCTGAGCTCCTCGATGGCATCGAGATTCAAAGGATCGCTCGTAACGACTGTCACCTTTGCTTCCGTTTCGGCAACAGCCAAACAAAAATGTTTTTTCACAAAGGAGTAGGGCACTTGCCGCGTCAGTTTGCGATCGATCTGAAAGGAGGTAAGGTCGTCATAGACTTTGAGCCCTAGGCGACGAGCTGTCTCTTTCATATGCTCTTCATCAAAGTGCATCGGCTTCGCTGGCGTTGGAGGCGCCTCGTCGGCGGTCTTCTTCTTAGTCGATGGAACCAGCCGGTTCACAGCAGTTGTGAAGTATTTTTTTATTTCAGATGAAACCATTATGATCTCGACGACTGAAGAAAGCTGTTATCAGGTCTTCCAAGCAAGAGCTTGATGCTGTTTTCAAAAAGTTTGCGCTTCTCTTTTTGACGGGCTTGTACAAGCTCTTCTAAAAATTCAGGCACATCGCCTGGCCGCTTCAAAAGTGCCTCTTGGCGCATCTTGATGAATTCGTCCGTTTTATCGGGGACGATGCGCGGGGTGATAAAGATAAACATTTCAGTAGTCGCATCTTCCATGCGGGTGATGCTAAAGAGTTTGCCCACACCTGGAAGCTCTCCCAGAAAGGGCACCATGTCCGCATTGTCGCTTAGCGTTTTTCGTCGCAAACCGCCCAAGATCACAGTCTCACCATCGGCAACGCGCACTTCGTTTTTGATGTTTCTGCGCGTTACATCAGGGCGATTGTCTTTACTTGGCTTTTGGGTGTCAAAGACAAGATCAGTTGAGAGGTGGATGTAGCGCGGGCTTTCTGGTTCATCATCATCATCCATCTTCGCATGGATTGTGGGGGTGATGGAAAGGGTGATACCATACTCTTCACGGCTAAAGGAGTCCTTTAAGCGGGTCGCTTTGGTTGTGTCGATCTCCACGACGCCTGTATTGATCGAAATCTGATCGACAATGGCGATTTTAGCAGCTGTCTGATTCACCGTTGTGACAGTTGGGTTGGCGTTGATGGAAATGTCTTCTTGGCTAAGCAAAAAGTTGTAGGCCAAGTCATAAGCTGGAATCCAGCCATGTGCGTGGCGCGAGATGATAAATTGCAAAAGCCCTCTTTGCCCATCGGGATCATCTTTGCGATGCTTTTTCTTTTTCTTAGAGTGGCCACCTTGATTCCAGATAAGGCTTCTTACATGCTTGTCAGAGGCCGCTTGACCCATTCTCAAAAGGTTGAGACCAAAGGTGTTGTTGTCTGCCATGCGCTTTTCAAAGAGAAGCACATCGATCTGCACCATCTTTTTGGGGACATCGAGCTTTTTGAGAAGCTCTTTCAACTTTGGAAAGATGTAGGATTCCACCACCATCACGATGGAGTTTGTCTTGGTGTCGACGATGAAGTTTTCATTTTTCTCAAAGGTGCGCTTTTTCTCTTTGTCATCTTTAATTTGTGGAGGTGAGACAACGAGGCGATCGCCACTGTCTTGCTTCTTGACGACTGTTTCTTTGATGTCGACATTGCGTTTTTTGGCGCCCTTGATGGCAAAGGCTTCGGGGCTTGAAACCATTTTGTTGTAGACCTGACCAAGCACATCGGCAAGCTCTTCGGCCTCTGAGTGGCGGCAGGCATACCAGTGAACTGTTTTGTCTTGGACTTCACCCACGCGATTTTCGATATCCTGGATTATCTGACAGGCCTTTTCGATCTGTTCAACTTTACCGAGTAAAAAGAGCGATTGTGATGGCGCTTTCAAGGTGATGACGCGAAAGCCGGTCGAACCATCCGTGCTAAAGGGCAGGTGGGAGTCTTTGCCAGCATCGCCTGCATCGCCAACAAATTTAAAGCCATCGCCTTCAAAGATTACCTGAAGGATTTTGGCAATCTCTTCGCTTTGGGCCTTTTGCAAGGCAACAAGTTTGTACTCTTGCTGGTGCTTTGGCATAGAGATGAAATCATAGATTTTCATCATCTCAGTAATTTCGCGAGCGTAGCCAATCAAGACGATGTTGTTGCCAATGACCTGTACGGTCATCTGCTCTTGCGGCGTAAACTTTTCGAGAAATTGAAAGATGCGTCTGAGCTCTGTGGCATGTGGCTGAAGGACAAAACAGATTCTGGCCTCAGGAGAGGTAAGTCGCAATTCATCGCGATTGTCAGTTATGGCCACGAGTGCCGATTGATTGAGTCGTAAAAAGAAAAGCTCGCGCAAAAACGGGTTTAGCTGTTTTACACCGATGCCATAGTTTGCCAAGATAAGCTCGAGCATCTCGCTCCACATCGCGCGAGGAACAGAGAGTTGCGAGCTTACGTGCACTTTTAAGCCAGCAATTTCTGGTGGCATGAGGTAGATAAAGTCGCAAGATCCGTAGTCGATAACCAATTGCCCGATTGTCGTGTCTGGCTGATGCCAAAGTCCCTCTTGATCTGTTTCTGTGCCCTCTTGCGAAAGGAGCTTCCATTTGTCTTCAAGGGCCTTGATTTCAGCCCGCAAGGCGGCGATTTGGGAGAGCCGCTCTTTAAAGAGTAGCTCAGTTGCTATGGGATCGTTACTTTGTAAAAGAGCAATAGAATATTCCCCTTGCGCTTGTGTGTAGAGCTGTTGCAGCGCTTTTCGTTTTTGCCCCAATTCGAGGTTGATTTGTGAAAGATCGCCGCCGTTGGCGTTGGCAAAGCCTGTATCTGACTGCAGAAGGCTTTGGCGCTTTTCATCAATAGTAAGCGAATCAAGTGGCAAACAGAGCGACGTTAATGTCAGAGCAAATAAGATACATTTTTTCTGCTTGGGCTTAAATTTCATCATCATCATCGTCCTCATCTTCTGGCTCATCATCTTCATCATTCATATCTATTTCGTCGTCGTCATCATCATCCTCATCGTCATCGTCATCATCCTCATCTTCCGCATCACTTTTAGAAGCTGACTGTTCCCATGACTTAAAAAGGGTAATTCGCATTGGAATTTGTTGCGTACGACTTTCATCAAAAAGCACGCCGACAAGGCCAACGTCGTTGCCAACTTTTTCCGTTCCTTCGAGGGCCAGCATGATCCCTCGAACTTGGCCAGTGACATAGTCGTCGAGATCTTTTGCGTTAGAGAATTTCTGCCAGCTGTTTTCTTTAAGCAAAAGCCAATCGTCTGCGCGAAGAAACATGCGCGTGCCACCGATTTCAGCGATCCAATCTTTTTTCGAACGGGCACCGACAAGTTTGATGTTAAGACGTTGGGCAAAGGTTGGTATTGAGGGAGCTTTATGGAGATCGAGAGATATGCGAATTTTGCCACTTGGATCCCAAAGATCGAAGGAGATGCTGCGCTCGTCAATTTTTCTCGTCACCAGAAGTGGTTTGCCAATCGAATCTTCACCTGGTGTCACCTCGCGCCAGCGGTCAGCAAAAAATACCAAACAGTCGCCCACGCCCACATAGCAGGAGTAGCGATTATCAGGATTTAAAAAGTCGATGCGCTCTTTTTCGAAGGCGAATTGATACTTTTCGCCGCCATACTGCTGCAAAAAGAGGTCTTGGCCAAACCACACGGCCTTTTGGCGAATGAGAAGAGAGGTGTCTGCTCTGAAGCCACCAATTTCAAACGTATTTCCTGCTTGGGCATTGAAGGGCATATGCATTTGCGTGAGTGAAAACGAGGCAAATTCGACAGGTTCAGTGATCGGCTGATTTTCGCAGTCTTGCATGAAAACTTTTACGTCTGCGCCATTTTCTTTAGGTTTTATTTCCAGCCAAGTGGATGTGGGGCTATTTTTTTCGCTAAAGGACCACTTGACGCTGCTCATTCTGCCTTCATACTTGAGATAGACAGGAACATTTGCAGAAACTGGTGTCGGGAAGGTGACGCCGCGAACGCCAACTTGCACCACAGATGCCCTTTCAGATACATCTGGACGGATATTTGAGCCATAATACATCAGCGTATTGCGAAGATCGGGAAGCGCTATCTTTAGCGCTTGCTTTTCAAGCCCGACAAAAGGTGGACCAACGGCCTCAAGAGCGGTGGGAGTGGCTTCAAAGCTCAGTGGAAGGATCGTCTTCTGTTTTGGTTTCATCTCAGATAGGGCAAGAGGCGGCAAATCAAGCCAAGAGATGAATGCACAGAACGATACGCTCGCTATTGTGCAAACGAGAAGAAGGTTTATCGTGCGCAAGGTGCTTGGCTGCAATTTCATAAATAAAAACTTTTGTGACCTTTGACAAAAGAAAAGATCTAGGTTATCAGAAAGTAACAAATCTTCCAATCCTAAGGAGCGATTTATGACAGGTCCTGCATCTAAGGAACCAACAAAGCCTGCGCCAGAAGAAAAAAAGGAGGGGCCAGCCTCCCCTGAACCGATCGTTACCAAACGCGGTTTTTTTCATTTTATAAATGAAAATAAGTGGGAGATCGTCTCCTACATCCTGCTTTTCTTTGGCCTTTTTGTCTCGTTTGCCAATCAATTTTTTGGTGGTCTTTTAGTCGGTTTGGTCTTGGGGATCTATTTTTCCCAAGAAATTCTTGATAAGCTTGCCTCATTTAAACATTTTCTTGATCAAGAAGGAATTTTCCGCGGCTTCATTATAGTGGCTGCCATATTGGCACTTTTGATCTTGGCTCCCGGTCTTCTTATCGGTACGGCGATAGGCGCTTGGACAAGACCCTTTCTTGGCAAAGCGATTTCCTCGCCCTTTGACAAGACCAAGACACAAAAATAGCGGATCAAGTAGGCTCTTTGCCCATGAAAGAGCTTGTAGATTGGTTTTTATTTCATCGCCGCAATTTTCCCTGGAGGAAAAATCCCACACCCTATCAGGTGTGGGTATCTGAGGTGATGCTGCAACAGACTCAGGCAAGTCGCGTGATCGACTTCTACGAGCGCTGGATGGAGCGCTTTCCCACTGTCAAAGCCCTCGCGACGGCCTCAATCGAAGAGGTACTCAAGTGCTGGGAGGGGTTGGGCTACTACTCGCGAGCGCGTCTTTTGCACAGCGCAAGTCGCGAGATCATGCAGCGCTTTGGCGGCACAATTCCCCACGATCCTGAAAGCTTGCGATCGATTAAGGGCTTGGGACCCTACACCGTTGGAGCAATCTTGGCCTTCGGCTTTCATAAAAAGGCTGTCGCAGTTGACGGCAATGTGATGCGCGTCTTGGCGCGTCTCTTTGAAATAGCAGATGATATTTCAAAAGCAAAGTCGCAAAGCCTCTTTCGCCAAAAGGCATTGGATCTTTTGCCAGACAAAGAGCCACATATCTTCTCGGAAGCCTTGATCGAACTTGGTGCCGTCGTCTGTAGACCCAAGCCCAACTGTCACCACTGTCCACTCCAACAAATGTGTCAAAGCTATCAAAATGGCACTCAAAGAAACTATCCCGTAAAGTCACAAAAAGTCTGCTACGAACTGCTCCATCGAGAGGTGGCGGTGATCTATTGCCAAGATAAAATTTTACTAAGACAGGGAAAAGAGGGCATTGCCTGCAGCGGCCTCTTTGAATTTCCCTACTTTTCCTGCCAAGAGGGCGGCATGAGCCACGAGCATGCTCGAAAAGAAATAGAATCCCAGCTCGGACTAAGGGTAAGCTTTACAGAGGATTTAGGTACTGAGCGTCAATCCTTTACACGATTTCGGGTGACGCTCTACCCAAAACTCTACCATTGCCACAAGATCAGAGGGATAGCTGATCATCACTGGTATAATCAAGAAGAGATCGACACCCTTACCTTTTCCTCAGGCCACAAGCGGATTCTCACACGATTAAAAAAATCAATATGATAGGCAGGATCTGGAATGAAACAGATCCATGGGCGCATGAATTTTCACTGAAGATCAACGATTAGAACGATATAACGATATGAACGATAAGGGGGCCAATTCAAAATTCATCGTTCTTATCATTGAGTTTTTCGCGTTCAGCAGATCATGCGTATCCCCGTAGCCTAATCCCACATTGTTCTCTCACGTGGAATATGTCTCAAGATTTGGGCATTAAAGGTTCTCTATAAAAGGAGCTAAATCCTTAGCAATTGTCAATACGACATCTTTAAACTCGAGCTGCTGCTGGCCCATCGCAGCTAAGAAGGTTCTCCATCTCTGCAAAGTCTTTGGATCTTCATAAAAAGCTGGTGTAAACGAAACGGGGTAGATACGTTTGGTACCACGATTTTTGAAAACCTCTTTGATTGCCTCTTGCAAGAGTTGTCGATCTAAACCACCTTTGCGGCAAATCACCCATAAATCGTAAAAATCCTTCAACCGAGTATTAACCAGAGCTAACTTTACGACAGCTTCAAGCTTCTCCGCGACTACTGTTTCAGGAGAATATCCTAAGAGTGCTGGACTTTGCATGTTGAGAAGCGTTGGATAGTAAGCGTCAAAGCTGGGGCGTATTGATTTAAATAGAGGATTTAGCTTTGTAGGTCTTCAGCCACTGATCGGGCAGGAGTTCGTATAACTTTTGTGAGTTGTGGCTCATTAGCCTTCGCATA
>Ga0187893_10006184_pt1 | contig 20703 bp, 20 predicted proteins | sample MA1701074metaG_FD_139574 | JGI IMG/M metagenome (GOLD analysis project Ga0187893, IMG submission 139574) | White microbial mat communities from a basaltic lava cave in the Kipuka Kanohina Cave System on the Island of Hawaii, USA - MA170107-4 metaG ...
AAGTGCGGCGCGAGCAGGCCAACGACCGTCAGCGTGACGTCACCCTCGGCCAGCAACTCGAGGATCCTCGGGAACCGGCGCGCTGCGCGCGCCGCCTCGATGCGTCCGTACGCGGCGTGCTCAGAAAGATGCAGCACCTGCGAGCAGTACGTGAACAGCGACGAACAGCCTTCGCCGAGATAGAGCCGCCGCGCGTCGACTTCCATCAGACAAGCCACGAGGCGAGTGGTAGCGTGACGTTCGCAGGCCGCGAGGCGTTTTACTTCTGCGAGGAGATCGTGGTTGGAGAGTTGAGCACACGACGGTGGGACCTTCATGACGAATTATCGCATCGCGATTCTCGGACCACTGGCGAGCCTCTAGTGTCGCGATCGATCGCGCGCCCATCGTCTGAGCCGATGCGCGTGTCGAACGTCGCACCGCGCCGACGTCGTCTGCGCAGATGGGCGTGTCGCGACGTGTTCGGTGTTTTCATGCACCTGCGGTGCAAAAACCTGTCAAGCGTTTTCTGCGGTCCATGAAGAATTCTTTCGGGGCTCAGCGAATGGAGATCTCCGGGTGGCACGAGAACGGTGCCAACGCGAGATCGACAGGTGGTCGTTCCGAGCTCGAGCCATCACGCAGACCGCAGCCACTCGGTCCGGACCGAGTTCGGTGGCCTCGCCGCGCCGTCCCTCGACGTTGCTCGGGACGCCCCTGAGCCGTAGCCGTGGCGAAAGGCGGGCACAACATCGGTGCCAGGCCGACGCTCCAAGCGGCCCCGATTTGCATGCCTCGCCCGTTGCGCGAGTTTGCCGTTCGAGTAACATCGCGTGAAAGGACTGCCGTGAAGATCGTATTCGTTTTGTTCCGAAGGACCAGCCTGAGCCATGCTCAGGCGCTCGCCGAGTGGAACGGTGAGAGATACATCTCGATCGTCAGGAAGATCTCCGTCGTGCTGCGTTACCGGATGGCGACGCAAACGGCTGTTGCGAGCGTGGGGTGGCGAGAGGACTAGCTGGATCGATAACGTAGAGTTGCCTATAGGATGAGGAACGATGCATCCATCGACGGTTACAGAAATCTTCGAGTGCCCATACTGGCTCTTGAAGAAAGACCCGCGCCAGGACGAGAAACTCGACTCGATCTTCAAGCTGGACGATCTCGAAGACTTCACCGGTATCCGCTGCCCGCTCTGTCGCTGGCAGCCGACCGCCTCGAGCGCCTGGTACTGCGACGGCACGAACACGCCCGAGCAGTTCACGGGCGGATGCGGAACCAGCTGGAACACGTTTGCCACACGGGGGCGATGTCCCGGCTGCGCGCATCAATGGCAGTGGACGATATGTCTCCGATGCGGCGGCTGGTCGCCGCACGCAGACTGGTATGAGGAGTGACGCGATGACGCGCCTGACGTTCGCTGCGAGTCTCTGCCTGCTCGTGGCCGCGCCGGTCTTCGGGCAGCCCACGCCGATCGTGATTAGGGTGGGTGCGGTCATCGACGGCACGGGCGCCGTCCATCGGAACACGGCGGTCGTGGTCGAGGGATCGCGGATCGTCCGGATCGACGCGAACGCGAAGCCGATCACGTACGACTTCCCCACGCTGACCCTCCTGCCCGGCCTGATCGATACGCACGTGCACATCGGATCGCACTTTGGACAGAGCGGCCGGGCCTCGAACGATGGCGAGACGCCGCCTCAGGCGATCCTCTATTCCGCCGAAAACGCCTGGGCCACGTTGATGGCCGGCTTCACCACGATTCAAAGCATCGGCTCGCCGTCGGACATCGATCTCCGCGACGCCATCGCCCGCGGCACGCTCCCGGGCCCGCGGCTGCTCACCTCGATCACGTCCCTCAACGAGAACAGCGGGACGCCGGACCAGCTTCGCGCCCAGGTGCGCAAGCTCGTCACGGGCGGCGCCGATCTGATCAAGTTGTTCGCGTCGAAGAGCATCCGCGAAGGGGGCACCAAGACGATGAGCGATGAACAGATCGAGGCGACCTGCGACGAGGCGAAGAAGGCCGGCAAGCGCAGCTGGGTGCACGCGCACGCCGCTGATGCCGTCGCGGCCGCCGCGCGCGCCGGATGCTTCGCCGTCACGCACGGCAGCCAGACGACCGACGCCGAGTTCGCGCTCATGGCCGAGCGCGGGACGTTCTTCGAGCCGAACATCGGCCTCGTCTCGCAGAACTACATCGAGAACAAACCGAAGTACCTCGGCATCGGGAACTACACCGAGGAGGGCTTCGCGTTCATGGAGAAGGGCATCCCGCTGAAGCTGTCGATGTTCAAACGCGGCATGGCTCACACAGGGCTGAAGATCATCATGGGCACCGACGCGACCGCGGGGGCGCACGGCCAGAACGCGCGCGAAACGATCTACCGTGTGCAGCAGGCCGGCCAGCCCGTGATGGACGCCATCATCGGCACGACGTCGCTCGCCGCCGAGGCGCTCGGCCTCGGCGATCGGATCGGCGCCGTCGCTCCGGGATTGGAAGCCGATCTGGTCGTCGTCGATGGCGATCCGCTGAAGGACATCACGGCACTCAGGCGCGTCCTGTTCGTGATGAAGGGCGGACACGTTTACAAGCACATACGGCGAGGTATGTGATGCTGCTCGAACAACCGACCCGGAGAGCTGCGCTCAGGCCGCCACCGGGGCAGCCGCCGCGGCCGTGATGGCGTCCGGCCGACTGAACGCCCAGGTGCCGAGCGGCGGCAAGGCGCCCATCGTGCTCGTTCATGCCGCGTGGCACGGTGGCTGGTGTTGGAAGAAGGTCGTGCCGCTCCTCCGCGCCCGAGGCCATGAGGTGTACACACCCACGCTCACGGGTCTCGGCGAACGTGCGCACCTCGCGCATCCGCTTGTCGGTCTGGACACACACGTGGAAGACATCGTCAACCTTCTCGAGTGTGAAGACCTGAAAGGAGTCGTTCTGCTCGGACACAGCAACGGCGGTACTCTTGTGACCGGCATCGCGGACCGCGTGCCCGAACGTCTCGCGCACGTGGTGTATCTCGATGCGTTCGTGCCGGAGGACGGCCAGGCCACGATCGATCTGATCACGTTCCCGCGCGAGGCATGGGAGAATCGCGTGCGGACCGAAGGGCACGGTGGCTCATCCCCAGCCTTCAGCCTGTGCCGTGGGACCAGTTCGTGCGCGACGTCTGGAAGATCACCGACGATGCAGACCGGCAGTGGCTGGTGAGCCGGCTCCGCCCGACGCCGTTCAAGACGTTCACGGATCCCGTACGGCGCCGCAGCCCGGCGGCCGCGAAGCTCGCCCGCACCTACATCCGCTGCCGGCAGCATCCGAGCCCAAGGTTCGACGGTTTCGCCGACATGGCCAGAAAGACGGCCGGGTGGCGCTTGCGCGAGCTCGACGCCGCACACGAGCCGTTCGTCACCGCGCCACAGGAGCTGGCGAATATGCTCCTGGAGTCAGCCTCCTGATGCCAGCCCGGACTGACACGACCGAACGGAGATGGCTAATGCGTAGCGTCGCCCTGTTCGTGCTTGCCTCCCTCGTGATCTCGGTTCAGCCCGCGCGGGCGCAGTCGCGCAAGACGCTCGATGTGTACTTCGTCGACGTCGAGGGCGGCCAGGCGACGCTCGTCGTGTCGCCGTCCGGCGAGTCGATGCTCATCGACGCCGGCTGGTCGGGGTTCAACGGCCGCGACGCCGAACGGATCGCCGCCGCGGCGAAGGAGGCCGGCGTCTCGCGCATCGACTACATGGTCATCACCCACTATCACCGCGACCATGTCGGAGGCGTACCCGAGCTCGCGGCGAAGATGCCGATCGGCACGTTTGTGGATTACGGGGAAAACCGCGAAGGCGGCAACGCCGCCGAAGTGTTCGCGGCGTACGAGCCGGTCCGGGCCAAAGGCCGCCATATCGTCGCCAAGCCGGGCGATGCCCTCCCGATCAAGGGAATCGAGGCGCGCGTCGTGTCCTCCGGCGGCGCGCTCGTCACCTCCGCGCTCGGCGGGACGGCCGCCCCGAATCCGCTCTGCAAGGATTTCAAGCCGCGCGATCCCGACCCGACCGAGAACGCCCGGTCGCTGGGGACGGTCATCAAGTACGGCGCGTTCCGGATGATCGACCTGGGCGACCTCACCTGGAACAAAGAGCACGACCTCGCCTGCCCCGGAAACCTGCTCGGCACGTTCGACGTGTACCTGACGACGCACCACGGGATGAACATGTCAGGCCCCTCGGTGCTGGTGCACGCGATCCGCCCGAGGGTCGTCGTGATGAACAACGGCGCGACCAAGGGAGGAACGTCAGAAGCGCTGCAGGTGATCCGCGCAGCACCGGGCCTCGAGGATGTGTGGCAGCTCCACTACGCGACGAAGGCATCCGCCGCCGAGAACGCTTCCGAGCCGTTCATCGCGAACATGGACGAGTCAACGTCGCACTGGATCAAGCTCTCGGTCTCGTCCGATGGGAGTTTCGCCGTCGCCAACGGCCGGAACGGCCACAGCCGGACGTACCGGCCGCGATAAAGGGGACAGCCACCGTTTTACGTCGTTTGTAAAACGGTGGCTGTCCCCTTTCGACGCGCGGCGCAGGCGACGACGTGCCACTTGCGCTCGCCGGTTCGATCGGAGTGGCGTCCGACGAGCACCATTGCCACGAGCGCCGCCACGAATGGCACGGCAGTGATCGCGCTCAATGTGAAACCGCTGAATCCAGAGGCGTCGCGCAGGATCCGCGGCAACCAGAGATACACGCCGTAGGTGACGAGCGCGTTGAGAAAGTACGCGAAGGACAGGAGCCACACGCGGCCGCTCAACAGGCCGCGAAGCTCCGACCCGTGCTGATGCTGCGCGCGCTCGGCGCGCTCGCGGTTCATGACGCCGCTCAGCCACGCGCGTTCCTCGGGCGCGAGCCATTCCGCCTGTTCAGGACGATCCGTCAGAACGAACAGCGTCGCGATGCCCAGCAACAGTGCGGGCAGGCCCTCGATGAGGAACAGCCACTGCCAGCCGCGGAGGCCCAGCCAGCCGTCGAGCGCGAGGAGCGCGGCCGAGACCGGCGCGCCGACGATCATCGCGATCGGCGCCGCCGTCATGAACAGCGCCCCCGCCCTCGCGCGATCGCTCTTGGGGATCCAGTACGTCAGGTACAGGACCATTCCGGGAAAAAACCCCGCTTCCGCCAGCCCGAGCAGCACGCGCGCCACGTAGAAGCTCGTCGCGCCGGTGACGAACATCGTCCCCATCGAGACCAGGCCCCACACGATCATGATGCGAGCGATCCACAGCCGCGCGCCGACGCGCTCCAGAATCAGGTTGCTGGGGATCTCGAACGCGAAGTAGCCGAGGAAGAACAACCCGGCGCCGAGGCCGTACGCCCAGTCGCTCAGCCCGAGATCGCGCTGAAGATCAGCCGCCGCGAACCCGATGTTGACGCGGTCGATGTACGCGATGACGTAGCAGATGAAAATGAAGGGGACGAGGCGCCGGATGACGCGCGAGATGGTGGAGGCCACGGTCGGGCGACCGGGCCATCTTATGGCAGATCGGACGCTCTCGCCGGGAGCCACAGATTCCCGCGGATTTCGTCTCCTCGGTTGGCCACGGATTCCCACGGATTCTCCCTTTCTTGGTTGGCCATGGATTCCCGCGGATCCTTCGCGGCTCTTTCACTGGACCGGCCGGAGGAAGACGTCTTACTTGGGCACCCGGAAAGGTATCGGGCGGCTCCGTGGCCCAACCGGGAGTCAGGATCCGCGGGGATCCGCGGGCAACCGGGAAAATGTGTCGTAGTCTATGTCCGCCATGCGTGTCGTCGAGATGCGCGTCCATTCGATCGCAATCGCCGATCCGCCGCTGCGGAGCTCGTACGGCCTCCATGCGCCGATGGCGCTCCGCACGATCCTCGAGCTGGAGAGCGACGATGCGATTGTCGGCATCAGCGAGGCGCACGGTGGCGAGGCGAACGCACGGATGCTGGAGGCGCTCCGACCGCGCGTCGTCGGAAGCGATCCCTACCGGATTTGCGGCGCGCTGCTGTCGATGGTCGAAGGCGACGGCCGGGGCGACCGTTCGCAGACGCATCGGGTGCCGGGCGAGAACCCGCTGGACGCGGGAGCGCGCGCGTACTCCGCGATCGAGATCGCGTGCCGCGATCTCATCGGCAAATCGGTGGGAAAGCCGGCGTGCGATCTGCTTGGCGGCCGGGCGCGCGACGAGGTCCCCTTCTCGGCGTACCTGTTCTACAAACATGCCGGAGGCGGCGGCTCGCCCGACACGCGCGCAGACGAGTACGGCGAGTGCCTCACGCCTGACGCCATCGTCCGACAGGCCCGACAGATGGTCACGAAGTACGGCTTCCAGTCGATCAAGCTCAAAGCGGGCGTCCTCGAGCCCGACGTGGAGATCGAGACGATGCGGCAGCTCCATGCGGCGTTCGGCCCGGCGTTTCCGTTGCGGATCGATCCGAACTGCGCCTGGACCGTGGAGACGTCCGTGCGCGTGGGACAGACGCTGTCGAAAGAGCTCGCGGGCGAGGGCTATCTCGAGGATCCGGCGCCCGGTCTCGACGGCATGGCTGCCGTCCGCCGTCGCCTGGTCGAGGCCGGCGTGCCGACGCCGCTCGCGAGCAACGTCGCCGTGACCTCGTTCGCCGACGTCCCCGCTTCAGTGCGCCAGGATGCCGTCCAGATCGTCCTGTGCGATCCGCACTACTGGGGAGGCCTTCGTCAGATTCAACATCTCTCGAAAGTGAGCCGGACGTTCGGCCTCGGGCTGTCGATGCATTCGAACACGCATCTGGGCGTCTCGCTAATGGCGATGGCTCACGCCGCGGCGGCCGCGCCTCATCTCACGTACGCCTGCGATACGCACTACCCGTGGCAAGCGGCCGAGGACGAAGTCGTCGAGGGGGGCCGTGTCCCGATCGTCAACGGATCGGTCCGCATACCGGACCGTCCTGGACTCGGCGTCACGCTCGACTACGATCAGCTCGCGCGCGGCCGCGAGCGCCACGCGCGGGGCGACTTTCGAAATCGAGATGACGAGCAGGAAATGAGAACCCATGTCGATCCCGGATGGCGGAGGATTGTCCCGAGATGGTGATGACGCCCGACGAGCTGCGCGCGACGCTGCAGGGACCGATCGCTTTTCCTGTCACTCCGTTCAAGAAGGACCTGTCGCTGGATCTGAACGGTCTCCGAACAAACGTGCAGGCAATCCTCGCGCACCCGCCGGCCGCGCTCGTCGCCGCGGGTGGCACCGGCGAGCTCTACTCGCTGACGCCCGGCGAACACGAGTCCGTCGTACGGGTCACCGTCGAAGCGGCGGCAGGCAAGGTCCCGGTAATCGCGGGCGCCGGATTCGGCGCGTCGCTCGGCGTCGAGCTCGCCTGCCAGTCGGCACGGGCCGGCGCGTCCGGGATCCTCGCCTTCCCGCCGTATTACCCGCACGCGGATGAGGAAGGGCTCTTCGAGTACTACCGCGCGATCGGCGGGGCGACGCCGCTCGGGATGCTCGTCTACAGCCGCGACTGGGTCCACCCGGGTCCGGCGTTCGTCGAGCGTCTCACGACAATCCGCACGCTGGTCGCCTGGAAGGAAGGTCAGGGCGACATCCGGCGCCTCCAGGCGATCATGCTGCGCGTCGGGGATCGCTTGGGTTGGGTCGGCGGCGCGGGTGACGACCTCGTCCCGGCGTACTACTCGCTCGGCATCCGCGCCTTCACGTCGAGCGTCGCCAACATCGCGCCGCGCCTCGCCTGGCAGCTGCACGATGCCGCTGCGAATGGCGATGCGGCTGGGCTTCGTCAGTTGATGGACGACTTCATCACGCCCCTGTATGCCCTGCGGTCACGACGGAGGGGATACGAAGTCACGGTGATGAAGGTGCTGATGGACCGCCTCGGCCTTGCCGGAGGTCCGGTCCGCCCGCCGCTCCCCGCGCTCGCCGCTGAGGATGTTGCGGCGGTCGAAGCGATCCTCGGGATGCTGCGTGCTCAAGGTGCTCGGGGTGCTCGAGTGCTCGAGGTGCACGGGCCAAGTACGCCCGACTCAACGCCCTGAGCACCCTGAGCCCCTTAAGAGAAGAGCCGCTGCAACTGCTGCCAGAGCGTCAGCACCGCGAGCACGCCGAAGAACGCCGTCGACCACACGAGCGCCCCGACGCGGAACCTTCGCACCTTGATCGCGTCCGGCAGTTGCGTCCGATTCAGGGCGATGAGCAGCATCGAGTACAGGAACATCATCGTCCCCCCGACCGAGGCCGAGATGACGAGCAGGACGAGCGGCTGCTGCACGCCGATCAGGAGGATCGTGCAGCCGATGGCGACGAGCCCCCACGTGAGCCGGAAGTAGAGCTGGCTCTCGGACAGCCGCGAATCGCGGAGATACGTCGTTTTCAGGATATCGGCCGCGAGTCGACTCGTGTAATCGGTGATCCCCATTGAGGACGCGAACAACGAGAACGCGCCGATCCCCCAGAAGAGCAGCGTGAACCAGCGGCCGACGAGACCTTCGAGGCGTTCGCCTTCGACGGCGAGGAAGCGCACGTCGTTCCGCAGCCCCGGCTCGCCGAAGAGCGTGGAGTGGGCGATCATTGACGTCAGGCAGATCGTCAGGACGCTCACGAGCAGGAACGTCAGCGCCTGCTCGACGTTCGCGAACTTCCACCAGCGGCGCCACCGCGCCATGTTCGCCGCGTTCGGTTCAAACATATAGCGCGACGCGTCAGGGACCGCCTGCTCCTCGCCGGTCAGCGGGCTGACGAGCCTCGGCACGTACTGCCCCATCCCGAAGCCCTTGTCGCGAATCCAGTTGCTCTGGCAGAGATTCTGCCCGCCGCCCGCGCCGGCGAACGCGATCGCGCCCAACATGAGGGCGAAGCCCAGCTCGGTGGGCACCTGCCCGACGTTGAGAAGCCCAGCCGGCAGCGCGTGCCAGGTCTCCGGCTGGATGACCAGTACCATCGCCAGCGCGACGAGCGCGACGACCGCCGCGACCTTGACGAAGATCAGACGCTCGAGCGCCAGGTAAACGACCGGCGCCAGCGTCAGCGAGGCGCCGATGACGAGGAGCAGGCTTACGGCGATAAAGCGCGCGTCGCCGCCGCCGAAGAACGTGAACAGCGTCGCGGAGCTGATCGCCCAGCCCGGCCACAGATTGGCGAAGTACACGAGCACGGCGAACACGAGGCCCCAGTGCTTCCACATCCGGTTGAAGCCAGCCAGCGCGGTCTCCCCCGTGGCGAGCGTGTAGCGCTCGATCTCCATGTTGAGAAAGAACTGCGTGACGACGCCGAGCACGGCGCCCCAGAGGAACACGAGGCCGACCTGCGACGCGATGTAGGGCCACAGGATGAACTCGCCGGACGAGATGCCGACGCCTGCCGCGACGACTCCGGGCCCCACGATGCGCCAGAGCTGGGGCGGAGGCTCGGGCAGATCGCGGAGCTTGGCGGCCGACCGTGTATATGTCACGCGGCAGAGTATATGCGGCCAGGAGAGACCACGGAGATAGAGGAGGACACGGAGAAGTGATCAACACGGGGACACGGGGACACGGAGAGCACGGAGGATCGGCGATGTCGACCGGGGCCCGACCTTCGGTCGGGCCGAGGCTGGGCGAGGGACCGTGTCCGCAAGAGCAGCAGCGTTTTTCAAGGCTCTTGCGAACACGGTCCCTCGCCCAGCCACCGCGCCGCAGGCGCGCCGGTCGACATCGCTCACCCCTCTGCGTCTTCCGCGTCCTCTGCGTTAAACGTCGTCCCCGTGATCTCCGTGTCTCCGTGTTTGTCACTCTCCGTGACCTCCCTCCCCTCCGTGACCTGACCCGCCCGCAAGCCGATAAACTCTGGCGATGGTAAGGGGGCGGAGATGATCGACGTGCGGTTCGTAACCGGAGCGGCCGTCGGGCTCGCAGCAGGACTGGCGCTCAGCGCCGGATGGGTGCGTGGCCCCGCTGTGGCTCTGGCGCCCGGTGGATACGTCCTCGAGCGCGACGAGGAGGTCAAGACGCCGCAGCCCGGACCGCACGACGGCGGTGGTGAAACGATCGCCTATTCGTTCTTCGCGACGGCGCCCGGGCTGAAACTCGTCTTTCGCAAGCGCGCGTTCAAGCCCGGCGCCGCGATCGGCTACCACCTCCAGAAAGAGGACGAGATCTACTACGTCCTCAGCGGCCGCGGGGTCATGACGATCGACGACAAGACCTTCGACGTCGGCCCCGGCAGTGCTATCCTGACGCGGCCCGGTAGCTCGCACGGTTTGAAGCAGGTTGGTACTGAAGATCTGGTGATTCTGATCAACTACGAACGGGCACCGAGCTAATGCGGTCCGGCTGAAGCCGGACACCACAGAAGCCGGTGTTGTGTAGTGTCCGGCTTTAGCCGGACCCTGAAAGAAGCAGACCATGTCACCCACTCGACGCGACTTCGTGAAAACAGCGGCGGCGGCGACCTCCTATCTCGCCCTCGACGCTCCCGGCTTTGCGCAGACGGCCCGCAAGCGCCGCTACGCGATCGTCGGCACCGGCGACCGTGGGACGGGCATGTGGGGACGGCCCGTGGCGGCCCAGTACGCGGACGTGCTCGAGTTCGTGGGACTTTGCGATCCGAACGGCAAGCGCGCCGAGGTGTCGAGGCAGATGATCGGCGTCAGCTGTCCGACCTTCACGAACTTCGACGAGATGTGCACGAAGGCGAAGCCGGATCTGCTGACGGTCACGACCGTCGACGCCTACCACGCCGAGCACATCGTCAAGGCGCTCGACCGCGGGATCGACGTCATCACAGAGAAGCCGATGGTGATCGACGAGGTGCAGTGCAAGGCTGTGCTCGACGCCGAGAAGCGGAACAACCGGAAGATTGGCGTCACGTTCAACTATCGCTACGCGCCGAAGCACCGGACGATCAAGGAAACGCTGATGGCGGGCGAGATCGGCAAGGTGATCTCGGTCGACTTCCACTGGTATCTGGACGTCTATCACGGCGCCGACTACTTCCGCCGGTGGCACCGCCTCCGATCGAAGGGAGGCAGCCTGTGGGTGCACAAGGCGACCCACCACTTCGATCTCATCAACTGGTGGCTGGCCGCGGATCCGGTCGAGGTGTCGGCGAACGCGAGCCTGAGCGTGTACGGGAAGAACGGGCCGTACCGGTCCACGAACTGCCGGCCGTGCCCGCACAAGGCGAAGTGCCAGTTCCACTACGACATCACGACCAACGCGAACCGGATGAAGCTGTACGTCGCGTGCGAAGATGTCGACGGCTACCACCGCGACGGCTGCGTGTACAAAGAGGACGTGGACATCTTCGACAGCATGTCGGCGCTCGTGAAGTACTCGAACGGCGCCACCATGACGTACTCGGTGAACGCGTTCATGCCGTTCGAGGGCTACCGCCTGGCGTTCAACGGCGAGAAGGGGCGCCTCGAGATTCGCGACTACGAACGCCAGCCCTTCGAGGTCCCGGCCGAAACCGACATCCGGCTCACGAAGAACTTCGGCAAGCAGCAGACGATTCCCATCCAGCAGTCGTCCGCGGGCGGCCATGGGGGCGGCGACACGCGGCTTCGAGACCTGATCTTCCGCAAGGCGGAGGCGCCCGAGCACATGCGCCTGCCGGACTCGCGCGCCGGCGCGATGTCCTGCCTGACGGGCATCGCCGCGCGCAGGAGCGTGGACGAGAAGCGCCCCGTCAGGATTTCCGAGCTGTTGCAGCTCACGTCCTGAGCCGTCCTCCCCCGACTTCGCGCATTCAGAGTTGGGGAGGGACGAATAGTGTTCAAGCCCGGCGGCGCCGCATTGGCCGTTTCTCTCCTCTTGCTGCTCGTCGACGTCCCGCCCGCAGAAGCTCAGATCGATCCTCCGCTCGTGGGACCGGAAGGTCTTGTCGTTGGTGCGCTTGGGGCTGGCCTCGTCGCTGGGGCCGCGGCGGGCTGTGGCCTGCGAATCGGACCCTATCTGGGCGTCGGAGCGGAAGTCGGGGCGTACGCCGGTAACGACCTGCTCCTGACCGTCTCGGTCGACGGACGCGTGGGGATCGTGACACAGAGACACCAGAAGCTGGTGCCCTTGCTTTCCGGCGGTTACTCCTACTTGAAACGTGATTACCGGCACCGCCAGCGGGATGAACGTCGGCGGCGGGCTGGACTACGAACTGAAGCCCGGGACGGCGCTGCGACTCGAATTCAGGAACGTAATCAAGAGGGAGGGCACCCGCTCTCCTTCAAACTTCTGGTTCATCCGGACCGGGATCACGTTCCGGTGACAGCGGCCGCCCTCTCGTGAAAAGCTTGCGGGTCTCGTCCGAGCCTGGGATATCCTTGCCCCCACCCCAATAACCTCAGGGCGAAAGGGAGGCACAGAATGGACCTTCTTCCTCTGCTCATCCAGCTCGTCAGCGGCGCCGTCGGCGGGAACATCGCCGGAGCCCTTCTCAAGAACCTCGATCTGGGCCCCGTGGGTAACTCGATTGTCGGGATACTGGGCGGTGGCGTGGGCGGCCAGCTCCTCGCCCTTCTCGGCGTTGGAGCCGCCCCGAGCGGGTCGCTCGATCTCGCGAGCCTCGTCGGCAGCGTCGCCTCCGGCGGTGTCGGCGGCGGGGCGTTGATGGCCATCGTCGGCGCGCTCAAGCAGGCGACCAAGAAAGCCTGAGCGTCCCACGGCCTTCGCAACGTCCGGGCCGGGAGCTTGAAGCGCTCAGTCTTTTTCTGCATCGCGGCGCTCGTCTGCTGGGGCGTCTTTCGACTCGGCGGGGTCGCTCAGGAACGGCCCCGCCGCTTCAGGCTTCCAAAAGGCACGCTCGTCTGGTATCACGGCCTGCGCGACCACTGCGAGGCGGTGTACGAGCGGCGCGCGGTCGAGGAGATCAAGGACGGCGAGTGGGCCCCGCCGCCTGTGACCTTCAAGCTGCCGAACGGCGCGGGCTACGGATCGATCACCGAGGCCGATCTCCGCGGCTACGCGGGGATGGCGCTGCAGGCAGACGGCGCCGGAGGATTTCGCGAGCGGCTCGGGCACACGCATCCGCCCAGCTATCCCTTCACGCTTCGATTCGGAGACGAGGAAGCGAAGCGCTTGTCGAATCCGGCCGCGATCGACGGCACGATCACGACCCCGTGGCGGGTCGTGATGATCGCGCGCGATCTGAACACGCTCGTCAACAGCGACGTCGTCTCGAATCTCGCCGCGCCTCCGGATCCGAAGCTGTTTCCGGAGGGGATTACCACGCCATGGCTGAAGCCCGGCCGGGCCGTCTGGCGGTAGCTCGACGGCGGCGAGAATACGCTCGACGGCATCAGGGAGTTCTCGCACCTCGCCGGCGAGCTGGGCTTCGAGTACCAGGTCGTCGAGGGTCAGTGGCAGAAATGGACGGACGCCGAGCTGCGCGATCTGGTCCAGTACTCGAAAGCGAGAAACGTCGGCGTCATTGTCTGGCGCCACCGGCGAACGCTCGGTACGCCGGAGGCCGGAAGCTCTTTGCATCCCTCCGGGACGCTGGTGTCGTCGGTCTCAAGGTCGACTTCCTCGATCACGAAGCCAAGGAGGTCATCGACCTCTACCAGGACATCCTGAGAGACGCCGCCGAGCATCAGCTGATGATCAACTTTCACGGCGCGAACAAGCCGGCGGGCGAGGCGCGCACGTGGCCGAACGAGATGACGCGCGAGGGCATCTACGGGCTCGAGCACAGGCGGATGGAGGCATGGGCGGCGTTCAACGCGACGTTCCCGTTCACGCGGATGCTCGCGGGACACGCCGACTACACGCCGGTCGTCTTCGGCGAGCGCCGGCGCGAGACGTATCACAGGCTCGTGGCTCGTGACGACCTCGAGGATGCGGCGGTGGTTGTCGTCGAGCGAGGCGTGAGAGGTGCCGGCGAGGCGCTGGAGGTATCGATGCGGGCAGGCGGCGGCTTCATCGCCAGGTTCACCCGGCTGAAGCAACCGGCAGCCTGTCACGACGTCAACGATGGTGCTCTTTGCGGGCCTTCTGAGCCTCCTCGATCGAGCGAAACTTGAACACGCCGCGCGGATAGGTTCTCGGCGCAATGGCCCAGTAGCGCGCGCAGTGACGGAGAAACCGCTCGAAGTTCGCCCCAGACGCCCCACGAACAGGCGCCTGGTTCATTTCTTCGATCGAACGGAACTTCTCGACCGCCATGTCAGTCGTCATCCTTCAACTTGAATCGTTCACGGAGCGCAGCCGCGTCTTCGTGGTCCTTGGGCCGCAGGGTACCCTTCTTCAGGCGATACAGTGCGGTGGGCGTCGCGACCTTCACCCGAGTGTCCTCGACTTCGATCACCTGCGCATCGACGGTCTCGAATCGAGCGGCGTCGCCGAGACGCGTCAGCACGTCGAAGTAGAGGTCGCCCGTGGGCGGGTAATACCGCACCGCCGGGTAGGCGCCGAGCAGATCCGCCGCTGAGATTTCTTCGATGTGGGGGTCGCTCCCGTACGCCTGCCGGAACGCCGCGCGCAGCCGCTCCACGTTCTCCGCTGTGGCCTGTATGAAGAGGTCCACGTCCTCGGTCGCGCGCACGAGCCCGTGAAAGCCCATCGCTGTAGCGCCGATAATCACGTATGCAAGACCGGATTGCTCGAACGCGCGCAGTACCCGGAGCAGCTCCTCGCGATCCACGGGGCTAGCATAGCGCCGCGATCGCGACCTCGCCAGCGCACGCTCGGATCATCCGGAGGCGGTTCCACATTCTGGATTCTGGATTCCGGCAGCCGTAGACGCCCCCGCTTGACCCCAACCCCCGCCGGATCTAAGAGTCGAGGCCGCCAAACAACCACTTGGAGGGCCTGATGGCAGTCTGGGTCCTCGGCGTTGCGCTTCTGGCGGCGGCAACATCCAATCTCTAGACCGGGGCTCCGCCCCGGACCCCGGCTCGGTCGCTCGCGGGGGCCCCTACGCCCCGCTCCGCTCCCTCGCGGGCGCGCTGTGCGCGCCGCCGTTGTGTGAGCACAACGGCCTGGACCGGAGCTCCGCCCCGGAACCCGGCTCAGCGCAAGCGGGCGGACCCTCAGCGTGCCCGGTGGGCAAGCCGGTCAAGGTCCTTCCGAGCGTCATCCCTGCGATTGGGCAGAGCCCGTTCTGGGCGGCGACCGGTGGCAAGCCGCTCGCCTGGGAAGGTTCTGGTTCCCCCGTGCGGGTGCTCTGGCTTCGCGACGTCGCGGCGAAGGGCGCCACCTTCCTCTCTGGCAAGGCGCGGACGGGCAGTGCGAAGACGACGTTCGCGGCAAGCATGTACGGCAACCGGGAACTGCGCTTCAAGCTCGACGGCCTCGGCGACAAACCGAAGGGCATCAAAGACGCCGACCTGCTGAAGTTCGCGTTTCACTGGACGTTCGTCTGGTTCCCCGAACCGGGCTGCTACGAGATCGCGGCCCGCGTCGGCTCGCAGCAGTCGCTCATCTACCTCGAAGTGGTGTCGTCGGGCAAGAAAACCACCTGAGCCACGGATCACCACGGATCAAAGGCCACGGTAGAGGCAGCCATGAAAGTCTGTCCAGCGCCGATCGCAGCGGTCATGCTTGTGGTGTCGTTTACCCTGAGCGAGGCCGACGGGCGAGTCGAAGGGGTGGTCGCCGTCGCCACGGAGGCCCAGGAGAAAAAACAAGAGCGGAAAAAGCTCAGCCCGCAGGAGGTGAAGCGCCTGATCGCCGACGGCGACAAGCTCCTCGCCGAAGGGAAAGCAGCCGACGCTCGAAAACAGTACCTCGCGGTCGTCGAGCAGGAGCCGACGAACGTGCCGGTCGCGTTGAAGCTGGGGCGGACGTCCGAAAGCATCCAGGACTGGGATGGCGCCATCGCCGCGTATCAGACGGTGGCGGCCAACGCCCAGGGCCCTGAGAAAGCCGAAGGGCTCACGGGCCTGGCCGGCGCCTACGTCAAGACGCGGCAGTTCAAGGAAGCGGCGGACAACGCGCGGAAGGCGATCGAGCTGAACCCTGCCTCGGCGCCGGCGCAGGTGAGCCTCGCGTACAGCCTCGTACGACTCGGCTCCGCGCAGGAGGCCCTTCCAGCCGCGCGGAAAGCGATCGAGCTTGCGCCGACGAGCGCCGTCGCGCACGCGGCGCTTGGCGAGGCGCTGCTCCGCGACAACAAAGTCGCGGACGCCGAAGCAGCGTTTCGAAAAGCGCTCGAGCTCGATCCAAAGGCGGCCGACGCGCTCGCCGGTCTGGCCGACCTGCAGTGCCGCAAGGGAGACTACGGCGCCGCCGAAGCGTCGGCGTCGAAGGCGCTCGAGCTCGATCCCAATCAGGCTCGCGCCTACTCGGTGCGGGGCAGAGTCAACCTGGCGCGCGGGCAGCTCATCCCGGCGCAGGCCGATCTCACCACCGCAATCGCGCGGGATCCGGCCGATGTCGAAGGCCAGCTCGCCCTCGCGCAGATTCAGCGCAAGCAGGGCAACCTCAGCGGAGCGACGAGCTCCTACCGGCAAGTGCTCGGACTCGACCCGTCGCGCGGCGCCGCGTATCTGGAGCTCGGAGAGATCCTCGTGAGCCAGGGGGATCTGGCCGGAGCGCGCGATCCGCTCGAGAAGGCGGCCGAGCGGATGCCGGACTCTGGACACGCGCAATACTTGTTGGGAGTCGTCTACGAGAAAGGCAAGGACCTGGAACGTGCGCTCCAGGCGTACAGCCGCGCCGCGGAGCTCGATCCGAAGCTCGCCGAGGCGCACTACGGGCGCGGGCGGCTTCTTCGCGATCTCAAAAAGGATTCACCAGGCGCACTGGCGAGCCTCGAGAAGGCTGCGCAGCTCAGCCCGGACAATCCTGACATCCTGACCGACCTGGGCGCCGCGCTCTATGACGCCAAACAGGTCGACCGGGCCAGCGATGTGCTGGCGAAGGCGGTCAAGACGGCCGACTACCGCAATCCACTCGGATTCGGGGTCTACGGGCTCACGCTCAAAGACAAGCAGAGCTTCGCCGAGGCCGTGGGCTGGTTCGAGAAAGCGGCGGCCGGCTCCCCGAAATGGTGGATTCCTCACTGGGGCGCCGCCTGGTCGTACTTCGGCCTCATCAAGAAAGGCTGTCCGTGCGGCGCCGAAGATGACGAGCGCGTCAAAAAGATCAAAGAGCACTTCGATCAGATGGTCGCGCTGCAGGGCAAGGACCCAGCGCTCGAACAGCGCGTGGATGCGCTGACGAAAGGACAGAAGGTGAAGTAGCAGGCGACTCTCATGACTCCGCGTGACTTCACGCGAAACGCTTGGACGGCATCTAAACGGAGGCAACGGAGGTCTCGGGAGGTTGACTTCGCGTGTCACGCCTCGCTCTCACGCGGACGCCGCGCGCAAGCGCGGCGCTGGAGTGTCAACGTCGCGGGCGTGAGCAGATGGAAGCGACGGGGTTGCTCACGCCCGCGCCGTTGACAACTCCAGCAAGGCCCGGCTCCGCCGGGCCGTCCGCGTGACGGCACGTTGCCCACCTAAAGCGGCATCCGTGTGATCCGCGTAATCCGTGGTTCGTGATCCGTGAAGTCACGTGAAGTCATCCTCCAGGTTTCTCCGTTTCCTCCCCTTAAAAATCGTCCGAGCGTGTCGCGCGAAGTCGCGTGCAGACGGTGATAGCGGCGGACCCCGTTACACCCCCCGCGCGATCACGACCGTCAGATCGTCCTCCTGCACCTTCCCGCTGAAGCGGGTCACCGTGTCGATCAAGTGGTCGAGGAGCGCCGGCGCGGGTGTCTCGCGCTGTCGTCGTACTAACTCGACGAGGCGCTCCTCCCCGAAGAAGTTCCCATCGTCATCCATCGCGTCGGTGACTCCGTCCGTGTAAAGCACGAGCGTGTCCCCTCGCCGAATCTCCAGCTCGCCGATCGTGCAGCTCCATTCGTCGAACAGCCCCACGACCGGTGCGGTCGGCTGGAGCCAAGCCGTGGAGCCGTCGCCCCGCACGACGAGCGGCGGATTGTGCCCGCAGTTGGCGTAGACCAGCCGACCCGAGTTGTCGTCGTACCGGCCGAAGAACAGCGTGGCGTACCGTGAAGACGGGCTGGCCTCGAGGAGATAGTCGTTCAACGAGCGCAGCAGTCCCGGCAGATCCTCGCGCGCGAGCGTGTAGCGGCTGCGGACGTACGCCTGGAGATTGGCCATCAGCAGCGCCGCGGAGATTCCCTTGCCCGAGATGTCCGCGAGGACGAGACCCAGCCGGCCGTCCCCCAGGTCGAGAAAGTCGTAATAGTCGCCGCCGACCGCGCGCGCCTGGCGGCAGGCGCCCGCGCAGGCAAGCGTGCGGAGCGCGGGCGGCTGCTGCGGGAGCAGCCCGCGCTGGACCTCCTGCGCAATCTCGAGCTCCCGCGCCTGACGGCGCTCGGCTTCCCGGCGTTCGGCGATGCGCTCCGCGAGCCAGATGCTGTCGAGCGCGAGGCCCGCCTGATTGCACACCGTCGCCAGCAGCCGCCGGTCTTCGCTCGAGTACGGCTCTTCGGACAGCCGGGGCCCGAGCGCGAGCAGCCCGGCGATCCGCTCGTCGCGCCCGATCATCGGTGACAGGCATTCGGCGCCGAGCGCGTCGAGCGCGCCGAAGCTCTGGGAACCGTCCGCCCCCGGTCGGTGGACGACCGGACCGCCTTCCAGCGCGATCTCGTCCAGGTCCGGCAGATTCCGCGAGATCTGCCGCAGCGTGGCCGGCGGCGTGCCGTGGAACGCTTCCAGGCTGTCGGCGTCGCGCTCCAGAAAGACCGTCAGCGACGAGGGATGCAGCGCCTCATCGATCGATCGCGCCAGGAGAACCGCCAGCTCTTCACGCCCTGCCGCGCGTCCGGCCCGCACGGCCAGGTGCTCCAGCACCCGGCGCGCGTCGTACGCGTTCCGGAAAAACGCGCGGTCGATGCGTTCGGTGAACCGGCGATGGACCCGCGCCGCGCCCCACGCGAGCGCGACGCCCAGGCCCGCGCCCGCGACGAGGCCGAGCGGCCCCGGCACGGTCACGCGGGCCGGGAGCAGCAGCGGCAGCTCGATCGCCAGCGCGACCGTCGCGCCGACGCTCAGCAGAAACAGGAGGACGACGAATCCGCGCTGAACGAGGAGGTAACGCGCGCTGCGCTTGAGCAGCACCGGAATCTCGAGCACCCGGTACCTGACTACCGCGTACGCGAACGACACCGGGATCAAGAACAACAGCAGTACAGACGGCGCCCAGATCCAGAACGGAACCCCGCCATATGGATCGACGCGAAGGAAGGCGGCAACGGTGTGGACAACGGAAATGGGCGTCAGCCCCACGAGCATCGCCCAGACGATCACGCGCGTCCTGCGGCGGGACTCGGCGTCCGGCGCACGGAGATTGTTCAGGACGAGCGAGACGAGACCCAGAGCAATACTGACACACCAAAACAGGATGAGCAGGGAACCAAGGACCGGCGCACTCGAAGATTCGGCAACACGCTCAATGGGCGCAAAGCTCTGCGCCCGGCCGACGATGACCATCAACACGCCCACGACGAGAACGCTCGGCATGAGCAGGACGTGTTTGAGCCACGGCGCCCGCCGTTCGATCGGCGACCGCGAGGGGAAGACCGCGAAGAAGCAGTACACCAGGGCGGGCATCAGCCCGCCGAGCATCTTGAAACTGAGCGCGAACCGCCGCAGCGCCGGGTGGAGTTGGTCCTCGTCGATCGGTGCCGCCGCGATGAGGCTGATAAAGAGCAGGGCCAGGAGCCACGCCGTCCGATCCAGGGGGCGCTGCAGGAGCACGACCGCGGCGACGATCAGAAACGCAGCGGGATAGAAACGGAGCAACGCTTCCACGAAGACCCGGACTCGCGGAAGCGGCGGCCGAGGCGGCATGGGCTCGAGCCACGCCTGCGCCGTGAACGACTGATCCGTGCCGCGTTCGACGCGCAAGGTGACGGCGTCACCGGGCCGTCCGCGCGTGATCGCATCGAAGAACGGATTGGACGTGTCGAGGCGTCGTCCGTTGATCGCCACGATACGGTCTCCCGGTTGGAGACCGGCACGCGCCGCTGGAGCGTCAGGCTCGACCGCGGTCAGGAGGAAGTCGGCCGTCCGGGCACGAGACACCGGTGTCACGCCGAGGCGTGCCTGCGGGTCGATGCCCGTGTAGTACATCCAGCCGACGCTGTACACCGTCGCCGCGGCGATGACGGCGATCGCCAGAGGCAGCGCGACGCCGCGAGGCACTCGGGGCATGCGGACGGTCACGCGGCAATTATAGGCCGCGCTCGGCGACGCTCCGGGCTTTGCCCGCGCGTCGCGCGGGCGTATCATCGCCTGCCTCGCCGAAGCGGCCCGCAGGCTCGGCTGCGAAGGCGGGCGGCACCTGACGGAGGATTCACCATGCGCGCGATCCGCATCATCTCCGGCGTCGTGCTTCTGTCGGGACTCAGCAGCGTTCACACCTTCAGCGCCCAGGAGCAGGCGGCGGAGCCGGCTCAACCGTCCAACCGGACGATGCGGCCCGTTCTCCGCGGCCGCGATCATGCCGTCAGCTCGATGAAAGCGGAGGCCACCGCGGCCGCCGTGAAAATCCTCGAGGCCGGCGGCAACGCGTTCGACGCGGCCGTGGCCGGCCAGGCCGTCCTGAGCCTCGTCGACCCCGACAGCAACGGCATCGGATCGGACGCGGTCATCCTGCTGTACGACGCCAGGAAGAAACAGGTCGTCTCGATCAACGCGGAGGGCACGGCGCCGAAGCTCGCGACGATCGAGTGGTACCAGAAGAACAACGATGGCAAGCTGCCTCCGAGCGACGGCCTGCTCGCC
>Ga0187893_10006185_pt1 | contig 20696 bp, 27 predicted proteins | sample MA1701074metaG_FD_139574 | JGI IMG/M metagenome (GOLD analysis project Ga0187893, IMG submission 139574) | White microbial mat communities from a basaltic lava cave in the Kipuka Kanohina Cave System on the Island of Hawaii, USA - MA170107-4 metaG ...
CCATGCCTGGACGATCTGGTCGTCATTGGTGATTTCGGCGGTTTCGCCCCGAGCACGGTGAAGCGCATGTCGATCCTGGTGAAGACGGTCGAACGGGCGTCGCAGGCGCCCGCTTTTTTGCCTGAATATATTTATCGTGACGGTGTTACAATAATTCCGTGGAACTGAATGTCAAGAAAGGAAGGGGCCGGCCGCCGACCGGGAGTGCGCTGACGGCAGCCGAGCGGGCGCGCAGGTACCGGGCGGGGCTGCGGGCGCGGGGGCTGCGGCAGAAGGCGGTGATGCGGCGCGATCCCATGCTCGAGGCGGTGCGCTTCGCGCCGGGCAGCCTCCTCACGCCAGGCGAACAGGACGTGCTGCGGCGTTTCTGCGCCGGCTTTCGCAGGCTGCCCCGCATGCCGCGGCGGGTGGCGGTGTTCGGCAGTCGCGCCAAGGGAGGCTCACATGCGCACTCCGACCTCGACGTAGCGGTCATGATGGATGCGCCCCGCGATCCTGCATTCGAGCCCGTGCTATCGGCGATCGCCCTCAGCGCCCAGCAGCCCTACTGGCTCGAAGGCTATGGCATCTCGCTGCGGCCGGTTGCCCTCTATCGCGGCGAGCCCGAGGCGTTTCTGAATGCGATTCGGAACGATCTGGAGGCGGTATGGACAAGGCCGTGATCGCGCAAACGGTGGCCGACGAGATCAGGGCGGCGAAAGATTGCATGGCCGCCGCAATGAACAACCTCACGGGCGGTTACGGAAAGGCCTATGGCCGGTGCGTGAGCGACCTCTACTATGCCTGCTACCACCTGGCGAGCGCGCTACTCGCGTCGAAGGGGATCGCGGCCAACAGCCACGAGGCGGTGCAAAAGCTGATCGCGGTGCACTTCGTGAAGCCCGCCGCCTTGCCCCAGGACACGGTCGGAAAGCTGAACGATCTCATGGACAAGCGCCATGTCGCGGATTACAAGCCCCACATCCTGATTGGCAGCGAAGATGTCGAAAGATTCCGGCCCTGGATCGCGGGATTCGTGCGCGCGGTGCTCAGGCTGCTGGGTAACTCCGCCCCGGCGGAGGCAGCCGCAGCTCTGCAGCGGACCGTGGACGATTTCGCCAAGATCCGGCTGGAGTAAGCGCCGGCAGGGTCAAAAATCAGCACGCCCGTGCACGGGTTTGCGCCATCAAGACCTGGGTCGCGATGTCCAGCGCGCCGAACTGGGCCGCGAAGTCGAGGCCGTTCGCCTGTTCGATCATGCGGCCCATGTCGGAGGAAATGAGCCAGGCATCGCCGCGCGGATTGCATTCGATTACCTGCAATTCCCCCGTATCCGCGTCGCGCACGATATCCGTCCCGAGGAGCGGCTGCTCCGGGAAAGCGGCATGCGCTTTTTCGGCGAGGGCGATTACATCGGGGTCGCGCGCGAGCGCGTAGCTCGAGTCCTGCTTGTTGGAAACCACCGTAATGCCGCCCCTGGCCTTGAAGTCCCAGCGGGTATTGAGCGGCACGTAGCGGTGCGAGGCTTCGCAACGCCAGCACAAAAGCGCGCGGCCGAAAAGCGTTACGACACGGTAGTTGGAGGGCCACTTGCCCGTGTAGACAAAGCGCTGCGCAAGGAGCGGCGCGCGGCGCGCGGGATGGCCCTCTGCGAAGCTCTCCGGCGGCCGGTAGCGCACGCGGCCCGCGCGCTTGATGAAGATCTCCGCGCCCTTGCGTCCCAGCGCCGGCTTCACTACCACGTAGGGTCCCCATTGCAGCGGATCGAGCACCGTACCGGGTGTAACCTCGATCCAGTCTGGCACTGGCACGCCGAAGCGCGCCAGCCTGCGGTACTGCTCGTCCTTGGGAAATTCATGCCCCTGGCACAAGGCGCCGGAGGGCGGCGAAAACCGCTTGATCGGCATGGGCGAAACCGTCAGGGTTGGCGCCGAGGGTTCAAACCGCGGATCGGCCCAGTCCGCCTGCTTGGTGTCGACGATGAAAACGCGCATGTCCGGCGCGCGCTCGCCGATCTGCCGCGCGATCGTCTCGTAGTCGGCGCGGTCCTGCTTGGATTTCTGGTGCACCAGAATCAGGTTCAATTCGCGATAGACTAACCCATGCATTCACGGCTGCCCACGCGGGGATTCGATTCGCTGATCGTCCTGTTCGATGGCGCCCTGCGCACGCTGGCCGGGGCGCATCGCGCGCAGCGTGCATCGCCCGCTGCGCGGGTACCCGAGGGTGCGCTGGACGAGCAAGCACGTGCGCAAGCCGCTGCGCTGATGCGCGTCAATCACGTGGGCGAGGTGTGCGCCCAGGCGCTCTACCAGGGCCAGGCATTGACGGCGCGGGATCCGCAGATCCGCCGCGCCCTGGCCGAGGCGGCGACGGAGGAGCAGGACCATCTCGTCTGGAGCGCGCTGCGCATCGACGAGCTCGGCGGGCGCCAGAGCCTGCTCAATCCGCTCTGGTACGGCGGCGCCTTTGCGCTCGGTGCGGTGGCCGGCGTGCTGGGCGACCGCTGGAATCTCGCCTTCGTCGCCGAGACGGAACGCCAGGTCGAAGCGCACCTCGAGGGACATCTCGCGCGGCTCGACGAGGCGGATACGAGAACGCGCGCGGTGGTGGAGGCGATGCGTAGCGACGAAGCCGGGCACCGCGCGAGCGCAATTGCGCTCGGCGCCGCCGAGCTGCCCGAACCGGTGAAGCTGGCGATGCGCGCGATGGCGAAGCTGATGACGACGCTCGCCTATCGCGTCTGATTCATTCGTCGATAACTTCGAAGTCCTTGGAGATCTCCGCGGTCTTGCCGAGGATCGCGGTCGCCGAGCAGTATTTTTCGTGCGTCAGGCGCACCGCCTGTTCGACGAGCTTGCGCTTGAGGTTCTTACCCCGCACCACGAAGTGATAATGGATCCTGGTGAAGACTTTCGGATCCGTCGCCGCGCGCTCGGCCGCCAATGAAACTTCGCAGCCCGTAATGTCCTGGCCGTTCTTTTTCAGGATCACCACGACGTCGTACGCGGTGCAGCCGCCGGCGCCGGCCAGCACCACTTCCATGGGACGCGGCGCGAGGTTGCGGCCGCCGCCGTCGGGAGCGCCGTCCATCGTCACCAGATGGCCGCTTCCGGTCTCTACTACGAAGGTCATGCCCTCGCCCCAGCGCACTGTACAGTCCATGCCGCCCCCACTTTAAAGTCATGATTTTAATGTCTTTACAGGGGGCGCCATTCTTTGATACCATTCGCGGCTTTTCTTGAACAGCCAAGCCGGGGAATGAAGACTTATAGCGCCAAAGCCGAGGATGTAGTTCACGGCTGGTACGTCGTAGACGCCCAGAACAAGGTGCTTGGACGTCTCGCGTCCCAGATCGCCGTGCGCCTGCGCGGCAAGCACAAGCCGGAATACACGCCGCATGTCGACACCGGCGATTTCATCGTCGTGCTGAATGCCGCCAAGATCCGGGTTACCGGGCGCAAGAGCCTGGGCAAGACGTACTACCGGCACACGAACTATCCCGGCGGAATCAAGGAAACCAATTTCGCCAAGCTGCACGCGCGCTTTCCCGACCGCGCCCTGCAACGCGCGGTGAAGGGCATGCTGCCCAAGGGTCCGCTCGGCTACGCGATGCTGCGGAAACTGAAGATTTACGCCGACGGCAAGCACCCCCACAGCGCACAGCAGCCGAAGGCACTGGAGATCTGACATGGTTGGCGACTTTTATTACGGCACGGGGCGGCGCAAGAGTTCGGTCGCGCGCGTGTTCCTGAAGCCCGGCAAGGGCCTGTTCGTGGTCAATGGCAAGCCGGTCGATGTTTTCTTCGCGCGCGAGACCGGGCGCATGATCGTGCGCCAGCCGCTCGAGCTCACCAAGAACCTCACGGCCTTCGATATCAAGGTAAACGTGCACGGCGGCGGCGAAAACGGCCAGGCCGGCGCGGTGCGTCATGGACTGGCGCGCGCGCTGATCGAGTATGACGCGGCGCTCAAGACGGTGTTCCGCGCCGCGCGTCTCGTGACCCGCGACGCGCGGGAAGTCGAGCGAAAAAAGGTCGGCTTGCACAAGGCGCGGCGGCGCAAGCAATACTCGAAACGCTAATCCCGGACCCCACCCGAAAGGCGGGGACAAGCAAATTGAAAAAGCCGCCTTCGGGCGGCTTTTTGTTTCAGGAAGGCAACGCACATGATTAAGGCAGGGATAGTCGGCGGTACAGGTTATACGGGGATCGAACTCCTGCGCTTGCTCACGCAGCATCCGCAGGCCGAGCTTGCGGCGATTACTTCGCGCCAGGAAGCCGGTCGCGCGGTGAGCGCCGTGTACCCGAGCCTGCGCGGCCGCGTTGCTCAGGCGTTCTCCCATCCCGACAAGGCGCCGCTGGCAAAATGCGACGTCGTTTTTTTCGCCACGCCCAATGGCGTGGCCATGGGCGAGGCGCGCGCGCTGGTCGATGCCGGCGTGCGCATCGTCGACATCTCCGCAGATTTCCGCATCAAGGATGTCGCGGAATGGGAACGCTGGTACAAGATGAAGCACGCCGCCCCGGAACTGGTAGCGCAGGCTGTATACGGACTTTGCGAAGTGAACCGCGAGAAGATCCGCGGCGCGCGGCTGGTGGCGAACCCCGGGTGCTATCCGACCGCAGTGCAGCTTGGATTCATGCCCCTGATCGAAGCCGGCGCGGTGGATGCAGATCACCTGATCGCCGACGCGAAGTCCGGGGTCTCGGGGGCGGGCCGCAAACAGGAGCTCAATCTCATGTATTCCGAAGCGTCGGAGAATTTCGCGGCTTACGGCGTGGGCGGCCACAGGCACTGGCCGGAGATCCGCCAGGGGCTCGCGCAGGTGGCAGGGCGCGAAGTAGGACTGGTCTTCGTCCCGCACCTCACGCCGATGGTGCGCGGCATCCACGCCACGCTGTACGGGCGAATCGCGAAGGACATCGATTTTCAGGCGCTGTATGAAAAGCGCTACGCGAACGAGCCGTTTGTCGATGTCATGCCGGCCGGCAGCCATCCGGATACCCGTTCGGCCCGGGCGGCGAATGTGTGCCGGATCGCGGTGCACCGGCCCGCGGAGCGGTCTGGTCCCGGCGATACCGTGGTGGTGCTCAGCGTGATCGACAACCTCATGAAGGGCGCTTCCGGCCAGGCAGTGCAGAACATGAACCTGATGTTCGGCCTGCCGGAAGCCATGGGCATCGACCAGGTCGCGGTGGTTCCCTAGCGCATCGGCGATGGCGAACCGCTTCTGGAAGCTGCGTCAGCGTTTCGGTATCGCCGCGCCGAAGGTGCTGGTGCGCACGCAAGTGCCCTGGTACCTGCGCTGGTTCGGTTTCGCCGCGATGCTCGCACTTTCGGCAACGCTCGCGGTATGGATGTACGACGCCGGCCGGCGGTTTGCCGGGTTCGATCGCAGCGAAGTCGAGCAGGAGCTCTCGGCCGCGCGCGGCGAGCTGGCCAAATTGCGCGCCGAGCTCGAACGCCTGCGCGCGATCGCCAACGCGGCCGACAGCAAGGTTTCGATCGAGCGCACGGCGCAGCAGAAGGTTTCGCAGCAGGCGCGTGTGCTGGAGCAGGAGAATGCCCGCTTGCGCGAGGAACTCGCCATCTTCGAGAGCATGCTCTCCTCCGACACTGCGAGTGCGGCGCCGCTCTCGGTCCTGCGCTTCAAGGTAGAACCCGACACCTTGCCAGGGGAATACCGCTACCGGGTCCTCCTGCTCGCTTCGGGGCCGCGCCGCGGCAAGGAGTTCCAGGGGCGGCTCGAACTAGTGGTCAATCTGACGGAGAACGGCAGCAGTGCTATGATCAAGGTACCGGCGCAGGCTGAGCCGGATTCGGCGACGTTTCGTTTGGCGTTTAAGCACTTCCAGCGGATTGACGGCACGTTCCGGGTGAGTCCGAAGGCCAAGGTCGTCAGCGTGCAGGTGCGCGTTTTCGAGGCCGGCGTGGCGGAGCCAAAAGTGACGCAGAGCGTGACGCTGGGCTGAAGGAGAGGCAGGCATGTTTCGCAGAGAGAGCAAGCCGCAGAATCGTATCGACAGCCTGATCGGCGCCACGACGCGCATCGAGGGCAATGTGTTTTTCAGCGGCGGCCTGCGGGTCGACGGCGCGGTGCGCGGCAATGTCGCGGCGTTGCCGGAGCAGCCCGGTACCCTGGTGGTGTCGGAGCAGGCGCGTGTCGACGGCGAAGTCCAGGCCACGCACGTGGTGGTGAACGGGACGATCAACGGCTCTGTGGACGCGCGCGAGACGCTCGAACTCCAGGCCAGTTCGCGTGTCAAAGGGGACATCCATTACAAAAGCATCGAAATCCAGCAGGGCGCAGTGATTGAGGGGCGCCTGGTACATCACAGCGCCGAGGTCAAGGGCGTCGAACTGAAGATCGCCAAATAGGCACTAGAGGGCAACAGGAGCAGGCCATGAATGCAGTCGCTGAGAATGCAGTAACCGAAATGCCGGCACCGCTGGTCTTCTCCGACAGCGCCGCAGGCAAGGTGAAGCAGTTGATCGAGGAAGAAGGCAACCCGGACCTGAAGCTGCGCGTGTTCGTCACGGGCGGCGGCTGCTCCGGATTCCAGTACGGCTTTACCTTCGATGAAGTGCAGAACGAAGACGACTCGGTCATGGAGAAGAACGGCGTCAAGCTGCTCATCGACCCGATGAGCTATCAGTACCTGACCGGCGCTGAGATCGACTACACCGAGGGTCTGGAGGGCGCGCAGTTCGTGATCAAGAACCCGAACGCGACTTCCACCTGCGGTTGCGGCTCTTCGTTCTCCGCCTAAGCGGGGTAGATCGCGCCCAGCACCCGCGCGCCTTTCGCGCCGGTGACCGAAGGAAGACTTCCGGCCTGAGCATCCAGCGCCCGCTTCGCGAGCCAGGCGAAGGCGGCCGCTTCAACCAGCTGTGGATCGATGCCATGGCGATCGCTCGTCTCCAGAGCCGCCGGCGCGGCCAATTCGGCAATCCGGCGCATCAGCGCGTCGTTTTTCGCCCCGCCGCCGCAGGCGATCAGGCGCCGCGCGGCCGTGCAATGCCGCCCGAAGGCGCTTGCAAGGCTGCTTGCCGTGAGTTCGAGCAGCGTTGCCTGCACCGCCTGTGGATCCTCGCCGCCGCGCAGCCGTTCGCGCAGCCAGGTTTCGTTGAACAGGTCGCGGCCGGTACTTTTGGGCGGCGCGGCCGAGAAGTACGGCTCCTGCAGCATGCGTTCGAGCAGCGCCGGGATGACCTGTCCCCCGGCCGCCCAGTTCCCGCCCGCGTCGTGGGCCGCGCCCAGATGGCGGGACGCCCACAGATCGAGCAGGCAGTTCCCCGGTCCGCTGTCAAAACCGATGACCTCCCCGGCGCGCGGCAGGAAGCTCAGGTTCGCGATGCCGCCCAGGTTCACCGCCGCCCGGTCTTCCGCGCTGTGCGCGAAGACTGCAGCGTGGAACGCGGGCACGAGCGGCGCGCCCTGTCCGCCGGCGGCGAGGTCGCGGCTGCGGAAATCCGCCACCACGCATATCCCGGTGAGTTCAGCCAGCAGCGCCGCATTGCCGATCTGCGTGGTGTAGCGGCGGTCCGGCCGGTGGCGCACGGTCTGGCCGTGGCAGCCGATGGCGCGCACCTCGGCGACGGGTGTTTTCGTGGTGGCGAGGACGGCGGCGACCGCGGCGGCGTACTTTCCCGCAAGCGCATTGCCGGCGAGCGCTGCGCGGTCAATTTCATTCTCCCCAGGTGAATTGAGCGCGAGCAGTTCGCGCCGCAGGGCAGCATCGAAAGCAAGGTGCGTGTTACCCAGGAGCCGCGGCTTGCGACCATCGAAATCCGCCAGCACTGCGTCGACCCCGTCGAGGCTGGTGCCCGACATCAGGCCGACGTAGAACCTCCGGGTCACTCTAGCGTGGCGAGCTGGCTGTTCGCGAGCAGATCGAGCTGCGCCGTCAGCGCTTGCGCGTGGCTGCGGAACGCGTCCATGTCCTGACGCGCCACCGGCGTGCCCGCCGGCAGGGGCGCCGAAAGCGGATTGCGCGCCGCGCCGGCGACGCGGAATTCGTAATGCAGGTGCGGGCCGGTGGCCCACCCGGTCTGCCCGACCAGACCGACCGTATCGCCCTGCGCGACGCGTGCGCCTGCGCGCACGCCGCGCCCGAAGGCTTTCAGGTGCGCATACCAGGTGGAAATCCGGCTGTCGTGGCGCACGACGACAAGGTTGCCATAGCCGCCCTGTCTGCCGGCGAATTCGACGACGCCTTCGCCCACCGCGCGCACGCGCGTGCCCGCAGGCGCGGCGTAGTCCACGCCCTGGTGCGAGCGCCAGGCCTTGTGCAGCGGGTGCAGGCGCATGCCGAAGCCGGAACTGACGCGCGAGAGCTCCAGCGGCGAGCGCAGCAGCGCCTTGCGCATGTTCCTGCCGTCCGGGGCGTAGTAGTTGTCGGCATACTGCAGCGCGCGATGCCGGCGGCCCTGGTTGGTGAACTCGGCGGCGAGCACGCGTCCCGCGCGCGTCGGCCGCCCATCGACCGAGTGCATCTCGTAGATCACCGAGAAACGGTCGCCCTGGCGCAATTCGCGATGGAAGTCGACGTCGCTCGCGAACACGCCGGCGAGCTGGATCGCGACCGATTCCGGGATTCCGGCAGCGTCGGCGGCGCCAAAGAGCGAAGAGCGGATGACGGCGGTTTTCAGTTCGACGCGGGTCTCGACCGGCGCACGCCGCTCGCTCGCGACCAGCGCCCGGCCGATGCGCTCGATCCGCACCATGGTATCGCGCGAGGCGAGAAAGTCGAGACGGAGCAGTTCGCCTGCGCGTTCTCCGGCGCCGAGTACTTCCGCGGTGACGATGGCGCCCGGGCGCAGCAAGCGCAGTTCGCGCAGGCGCAGGAGCTTGTGCGCATCTGCCTCGCCGATCGCAAGCCGCGCGAGCAGGCCGGGATAGGTGTCGCCGCGTTGCAGCCGGTCCTCGCGTACATAGCGCGCGGGCGCCGGCAGCAGCGCTTCGTCGAGGCGGATCGCGACGGATTCGACCCGCGCCGCCGCCGTCGGCAGGAGGCTCGCGTCGCCGGAGGGCACGATGGCGGCGACCGCAGCGAGCGCGCTCGAAAGCGCAAACGCAGCCAGCAGCGCGGCACGCCGGCGCGCTCTCCCCGGAGCCTTGCTTCCCTGCACGTCCACCCCCATGGATCGGCTAGAATCCCTTGCTATTCAGAGACCTGGGAAGTTTAGCACGCATGGTGGACGTTGCTGAGGCGCTCGCGCGCATCAAGCGGGGCTGCGACGAGCTGATCGTCGAGGAGGAACTGGCGCGCAAGCTGAAGACCGGCCGCGCGCTGAGGATCAAGCTCGGCCTGGACCCGACCGCGCCCGATCTGCACCTCGGCCACACCGTGGTGATCAACAAGCTGCGCCACTTCCAGGAACTCGGGCACGAGATCCAGTTCCTGATCGGCGATTTCACCGGCATGATCGGCGACCCGACGGGCAAGAACCAGACGCGCCCGCCGCTCTCGCGCGAGCAGATCCTCGAGAATGCGCAAACCTACCGCGCGCAGATGTCGAAGATCCTCGATCCGGAAAAGACGCGGGTGATGTTCAATTCGGAGTGGTCGGACAAGCTCGGCGCCGAGGGCATGATCCGCCTCGCCGCGCGCTACACGCTCGCGCGCCTGATCGAGCGGGAGGACTTCAGCAAGCGCTTCAAAAGCAGGCAACCCATTGCGGTCCACGAGCTCCTCTATCCGCTCATGCAGGGCTACGACTCGGTGGCGATGAAGGCCGACGTCGAACTGGGCGGCACCGACCAGAAATTCAACCTGCTCGTCGGACGCGAGCTGCAGAAGGATTTCGGCCAGGAGCCGCAGTGCATCCTGACGATGCCGCTGCTCGAAGGCACCGACGGCGTGGAAAAAATGTCGAAGTCGCTCGGCAACTACATCGGCATCGCCGAGCCGGCGAAGGAGATTTTCGGCAAGTTGATGCGCATTTCCGACGCGCTGATGTGGCGCTATATCGAACTGTTGTCCTTCGAATCGCTTTCGGCGCTGCAGGCATGGAAGAAGGAAGTGGCGGCCGGGCGCAATCCGCGCGAGATCAAGGTGCTGTTCGCGAAAGAGATTGTTACGCGCTTTCACTCCAAAGGCGCTGCAGATCGCGAAGAACAGGAGTTCGGCAAGCCGCCGCAGGAAATGCAGGAGAAAAGCCTTTCCTATCCGTCCACCGGTCTCCCGATCACGCAACTGTTGAAGCAGCTGGATCTGGTGTCCAGCACCACCGAAGCCAACCGCTTGGTCGAGCAAGGTGGCGTGAAGGTCGACGGCGACCGTGTATCGGATCGCGCTCTGAAATTGAAAAAAGGCAAGACCTACGTGATCCAAGTCGGCAAGCGAAAGTTTGCGCGGATCACCCTCGCATGAGTGGGCCGCACTACGAGGTTTACGCGATCAAGTACGCGCACCACGCGCGGCGAAAATCGGAGAACTTCATCGGCGGCGACCCGCATGACGGCCCGATGCCGCTTGATTATTTCGTCTGGCTGATTCGCGAAGCCGGGAAAAATGCGGGCCGCGAGATCGTCGTCGATACGGGATTCTCCGCGCCGATGGCGGCGAAGCGCCAGAGGGACCATCTCCGCTGCCCGACGGAGGGTCTACGTTTCTTGAATGTAGATTCAAGAAACATCAAGGATGTGGTGATCACGCACCTGCACTACGACCACGTCGGCAATTTCGACCTGTTTCCCGCGGCCATGTTTCACCTGCAGGACCTGGAGATGAGCTACGCCACCGGCCGGCACATGGCACAGCCCGTTTTCAGCGGCGCGTACGAGGTCGAGGACGTGGTGGGCATGGTGCGCCGGGTCTATGCGGGCAGGGTGCAGTTTCACGCCGGCGACGCCGAGATCGCGCCGGGGATTTCGCTGCACCTGATCGGCGGCCATACCATGGGCATCCAGGTGGTGCGCGTCGCGACGCGGCGCGGCTGGCTCGTGCTTGCCTCAGACGCCTCCCACTTCTACGCCAACATGGAGCAGGTGCGCCCGTTCCCGATCGTCTACAGCGTGGCGGCGATGGTGGAGGGATACGCCAGGCTGCGCGCGCTGGCCGACTCTCCTGCGCACATCATCCCCGGGCACGATCCGCTGGTGCTCGCGCGCTATCCCGCGCCCCCGGGCCCTTCGCCCTCCAACAGTGCGCTGCAGGGCATCGTGGCGCGGCTCGACTAGACGTTGCTTTTCCCGCACGATTGGGCGTAACGTATTGCAGGGCCAATCAAAGGGGAATTCAAAATGCGCAAACACAGCATCGCCATCGCCGTTTCCGTCGCCGTCGCCGCGGGCTTCAGCCAGGGCGCAAACGCGCAGGCGCCGGCAGTCAAGAACCTAAAGCTGCAGGGGAGCTGGCCCGCCAGCCTGACCATCCAGGACCATTTCAAGGGCATCACCGAGCGCATCGAAAAGCTCACGGCGGGATCGATCAAGATCGAGACCATGGCCGCGGGACAGGTGGTGCCGCCGTTCGAGGTGCTCGACGCCACCAACAAGAAGGTGATCGACGGCTGGCACTCGATTTCGTACTACTGGGTCGGCAAGAGCCCGGCCGCGGCGCTTTTTTCCGCTCCTCCCGGCGGTCCCTTCGGCATGGACCACATGGACTGGCTGGGCTGGCTGTACGTCGGCGGCGGCCTGGAGATGTGGCGCGATTTCTACCAGAACGAGCTAAAGCTGAACGTCATCGTCTGGCCGGCGCAGCCCTCCAGCCCGCAGGCGCTGGGCTGGTTCAAGAAGCCGCTGAAAAGCGTCGCCGACTTCAAGGGCCTGAAGTGTCGCCAAACCGGCCTAAACGCCGAGGTCTACGCCAAACTCGGCCAGGCGGTCGTCAACCTGCCGGGCGGCGAGATCGTTCCGGCAGCGCAGCGCGGCGTGATCGACTGCGCCGAATGGGTCGGCGGCGTCGAGGACCTGCGCCTGGGCCTGCCCGGCGTCTTCAAGTACCACTACACGCCCGGCATGCACGAGAACAATTCCGTCGGCGAGTTCGGCTTCAACCTCGACGTCTGGAAGACCTTCACGCCGCAGCAGCAGGAGTCCGTGAACTCGGCGGTCAAGGACACGTTCATCACCTGGATCACGAAGTGGCAGATGCAGAACGCCGAGGCGATCGAGGAGATGATCAAGAAGCACGGCGTGCAGATCCGCCGCACGCCGCCCGACATCCTGCTTGCCACGCTCAAGGCCTGGGACGAGGTCGCGGCCGAAAACTCGGCCAAGTCGGCGACCTTCAAGAAAGTCTACGAGTCGCAGCGCGAGTACGCCGCCAAGGTGGTGCCGGCCAAGCGCTACATGTTCCCGCCGTATTCGTTTGCGGCGAACTACTACTGGCCCGAGGGCGGCGCGAAACCCGCCGCGGCCAAGGCGGAAGCGAAGAAGAAATAGCGGCGCAGGGCAAGAGGGGGCGGCGACGCCCCCTTTTTTTGCGCATTGAACCGGGGTTCTTCACATGGCTGAAACGGTTCCCGGCCACATCCGGCTGGTGCGGATCATCGACAAATTCACCGATGCCACCGGCGTCTGGGTGGCATGGCTAAACGTGCCGCTGGTGCTGGCGGTGGCCTGGGAGGTGATCGCGCGCTATGTATTCAACGCGCCGACGATCTGGTCGTACGACGTCACGTACATGCTCTACAGCGCGATCTTCATGCTGGGTTGCGCCTACGCGCTGCACAAGGGCGCGCACATCCGCACCGATTTCTTCTATGAGAAATGGTCCGACCGGACCCGCGGGGTAGTGGATTCGATTTCCTATATCGTGTTCTTCTTCCCCTCGATCGTGATGCTCCTCGCGGCAAGCTGGAGCGAAGCCTGGTACGCCTACACCATCAATGAGACCTCCGAACAGACCACCTGGCGGCCGCTCCTGTGGCCGATCAAGGCGGTGGTGCCGCTGACTTGCGCGATGCTGCTGCTGCAGGGGATCTCGGAGCTGATCAAGAGTTTCTACGCCGCGCGCACCGGCATCGTGCTGGAGCACAAGGAGAAGATCGAGATATGAGCGCCGAGATTCTCCTCGGCCTGGTGATGCTGATCGTAATGCTGGGCGCGATCTTCATCGGCATCCAGATCTCGTTCACGCTGCTGTTCCTCGCGCTCAGCTTCGGCTATTTCGCGCTGGGCAAGGTGGTGTTCGACCTCGCCTACTTCCAGACCATCGGGCTGATGAAGGAGGAGGTGTTCGCCGCCGTACCCCTCTTCATTTTCATGGGGTACCTCACCGAGCAGGCGGGCCTCATGGAGCGCCTTTTTTCGGCGTTGCGCATGCTGCTCGCACCGGTGCGCGGTTCGCTTTACATCGTGGTCATCGTCACCTCGACGATTTTCGCCATGGCGACCGGCATCGTCGGTGCGGCGGTCACGGTGCTGGGCATCATGGCGGCGCCGATCATGATCAAGACCGGCTATGACGCCAGGCTTTCCGCCGGTGCGATCACCGCGGGCGGCACGCTCGGCATCCTGGTACCGCCTTCCGTCATGCTGATCGTGATGGGTCCGGTGCTCGGCGTGTCGGTGGCCGATCTCTATTCTGCGGCGTTCGGCCCCGGCTTCCTGCTGGCGGGCATCTATATCGTCTACCTGATGGGCCGCAGCTTCATCAACCCGAAGCTGGGGCCGCCGGTGCCGAAGGAAGACCGGGTTGCGGAAATAGGGGCTATCCTCAAGGAAGTCGCCATCGGTGTCCTGCCGCTGTTCCTGCTGATCGGCGCCACGATGGGCTCCATCCTCGCCGGCCTCGCGACCCCGACGGAGGCGGCGGGAATCGGGGCGCTGGGCGCCATGATTCTCGCGGTCTGCTATGGCCGGGCAAGCTATGCCGGGCTCAAGCAGGCCTGCATCAGCGCCATGATGACCTCGAGCATGGTGCTGCTGCTCGCGGTGACCTCGAACATCTTCGGCGCGGTGTTTTCGCGCATGGGGGCGGCGGCCTGGATCACCGAGGCGATGGTGGCAATGCCGGTGCCGCCGCTCGCGATGCTCGGCATGGTCGTGTTTCTCATCTTCCTGCTCGGCTGGCCGTTCGAATGGCCGGCCATCATTCTGGTGTTTCTGCCGATTTTCTACCCGGTGATCGAGGCGCTGAAGCCGCCGGTGTCCGAGTCCCTGGGGATCGCCCCCGACATGTTCATGATCTGGTTCGGCACCGTCGTGGCGGTCACGCTGCAGACTGCCTACCTGTCGCCGCCGGTGGCGATGTCGGCGTACTACCTAAAGCAGGTGGTGAAGGAATGGTCGCTCGCCACGATCTACAACGGCATGTTCCAGTTCATGGTCCTGCAGTGCGTCGCGATCGCGATCGTGATGTTCGTGCCCGCGATCGCCACCTACCTGCCGCAGCAGCTGCGCGCAGAATCGAGCGCGGCCGTCACCGAGGAAGCCGATGACAGCATGAATCGTCTCGAGGAGGATCCGCTCAAGGCCGCGCAAGAGCAGGTCGAAGCCGACGACAAGGCCGAGGCGCTCGAGAAGGACGCACGCAAGGCAAGGAAGTAGCGGCTTGCAACGGTACGATTTCGACCATCCGGTAGAGCGGCGCGGCAGCTGGAGCACGCGCTGGGAGCGCTATCCGGCTGACGTGATTCCGCTCTGGGTCGCCGACACCGATTTTCTGGCGCCACCGCCGGTGCTTGCAGCCATGCAGCGGCGCATTGCGCACGGCGTTTTCGGCTACAACGCACCGCCCGCCGAGCTGCGCGATGCGGTGGTCGAGCGCATGCAGCGGCTCTACGCCTGGCGCATCGAACCGGATTGGGTCGCGTTCGTCTCCGGCGTCGTGCCCGGGCTGCACCTGGCCGCGCTCCATCTCATGAGCGCGGACCAGCATGCGCTGGTGCCGACCCCGGTTTACCACCATCTCAAGCGCTCCCTGGTGCATGCGCGGCGCGCGCATACCGACGTGCCGCTGGTGCTGGTGAAGGGCAGGTGGGTCTGGGATGAGGATGTCCTTGCCTCCGCCGTGCGGCCCGAATCGCGTCTGCTGTACCTGTGCAATCCGCAGAATCCCGGCGGCACCATCTTCAGGCGAGACGAGCTGCAGCGGCTCGCTACTTTTGCGCAGCAGCACGACCTCATCATTTGCTCGGACGAGATCCACGCCGACATCCTGCTCGACGAGGGCAAGCCGCATGTGCCGATCGCGAGCCTGTCGCCCGAAGCGTCGCGACGCACGGTCACGCTCATCTCGCCCAACAAGGCCTTCGGCTTCCCGGGCGCGGGCTGCGCCTTCGCCGTCATCGAGGATGCCGCGATGCGGCAGGCGTTCTGCACCGATCATCACGCCACCGTGCATGACCCCTCGGTGTTCGGCTACGCGGCGTCGCTTGCCGCGTACCGCGATTGCGGCGACTGGCTGCAGGCGCAGTTGGCGTACCTGCGCGGCAATCGCGATCTGGTGCAACGCGAGATCGCGGCAATGGCCGGACTCAAGATGGCGCACGTCGAGGCGACGTATCTTGCCTGGATCGACGCCTCGGCAATCGGCGTGCCCGATCCGTACAAATACTTCCTCGATCGCGGTGTCGCGCTCTCGCCGGGAGCGCAGTTCGGCGCGCCGGGATTCGTGCGCTTGAATTTCGGCACGCAGCGCGCCTTGCTGGAAAAGGCCCTGCAGCGGATGAAAAAGCGCGCCTAGCTCCGCATCCAGGCCGAACCCCAGAGGTTCAGCGTGCGCTGCTCGTGCGGCCAGCTGCGGTAGTCCGCCTCCTGCGGCATCAGCTAGGCATGCTGATCGGGGCGCGATTCGGTCGCCTCGAAGGTGGCGAAACTGTGTTGCTCCGGGTCGGAGCGCAGGAACACGGCGGCGATGCGCTCGCCTTCCAGCACCCGGTCGGATTCGCGCGCGCCCGGCAACGCCTCGACGCGGTCGCCCAGCAATTCGCCATAGAAACGCGCGAGGCGTTCGGGAGCCGTGCTGTCGCGCCGCAGGTGATGCAGCCTCGCGGGCCAGAGAGCGGAAGGCGTCAACTCTTTTTGCCCCCGGCAAGACCGAGCGCCTCGTCCAGAATGCGCGCGAGATGCGGATCGTGCACGCCCAGTTCGCGCATGTGCTCCAGCGTGTTGCGGATGTAGTCGACGCAGCGGCCGCGCTGGCCGACGCCTTGCGCGACGAGGCGCACGCGGGCGACCAGGTCGAGTTCGTCGACAAACTGGCGGTGTTTGGTGTCGGCGACAAAAGCGAGCGCGTGGACGCGTTGCGTGCCTCTGAGCGTTACAGGAACGAATTTGGGCGTGTAGACCTTGTTCACCATCTCGCGGGCCCAAAGCGCGTCGAGCACCTTCTTGGATTCGCCGGCCTGGACGCGAAACGCCATGCCCGAGCAGGATCCGCCCGGGCACAGGCCCATGACCAGCCCGGGTCTTTCCGGCGTGCCGCGATAGCGGCTCGACAGGATGCACAGCGCCCGGTGGTAGCCATGCACCCGTCCCGTCTTCTTTTCGGCGTAGGCGAACTCCGGCGCCCACATGAGCGAACCGTAGCCGAACACCCACAAGTCGCCCCGTGGAACGATGCTGAGGAATTGCGCCAGGTCCATTCGTCGGTTCATTATAGAATTCCCTGCGCGGGAATCAGAGGGAGTCGTGCGTTGTCCAGCAAGAAGCGAAGGCCGCCGATTGTCGGCCGCTATACGCAGGAGGAGGTCGCGCTCGCAACCCGCAACAGCGGCATGCCGCTCGAAGCGCTGCGCTACGATCTCACGCCCGCAGGATTGCATTACCTGCTGATCCACTTTGACATTCCGGCCGCCGACGCCGTCACCTGGCGCTTGCGCATCGATGGTCTGGTGGATGCGCCACGGGCGCTCGACCTGGCCGAACTCAGGCGCATGCCCGCCCGCACGTTGCGCGTCACCATGGAGTGCGCCGGCAATGGGCGCGCCCAGATCTCGCCGCGCTATCCCTCCATGCCCTGGTTGGAAGAGGGCGTTTCGACCGCGGAGTGGACGGGCGTGCCGCTTCCGCTGCTGCTCGGGAACCTCAAGCTGGGTGCGTCGGCGCGCGAGATCGTGTTCCACGGCGCCGACCGCGGCATCGATCGCGGCATCGAGCACTCGTTTTCGCGCAGCCTGGTGCTTGCGGAAGCCTTGCGCGACGACGTGCTGGTCGCCTACGCGATGAATGGCCAGCCGCTCCTTCCCCAGCACGGGGCGCCGTTGCGGTTGGTGGTGCCCGAGTGGTACGGCATGGCGAGCGTCAAATGGCTGGAGCGCATCGAGGTCATTGAACGTTCCTTCGACGGCGTGCAGCAGGCGCTCAGCTACCACTTCCGAACCGTATCGGGCGAAAGGGGCGTGCCCTGCACGCGCATGCGGGTCAATTCGCTCATGGCGCCACCCGGGATTCCCGATTACTACGGCCGCCGCCGCACGGTGGACGCAGGGCCGGTGGAAATCCTTGGCCGTGCCTGGTCGGGCAACGCCCCGGTCCGGCGCGTCGAATTCGCGGTCGATGGCCGTTGGGAGGATGCGATACTCGATGCCCCAGTTGGCGCCTACGCTTGGCGGCGCTGGAGCGTGCGCTGGAGCGCGCGGCACGGCGCGCACGAACTGCGCTGCCGCGCCACGGATGAAACGGGTGCGGTACAGCCTCTCGAGCCCGCCTGGGATGTCACCGGCTTCGGCAACAATGCGGCACAACGCGTCGAGGTAAGCGTCCGATGAAGGAAAGGGACTGGCCAGGGCAGACGTTCAAAACCCTGAAGGCGGCAGGCGTGCGGCAGGTGGGCTATGTGCCGGACGCCGGGCACAAGCGGCTGATCGAGCTTTGCATCGCCGACCAGGGATTGCGTGCGGTCGTCCTCAGCACCGAAGAGGAGGGTATCGGGCTTGCGGCGGGGGCCTGGCTCGGCGGCGTGCGCGGCGCGTTGCTGATGCAATCGAGCGGCGTCGGCAACTGCATAAACGTGCTGGGCATGACGCGCGAGTGCCGTTTTCCGCTGCTGATGCTGATCACCATGCGCGGCCAGAAGGGCGAATTCAACCCCTGGCAGGTGCCGATGGGACAGGCGGCGGCAGCGGCGCTTTCGGCCATGGGCGTGGTCGTGCACGAAGCCGATGCCGCCGAGACGATTGCGCCGACCGTGGATGCGGCGGCTCGGCTCGCCTTCGGCAGCTATCAGTCGGTAGCGGTGCTGATATCGCAGGCAGTCATCGGCATCAAGAGCTTTCAAGATCAGTCTTCGCGATGAAAAGAGTGCTGCGCCGCAGGCGCGTGGTGGAAATTCTGCTGCAGGAAAGAAAGGATCTGCTGGTCGTGGCAGGGCTGGGTTCGACTGCCTGGGACATTTCGGCGGCAGGCGATACACCGCTCAACTTTCCCTTGTGGGGCGCGATGGGCAACGCCGCCATGATCGGGCTGGGGTTGGCGCTCGCGCAGCCCAGGCGGCGCGTGCTGGTCGTCACCGGTGATGGCGAGATGCTGATGGGCATGGGTTCGCTCGCGACGATAGGCGTGCAGCGACCGCCCAATCTGTCGGTGGTGGTGATCGACAATGAGCGCTATGGCGAGACCGGGATGCAGGCGACGCACACGGCCTGCGGCATAGACCTCGCGAAGGTGGCGCAAGCCTGCGGTTTTCGGGTTGCGAAGACGGTCCGCTCGCTCGAGCAGGTGATAGCGCTGCGCAGAGCGATCCACGCGGCGCGCGGCCCCGTATTTGCGCAGGTGAAAGTGCTTGCCGAGAAACTCCCCCTGGTGCTGCCGCCGCGCGACGGGGGCGTGCTTAAGTCGCGGTTTCGAAAGGCCTTACTGGGAGAGGGTGCCGATCTCGATTAGCCTGACTGTCAACCCTTCGATAGGACGCGCGTTAGTTGTTCCGGTTCAGTTTCGAACCGAATCAAAGACCAGGAGAAACAGCATGCTCAATAAGAATCTGATCGTTGCGCTGGTGGCCTCGGCGTTTGCGGTGTCGGTCCAGGCGCAAGCCCCGGCCAAGGCGCCCGCAGCCGCTCCGGCGCCTGCCGCCGCGCCGGCGAAAGCCGAGCCCGCGAAGGCCGCGCCTGCGGCCGAAAAGCCCGCGAAGAAGGCCAAGGCGAAGGCGAAGGCGAAAGCCAAAGGCAAGAAGAAGGCAGCCGCGAAGAAGTAACTTTCTTCGCAGCGATCCAGGCCCCGCTTCGGCGGGGCTTTTTTTATACTGCGTCATGCGCACGCTTCTGGCTGCAGCCCTGCTTCTTGCGGCGACGCTCGTCTCTGCTCAGCAACTCAAGCCCTGGGCCGGCGGCGCAACGCCGCCGCTCGCGCTGCGGGACCTCGATGGGAGGTTGCACCGGCTCGGGGACTTCCGCGGCAAAGTGGTGCTGGTGAATTTCTGGGCCACGTGGTGCGAGCCCTGCAGGGAGGAAATGCCCTCGATGAACCGTCTGCGCGCGTCTCTCGCCGGGCGGCCGTTCGCCGTGCTCGCAATTAACCTCGCGGAATCCGAATCACGCATCCGGCGCTTCATGGAGCAGGTACCGCTGGAGTTCACGGTGCTGCTGGACCGCGACAGCGCAGTCGCGAAAAGCTGGAGGGCGCGTCTGCTGCCGATGAGTTTCCTCATCGGACCCGATGGCAGCATCCGTTACTCGGTGCTGGGCGAAATCGATTGGACGCAGGAGCGCGTGCGCAAAATAATCCTGGCTCTCATGCCGATGCAAAAAACAGGGACAGACCACGTTTTCGGCGAAGGAAAACGTGGTCTGTCCCTGTTTTCCTATTCAGCTTCGAGTGGCACTCGCGGGGTCGTACCGGAGACCACGATGCCGCCGCGCGCGCCCGGCGTGATGCTGCCATAGCGCGGCGCGAACACTTCTGGCAGCGGCCGCCCGCCCGCAGGGGAAAGCCAGAGTCTGAGCAGGTGCCGGTGGCGCTCGGGTTCGGGCCAGTTCTCGAAGTCGTTCCTCGAATGCAGGATCTGGTGGTTATGCAGGAACTGCATGTCGCCCGGCAAGAACGCCATCGAGAGATGGACGCGCGCGTCGTTCAGCAGTTCATCGAGCAGGTCCATCGCCTCGACCTGCGCGCGCGTGAGTCGCCTGGCCCGCGCGAAGTGCTGCTGCGCAGATTCGATGTACTGGCGGACATAGATGCACGATAGCCGCCCATCATGGTGGTGGTAGACCGGGATATCGAACCAAGGCTGCATGCCTTCGGGCACTTCGCCGCGCCGGTCGGTCGCGAAGGGTTCGAACAGCGCGGTGAGCAGGTCGGGCCGGCGCGCAAGGATTTCGTTGTAGAGCGTCATGGAACTGGCGATGAAGCTTTCGCCGCCTGCTTTGGCGGTCTTCAGGCAGAGCAGGCCGACCAGATCGACCGAGTCGGTGTGGTACTCGAGCTTGCGGCTGGTCTGGTAGTAGCGAACCCTGGGATCCTTGATGTCGAGGCCCAGGTCCTTGACGTGCCCGAGCAGGTGGCCCTTGGCATTCTGCGAACGCACCGCGCCGAAGTAGGAGCCGATACCAAGGTAGGCGATAGCCTGCTCTTCGCGGCTGTAGCGCTCAACCGGAAAGCCGCGCAGCATGATGAAGCCGCGGCCGTGCAACAGCTCCGAGAGAATGCCCGCCAGCACTGCGCCAAGCCCGGGCAACGCGAACGTCGCAGGTGAAATGCGTTCTAGCCTGACTTTCTCTACTGAGGGGTACGGACGAGCGTAAGTACTTGGTTTTTCAGGGTACGAGGTTAGAAGGTCTGTACTACATTTCCACGGCTATTTTTTCCGCCTCGGTGATGC
>Ga0187893_10006187_pt1:5000-20694 | contig 20694 bp, 14 predicted proteins | sample MA1701074metaG_FD_139574 | JGI IMG/M metagenome (GOLD analysis project Ga0187893, IMG submission 139574) | White microbial mat communities from a basaltic lava cave in the Kipuka Kanohina Cave System on the Island of Hawaii, USA - MA170107-4 metaG ...
CCCTTCGACGCGGATTCCCCCCGCACGCGGGGGGATCGTCCTCGCCGACTTGGGTCGTGCTCGGATGTTCGCCATCGATGGATGGTTCACCTTGCAGCGACCCGCTTACAGAGCTGCAAACCGTTTCCGATTTGCTTTCCCTCGTTGATCGCCGCCTGCTCAACGGGGGTTGAGTCAGACGACGTGTGGCCTTCCAAATTCCGCTTTCCAGTTTTCAGGGAGCCGCGTCCTGCGGACGCCCCTGCCGGTCGGACCGGCAGGGGACGCGAGTTCTAATGCTCCTTGCTCCGGGAGTCAAGTCGATTGGACGATGTTGTCGGAGCATTTTCCGCATTTTGTGCCAATACCCCTCCAACGCCCCGTCCAACGCACCATCGGGGCACCATCAAGGCTTGGTTTTGGACGGTTGCGGCACCTTGGCTGCTTTTTTCTGCGCCCTCTTGCGCTTGCATCCCTGGACTCGCTGGCCGCGCAAAACCCCGGACGCGCGTGCGTGGTCCACCATCGCGCGAATGACCGCGATGTTTTCCCGGTCCGCCGGCATCAAATGATGATGTAGTGGTGGGTCGGCCGAGGCCGCCCATCGCACGAACAACAGCATCTGCTCGTGCTTGAGCGTACCCGGCAAATCGTCGTCGCTCTCGACCCACAACCTCTGGCGTCGATCTGTACCGGCCGGAAGCTGGCCGAGCAGGATGTCCTGCAGCTCGACCTCCACGTATTGCTGCTGCTTGCCTTCGTACCGACCTCGTCCCCACACCTGCTCGACACGCACGACAGCCACGATCGCTGCGTGTCCCAGACGAGCCGCGAACAGTCGCTGGTCGAGCACATCGTTCGGTGCACGACCGCTCAAGCGTACTTTTTGCTTCGTGACATCGTCATCGAACGCCACCGCCAAACGAGGATCCCATGCGGGAGCACCCGACGGGGGCGCAAGCTCGCCGGTGGCACGATGCGTTTTGCAGGCAACGAGCACCAACGCCAGCGCCGAGCCAGCAACGCGCAGCGAAATCACGCGTCGTTGGGATCCGGCTCGGAACATCGGCGGGAGCTTACCAGGTCATCGCGACGTCGCGCGCCGAGTTACATTGCGCGTGACGACGACGACGGCGCCTCGTATCGGCGTTCGTCATGATCCGATGGCCACTGCAGCGTCGTAACTGCACGAAAACCGTGCAGCCACCAGGTGCGCAAGCGCGGTCATCCCGCTGCCTCGATCGGATGCCAGAGACATGCCGTTGAAGGATCACCACCCGACAGACATGGAAGAACATGCGCGTTCTCCAGCGTCACGGTTGTTCTCATATCGCACTCGTTTTGAGCGGCCTGGTCGGCTGCACACAAGCGCGAACCGAGGGCTCCAGCGACTGGAGCGGGGGCTCGAACTCTGTTACTGCAGGCAACGATCCAACCGGTGTCCCGGAGTCGTCGAGCAACACCGAGTCGTCGAGCGAGGGCGGGCCGGACAGCGATAGCGGCCCGTCGGGTGACAGCCAACCGACGACCGGCGAAGGCGACAGTCAACCCACCTCGGATCCCGGTGAGGACAGTAGCCAGCCCACCACAGATCCCGGTGGAGACGATAGCCAGCCGAGCTCGGATACCGACGAGACCAGGTTCGATCTCGGAGATGACGGCTCTTCCTGCGATCCGGACCGCGATCCCTCCTGCAAAGGATGCAAGAAGATCGACTTCCTGTTCATCGTCGACAACTCGGATTCGATGGAGCCCCATCAGACCAACCTGCTCAACAGCTTTGGCCCGTTCATCGATACCATCACGACTACTGTACAGGGTACCAACTACCACGTCATGGTGCTCGACTCGGACTCGAGCACGACGCAGATCGTTCCGCCCCCTCCGGTGTGTGAAACGACGCTGGGCGCAGGTCAAGTGCGAAACTGTCCCGTGCCAGGTGGGGTTCGCTACCTCACTTCCGCGCTCGATCCGGTGACACTCAAATCGACGTTCCAATGCCTTGCCAACGTCGGTGCCACGGGTAGTGCCGATGAAATGCCCATGACAGCGTTGGTCGAGGCGATCGGTCCCCTCAATGCTCCCGGTCAGTGCAACCAAGGATTCCTTCGTAACGATGCGATCCTGGTCGTCACCATCATCAGCGACGACCATTCTGGCTGGCCAGGCACCGACAACGAGTGCGGCTACGGGGGAACGCCGCAGTCATGGTTCGATGCCGTCATCGCCGCCAAGGGAAAGGTGGAGAACGTCGTCGTGCTCGGTTTGTACGCGCTGCTGTCGGATCAAAGCTGCATCGAGCATGGTCCAGAGCAGGCCGATCAGTTCATCGAGTTTACCGAAAAGTTCGGGTCCCAAGGGATCATCGATAGCGTGTGCGAGCCCGACTACAACAACCCGTTTTTCCAGGACGCCGTGGGGCTGATCGATACGACATGCGAGGCGTTCATCCCCCCTGAATGAGAACGACGGACCAAAGGCAAGGCCAAGAACATGCCCGGAACGCCTGATTGCGCCCGTGGCACCCGCTTGCGCGCGAGATTGGTCGAACGCCGAAGGTTCGGGTAAACCTACGCCACACGAACCCGCTATGTCGCGATCCCGACTGTTCCACCGTCTCCATCCACGAACTACTACAGTGGCGTCGTTGCTCGTCACGGCTTGTACAGGCGATCCCGCACCTGCCGAACAACCGCTCGGCAAAGAGCCGGCAAAACAAACGCCAGCCACTCAGCCGGACTCCCACGCCAAAGCGCCCACGCCATCCAAGTTCCGCAAGGGACAACTCGCGCCTCCCGGTCTGAGTAAGGAACAACTGGCCGAATACAACGCTGCGCAAGGTGATCCCGTCACCGGCGATTTCACGCTCGAGCATGCGTTCGAAGGTGATGCCAAGCTCGCCGACAAAGACGCCGGAAAACTGTTCGCCAGCATCGAGACCGACATGGGCGTGATGCATTGCGAGCTGTTCGAGGACAAGACACCGCTCACAGTGGCCAACTTCGTGGGTCTCGCCCGAGCAACCCGGCCCTGGTACGACAAGAAAGCCGACAAATGGGACAAGAAGCCCTACTTCGATGGCAATCTGTTTCATCGTGTCGTCAAGGACTTCATGAACCAGACTGGCGATCCCACCGGAAGTGGCACGGGAGGGCCTGGGTACCTGATCGTCGACGAAATCGATCCCTCGCTCGAGCACAACAAAGGGGGCATTTTGTCCATGGCCAACCGTGGGAAAAACACGGGCAACGGCCAGTTCTTCGTGACAGTGCGAGCGACGCCTCATCTAAACGGCAAGCACGCCGTGTTCGGTCAATGCGACACCGAGGTCGCCATGAAGATCAACAAGGTCGATGTCAAGCCGGAGCTCAACGATCGGCCGGTCGAACCGATTCGCATCAAAAGTGTCACGTTCGAGCGACGCAAGAAGTGAGGCCCATCCTCAGCGGCTGATGCCGACCACACGCCACGATCCGAAACGCTTCTCGAGCAGCAAGATCAGCGTGTCACCACCGACGCGCGTGACCCCGTAGGCCCGCCCCTCCCCCTCCTGAACGCCCGACGGGACACTGCCGTAGGCGCGACGCAATCCCGCCGCCGTGAACACCTGAACAGGGCTAGGAGCATGTTTGGCTTCGCGTATCTCGTCCGTGAACGCTTGCAGCAGCTCTCGCAGCTCTTGCCTCGTGCGCGCTAGAACCGTATCTCCAGCACCGAACGGAATCCCAGAAACGCCGAGAGCACGCTCGATGTCGTGCCTCGCGATCGCGAGCAGCCAAGCGTTGGCCGTACGACCCACGGCGGGATCGACCTCTCGCGGCTCTGGCTCACTGTTTCCAGGAGCGCCGTTTGGAGGTTCTTGCGCCGACGTGGTGTTTCCAGGCACGCCCGCGGGTCCAACACTGCTCTCGGTTGCTGGTACAGGTCCCTCCCGCCCACTTGCCGGCTGGAGCTGCTGCGCGAGACGCCGACCGTTGTTCGCACTCGCTTCGCTCGTGGTACCCCGCACCTCGACATTCGGATTCGGCCGATCACCCTCACCCGCATTGTCGAGCACGAACGGCGTGGCGCCGAACGTGCCACATGCACGCTCGTCGCGATGAAACGCCCAGTGGATATAGATCTTCCCGTTGCCGCTTCGGATCTCGCGCGGAGGATTGGGAAATGGTCCTGCGGCGTGCACGATCTCGCGTGCCGCAGAATCGAAGGCGGTATTGCCGGAGAAACGCACAGTCCGAACCTTGTCGATGCTCCCGTCTTCGTTGAGCACGATCTCGACACGTGACCATAGCCCGTAGTCATTGAGTGGATGGTTGCGGGCTCGCGCATCGAGTTGATCGAGAAATCCCCATGCCCAAAGATCGTGGATCTCCCGATGCATGAATGCGATGTAGCGTGCGAACGGATGCTTGCGCGAGCGTAGGGCCGTCTGGTTGCCCACGCGTACTTCGGGAACCATGTTCTCGAGTGGCGATTGCCAATGCTCCCGCTGCCGTGACCAAATTCCCTTTTGCTTGGACATCTGCTGGCTCAGGATGTTCCGTTGCGCGTCCACATCCTTGCCGAACAGAGCATCGAGCTGTTTCCCCGACAGCCTGAAACGATACTTGGGATCGGAGCGGTCCGTGTGCGCTTGGCGCTGCCGTTGCGTCAAGCTGGCCTGTTCTTTACGCGCGCGCTGAAGCGATCCGTCCTCTGCCTCGCTGGCGAGCGCCTCTTGTTTCGTCATTGCTTCGCGATGTTCTCGTGGGGCGAGGTCTCGCATGGACAACAGACTCTGCGGTTTGGGATCGTTTTGCTGGGGGCGTGCGTCCTTGGGGCTTGGACGCTCCTTTGGAGCCTCGCGCGCAAGCTCGCTTTTTTGCTCGCGCTGTTGGGCGATGCGAGCCTCGGATGCGGTACCGAGCTCCGGATCGGTGCTGGGCTCGAGCTGCTTGGCCTGTTCGCGTTCAGCGTCCTCGATGAGATTGCTCAGCTTGGCGCGTGTCTGTTCTCGCACGTCACGGTTGATGTTCGAAAGGTAGTTCGCATCCTCGGGCGCCTGCTGCTCGTCGAACTTGTCGAGCTGCTCGACCATTTTGAGTTGCTCGAGCACGAAGTCGTGCTTCTCCTTCGGCGGCTCCGGTCGTGGGGGTTGCTCCGGCTCGGGCGTTTCTTTGGGCTTGGGCGTTTCTAGCGCTGGCTCGACCAGTTCGGGCAAGCGAGGCTTGGGCTGCTTACGCTTTGGCTGCGGCTCGGGCTGTGGTGTTGGTACGGGCTCGAGGTCCTCGGGCAAAACGCCAGCGTCCGGTGTGTCGAGATCCAAATAGGTGATGCGTTCCGGTAGCTCGAGTGGAGGTTGCTCGAGCAAACGCGTGCCCGCGACGAGTGCCAACCAGTTGAGCAGGGCCGAAAGGAGACCACACCCAATGGTGACCAGACGCGATGCCGTGCGGACCCGCACCGGTTCAATCTACCGAAAAATCGCGCTACTGCCAGCCGATGCGTGCCCTTTGCGGACATGCGTGTGCACCGATGGCGCGAACGCCCGCTGGGGCCTCGTCTGCCACGACGACATCGCCGCTGTCACGGCCGCGGGCCGCTCAGTGAAGCTTGCGATACACGCCCACGACCCTGCCCAAGATATCCACCGAACGAAACTCCGAACGTTTGACATAGATCGGTGCCATGGTGCTGTTGGCTGGTTGAAGGCGCACGCGATCGTTTTCTGGATAGAATCGCTTTACAGTCGCCTCGCCATCGATCATGACGACGACGATGTCACCACGCTCGGCCGTGGCCTGCTTGCGAATGAAGATGTAGTCACCGTCGAAGATGCCGTCCTCAATCATGCTGTCTCCCTGCACGACCAGCCCAAACACGTCTTTGCCCTTCACTGCACCAAGGAAGCAGCGGTCGACGGTAATGCGATCGATGACGTTCTCCTCGGCCAGCATCGGTCGACCCGCAGCCACACGTCCGACGATGGGAATTTCTACCGGCGCCTCGCGGACGCCTGCAGGACGCAATGCCCGGCTCTTGAGCTCTTCCCGCACGAGGTAACCCTTGCGCGTCAGAGCTTCGAGATGATCGTTGACGCCGTTGGTCGAGCGAATGCCCATGTGACCGCCAATCTCTCGCAACGTGGGGGGATAGCCGCGCTCGTTCATGCAATGTCGAATGAACTGGAGCGCTTCTTGTTGACGATGCGTCAGTGGCGGCTTCACGGTGGCTTCTGGGCGGGCTCGGTTTCGTTCGATTCGCGGAAGACGCGCGTATACTGAACAGGTGTATACGATCGTCGTCCGGACCCGTCAAGCAATGCACGAAATCTACGTTTCAGTTCGCGCTGGCGGCGCTGGCTTCGTTCCGAATTGGCAGAAAACTCGCGTCTCCCAACGGCACACACGATGGTGGGGTCGTGGACCGCGATCGTAGATCCACCAACGATCGTCGAAAAGAGCCCGTCCGCTCCTCGTTCCCCACCGAACAGCGCGCGGGGCCGCGAAGACGCGCCGAATTTCCACAACCCTGGAGCCGCCGCATGGTCGTGGCGGTCACATGGGCAGCGATTGGTGTGATCGTGGTGACAGCGGGCCGATCGTTGCCCGGGGAAAGCGTGGAAGCGTCTCCGGACGCCGTCCTGTCGGAAGCCCGATCGACGCCGATGGCGCCCGACCCGGCCACGGATATCTCGCTGTCCATCGCACAGCAATGGCACGACGAGGCCAGGGCGATCACACCCACGGCGGTTTGGTTCGATGAATCCGTGCGCGAGACATGGCTCTTGCGTTATCCACGATTGCTCGAAGCTGCCAACGATCCCCGAACGGCCACAGAAACCCGAAACGAGATCGAGGCCGCGATCGTTCACATGGAACGACTGGGCGCGCTCAGAAAGTAAACATCAGGACGAGTGCAGGTGCGCAAGCGCAGCTCCCTGCTTTGTGTCAAACTGGCTACATGAAGATCCTGCTGCGTGCCATCATCACCGGGTTCGGTCTTCGCCTGGGTGCCGACATCTACCGCCAAGTCGCTCGACGGCTAGGGCTCTCCGACGACAAGAAAGGTCGACGGAACGATGACGATGACGACGATGCACCTCCCGGCGCGACACCCGAGCAACCCGCCGGATGAATCCGGGGCCACGCGCTGAACATCGCTGATCCACGGACATGAGCGCAGGACCCGAGCACAGGCCGTGGTGTTCGTTGTAGCGCACGGGGTTGGCCGCGACCGTCACTCCCGGGGTTCACGGGACTCGCCGCGTTCGGATGGCTCGGAATTCGTACGCGCCGGCTTCATGTCGCCGTCCGCACGCGTAGCCCTGGACTCCAGCTTGTCATCCCGGCTCGAGTCCGTATCCAGACGATCGACGTCCAGCTGAACTCGACCTGCGCCATCCCGCGAAAAGCGGACCTTCATGCTCACATCCACGACCAGGCCAGAGACGACTTGCTGCAAAAGATCGACCGCATCGATGCGCTCGAGAAACGTTCGGACCTCGGCGGAAAAAATCCGCATGAGCTCCTCCTTGGTTCCCTGAGCAACGCCTGTGACGAGATCCTGACCGCGACGCAACGCACTCTCCGGATCGAGCAAGCCGGTCAGCTGCTCACTCAGGCGACGACGAAAACTGGGCTCGCGCGCACGGCGACCCTCTCCTTCGGCCGCACGGCGACCCTCTCCTTCGCCAGAGTCACCTCGTGCGGGACGTTCGGGCTCCTCCCCCTGCTCGTTCATCACCCAACGTTAGCAGGATCTACTGGGTCGCGGGTTCACGTTCGGCCGCAATTGTGTCGCGCACTTCGGGCGCGCCGCTCGGTCGGTACCGAGGGACGGATTGCTGGTGAAAAACCGTTTTGGTCACACTGTTACACTTCGCAGATGCACACCACGCCGGCGGCCGAACCGACATCGGTCGGGGAGCTCGTGCCGGACGTGGCGTCGGCGGTCCATACCGCGTACGCCGCCGTCCCGATTCGGCGGCCGCTGTTTCGCTTCGTGGTGGCGTATTGGACGACGGTTCGCGTGCTGACGAGCTATCTCCTGTTGCGACTTTCGGCTCCACTTCGCAGCGAGGAATCCTACGACGCCAAGCAAACCGAGCGACACGTTCGCAACGCCCGACGCGTCGAACGAGCGATTACTCGTCTTCAGGGCCTGTACGTCAAGGTTGGCCAGCTCATCAGTGTTCTTACGAATTTCCTGCCCGATCAGTTCCGACGTCCGCTCGATGCACTGCAAGACCGCGCTCCCGCCCGCCCCTTTCACGAAGTCGAGCAACGCATCCGGCAAGAGCTGGGACACGACGTGCACGAGCTGTTCGCTAGCTTCGACCCCACGCCTTTGGCCGCGGCTTCAATCGGTCAAGTCCACCGAGCGAGCACATTCGATGGGCAAGTCGTGGCCGTGAAGGTGCAGCATGTCGGTATCGACGTGGTGGTTCGGGTCGATCTCGTCGCACTTCGCCACATTTTCGCCGTCGCACAACGTTTTTCAGGTGTACGTGGTTTGTCCGACGCATACACGCAGATAAGCAAGATCATCGCGAGAGAGCTGGACTACGGCATCGAGGCCACGAGTACCGAGCAAATTCGCCAAAGCCTGAGCGACATGCCCGGCGTCACGGCGCCACGCGTGTTGCATGCGTTCTCCGCCAAGCGCGTATTGACGACCGAATTCATCGATGGCGTGAAGGTGAGCGACCACGTAGCGCTCGACGCGATGGGCGTGGATCGCAAAGAGCTCGCTCGCCTAATTGTTCAGGCGTATTGCCAGCAGATTTTCGTATCCGGCACTTATCATGCCGACCCACATCCCGGAAATCTCATGGTTCGCTGGGCACAAGACGGCGTGAACGGACAGCGCCGCCTCGAGCTCGTATTCATCGACTTCGGGGCAGTCAGCGAGCTTTCTCCACGCATGCGCGAGGGTGTGCGAAACTTCGTGGTCTCTGCGCTCAAGCGCGATACCCAGGGTGTGGTCGCGAGTATGCGCACGATGGGGTTCATCGCGCGTGGAGCCGATGCTCGCGTATCCGAGCGTGTGATCGAATATTTTTACGAGCAGCTGTCCCACGAGATCCGCGTCGAGGGTTTCAATCTCAAGGATATTCGCTTCGATCCGACCCGTGGTTTGGAAAATCTGGCGGATCTACGTCGGATGGACATCTCGCTGCGAGATCTCACGCAGAGCTTCGTGGTCCCGAAGGAGTGGTTGATGATGGAGCGTACGCTGCTCCTGCTCACGGGTCTCGTCACGGAGCTCGCTCCCGACGTCAGTCCTGTAGCCCTGATGCGCCCCTACCTCGAGCAATTCGTGCTGGGCGACCAGGGCGATTTTACGCATTTGCTGACCGATGCGGGACGAGAGCTCGCCGTCGCAGCGCTGGCATTGCCGGGTGAGATAAGGCGCGTTGTCCAGCGGGTGAGCGTGGGAGAGCTCGAGGTGCGAGTCCGCGGCGTGCATCGCTCTGTGCGCGCCTTGTACGCGTTGGGCACGCAAGCGATCTACACGTCCGTGGCGTTGGGATCGTTGTGGTTTCACCTGGCGTTCGAAGATCGTGGGCAAGCGCTCGCGAGTCAGATCTCGTTCGTGGTGTTCGTGGCCTCGACGGTGCTTTTGTTCGTGAGTCGCTTCGCCACCCGGTTGCTGCTACGAGACCGGCACTGATCGCTCGTGCGGTAGGATGTCGGGCCTTTCCAACCCACAAGTGAACGTGTTAAGGAGCTTCTGCCCCCGTGCCTGCCCGGCATGTGGCTTTCTTGGCTTCTGCAGAGACGTACCCTACCCTACCCTACCCTGCTCGCTTCGAATCCCACCTCGCCCGACATCCAGCTGGCCCTTTTCCCCAAAGTCCAGGGTCACCACAGGAGCACCGACAGCATGACAGCATACCTCGGGAACATCTGTGCAGGCCTCGTCACGATCGCGCTGCTCGTGGGAACCCTGCGATTGTCCCAGCGTCTAGGCTAGAACGTTTGTTGCGATCCCCTCGTTCGGTCCCCGCGCTGCGATGACGCGGCGCGGCGGAGCCCGCATGTGAACGAACGTGCTATTCCTGCGGAACGCCACCATCGCCGTTGGCCGCCTTCCGTCAGGCGGACAACTCATCGCTGGACAGCATGACCGCTCCTCCTCAGCGTTCGATCACCCCGCCGCGCCCGCCTCCACTTCCGAGCGCAGTGATTGCGAGAAACGCGACGTGGTCGAGGGCGGTCGGTCATCCGCTGGAATCGCTGTCACTGCAGGACGCTCGCGAGCTGCGGTTGTTGCTGTGCGGAGAATCCGTGATCGACTGGCATCGCCTCGACCTGGAAGACGAGACGGACGTCAAACGATTGCTCCGGCTCAACAGCCTCGACACCGACGATCCTCGTGACCTGCGCCGCCTGGACGACTTGCGGGCACAAGCGGCCCGCTATCTCGGCGAAACGTTGAATCTTCGGCTCGAAGAGCACCTCGTGAAGGACACCCCTTGCATACAGCTTCCGCTGATTGCATCGACGTCCGGCAAGTATCAGCGCCAGGCGTGTGTGCTGCTCAAGGCGATGCACATCATCCATCATCTCGATGCACGCGAGCTTCGCACCATGCTGGCGATCTCGGACAACGCAATTTTCTCACTGGTCGAGCAACAGGTTGCCAAGATGTTCGACGAGTTGCGTGCGGCTGGCGCTCCAGTCATGGAATTTGCCTGGTCGAGAAAAACCCGGGAATCGCACATCACGAAACTTCTCGTCAAGCGAGAGACGAGTGCCGCACGGGTGTTCGATCGACTGAGATTTCGTCTCATCGTGGAACAACCGGAAGACCTGTTGCCGACGCTTCATGTGGTGCTCCGTCGCTGCATCCCCTTCAACTATGTCGTTCCGGGACAAACCGTGAATACCCTGGTCGGTCTCGATGGGCTGTCTGGTGTGGCCCCGCCAGCCTCTAGCTCGAATGCCGAGCATCCCTTGGCGACGCCGAACACCGTGCAAAACGAGTTCTCGAGTCAAGGCTATCGTATTTTGAACTTCATCGCTGACTTGCCGGTACGGGTCGACTCGTTGTTGAGCGAAACCGAGCGCGAACGCTCGTCGGATCGTGGCCGCGTCGTATTCGTGCTCGCGGAGTTTCAGATCATGGATGTTCCCACCGCCGAAGCCAACGAACGCGGCGAGAGCAGTCACGCGCAGTACAAGCTTCGGCAGCTTCAGCGTGTACGCGAACGACTGCTCCGCGAACCGAAATCCAGCGCCAGCGACTCCTCACCGGGTCACTCGGGATCTGGATGAACGAATGACCGCGCTCACGCGAGCGTGGCCCAGCGCTGCACGCGATTTCGGCCATGTTCCTTGCAGTAATATAGGGCTTGATCCGCGTGTTCGATCAGCTCGCGGCGCTCGCGACCGTCGCTCGGGTATTCGGCCACACCCATCGAAATGGTGACGTGGAAACTACCATGCTCGCTCACGATGGTCCGTTCGGCGATGTCCTGGCGCAGGCGATCGGCGAACAACTCTGCACCTTCTCCATCGGTATCAGGCAAGACCAGCACGAATTCTTCGCCGCCATAGCGAGCCACGATGTCGACCTTACGTGCTCGACCCGAGAATAGTGCGGCTACGCGCTTCAGCACCTGATCACCCACCGGATGTCCGTAGGTATCGTTGATGGACTTGAAATGATCGATATCGGTGAGGATCAGCGAGAATTGCCGGTTGCTACGTTCCGCCAGTGCATGCAAGTGAGCAAACCGTTCCTGGAAAGCCCGATGGTTGGTCAACCCGGTCAAACCATCGGTGGTCGCGCGCTCTTCCATCGCACGGTACATACGGGCGTTCTGCAAACTCACTGCCACCTGGTGACTGATGACCCGCAACAGTTCTCGCAAGGGCTCGGAAAACAGCTGTGCCCGTTCCGCCAGCAGCACGAGTGTGCCGAGCACGTGATCACCACGGGACAATGGCAACACCAACATACTCTTGGCCCTACGCACTCGCGTCGCGCTGTCGAATCCGGCAGTATCGGGATCGAGCAGCTCTCCATTACGGGGCATATAGTGGCGATTCTTGACGGCCATCGCGATCGAGCCCGCGGGCTGAAACGTCCGACCCCGAAGCAACTCACCCAACTCGCTCCAATACCGCGTTGCCTCGCTGGCTGATACCGCATGGTCCACAGCCAACACGAGCTCGTTGCCCGAGCTCGGATCGTGACCCGTGAATACAGCCAAGTCGTATCCCACCAATGCACGCAGCGCTGTGAACGTACTTTCATAGACCTGCTCGAGCGTCAGCGCTTGATTGAGCAGCTCGCTTGCGCGATAGAATTGCTCTTGCTCGTATTTGCCACGTTCGACGGCTGCGAACACACGTTCGTGATCCACCACGCGCACGAGTTGCTCGGCAGCCTGGATCAGCGTGTGTTCCTCGAGATCCGAAAATGGCCGGTCGTCCACTCGATCGGCGCACAGGATCCCACGCAATACATGACCGGCCATCACGGGTACGGCACACAAATCCGTCACCGGTGCTGGTGCGGCGTAGTAGGGAGGAACGCGCTTGCCCGCCAACGCCTTGAGGCGAAGTGGCTTGGGATCGCGCAACAGTGCCGCGAGCACTCCGGGCCGATCGACAATCGCCTGTTCACGCACGTGCTCGCTGTGTGTGGAAAACTCCTTGAGCGTCAGACGCATCGTGGGGCCCGAGCTGGCCGGATCGAAGTCACTCACCCACAGCAAGGCAGTGGTATGCAGCGACATCGCCGAGCGCATCAGATCGACGGTATGAAACAACTGCTCGTGGATGCTCTGCACGGCACCTTGGGCGATCTTGAGTTCTTCCTCGTCACGCGTACGAGAGCGGCTTCCAAGCGGCAGTTGTGAGGCAATCAGGCGAAAGTCGCGAGCTTCCTGACGCATGCGACGAAGCTCGGTTTCGATGGCGTTTTGGTGTGCCGTCCTCATGCGGCGTACCATGGACGAGAGCACCAGCATTCCACTGACAGCGAATAGCCCCACCAAGACGACCCCATAAAGGGCGAGGGTCCAGCGTCGAGGCTCGTGCGAGGCCGCCGCGAGTGCGAGCTCGAGCAACACTGCCGTGCCAACCATCAACGACGCCGACGAACGCGTACTCGCGATCACGACGAGCGGACCAAGCACTGCGTAACCGAATGGATGCAGCGGGCTGTGCTGCCCGCCGGTCGCCTGACACAACATGTAGGCGCCGACCAGCAGCAGACAACCAAGCTCGAGATCCACGCGCGTAGCGTGGCGGGACAACTTGCCAGCCAGCTCACGCACCAACGCGCGTGCGAGCACGGCCACGTACGCGACGAGAACGACGATGTGGAGTAAGCCGGATTGGCCGATGTGCCGCGGAGCGAACCATCCCATCGCAACGAGCGGACCTAACGCGACCGCCAATGCCAAGCCGGGTAGGTTGGCATCATGACCGATGTGCCGCAGCAGACGAGCTCCATGGGCGATCGCGCTCATGGGTGCTCCGTCACGGTCTCCGTCGCCGTGGCCGGATGGACCAGCTCGAACACGATTTCGTCTGGACCTGCCAAGTTCAGATCCTCCCGAGCGATGCGGGCGATCTCGTCACGGTCACGTCCGAGCGCCTCCACTTCTGCACGGATGAGCTCGATTTGTTCGCGCAGCGCCGCGTTGGCGGCCACGAGCTCCTCGCGTTCGCGTTCGATTCTGACCAAGTCATCGGCCGCGGTGGCATCGACGAGGCTTCGTGGCAGATAGGCAACGGCAGCCGAGACCATGAGCGCGATCAGGATTCGGTTCATCCAATGCATGCCGCCCGTCCAAGCTAACGGTGAGCGCTGGCACAACCAAGAAAGCGTCGAACGGCACGCCAGTTGGCCATGGAGTCACCAGCCCCGGCATGATGTCAGGAGGCCCGACGGAATCGGTTCCTGCCCTCGCCTGCGTGCGTCGCGCGGTGGTTCAACGGCCATGCAAGATGCCGAGCTTCTCGATCCCGCAGGTTTTCGCCAGGTCGAAAACTTGGACGACGTGCTTGTGATCCGTGTTTTCGTCGGCCTTGATGTTGACTGCCTGATTTCCGGTCTGCGCGGCCGCGCAAATGCGCAACTCCAGCTCGCGGACGTCGACGACCTTGTGATCCACCTCCATCTGCCCTTCGGCACCGATGACGACCACCATGGCCTTCTGCTCTTCCGTCACGTCTTGGTTTTTTGCCTTCGGCAGCTTCACTTTGAAGGACGGATTGGTTTGAAACGTTGCGGTAAGTAGAAAAAAGATCAGCAACTGGAAGGTCACGTCGATGAGCGGAGTGAGATCGATGAACAGGCTCGCGGCCCTGCGCCTGCCGCGACCGTGCAAGCCAACGGCGCGCCGCGTCAACAGGCTCATGCCGGCTCCGGCTCGGCCTTGGAGGCACCCTGCTTCGTCATGGACGTGAGCGCGGTCGTGCGTTGCTCGACGGGGCTGCCCTGGGCATCTTCGAGCAGGTCCACGATGGCCATCGCGTCTTCTTCCATTTCCACAATGAGCCGATCGTTGCGCCCTTGGAGGAACTTGTAGAGCAGCATCATCGGAATGGCGACCACGAGGCCGTAGGCGGTGGTGATGAGCGCTTGCCAGATGCCCTGGGCAAACGTATCGGGTCCAACGACGCCAATCTGGTACGCCTCCACAAAACGCTTGAATACCTGAATCATACCGACCACGGTGCCCAACAGCCCAAGCAAGGGAGAAATGGTCGCGATCGTTCCCACAATCTCGACGTTGCGATCCATGTGCGCGACTTCCCGAGCTCCGACTTCTTCGACTGCTTCTTTGATGGCGTCGCGCGGCTTGCCGGCCCCGTAGGTACGAAGCGACGCGGCGATGACCAGCGCAATGCTGGACGCGTTCTCTTCGCACAACAGCCGGGCCTCGGCCGTCTTGCCTTTCGCAACCAAGCCGCGGATCCGGTCGACGAACGCGCGAGGCAACACCTTGGCGCGCTGCAGCGACCAGAGTCGTTCCAAAAACACCCCAACACCCACGATCGATGCCGCGAGGATCGCCCACATCAGAGGACCACCCTGCTCGAACATCTCGGTGAGGCTCACGTGTGGGATCTTTCCGGCCCGAAGCTCGGCTCAGAGTGCGGTAACGGCAGCCGTGCCCGTCGATCCGAACTCACGGCGAGCCCATGATGCGATGCTTGGTGCGGCGCGTGCAACCATCCACCCGCAAAGCGGCGTCATGTCTTGACGCCCCCCAACGCCGCTGCTAACAAGGCGCTCTTCCAAACGCGGGCAAGCACCGGGGCTCGACGTCCCGCGTCCGCAGGGGGGCATAGCTCAGCTGGGAGAGCGTCGCGCTGGCAGCGCGAAGGTCAGGGGTTCGATCCCCCTTGCCTCCACTTGAATTCAGCTAGGTACGGCGGTTTAGGACCGCCGTTTTCGTTCTGCGCCGGCTGCGGTGCAGCTATAGTGCCGCTCTGCCTCGAGACTACGGATTGCATCGTCCATCGCCCCCGGGACCAGATGAACGTATCGCATGGTCGTACTGATATCCGCATGCCCCGCAAGGTCCTTTACGACCGGAAGCGGCATTCCGTTCGCCACGAGGCGGGCGCGGAACGTGTGCCTTAGAGGGTGTCCCACAGAAAAGTGGCCTGAGCGCGATCGTAGCGGCCATCCTCAGATCGGGCAACATCAGGCAACCTCCGTCCGCACGAGCCTGCGACACATGATCATGGACATTGCGTGAAAC
>Ga0187893_10006189_pt1 | contig 20688 bp, 20 predicted proteins | sample MA1701074metaG_FD_139574 | JGI IMG/M metagenome (GOLD analysis project Ga0187893, IMG submission 139574) | White microbial mat communities from a basaltic lava cave in the Kipuka Kanohina Cave System on the Island of Hawaii, USA - MA170107-4 metaG ...
GAACAACTCGTCGACCAGCTCGTCACGAACCACCACTCCCATGAAGCGTCCTCCTGGCTCACAACCATGTCATTAAGGTGTTTTACCAGGTTTGACCGCTTACACAGAGTTTCTGACACCCTCACTCCGCGAGGTCTTCGACTTCCACGCCAGCCATCCGCCGCCGACCCCGACCGACGTGTACAACCAGCAGAACGTCGTGCTCATGGGACGCCTGGACCGCCGGCCCGCCGTGGCCAAGGTCTTCTGGCCAGGCGCCGCCGGATGCGCCCGAGCCGAACGCCAGGCGTTGGGACGATTCCGCGATCTCGGCCTGCCCGTCCCCCGGCTCCACGCGGCCGGCCACCTCAACCTCCCCGGCCAGCCACGATGCCCTGCCCTCTTGCTGGAACGCCTACCGGGTATCCCCTTGTCGCACACCCTCGCAGACGCGCCAAGCTGGCTGCCACGCGCAGCCGGAGCCCAGATCGGCCGGCTCCTGGCCGCCCAAGCGCACGCCGAGCGATTCCCTCCACCAACCCGCGACGATCCTCGAGTCGGCGTCGTGCGGGCGGGCTGGCAGCGGCTGGCAGACCGCGCCGCCGCCACCCTGTGCGATCAGCTCGGCGTACCCGCCGCGCTCCTCGACCGGATGGCGGCGCTCGCCGGCCGGCTCTCCGACCCGCCTGACCTTGGCTGGGTCACCCACGACTGGCGGCTGCGCCACCTGCTCTGGCACGACGGGCGGCTCACCGGCCTGCTGGACCTGGAGTACGCCAAGCCAGCCGACTCCATGATCGAGCTCGCGAACCTTCTCCACGACCTCATGCTCAACCTCCCGGCCCGCCCACGCCAGCAAGCCGCCGCCGCCATCCTGGACGCCTACCAGCAGCAGCACGCCATCGTGGACGCCGAGCGGCTGCGCTTCTACCTCGCCCGCCAAGCCTGCAACCACGCATGCGTCAAATACTGGCAAGGCGCCCGCGACACCCGCCTCCAGCAGGAACTCCGGCTCTTCCGCCGCTACCTCGACACCACAGACCCCCTCACCCTACTCACCGCCCCCGCGCCAGCTCACCAACCCGCCAGCGCCAGCTCGCCACGCCCGACACACTGGCAACGCCGGGGAACCGCCGATGCTCCCGCCGCTTAGGCCTGGTGCGACGTTCTCGAGTAAACACGTTCCTTTGACCTGGACCGCGCACCCTCTACGCCCGGGCCTCGCACCTGCCCGTCGCTCAGCGGTTCTCATGTCCTCCGACACGATCTATTCAGAGAGGTTGCACAGCGCAGCGAGGTGCTGACGGGCCATTTGACCAGGGTGGATGCCTATCCGTTCGGACAGGTTCGTTCCGGTCGAACGAGGAGTGCCGCCCAACGCGGCCCCCGCGTTAGGTTCATCGACTGACCGATCGAGCGAGGGAGTGGCAGCACATGGATTTCAGCAAGATCGTCGAGTTCCCGATCCACGAGTTCTTCCGCCAGCCCCGATCGCTATTAGGGCCCGGAGCCTATGAGCTCGCAGGCCCAGAGGCCAAGGCGATGGGCCTGCGGCATGTCCTGATCGTCACCTCGGGGTTGCGGGGAACCGGCATCCTGGACGAGGTCAAGCGCAACTTCGAGGATGCCGGGGTCGCGACCAGCGTCTATGACAAGGTTGAGTCCAACCCCAAGGACTACAACTGCATGGACGCCTACCAGATGTTCACGCAAGACCAGTGCGACGGGTTCGTCTCGCTGGGTGGCGGCAGCTCACACGACTGCACGAAGGGCGCGAGGGTGGTGGCGGCGCACGACGGCCGCAACATCAACGAGTTCCAGGGCCTGTTCAAGTCCGAGAACCTCGACAACCCGCCGCAGATCGCGATCAACACCACCGTGGGCACCGGATCCGAGACCACCCCGTTCGCCGTCATCAACGACATGAGCTCCGAGAAGGCCCCACACAAGTGGGTCGCCGTCGACCGTGCCATGACGACGACGCTCGCGATCAACGACCCCGTGCTGTGCATGACCCAGCCTCCGGCCTATGTAGGGTTCACCGGCTTCGACACGATCGCCCACGCGTCCGAGGCGTACGCCGGTCGCGTCCAGCACCTCTCCGGCACGCCTCAGGCGCTGAAGGCGCTGGAGCTGTCGGGGAAATACCTCCGGGAGGCCTACGCCAACCCGCACAACTTCGAGGCGATGTCGGGCATGGTCTGGGCGCAGTACATCGCCGCCCAGGCGTTCAGCTGCAGCTTGCTCGGCATCCTTCACTCCCTGTCACACGCGGTCTGCGCGCTCTACGACATCCACCACGGCCTGAACAACGGGGTGGGTATCGCCCGCGTCTGGGAGTTCAACGTGCCCGCCGCCGGCGAGCGCTACGTCGACATCGCCAAGGCGCTCGGTGAGGACGTCACCGGCCTCTCGAAGCCGGCTGCCTGCGACCGCGCGCTGGAGGCCGTCGTTCGCCTCGCGAGGGACGTCGGCATCCCCGAGAACTTCTCGTCCGTCGACCCGACCTACCCGAAGTCACGCATCGGCACGGGTTGGTACGAGGGCCGGCCTACCAAGATCGAGAGCGACGAGAAGGAGCTCCAGGCGATGGCGCGGCACATGCTCGACGACCCGTGCACCCCGGGCAACCCGCGCGACGTGACCGAGCATCATCTCGTCGAGATCCTCCGCGACTGCATCTACAACCCGATGGACAGGGGTTAGGCTGCCCTCGGGTGCACATGGCATCCGGGTGCACCCAGAAGGCCGCGGAAGGGAGCATCGTGCCATTCTCGAGCGTCGATGACGTCCAGACCCTGCTCGGTGCGCAGCGTTACGTGTGCAACCGCCGGTTGGCCACCGTGGTGTACCTCGCGAGCCGGCTCGACAAGCCGATCTTGGTCGAGGGCCCGGCTGGGGTAGGCAAGACGGAGCTGGGGAAGGCGGTCGCGGGCGCGCTCGAGCGCAAGCTCATCCGCCTCCAGTGTTATGAGGGTCTGGACGAGACGAAGGCCCTGTACGAGTGGGAGTACGGCAAGCAGCTTCTCTACACCCACGTGCTGCGCGGCAGGATCGACGTCGCCCTTGAGCGCGCGAGGGATCTCCGTGAGGCGGCTGAGACCCTACGTTGGCACGAGGACGTGTTCTTCAACGAGGACTTTCTGGTCGCGCGCCCGGTGCTCCAGTCGATCCGCGAGAAGCACCCGACCGTGCTGCTCGTGGACGAGATCGACCGCGCCGACGAGGAGTTCGAGGCGTTCCTGCTCGAGCTCCTGAGCGACTACCAGGTGACCATTCCCGAGCTGGGGACCCTCCGCGCTCGGTCGATTCCCCTGGTCGTGCTGACGTCCAACGCGACGCGTGAGCTGTCCGAGGCCTTGAAGCGCCGGTGCTTCCACGTGTATCTCGGCTATCCCCGCATGGACGTCGAGCTGGAGATCGTCCGGCTGAAGACGCCCGGGCTGCGGGAAGAGCTCGCGGACCAGATGGTCGACATGATCCACCAGCTGCGAGCCCTCGACCTGAGGAAGGCGCCGAGTGTGGGTGAGACGCTGGACTGGGCTCAGGCGCTCGTCGCCCTCCAGGCCTCGGACCTGAGCAAAGAGCTGATCGTCGAGACCCTCGGCGTCATCATCAAGCACGACCGTGACGCCCAGAAGGTCATCTCCTACCTAGAGGGCGCGCCGCCAGAGACGAGCTTCGGCCAGGCGGAGATCGGCGAGATCCCCGACAGCTTCCTCGAGGCGAAACGCCGTCCCGCCCTAAGGCCGGGCGAGCGGTAGCGAGCGGTTCACGTGGACAGGCTGGTCAACGAGTTCGTCGGGGTGCTGCGCGACCACGGGCTGCGGGTTTCGCCCGCGGAGACGATGGACGCCCTGCGGGCGCTGACGGCGGTCGACCTGGCGCGACGCGAGGAGGTCAAGGACACCCTTCGGACCACGTTGTGCAAGAGCAGCGTGGACATCCCGGCGTTCGATCACCTGTTCGAGGTGTTCTTCAGCGCGCCCCTGCCGACCAACGGAAGCGCCCATGCGCATCATCATCACCACCATCATCACCACCCTCACCGCGAGCGCGAGGAAGAGCCGCCAGGGCGTCTCGAGGTCGACATCGAGACGCCGGCCGAGCGTGGTCGCTCGGACGACCACGGTGAGGCGACGCCGGCGCTGCGGCGCTTCTTCGACCAGCGGCGGTTGCGCCAGACACCCGGAGGCGGTCACGACGACAGCGACCGCTTGCGGCTTTCGCTGTTCGCCCAGCAGCTCATGCTCAACCGCAAGAACGACGCGCTGGACCGTGTGCTCCGCCGGGTAACGCAAAACCTGCGGGTGCGGCGCGCCCGGAACATGCTCATGCCGGGCTCGCTGACCAGGCAGGATGGCGGTGATGAGCTGCCGCTCGACGTGAGCGCCACCGAGCTGTCCGAGTTCGTCGACCAGCTCCACGAGCTGGACGTCGACCCTGAGCTGATCGCCGAGCTTGAGGCTCAGGCGGACGCGATCCGGGCCCAGCTCCCACAGCTGATCCAGCAGCTGCTCGATCGGCAGCGACTCTTGAGCGAGGGACTCAGACCAGAGGTCTGGCAACGTAACCTCGTGCGGGTCCAGATCTTCTCCGAACCTGAACGGCGCCAGCTCGAGGCAGCGATCCGCCAGCTCGCGAAGCGCTTACGCGGATCGACGAGCCGGCGGCGCGCGCGGGGGCACCGGGGGGAGATCAGCATTCCCCATACGCTCCGCCGGAACTTGCGCTATGACGGGATGCCATTCGAGCCGGCCTTTCGCGCCAAGCGCCAGCAGAAGCCTAACCTCGTGGTGCTCTGCGACGTCAGCCTATCGACACGCAACCTCGCGCGATTCTGGCTCCAGCTGATCTATCAGCTTCAAGACTTGTTCTCCAAGGTACGAACGTTCGTGTTCGTCGCCGACATCGTCGAGGTGACCGACATCTTCCGGGAAAAACGGTTCGAGCGGGCAGTGGCGGAGGTGTTTTCCGGTCAGCTCCTCGACGTCGACGTGAACAGCGATTTCGGCAAGGCGATCGGCCGGTTTGGCGATGAGTACTTGACTGCGGTGGGCAGGAGGACGACTGTGGTCGTACTCGGCGACGCGCGCAACAACGGGCGCCCTCCGAACGAGCAGGCACTGGAGGAGGTAGCCCGGCTCGCGAGACGGGTGATATGGATGACCCCGGAGCCCCGGTGGGGGTGGTCGTTAGGTGGCTGTGACATGAGGCGCTACGAGCCGCTCTGCCAACGGGTCGAGGTCGTACGTACCGTAGAGCAGCTCTCCGAAGTTGCCGAAGAGCTGCTCAACGACCGGGTATCCATCCCTCGCTGATCCCTTAACTAGGAGGTGCGCATGGTCCCACTAAATCCAATCACGATTGCGTTTATCGGTCTGTTCCTCGGACTTTGGATCGAGGGGATGGCGTTCATGGGCGCCTACCCGGAGCAGGAAGGTGGCGCGCCCGTGTCACCGACCTTGGCCTCCGGCGGCTTTCTCCTCGCTGGGTTCAGCATGCTGTTCGGTTCTCTTTGGCTCATTCTGGGCACAAGGACTGAGGCTGCCCTGGGTTGGATCAGATCCCGTTGCTGTTGACCGGCACGATGGGGATGTACGGAGTAATCCTCCTCGTAGCTGGCTTCGCGCAGCTCAACGGCTGGGATCTGCGGCCAGTCGGTCAGATGGCGATCGCCGGGGTGATCCTGCAGCTCTTCATGACTCCAGCGCTGCTGATCGCGCTGGGTGCCGCCGCCCTGCCGACGACTGGTGTCGCGATCGCCCTGATCATCTACATCGTATTGCTCTTAGGCTTCTTCCTTCTTGTGAATGGCAAGCTCGGTCTGAAGCCCACGGGCTTGGTGTGCCTCATCGCGTCGCTGGCATCGCTTTGGATTGCCATCGGCTTCACCGGAGCCGTGCCGATGCTGTAGCTGTCCTGACCCCGAGGGGACAGCACACTGCTGGGCCGACCAAGGCCTCCACACGGCGTCTTGGTCGGCTCAGTGTGTGTTGGTGGAACGCCAGGACGGTCGACACATAATCCGCCCCTCAGGGATCGAAGCACCTCTCGATCCCTTTGGACCCCCGCGGGCCCGACGTCTCCCCCCCGGCGGGCCCGCGGGTGGTCCTTTACCTTCGATGCACGAATCGCGTGGCGGTGATATGCGAAGTCGCCGACGGACCGGCGCCCGCCGCCTCACCGCTCCACACCAAAGGAACAACCAGTCACGAAAGTGATCCTTCATGCCTGCGGTCCACATCACTTCTCTCACGCCGCTGTCGTTCCTCGAACGATCGGCCGAGGTCTATCCTGACAAGACCGCGATCGTCCATGGAGAGCGGAGGCTGTCGTACCGGGACTTCGCCGACGAGGCGACACGGCTCGCGCACGCGCTCCAGAATATGGGTGTCCAGCGGGGCGATCGCGTCGCGTATCTGTGCCCCAACATCCCCGAGATGCTCGTGGCCCACTTCGGCGTGCCGCTGGCCGGCGCGGTGCTCGTGGCCATCAACACGCGCCTCGCCCCCGAGGAGATCTGGTACATCTGCGATCACTCGGGAGCGAAGATCCTGGTCGCCGACACCGAGCTTCACGACCGATTAGCGCCGGTCGCCTCCCGGCTGGAGACCGTGCGGGAGATCGTGTCGGTCGACGAGACGGGGAGAAAACCCCAGGTGCCGAGTGTGGACTACGCGGATCTCCTCGAGCGCGGCAGCGCGGAGCCCCTTCCTTGGACCGTCGAGGACGAGGACGAGACGATCTCGATCAACTACACGTCGGGCACGACGGGACGCCCGAAGGGCGTGATGTATACGCATCGAGGGGCGTATCTCAACGCCCTCGGCGAGGTCATCCACTCGCGCCACACGCCTGACAGCGTCTATCTCTGGACGCTGCCGATGTTCCACTGCAACGGCTGGTGCACGACCTGGGCGGTCACGGCGATCGGCGGGCGCCATGTCTGCCTGCGGGCGGTGAGGGCGGAGGAGGTGTGGGACGCGCTGATCAACCAGGGCGTGACGCACATCAACGGCGCCCCGACCGTCCTGGTGACCATCGCGAACGCCCGCGAGGCGCGCCCGCTGGACCGCGAGGTCGTCGTCACGACCGCGGGAGCGCCGCCCAGCCCCACGATCATCGGGCAGATGTCCGAGCTGGGCGCTCGGATCGTACATGTCTACGGCCTCACCGAGACCTACGGGCCCTACTCGATCTGTGAGTGGCAAGAAGGATGGCAGGGAGTAGAGCCGTCCCAACGCGCTCGCCTTCAAGCCCGCCAGGGGGTCGCGATGCTCATCGCGGACCCCATACGGGTGGTCGACGAGCAGATGCGCGACGTCCCCCGCGACGGGAAGACCATGGGCGAGATCGTGATGCGCGGCAACGACGTGATGAAGGGCTACTTCGAGGACGCGGACGCCACCGAGCAGGCGTTTCGCGGCGGGTGGTTCCACTCCGGCGACCTCGGCGTCTGGCATGCCGACGGCTACATCGAGCTGCGCGACCGCGCGAAAGATGTGATCGTCTCAGGCGGCGAGAACATCTCGACTATCGAGGTAGAGCAGGCGGTGGTGAAGCATCCAGCCGTGCTCGAATGCGCCGTGATCGGCGTACCAAGTGAGCGATGGGGCGAGCGGCCAAAGGCCTTCGTCGTGCTCAAAGAGGGCCAGGACGCCAGCCCGGAGGAGCTCATCGAGCATGTCCGGACCCTCATCGCCCGCTACAAGGCCCCCGACTCCATCGAGCTCGTCACCGAGCTCCCCAAGACCTCGACGGGCAAGATCCCAAAGTTCGCCCTGCGCGAGAAGGAGTGGGGCGACCAGGAGTCCCGCATCAAGGGCTGACGGGTATCCCCATCACTCTCGTGGTCCTGGGAGCCACCACTCGACCGGATATTGGCCAAGACCTGCCGGTGGGTCTGACCAGAGCGCGACGAGCGCCTGCTGCAGCCGGTGCAGCCCGGACTTGGTACGCGGATAGCGCGCGTGGTGGCAATAGACGACCCCGACGTGGTCGACGACGAGCGCGATTGCGGCAGCGAACGTCGTGACATCCTCGGTGACGACGATCCGACCCTCTTTCACCGCCGCCTCGAGCACGGTTCGGTCGTCAACTCCCCGCAGCTCAGGCCGGTGCGCGGTAAGCGCGACCGCGTCGATGCCGTCGGCGGTCAACGCGTCAGCGAGCCAGCCCGGGTAATGCTCGTCGAGCAGGAACCGGATCTCGGGACGATCAGACCTCATCGAGCGCCCGGCGACGTTCCCACGCTGCGAGCGCATCGTCTTGGTCGGCGTGGTGGCGAGCGATCAGGGCATCGATCTCGTCCCGGTAGTCAGCCCAGTACGCGAGCGCGGTCTCGACTTCACGCACTTCAAGCCCCAACGTTTCGGCGACAAGCGGCGTGCCGCGCTGATCGGGCGCGTGCTGCTGCCATGCCTCGGCCACGGTCCAAACCTGAGGGCCAGACATGAGGGCAGCCCGGCGCTCACCGGTGACGGTGGCGACGAAGGCGATGCCCGGATGAGCTTGCATCCGCAGCCACTCGCGAAGCGCTCCGACGACCACGGTGGATTTCTTCGCTCCGATCCTGCGTGCGTAGGCGGCGAGCTCCTGGTCGATCGGTGCGGGGAACCGGACGTTTGTGGGAGACACCATGGCTACAGCGTAGCAGCACATGCCCAGGCAGTGGCAATTGTGGCGTGATAGAGCTGGAGGCCGTGCCCACCCCTTGGAGGGAATGTATGGCGAAGGTGACAGTGACGCTCGACGAGCTGAAGGCGAAGGCCGGGGAGGATCTCGGGGCCAGTGAGTGGCACGAGATCACGCAGGAGCGGGTGAACCTGTTCGCCGACGCGACCGAGGATCATCAGTGGATCCACGTCGACCCCGAGCGGGCGAAGGAAGGGCCGTTCGGGCAGACCGTCGCGCACGGCTACCTCACGCTCTCGCTTGGCCCGAAGCTCCTACGGGAGGTGCTCGCGGTCTCGGACGCGACGGTCGTCGTGAACTATGGCCTGAACAAGCTTCGCTTTCCCGCGCCGGTGCCGGTCGGCAGCCGTGTGCGGGCGCATGTCACGCTTGCGGCCATCGAGGAGGCGCGCACCGGGTTGCAGGCGACGCTTGCGGTGACGTTCGAGCGCGAGGGTGGGGACCGCCCCGTGTGCGTTGCCGAGATCCTCTTCCGCTACGGCGCATGACCGGCTAGCGTCGGGAGCGACGCTTCCCGAACAGGGACTTGGGGGCAGATACGCCCCGAAATCCCTGTTCGGGGCAGACTGGGCCTCGAGACCTCTAGCGGAGTAGGGCAGATGCAACATTCGGTACTGATGACTGGAGCGGCCGATCGGGTTGACGAGGTCGCCAAGGTGTTCGAGCAGGTTGGCTACCACGTCACCCGGGCGACCAACCACGAGCGGCTGAGCGAGATCTGCGCCAACCTGACTCGTGCGTCGATCGACTGCTACGTGCAGCTCCCCGGGCGTATCGAAGCGCGCGGGGACTCCGTGGTCGCTCGGGTGCGCAACTTCCTCTCGGATGGGCTGATACGCCGGTTCGACGCGGCGGCCACGGTCCTTCCGGCGCTCCGGCCCGACGGGAGCGTGCTGCTGGTCGCCGGCAACCACCCCGCGGATTCCACGGGCCCCGATGATCAGCGGGCCCGTCTGTCGCTGCTCTCCGTCCTCGCCCACGCGCTGGTGACCGAGCGTGGGGGGACGGGGTTGACCGTGACGATCACGCTTGGGTTCACTGCATCGTACTGTGCAGAGTTATGCCGGTGCACCGGCATTACTCTGCACAGTGCAGGGAAATGCCGGCTGGTGGCGCCGCGCGAGACGAGCGCGAGACGAGAGGTTGGTGTATGAGCGCATCGGAGTTCGCAGAGTCCACCGCCGGGTCGGCCGCATCGTCGCTCGCACCGGAATCGGGGTTGCTGGCGGACCTGGACCCAGCGCTTTGGGGTCAAACCCTGTTGAAGGTCGCGGCAGGCGCGGCCCGCCACCCCGCTGCGCTGGCCAGGTCATACACCCGGTATACGACCGATGTCATGCGCAGCATGCTCGCGGCAGGGGCGCGGACGATGGGCGCGAAGGTCGCGGGACCGGTGCCTACGGGCAATGACCGGCGCTTCAAGGACCCCTCGTGGGAACAGAACTTCTTGTTCTTCGCGATGCGGCAGCAGTATCTCGCGCTGTCTCGCTTGCTGGGCGACCTGGTCGGCGCCGCGACGCTGGAGCCAGGCGTCAAGGGCCGCGCCGATCTGGTGATGGGGCTTGTGTCCGATGCGATCGCTCCCACGAACTTCCTGTTCACGAACCCCGACGCGCTGAAGAAGGCGTTCGAGACGGGCGGGATCAGCGTTGTCCGGGGGATGCGCAACTTCGTCGACGACGTCGCGAACAACCAGGGTCGACCCCGCCAGGTCGACACGTCCCCGTTCAAGCTCGGCGAGAACCTGGCCGCCACGCCTGGCCGGATCGTCTTTCGCAACGACCTGATGGAGCTGATCCAGTACGAGCCGCAAACCGAGCGGGTCGGGTCCATCCCGATCCTCTGCAGCCCCCCATGGATCAACAAGTACTACGTGATGGACCTGGCGCCCGGCAAAAGCCTCATCGAATGGGCGGTCCAGCACGGCCACACGGTCTTCATGATCAGCTATCGCAACCCCGACGCCTCCATGAGCGGGACGACCATGGACGATTACCTCATCCATGGGCCGTCCGCGGCGCTCGACGTGGTGAAGAACATCACCAAATCGGACAAGGTCAACATGGTCGGGTTGTGCTTGGGTGGCGCCTTGACCGCGATCCTCGCCGCGTACCTGAAGAAGGTGGGAGACGACTCGATCAACTCGATCACGCTGCAGAACACCCTTCTCGACTACAGTGAGCCGGGCCCGTTGGGCTGCTTCACCGATCCCGAGATCGTCCGCAGGCTCGAGGTCAAGATGCGGCGCCGCGGCTACCTGGACGCGAAGGAGATGTCGGCAACCTTCGACATCCTGCGCGCCAATGACCTGATCTTCAACTACGTGGTGGCGAGCTGGCTCAAGGGCGAGGACCCACCGGCGTTCGACATCCTGGCATGGAACAGCGACAGCACGCGCATGCCCGCGACGATGCACTCGTTCTACCTTCGCCAGTTCTATCTCCAGAACGCCCTCGCGAAGGGTGAGCTGAAGATCTGCGGTCAACCCATCGACCTCGGCGACATCGAGGCGGACACCTTTATCGTCGCCGCCGAGAACGACCACATCGCGCCGTGGAGATCCTCCCACAAGTCCACGCAGCTCCTCGGAGGCACGGTCCGCTTCGTCCTCACGAACGCGGGCCACATCGCGGGGATCGTCAACCCGCCGAGCCCGAAGGCGAAGCACTGGACGGGCTTGGACACCGAGCCGGATCCCGACAAGTGGCGTCAGGAGGCCACGTGCATCGACGAGACGTGGTGGGAGACGTGGGCCACATGGATCGGCGAGCACAGCGGCGACCAGCGGAAACCTCCGCCGATAGGGAACAAGAGGTATCCGGCAGGCGATCCCGCGCCGGGTACCTACGTCCGAGGTTGACCGTGCGGTGGACATCGCCGCCTTGCTTGATATGCTAAGCATCAGCTTTGGATAGCGTTTCAATCGAGAGGTGAGGCTCCTTATGGCGACCGACGTGAAGCCATCCGACGACCAGTACATCGACTATGTCTGGCAACGCCAGGATGCGTATCTGAAGACCATTCAGAGTTGGTGGGAGAATTGGGCCGACGTGTTCTATCCCACGCAACCGAACGACACCACGGAGGCGCGCCCGTACGGTCCCAGTGCCTTCGTCGACCGCTACTTCGACGCCTGGGAGAAGGGCCTGAAGCTCCAGCGCGAGGCCTGGCACCGCGTCCTCGACGCGACTACGTATGCCGCGCAGGCGAGCGAGGACGTCGCGGAGAAGTAGCCGTGTCGACGGCGAGTAGCCTTCCGGTATGTCAGCCGGCGACGCCTGGAGAGTGCAGCGCGAAGCGCTTGGGGCCTTTATCCGCAGCCAGCGCAGGCTCGCGAACCTTTCCTTACGGGAGCTGGCGGCGATCGCGAAGGTGTCGAACCCGTACCTGAGCCAGATCGAGCGCGGGCTCCACGAACCATCGGTGCGTGTGCTCCGGTCCATCGCCGACGCCTTGGACATCTCCGCCGAGACGCTCCTCGCCCAGGCGGGACTGATCAAGGACCAGATCGGCGAGGTCGACGGCGAGACCGAGGCCACGAAGGCGACCGAGCGCTCGATCCGCGCGGACCCGCGCCTCTCGGACTCGCAGAAGGAGGCGCTGATCGCCGTCTACCGCAGCTATCTGAGCGCCCAAGAGTAGCGAAGGGCCTTATGGCCAGGGTTCGGCACGCATGCGTGCCGAACCCTGGCCATAAGAGGTCTTACAGCAGGTCCAGCTTGCTCGCCGCGTACACGACCTCGGCTCGGGTGGTGGCGTGCAGCTTGTGCATCAGGTTGCGGACGTGGAACTTGACGGTGCTCTCGCTGATGTAGAGGGCAGCGCCGATCTCGCGGTTCGACAGCCCGTGCGAGACGAGTCCGAGTACCTCGCGCTCGCGACTCGTGAGCCGCTCGGGCCCGGTGCTGTGCTCGCCTTGGGCCATCGACCGCACCACCATGGCGGCGCTCCGGGAATCGAACGCGCTCTCCCCTCGGTAGACGGCGCGGATGATCTTGACGAGATCGGTCACGTCGACGTCCTTCAGCACGTAGCCTTTCGCCCCCCTGCGGATCGACTCGGTGACGAGCCGCTCGTCGAGGAACGTGGTAAAGACGACGATACCGATGTCGCGGTGGTGGCGCGCGACCTCTTCGCAGAGCACGAGTCCCTCGGCCTCGTCGGTCCCGCTCAGGCGGAGGTCGAGCAAGACCAGGTCCGGCTCGCTCGTCCCGATGACCTCCAGCGCGAGCGTCCGGTCGGCGGCCTCTCCCACGATCTCCATATCGGGCTCGCGCTCCAGGATCGAGCGCAGGCCTTGGCGGACGATCGCATGGTCGTCCACGAGCACCAGCCGTATGCGCTCGTGGAGCTGACGCGCGAGGGGCACCGTGGTCACCGCGGGAGCACTGGAGATTGCGGCACGGTGACGCGGATCGTCACGCCGCCGCCGGCTGTGCGAAGGATGCGGAGGCTGCCGCCCACGTCACGGGTGCGGCTGCTCATCGTCCGCAGGCCAAGGTGGTGCCCGTTGGTGCAGGCATGGTCGCGCTGCTCGAGGCTGGCGCGCAAGGCCGCGGCGTCACCGTCCCCGTCGTCGGCGATCGACAGGACGACACGCTCCGGTCGGAACGTGAGGCGAGCCCACACCCGGTTGGCGTGCGCGTGCCTCACCACGTTGTGCAGCGCCTCTTGAGCGATCCGGCCAAGCGCGTGCTCGACCCGGCCAGGGAGTGGGCGCGGCGCTCCCCGCGTCGCGACGTGCGCCGACAGGTCGGCGGGCCTGGCGATCACCTCGACCAGCTGCTCGACCGTACGGCGAAGGTCGCCTGTGGTCGCGGGGTCGAGGGACGACAGCTCGAAGATCGTGGACCTGATGCGGGTGATCGCCGCCCGCGCGAGCTCCTTCGCGAGCGACAGCCTCTCCCCTACCGGTGAGGACTCGTCGTGGAAGCCCCGGCACCACTCCAGGTGCATGCCGATACTCACGAGGTGCTGCGCCACGGTGTCATGCAGCTCGCGCGCGATGCGGTTGCGCTCCTCTTCGACGATCTGGCGCTCGCGCGCCTCCACGAGTTGCCGGCGCGCTTGGCGGAGCAACCGGTTGCGGTCCTCGAGCTCGGCGGCGTGACGGCGGGTCTCCTCGTACAGGCACGCGTTCTCGATCGCCACCGCGACCTGGTTCGCGAGGCTGGACAAGACGGACACATCGCTCTCGTCGAGCAGGACCCCGGCCGGCAGCAGCACCACGAGCGCGCCGACAAGCTCGCCGCGCAGGAGGATCGGCGCACCGAGCCGGTCGGCGAGCCATGGCGGTTGGGACAGCTGGTTGACCTGATGGGTCCCGGTCTTCACGACCGGTACGCCCTCACGAGTGACCACGTCGACGAGCGCTCGGACCTCGGAGGGCAGCACCGACCAGTCGTGCGGCCTTCTGTTCGCCGGGGTGTGCGCCACGAGCCGCACCGCCTCTTCGGAGAACAACGGTCGGATGATCGACATAGCCACCCAGCTGCGGTCGTAGTGCATCGCGACCGCGTCGACAACCGCGTGCGCAAGCTGGTGCGCACCCCCCGTCGTGGCGCACAGCGCGGCCGATGCTTGCTCGAACGTCTGGATCGCCCGGTCGAGGCTGAGGGCTTTCCGCCGGTACTCCGGATAGAACGTCGGCTTGGACGAGCGCAACCCCGTGAGCCGCTCGAACCACTCCTGCGGATCGGCGGTCATGACGTGATCCCTCCGGGATGGGACTCGCGCTCCGCGCTCATCGACCAGGCCGGTCGCGCCTACAACGCGGCGAGGAAGATCTGCACGAGGTCAACCGCCGACACCTCCCGAGGGTTGGTCGTCATGCAGGCGTCATGCAAGGCGTTCTCGGCGAAGAGCTCGAAGTGGCCCCTCGTCACCCCGAGATCGGCGAGGCCCCTCGGGATCCCGAGCTTGTCCGCGAGCAACCGAACCTCGTCGCACGCCGCCTGCGCCGCCTCCGCATGCCCCATGCCCTCGACGGGCGCGCCGAGCGCCTCGGCGACCGCGACGTAGCGTGCCGGGTCGGCGGCGGCGTTGAACCGCATCACGTGCGGGAGCAAGATCGCGTTGAGCAACCCGTGCTGAAGGTCGAGCGCACCTCCGATCTGGTGCGACAAGGCGTGTACGCAACCCAGGATGGCATTGGTGAACGCCATCCCGGCCGACAGGCTGGCCCGCGCCATCCCTTCTCTCGCGTCGAGGTCGGCCGGTGACTCCACCGACCGTGGCAGGTGCTCGACGACGAGCCGGATGGACTCGAGCGCATGGATGTCGGTGAGGTAGCTGGCGGCGCGTGAGACGTATGCCTCGATCCCGTGGCTGAGCGCGTCCATGCCACAGTGCGCCGTGAGATCGGGCGGCATCGTGAGGAGCAGGCGCGGGTCGGTGATGGAGATGTCCGGCACCAACGCGCGCCCGATCAGCGTCGCCTTCAGCAGGCGCGTCGTGTCGGTGATGACGGCGAACTGCGAGACGTCCGCGCCGGTTCCGCCGGTCGACGGGCACATGACCAGTGGCGGGATCGGCTTCGTGACCTTGTCGATACCCTCGTAGTCGAGGATCTGCCCGCCGTTGCCCGACAGCACCGCGATGGACTTCGCCGTGTCGATGCAGCTGCCGCCGCCGATCGCAACGAGCGCGTCACACCCGCTCTGCACGTACTCCTTGAACCCCGCGGCGATCTCGTGATCCTTCGGGTTCGGGGTGAGGTCGCTCCATAGATGGACGCTAAGCCCTGCCTCGTCAAGGTGCTCCATCGATGCGTCGACCCACCCCGCGCCGATCACTCCCGGGTCGCTGACGACGAAGACCCGGGTCCCGCCCAACCGGCGTACGGCTTGGCCGACCTCCGCCAACGCGCCTACACCGAAGATGATCTCGGGGACGAGGAACTTCCTCATCGGGACGATCATGAAAAACGCGGTCCCGGAAGTGGTCCCTGACGGAAATCCGTAGCGCATCGAGGGCGGCACTGCGCCGCGCTCGCAAGGCGCGGTGAGCGCGCATAGCCGCAGGCTATGTAAGCGAGGCGCAACACAGCGAGCGCGGATGCAGGGCCGGCCGAATGCCGACGGATTTGCGGATGGGACCACTAAGCTCACGTGGGAAAGGATAACGCCCCAACGTGCACCTCCATCCTCAGTCCGGTTCACGCTAGCCGCGAGTCGGGTGCTAGGTCAAGGCGTAGGTGTTTGGTAAGGTCAGAGGTACGGGGCACCATAGAAGGCATGCAACTGACGAACGAGATCGCCCGGCTTTCAGCGCTTCACGAACGTGGCGACCTGTCGGGTGAGCAGTTCGAGCGAGCGAAAGAGCGGGTCCTCGCCGAACCTGCCCCCTCACAGGCGCCAGACGGAGCGTTCCTCCTCTACCACCTCATGGCGACCACGCTGCGGCGAGCGGCGCTCGTGCTCACCGCCATCGCCCTGCTGTTCGGGTGCGTGGCGATCTGGTCCGGCAGCCGGTACGCGGACATTCGGGCGCAAGCGGACTCGATCCAGGACGAGGCGCTCGTCGAGCGCTTCGGCCTCAGCATCCCCGACCCTCGCCCGACGATCGAGCGCGCGCAGCTCGAGGTACGCGCCACTGCCTTCGGCGGCCTTGCCGCCATCACCGGCCTCTTCGCCGTCGGGGCACTCGCCACGGCGCTGCTCATCCGCCCGCCGACGGTGCCCCGAACTCCGACTTAGGGGTGCATACTCCCCGAAGTCGGAGTTCGGGGTGGTGAAGAGACGCCGCTAGCCGCCGATATAGGACATCTCGACCTTGCGCATGTCTTTGGTCGCGGACGAGCGTAGCTCGGAGTACCGGTCCGTCCGGCGGCCCCACACTCCGGCGATCACCGACTGGAGCTCGTCGTCGGTGGCACCGCCGCGCACCAGGGCACGCAGATCTCGACCAGAGGCGGCGAATAGGCAGGTGTAGAGCTCGCCGACCGCGGACAGGCGGGCGCGGGTACACGTTTGGCAGAACGCCTGGGTGACCGAGGAGATCACCCCGATCTCCCCGCCGCCGTCGAGGTAGCGGTACCGATCCGCGACCTCTCCGGCATAGTTCGGGTCTACCGGCTCGAGCGGCCAGACCGCGCCTATACGGCGAACGATCTCCGCGGATGGCACGACGTCGTCGAGCCTCCACCCGTTCGTGGTGCCGACGTCCATGTACTCGATAAACCGGGCGATGTGCCCGTGCTCACGCGCGTAGGCCGCAAGGTCGACGACGCCATCGTCGTTCACGCCGCGCTTCACGACCGCGTTGAGCTTGATCGGCGCGAATCCCGCTGCCGCGGCGGCCGCGATGCCCTCGAGCACACGCCCGAGCGGCATTCCAACGTCCGCCATGGCGCTGAACGTTTTCTCGTCGACCGAGTCGAGGCTCACGGTGAGGCGCCCCAGTCCCGCCGCGCGGAGCTTCGGCGCCTGAGCGGCGAGCAGCGAGCCGTTCGTCGTCAACGCGATGTCCTCGATACCGTCGGACTGCGCGAGCATCGTGACCAGGCGCTCGATACCGCGGCGCACGAGTGGCTCCCCGCCGGTCAACCGCACCTTGCGGACGCCGAGACGCGCGAAGACGCCGACGACGCGCGTGATCTCCTCGAATGTCAGCAGCTCGTCACGCTCGAGAAACTGAAAGCCGGGCCCGAAGATCTCTCGGGGCATACAGTACGTACAGCGGAAGTTGCACCGATCCGTCACCGACACCCGTAAGTCACGCAACCCGCGACCCATCCTGTCGATGACCGCCATAGAATGCTCGCCTCCTCGCCGGCTTGCTCGTCGCCCACCGAGCCTACCCGCCGGCCCTTCAGCCGCTCCGAAGAGGGCAGTCGTCGCCTGCGGGCAGAACCGGGTCGCGCAGCCTGTCGCTGTTCCCGTCTAGGTCGAATACTCTCAGGTGGCCGGGCTGGAAAAGCGCGAGGAACGCGATGGAGCACGACTCAGTCGGTAAGCCTGGGTCAAGCAATACCGGATCGATCGTGGCGAACGCGGAGGCCTACCACCGCCGAGCGGACCCGGCTGCGCGAGCTGGAAACTGAGAACACCAAGCTGCGCATGGAGCGTGACCTGCTGAAACGATCACTGGCCTTCTGGGTAAGAGTCGTCGACACCGTGAGCCGCTACTGCTGCGTCAACGACCAGAAGGCCGCAGGCCTTCCCCGTAGCAGCCGCGTGTCAGGCAGCCGGAGTGTCAACCTCAGCCCACTCCGCTGGCGCCAAGGAACCACGCAGGGGCCATGACAGCGTGAACAGGACGAGGAAGCCCTGGCGGCCGAGATCCGCGCCATCCACGCCGACTCGGTGAGGCGCCTGGAGGTTTTTGCGCGTCTCGGCGCAAAAGCGGGGACCGATGTGGGCTGTGGCTCCTCGACTGGCCGTTGGCCTGCTGTTTTGGCGCGTGCACGCGCAAAACTGAATGGTCCACGACCGAACGCATGTGCGGAAGACGTAGGAAGGGCGATGTGCGCCCCGCCCGATTTTCACCGTTGGGGCGGCGGCGGTCGGCGTTCCTCACGCCGAGGTCGGCGCAGGGGACGGCGCTGCTCCTCGTCAAGGCCGCCCCAGATCCCGGCGTCCTGATTAGTCTCCAACGCCCACGCGAGACACTGCGTCTTCACAGGGCACAGCGCGCACACTTGTTTCGCACGTTCCGCCTGCTCGCGCGCTGGCCCGCTGGTCCCGACGGGGAAGAAAAGCTCAGCTTCGGTGTCCAGGCACGCGGCACGATATCGCCAGTCCATGGGCTCGTTCCCCAACCATCTGCTCAAAAACCTGATGACGATGCCTGCTCGACGTGCTGCCCACCCGCATATTCAGCAGCCAGCACCGCGATGTCTGCACCATCCAACTCGGTACCTGTCAGCGCGTAGCGGCTGCTTTCCCACCTACATGTGCAGTAGGCATATACGCTGATTGTCGTAAACCCATTCGCGGCGTGGCGCACCTCGATCGCGTGGTTTCGCATCGGCTGTACACTCGCTCGGCCATTCCTACAGCGGCGCGACACCAGATGACAGGTGCAGGTGCGATGGACGGCTGGACCGCTCGTGAAGCGAATCAGTTGCGCGAGCTTCTCGGCTTGAAACCTGAAGGCTTCGCTCACCGCCTAAGAATCCATCAGCGCACGGTCATACGGTGGCGAGACGGAGAAACAGGCCCCGCCGCCGCACTATGGAAGGATTTGGACAATCTCCTCATTGAGGCCGCTCGTAAGCTCGCCCCGTGGCTTAACATTGATCAGCTCGGCAAGATGAACCGCCGCGACATCCTCAAGTTGCTTGCCGCCAGTACGGGTATTCCTTTGGCTGGCGTAGATCTGCTGTGGAATGTATTGCTCACCGAGGTGAGCAATACATCCCTCTGCAGCTTCGAGGACATTACTGCTGTCCTGGGAAGCCAGTACAATGCCAGCCCCTCGCATGTGCTGCTAGGGTCGGTGACCGGTCATTTGGAAAAAGCCTCTGGGCTCCTTCGCACCGCTGCGATGAGACCGGTCCAACGCCAACGGCTCGAGTCCACAGTAGCCGACGCAGCGATATTTGTGGGTGTCTTGAGTATGCAGACCGGCAAGCTGGCCCAGGCTGACGCCCATTTCGAACTTGCAGAGAAGATGGCCCGTCAGGCCAGTAATATGTCGTTGCTGGCCCAAGTGCTGGCTGAGCAAGCGCTGCTCGACTATTACGAGCAGTCGCCCGCGAAGGCGGACGATGATCCGCGCCCAAGGATCGACCTGCTCGAAGAGTCCCACGCGTTGGCGAAGCGCCACGCTCCTCCGATGGTGCAATTTGCGATTAGCGGTTGGTTGGCTGAGGACAGAGCAGCCGCCGGGGACGGCTCTGGGGCGGAAGAAGCGTTGGAATGGTCGCGGGCAGCGCTTGAAAAGGGCACGCGGGAAGGCGCGAGCGAAGCGGGTTTCTGTTCGAGCATGTGCCTTAACGGTGGCTGGGGGCAAGGCAGGCTCGAACGCTTCCGAGGGTCGGTCGCAGTAGCGCTCAACCCCGCGTGCGCCCTCGGCACGATTGAGGCGTCATTGCGGCTCACGACGGATCCGCGAGGCCGAGCCGCCGGACTGGTATGGCTGGCGAAGGCGCTGATTGCCTGCACGCGACCGCAAGAAGCTTGTGACTGTCTGGCTGAAGCATATGCTATTGGCATGAGCTTCAGCTCTGTGGCCACTCTGCACCTTGTCTTTGGCGCCAGGGTGTTGATGCCGACCGAGTGGAACCGGTTCAAGTGTGTGCAGCGGTTGGATGAGCAGTTGGGCGGGGGCAAGAGACTCTCCAACCCTCGGGCTTGAGTCGGCTTGTGTGCGGCCCCCGGCCGCCTGGTCGCGGTGACGGGGCTGCCCCGCCGCGGCCCCCGGGTCCCCATCGTCCGCGTGCGCAAGGCCGTCGGAGATCGCGTCGACAGCGCCCGGTGCAACGGCGGGCGCCTCGGCTGTTTCGTCGTCACCGGCCCGGACGCTGTCGCCGTGGACCGGCACGCCGAGCAGCTGTTCAAGCGGATCCGTATCGAGGTCGCCCCTCACCTCGACAACCCATAGGGTCTTTGTCAGGTGAGGTCTGCCAGCACGGCGCCCATGCCGCGGTACGTCTCCTCTACGCCGTCGGTCTTACTCAGCCGGTGGCGTTCCAGGCGGATGGCGCCGATGTGCCGGGCCTCATAGATCCGCGAGCGCAGCACCGCATCGGGGGAGTGGTCCACAGGCCCGTAGGCCGCCCAGAACGCGTCTCGCTCGGTGCCTGGCTTCGCCAGGGCCATGCGGATGGTCCAGTCCGCGGCCGGGTCACCCCACGAGGTCCGGTCAAAGTCGAGGACGCCGGTGATCGTGGGCTTAGGCGCACCGTCCGCGAGCATGACGTTGACGGTCCACAGGTCGCCGGACAGCATGCGCGGCTGGTCGATCTCGTCGAGGACGGTGTGGTAGCGCGCGGCCGCGGCGGCGGCCTCGCGGACGTCGGCGGCGTCCATGCCGGTGCGGTCCAGGTCGGCGGCGATGGCGTTCAGC
>Ga0187893_10006190_pt1 | contig 20682 bp, 12 predicted proteins | sample MA1701074metaG_FD_139574 | JGI IMG/M metagenome (GOLD analysis project Ga0187893, IMG submission 139574) | White microbial mat communities from a basaltic lava cave in the Kipuka Kanohina Cave System on the Island of Hawaii, USA - MA170107-4 metaG ...
GCCATCGCATCTGTACCACCGGCAATGCCAAGACGGATTCCAGTGTTCAGCATGTGGTACCAAACCACAGACGTGGCATGCGGGTCTGAAAAACCAAGCAACTCATAGTAATCAACTCGTCCCAGGGCTGCATCAACCGGATCGGTGTGACTGATAGTAGGTGCCTGGTCGGGGAAAATTTCCGGTATTTCGTAAGGATGCACGTAGCCGACGAAGGCGCCTTGTTTATGAGCAGCGTCGGCCACAAACCCGTTGTTGGGCCAAAGACTGGCCACGGCGGTTTGCGGGTAGCCGACGTAATCCGGAAGAATGAGATGCTCTTTCAGATTGAGCAAGCCAAGGTGCCCCCAGAAACTGGTGTGAAACTCCTGTCCGAAAAGAAACGTCACGCGGTCATTTGAGGCCGGATCGGGACCCGGCGCGAAGAGCGGCGCGTCGGGAATTCGCTGCTCCTTGTTAACAAGCAGGCTGTACACAAAGTTGAGGTCCTCGGCTTCGGCTTGCTTGACCGTGCGTTCAGGCGTGTTGCGGTAGGTGCCGCCGTAGTTCATGTGGACGTGTACGTCGCCGCTGCGCCATGGACCAGCACCCAAAGGCAAGGCGAGCCGGGGAACTTCTACATTGAGGGTGACTGCATCAACTTGCCTGGCGTGGACTTTCTTGCGTACAATCGAAAAAGCCGGGCCATGGCTGGCCGTGATGAAAACGCTGTCCCTTGGTACTTGCATCACGATTCTGCCCGGTGAATGGACGTAGTGAAATTCTGTAGCCCTAAGCGAAGGAAAGCGCGAGTCGTCGGAGTGTACCCACACATCGGGCGGACAGATGAACTTTCCCCGGCTGTCGGTGATGCTCAATCGGGATGAGATGGCCTGTTTTTTTTCATCCTGTGTAGTGATGGTAATTGGAACACGCGGTGAGAGCCAGTTGAGATTTTTTGCTGCAACATGTGTTTGCTTGCCGGTCATCGCATCGACTATCCGCAATGAAGTGTTTCCGTCCTGGTTCGAAATGAAAGCAATGTGTCTCCCATCGGGCGACCAGCGTGGTGCACTTTTGTCGTAGTGCCCATAGGTGATGGGGAACGGGTAACCGCCGTCGGCAGGAAGAAGCCAAAGTTGGTGCCAGTTCTGCCCGAGGTAACTGCTGTACACGATGCGCGTGCCGTCGGGCGAAACATCTGGCCGCATGCGCCAGTTCGTTTCGTCTTTTTGGATAAGTGTTTGCGCCCCAGACGCAATGTCGATGCTGTACAGGTTGCCTGTGCCATGTGCCACATCGTGGTTGTTGACGAAGAAGATTTTCTTTCCATCGCGTGACCAAACAGGGTTGATGCTGTGGTCCCAGGCGCTGTAATAGTAGCGCTTTGCCTCTGTCTTACGGTCGGCAATAAGTGGCTTCACATCCGAGAGTTGGTTGCCGTTGATCGCCGCAGTATGCAGAAGAAAATGACCGGAGTTCATCGTCGTCACAAACGCGATGTGCGCTCCATCCGGTGACCACCTCGGCTCAAGGCTCACGCTCTTGCCGTCGGTAAGCATGATTGGTTTCTTCGACTGCACGTCGTACAGCATGATGTCGAGTGACACGCCGGAATACCGGACAAACAAAATCCTGTTTCCATCCGGTGAGACGTCCGGTTGGTAGTCGTAGCCGACGTCATCAGTGAGTTGCTGTGCCGTTTCACCATCCAGGGTCTGCATCCACAAACTTCCCGCCATGGAGTACACCAGCGATTTCCCGTCGGGCATCCAGGCTGCCGAAGATGGTCCGCTGGTTAACTGGGGGAAGTAGAGTTCGCGGTAATAATAGCTGTGTGGGAGATCGATCTGCGGGAGGAGCGGGACACGTTGTGCGAAGCTCGCAGCTGCGAGGAAGGTGAAAAGACAAGTCAGGGTTCTCGTTGCCATACTCTAATGTAGGATTTTAGTTCTTGCTGGCATCTAAGAAATCCCAAATTCCAAACATCAAGCACCAAGCAAATCCCAAAGACCAAAATCCAAATCCCCAACGAATTTACCTGTGTTTGGAATTTGGATGTTTGTGATTGTTTGGGTGGTGCTTGGAGTTTGGTGCTTTTTACGACAGGATTTGGTGCTTGGTAGCGGGATTGCCCTGACGACTAGCGACTACTTGTACCACACATTCATATCTTCCATCCCGCTATAAATCATACAGTTCTTGATCATCCTCCCACCGAATTTGTACCCCAACTGGTGAAAGACCTTGTTCATTCCGAAAGATGCTGACCTGGCGATCGTGTAACAGCAAGTGATTCCCATGCCGCGCAGGCGACTCTCGAGTGCCGTCAGCAATGCGCGCATATAGCCCCTGCCTTCGTAGCCGTCTGCCGTCGCGCAGTCGGTGAGTTCGGCGTTGTGGTATTTCGCGTTTATTTCCGCAGAGGCGGCACTTACAATCCGGTTGCCGTCGCGAATGAAGGCATACACGGTTCCTTCGTCGATTGTTTTTCTGACGTATGCGGGATCGTTGACAGGCGTAGGGTAGACCCTGAAAGAGTCTTTGTAGAGCTTGGCCAGTGCTTCATCATCTGCAGGAGTCGCAAACTTGATGTCGTGGTTCGACACGGATGAACCACCTGGAGGAACCAGAAGCACAGCACGGACCAGCGCATCTTCATCACCGAGCCGTGGTGAAGACGCGCGCTCTTCGTTGAGGTAACGGACCATGAAGTGCATGTCGGTGCCGGAGAAATAGCCGGCAATGAACGCCTCGCGCTGGTACCCAAGTTTTTCAAAGGCCATTACATCGCCCGGTCGCGACTTCACGATGAGTTTCTCTGTCCAGGGTGGAATCCCCTCATCAATGAAACGGATAATTTCTTCGGGGACACCAGCATAGTCGTCCACGCGAATTCTTCGACTGTATTCATCTTCATACAGTGTTGCAGAAACCAATTCATTTTTCAACACGCGGATCATGGGCTTTGTGCAGAATCAGCAGATGTTAACGGTGTCTCTTCGCGTCCTTTGCGTGACACTTAGCGCTCTTTGCGTCAAATGCATTTTAAACGCAAAAGCACAAAGATTGCGCAAAGTTCGCAAAGCGTTCGCACTAGGACTCGCCGCACCATTCAATAAGAACGCGCGCAAATACTTTCGAACACTTTATCATCGCATCCACTTCAATGTACTCATCCGGATAGTGTGCCATGCGTGTTTCACCAGGGCCAATAACCAGCACAGGAATCCCGCCGACTTTGCTCAGCAGTCCCCCGTCCGTGCCCCACGGCGAGGCCTCGACGATGACAGGTTTATTATAGACTTCGCTGAATGCACCCCTCACAACCTCTGCGAATGTGTGCTTTGCATCCAGACTATTCGGCACCCATTGCGCGCCGAAGAATTCCACCTTGGCAGGATGTTCATTCAGCCACGGGTCCTGCCTGGACACATCTGCAAGACATGCTGTCAGTTCCATGCGCACCGCATTCATTTCCTCATCCGGCGCTACACCGATGCGGCCCTCGATGGTGACCAGGTCGGCCACAGATGACGGCCACGAGCCGCCCTGTATCTTGCCCATGTTGATGGGGACGGGAATGGGGACGGTTTTGTAAAGCGGGTCGGTGATGCGCGCGTTACGCATGCTTTCGAGTTTCAGTACGGCCTGGTGGAGAATCACAGCTTTTTCAATCGCGGACACGCCTTCATAGCGCGTGCCTCCGTGGGCGGATCGTCCCTCAACCGTGATCCGAAACCACATAGAGCCCTGCTGCTTGATGAAGAGTTTCATGTTGGTGGGCTCCGGGATCAGCGCTGCGTCTGCCTTGTAGCCGCGCAGCACGGTGGCCAGCGTGCCTACGCCGCCGGATTCTTCTTCGATGACGGATTCGAAGATGACATCGCCCTTGAGTTTGATGCCCGAGCGGATGATAGCCTCCATCGCGAGGATCATCGAAACGTTGCCGCCCTTCATGTCAGTGGTGCCGCGGCCGTAGACTTTGCCATCTTTCACAGCTCCGGAGAATGGATCATCGGTCCATTTCGTACGGTCGCCTTCCGGAACCACGTCGATGTGGCCGTTGAGGATGATCGACCTTCCGCCGCCAGTGCCCTTCAGCACGCCGACGACATTTGGACTGCCGGTATATGTTTTTCTTGAAGGAACGAAGTAGGGATTCTTGGCGAGTACATTGTAGTCAGGATCCCATTTGTCCACTGTGAGTCCGAGACTTTTCAGCTTTTCAGCAACGATAGCCTGCACACCTTGTTCGTTGCCCTGCGTGCTTGGTTGTTGAACCAGCTTCGAAAGTAGAACTACTGCCTCATTGGCCTGTGCGGCAATGTAGGTGGAAATGGATTCGAGTGCAGACTTGGACATAAGCTACTTCAAGAAAAACCAGAGTGTCTTTGCGGCTTTTGGCGCCTTGGCGAGCTTTGTGTGAGATATTTCCAGGTCCTGGATTTTTCTCGCGCAAAGACGCGAAGTCGCAAGGAAGGTGCAAAGGGAGTACTCATTTTCAAATTACCGAATTTTCCCGCCTGCCGTTAGTGTTCGGAAACTTTATTAAACAACAACTTATCTGCACACAAAGTCATCATTAAGCGCGGCGGGCAGGCAAATTATCAAATTGAGCTCCGGTCTTCTCTTTCACTTCTTCGAGCGTCGCCCCCGGCATCAATTCATCCAGTCTAAGTCTTTCTTCAATGATGCTGAACACCGCCAACTCCGTGATGATCTTCTTCACACAGTGGTAGGTTGTGATCGGCAGCGTGCAGTGTTCCACAATCTTCGGCTGACCATCTTTTTCGGTATGTGTCATCAACGCGATGAGGTTTTTCGCGCCGTAAGCCAGCTCCATCGCTCCCCCCACGCCTGGCACGCGCTTGCCCGGCACAATCCAGTTGGCAAGGTCGCCGGAAGCGCTCACTTGCAATGCGCCAAGAATGGAGACATCGATGCATCCTCGCCGGATCATGCCGAAAGCAACCGCGCTATCGAAGTAGCTGGCTCCTTTTAGTATGGTGACCGGATAGCCGGCTGCGTTGCTCAGGTTGCCGTCGGAGTCTTTCAACGCTGGCGTAGGACCCATGCCAAGGATTCCGTTCTCCGCCTGGAAGAAAACGTTGATCGAAGGATCAAGATAATCCGGCACCAGGGAAGGGATGCCTATCCCCAGGTTCACGATCATCCCGTCGGCTATTTCGCGGGCGGCGCGTTGCGCGATAACTTGTCGGGCATCTCCCATATCCATTTCCAGTTGTAGCCCTTCGAGGGCACGATGTGTTTCACATAAATCCCCGGCACGACGATCGCTTCGGGGTCGAGTTCACCCATCTCCACGATCTCGTCAGTTTCCACGATGGTGACCTTGCCGGCCATGGCCACGTAGGGGTTGGTGTTGCGCGCCGTCTTGTCGAAGACCAGGTTGCCGAATGTGTCGGCTTTTTTCGCGTACACGATGCTCACGTCGCCGGTGAGTGGCGACTCGATCATGTACTCTTTGTTCTTTATTGTCACCCGCGGCTTGTCGTACTCCAGTTTGGTTCCAATGCCGATCTCGGTGAGGAAGCCATTGAGTCCCACGCCGCCGCAGCGGATGCGCTCCACGAGGATGCCCTGCGGGGAGAACTCAACCTTCAGTTTTCCCTGCGTCATCAGTTCGCCGGCAACAGGGTTGGAGCCGATGTGCGAGGCGATGAGCGACTTCGCGCGGTCCAGGCATATGAACTTGCCCATGCCGATCCACGGAAACCCAGCGTCGTTGCCGATGAGGTGTACGTCTTTCACACCGGATTCAAGCAGGCAATCAACCAGACCAGGAGGCGAGCCAACTCCTCCGAAGCCACCAAAGAGCAGCGTCATGCCGTCCTTGAAGAGGGGACGGACTTTATCGTAGGTGGTGACTTTGTTGAATAAAGGCATGGTTGTCCAAGCTACAAAATTCACGGACTCTTGACGATGCGCTCTTCGCTCCAAGCACCAAACAAGCACAAATCCGAAATAACAAACCCCAAATGGCCATGTTCTTTTTGGAGTTTGGGTTTTGTTTTTTGGAATTTGTTTGGGATTCAGAATTTGGTGCCAGGTGCTTGGTGCTTCTTGCGAAATTTGATTCATCACCATCCTTTTCCTAACTAGAAGATGCCATGCCCCATAACATACAGCCCCTGCTGAATAAGGTTTACCTGAAAGCCAGGAGCGGGCAGGGCGTGTACATCACGGATGAGAACGGGAAGGTTTACCTGGACGGTTCGTCCGGTGCGGTGACATGTTCGCTGGGGCATTCTCATCCAAAGATTGTCGAGACCATCCGTCAGCAGGCGGGAAGGCTGCAGTTCGTTTATCGCTCGCAGTTCGGTTCGGAGGAGGCGGAGCGGCTGGCAGCCAAACTTGCCGCACTGTCTCCCAGCGGGAAATACACTCATTCGTTCTTCGTTAACAGCGGCACAGAGGCAATGGAGACTGCCATGAAAGTGGCGATCCAATACTGGCAGGAGCGGGGACAGCCTGAAAAAAATCACTTCGTCAGCCGATGGAAGAGCTACCACGGCATCACCTTGGGGGCGCTGTCACTCTCAGGTCATCTAATCCGGCGCGAGCGCTTTGAAAGTTTGCTCGGAAAGTACCCCGTGCTGCGTGCCGATCTGGAAAAAGACGCCGTCGACAGACACGTTGCTGAGTTCCGGACAGCCATTGCCACGATCGGCGCCGAAAAAGTTGCAGCGTTCGTCGCTGAACCAATTGTGGGTGCAGCCGGGACAGCAATTTCTCCTGCTTTACCCGCCGGAGCGGCTCGCGAAGGCATGGAAGGCTACTACTCGCGCATCAAAGTCGTTTGCAAGGATCACAACATTCTCTTCATTGCCGACGAAGTGATGACGGGACTCGGACGAACCGGTAAGTGGTTTGGTCTTGATCATTGGAAGGAATCGGCGGACATCATTGCCGTCGGCAAAAGCATGGGCGCCGGCTACGCACCAATTGCCGCCACGCTGATGACCGATGCCGTCCTGGATCCGATCCGGAAAGGCTCGGGCCTCATCATGAGCGGACACACCTACAGCGGACACCCGCTTTCCTGCGCTACGGCGCTGCGCGTGCTCGAAGTTGTGGAGGAAGAGAACCTGCTGGAAAACGTCCGCACGCAGGGAGAATATCTCAAAGCAAACCTTCAGGCGCTGCAGAAGGATTACCCGGTAATTCAGGCCGTGCGCGGCAAGGGATTGCTGTTAGGCGTTGAGTTCGACCTTGCGGAGAAGGGTTTCCAGGCCAGGCTTATCCAAAAGTGTTTTGAAAATGGCCTGCTCGTTTATCCTGCTGTCGGCGGGCCCGAAGGCAAGGATGAGAATGGAATCCTGATCGCACCTCCTTTCATCGTAACGAGAGGGCAGTGTGATGAGTTGCTCGAAAAACTTGTACAGTCGCTAATTTGAAAATTTGAGGATTTGACAATGGGTTTATCCATAGCGCCTTTTTGCGACTTCGCGTCTTTGCGAGAAATAAAAATCCGGAATTCGGAAAGCCCGCTAATGCGCAATAAGACTCAAACGTGCACCACCGACTACCGATCATTGTTTTACTGGATTTGAATAATGTCCAGATTTCCTCACACCCTGCTCATCATCCTCAGCTTCATCGCTCTCGCGGGTTTAGCCACGTACCTACTCCCCACCGGTGAGTATGAGCGGGTCACCGATCCTGGCTCCGGCCGGGAAGTGGTCGTGCCTGGCTCATATCATCATGTAGAGGCAAGCAGGTTGTCTCCCTTTGCGATACTTGTCGGCATTCCCCGCGGTATTGCCGCAGGAGTGGAGGTGATCGTCTCCATCTTCATCGCCGGCGCGTGCTTCTTCGTGGTGGAGAAAACCGGTGCGTTGCGGCAGGGCATTTTGCTGATCACCGCCAAACTTCACGGTCGCGAAGAGCTCACGCTCGTGCTCACCGGGCTCTTCTTTCTCATGGGCGGCACGCTGGAGGGCATGGAAGAAGAACTCATCCCGCTAACGCCTGTGCTGCTTATGCTCACACGGCGTCTTGGCTACGATGCTTTCGTCGCTATCGCCGTGGGTTATGGGTCCGCCGAGATAGGCGCAGCATTCAGCCCTTTCAACCCTTTCGGCGCGGTGCTTGCGCAGAAGATCGCCCAGGTGCCACTGCTCTCAGGCGCAGCGTTTCGACTTGTTGTATTGGGCATCGCTTTCACGGCGTGGATGATCTTGATTATCACGTACGGGAGAAAGCACCGTATCACAAAGGAGGCTGGTGATGAACTACCGGCTTTATCAAAAAGACATAACATCATATTAATTGCTGTTGTTTTGACCTTCGCCGTCCTCATCTACGGCATGACCTACCGGGGCTGGGGATTCAACGAACTCTCCGCTGAGTTTTTCATTCTCGCGGCGCTGGCCGGACTCATCGGCGGGCTGGGCTTCAATGGAACGTGCTCTGCGTTTGTGGAAGGCCTGAAAGAGATGACCTTCGCTTCTCTCATCGTGGGGTTTGCTCACGCGATTCCCCTCGTGCTGAAGGATGGCAAGGTTCTCGACACTATTATATATGGGTTATTCATTCCGATGAAGACCCTTCCTGCCAACCTTTCTGCTATTGGCATGATGGCCTCACAGTCGGTGCTCCATGTGGTGATTCCCTCGTACACTGGCCAGGCGGCGCTCACCCTGCCCATCCTCGCGCCCGTCACGGACCTTATCGGACTCCCCCGCCAGGTCTGCGTCCTTGCCTTCCAGTACGGCGCCATCCTCATGAACACGCTGAGCCCGACGAACGGAGCGTTGATGGCGGTGCTGGCGCTCAGCGGGATTGGCTATGACAGGTGGCTGTGGTTCGCTCTAAAGAGAATCGGTGTCATTTACCTGATTGGCATCGCAGCAGTGATACTGGCAGGGATAATCTGAGGATTTGAGAAATTTGAAGATTTGAGAATGCACCCGTATAGAGGTGCAAACCTGATTCTCAAAAACGCTTACGGCTTTAGTTTTTACCGAACACCGCTTACCTTACCGAATTAGACGCTTCTAGTTCGGTCGCTGAATCGGCGGCAAGTTCACCCCGCCATGCTTCTTAAGAAAATCATGAGGCCGGGGCCTGGCTGTTGTGCGGCTGTATTGTGATGGTACATCCACGGTCGAGAAATTCGACCAGTCTGTGCCCACCTTTTCAAATGTTTGAACCAAAAGCGGATCAATATTAGTGACGTCCCACGCATTAAGGTTGGCGGCTGTATAGGTTCCTAGAATCTCTGTTGTTTCAGCGTCGTTGTTATCAATGACCTCGATGAACGTGATCCTGAAATTCATTGGGTCTTCGGAGCCTTCGTAGTAATTGCAGCTTAAGCCATAGTCACCGTCTTCCAGTGGCGCGGTGGGGATGAAAAAGAACTCTGGAGAACTGTAGCTCGCACTGGCCGCACCTACGCTGGTCAACGCCAGGTCACCGGATGAATTTTCGGCCCAGAGGAAAAGGTCCATGTCAACATCTGTGTAATTCTCACCCGTTCCTACACCCCATTCGAGCACGACAATCAAACCATCTTCCTGTTCTATCGTCACTGTAATTTCATCATCACGGGTGATTTCGATGTTTTCGCTGTTGACGTCTTGTATGGAAATCTCAATTGTTTCAGATTCTTCAAATCCAAAGTCTGAATAGAGCTTGACTTCAATGGTGGTAGTTGTTTGTCCCTTTATGATTTCCGATTCAAGGTATTCGCTTGTGATCTCGTAGTCATACGCGCCTGACGCCGTCGTCTTGTCAATGGCCGTTCCGCCCAGGATGTAGTCGATTCTGATGTTTTCTGTGAAAGCCTTGTCAATCGACAATTCAATGCTGAGGGTCTGATCTGCCTCATTGACGGTCACAGCGGTTGTACTGAAGGCCAGCTTCGGCTTCACAAAAGGCTCTTCATCTTTGCACGACGAAATCACCACGGCACTGGCTGCGGCAATGAGCGAGATAAATAATGACAGTCTGGACGTTCTCATGGTAAGAAATTTACTTCGGTAAGTTAGCACACACCGGCCATCTTCCCAGCCTCCCGCATTGCGCAACAGCCGTGTTCGGCGTATTTGCCCTAATATTTAAGCCACTTTTTAACAATTGGCCGCTCCCCTAACCCAATTTGAAGGATATAAATACCAGGTGCGAGTTCGTGTGTATCCAGCCGGCTCGTCAGCCGGTAACCTGACTTGGTAACCACCCTGGGCGGCAACGCGTGGGTGCCGGTTGTGCTATAGAGCCTTAAGCCGACAGAACCCTCATATTTGTTCTGAATTCTTACTTCCAGGCTGGAGTTTCCGGGATTGGGGTAGAGCTGAACATCATCGTCGGTCTGGATTTCTTCAATGCCCGTTATCTGGTCACTGACATAAATTGTTGTCGAGGCAGTTTCGTTGCACAAGTCCAACCCTGAACCCGATGCGGTGTAGACCGTCGTCACCGTGGGGTTTACAATCAGCTGGGGACCTGCGAAGCTCACGACAGAGCCATCGTTGGAATTCCATACAAACACACTCGCGCCGCGCGCATTGAGAACCACTTGCTGGTTGGGGAATACAATGACCTTCGAAGCCGCAATTTGTACAGACGGATTCACACCAACATTGGGTTTGATGTCCATGGCAATGTTGGCGCCATAAGCAATCGTAAACGGCGACCATGCCCCCGCAGAAGATTTTATCCACGACGTGGATGCGGTCGACTCGCCGTTTGCCGACGAAACAACGGCCAATTCATCGCCGCCTGAATAGTTCAATTCTATGCCGACATGAAATGCCCTTCCAAACACCGGCGTTTCCCGATCGAAGGTGACGGTTGTTGGCTCACCATTGTCTGTTGCTTCCTGGATTTGCTGCAGCAAGACTACTTTTCTCTCAATGACAGACCCTGGACTGTTCTGGGGTCCACGCGCATTCCATACCACCACGTTAACAGTTGCCTCAATGTTGGTTGATGCAAGCTGACCGAAATTGATTTTGACCCCGCTGATATACTCATAGCCCTGCGCGTTTAAGAAAAACTCAGAGATGGCAAGTGTTCCGGCGCTGTTGTGACCGGTGAGATAACCTGTAAACGTCCCAAAGTCTGATAGTGGCAGGACCGAAGGCGTATATCCGGGCAGGAAATTTGAAACTTCATTGCAAAGTCCGTCTTCGGAAACCTCGATGTAGTCGTCGATTTCATAAGGGATTGAAGAGCCGAGGGAGTTGGTGGCGGTTAGTGTGACTTTGTAAGTGCCTGGCACATTGTAAGTGACTCTCGGATTTCGCTGTGTTGACGTGTTTGGATCGCCACCCTCAAATGTCCAGGACCATGCGTTCGGGAAGTTGGTTGAAAGATCGGTGAAGTTGACATCGCCGCCCAAGAGCACAAAAGTCTTGTCGGAAGTGAAATTCGCCGTAGGCACATCTGCTACAATGGGACTGCAGAGATTCGCCTGGGCGAGCGACTGCCGGCGCGGGCTCATGGCCATCACAGCCTGCATCCTCGCTTTCTGGCCAATTGTGAAAATGTTCATGCAGGCGTCATCGGAATAGTCCATGTAGTTCTGGATCATCGCCGGCGTGGAACCATCGCATGCAAGTTTGCCGGTTGGACAACCACGGCTTTCGTTAAGGACCGTTGGCGTATCGGCCACATAGTCGGTGTTTGTACCGCAGTTGTTGCCGTCGCCCCAGATGTGCCGGAGTCCAAGCCAATGCCCTGCCTCATGTGAGAGGGTTCGGCCCCTGTTGTAAGGCGGGGTCTGGCCAGGGAAGTTGAATCCAAATGACGTGTATTGTACCACCACGCCGTCCGTGGACGCAGGCCCGCCGATTTCGGCTAGACCTGCAAGCCCTGATTGATCAGGAAACTGTGCATAACCAACAATGTTGGAACTCGACCCGCCGAATTTTACAGTCCAGACGTTGAAAAACAGGTTCGGATTCCAGATGGTCAGCGACTTCATTTGTTCGATTTCCGATACCGTCCAGGAAGATTTGTTGCCATCATACCTGTGGATCCCGGGCTCCGTCATGGCAACTCCGTTTTCATCTACCGGCGAGAGGCAAAACTCTATTTCAATATCTGCGCCATCGGGATGTGTGTTATAGCCAGGTGTGCCTAGCAGCCTCCTGAAATCCTCATTCAGCACTGTTATCTGGGATTGTACCTGGGCCTGGCTGATGTTCATGCCGCTTCCCACTGGTTCACCGTTGTGAACGATGTGAACAATGATGGGTATGTTCAACACGGCTTGTATGCCGCCCGATGGGCGACGCTTGGCGAGCTCGCTCATTTTCTGCTGAAGTACCCGTTCAAAATCATCCAGCGTTCCCCGGCCAGGAAACTTTGCCCTGTTGATGCTGTCGGCCTCCATGGTGCCGCACTTGGGAAGCGACGATTGCCCGAATGCGGCCGTGCCAAGGAAAAGAAACAGGAGAATATATAACGCGCTATGCCTCATGCCCCTTACTCCTCATTGATCGCATCAAAATGAATTCGATAACTCGACTTGTCATCGTCAAAGAAGATCTCAAGTTCCATTTTGTCTTTTTCAGCCTCCCTCACGATGAATGGTAAAGCAAATTCAGAAGTGAAGAAGGGCAGAATGATCATCATTGTCGATGACCCGTTCGTGAATGACCAGGTGCTTGTGATAAGTCCGGGCTCCGCAGGACTTTCGCATTTTGAGCTCCCTGTATGCACTTCATACGTGTGTTCGAAGTTGTTGTAGAAAACGTACTCGTCATCAGAAGCGCAGCCAATGGTGAAACTGTCAATCACATCTCCGTTCAGTGTCTCCTCAACAAACTTGACCTTCCAGGTCTTCTGAACTTCACCGGTAAATATTTTGGTGTAGGTGTAAATAGTGGGAGAGACGTCTTCTGTACAAGAAACGCAAAGGATGACCAGGCATGATAAGAGTATGCGGGGGCGCATCTAATCCGGGTTTAAGGTAAGTGTAACCACCTCATTGCTGAAATCCACCAGCGTAATCGAAAGAATGATCTTCCGGGTCACAGGATCTACTACTCCCGAACCCAGGATGGTCGACTGCGACGGGTCGAGCACCTCTTCCTCTTGTTGTGGTATCGTGATCGTGTTGTCGCCGTTGTCAATGAAGACAAGATCCATTTCCAGGGTCGTGTTGAATACACCGATGTTCCAGTTGGACAACGCGTAGGTCTCGCAATCCGGGCTGGTGACAGTCACGTCATCCTCAAACGGACCCTGTTCGCCGATATAGCTTCCACCCAGGATGCAATCGTCAACAATGGTCATGGTAAACGATTTTCCAACGGCGCTCGCGCCCTGCCCCACGGCCAATCCGGCCCCTGCACCCTGCAGCGTTATCACCAAATCCTGAGTTCGGAGAATATTGTTGGCGTTGTTGATGAGTTGAATTTCAATGGCTCCAAAATATTCTCCGGCCGGGATGATGACCTGCCCGGGAGTGCCGTTGATAACGTAATCAACTCCGTCGCGGGCGTCACCCGAAACTGTGTACGTTACCAGAACATCCTCATTCAATGCCGGCCCTGCGTTGTGAATAATCACCTCAATCGGCTGCGAAACACTCTCTTTTCTGGACATTTCCAATTCCGAGAATCTTACAAAATAGGGACCCGTAAATAGGATGGGTGTCGTTTCACAACCGGCGAGCGCCAGGATCATCAACAAGCATATGGTGCCCTTCTGCATCATCTCAGTATCCCGGGTTCTGGTTTCCTACAAGGGCCGGGTTGTTGTTTATCTCACGTTGAGGAATCGGCCACAGTTCATAAGCGTCCCTCCAGTTGGCATTGAATGCAGGCATTACCACCTTGGCCCTGTCGGTGCGCACCAGGTCATACCACCGGCGCCCTTCGTAAGCCAGTTCATACAGCCTTTCCTCTTCAAGTAACTGAAGCATTTGGCTCTGCGTGACCGATCCGACCGTGGGGGCATTGGCCCGCGTGCGCAGTATGTTGATGTCTCCCTGCGCACCACCCGATCCGTTGATGTCGTTCTGTTGGGCCCGCGCTTCCGCACGGATCAGGTACATTTCTCCCAGGCGCATGACAACAACATTGTTGTTATCCTCATCTGCTGTTCCATACTTGGCCACCGACCATCCGTTGTCGCTGCCGCTCAGCAAGCCGGCATCGAATACGATCGACGTGAACCTGTCGCCGGATTCCACAGACGCAAGAGCGACGACAGCCTGGTTGGAAGGGATAATCTCCCGGCGGCCAAGAAACAGGTTGTTCAGGCCGATCGTACTGTTTGTGCCTGGGTCGTCGGCAATGGTGTAACCTACTTCGAAGATTGCCTCGTCTGTAAAGTCCTCCAGGACAAGAGTCTCAAAGTCTGGTTCAAGAGTATAGAGGCCGGAGTTGATGACCTGCGTGGCAGACAATTCGGCATTTGCCCAATCCCGGAGGTATAAATAATACTTCGCCATCGCGGCCCGTACGACAAACTCTCCGACAAAAGCCGTGCTGGTGGGTTCCGGGGGTACCAGCGAAAGCGCTTCCTGGAAGTCATCCAATATAAAGTCTGTCACGTCCTGCACAGAGGAGCGTGCGATATTCCTGTTCACTTCAATATCCGTTGTTGTCACCAGCGGCACGCCGCCGTAGGTGGTGAGCGCAACGAAATACGAATAGCCCCTCAGAAAATGGGCAGTGCCCATAACCCGGTCGTGCACGGCTGTGGTTACCCCCGGTACATCATCCAGCCTTTCGATGATAAAATTGGCGATATATATTGTGTTGTAGATGCTGCCCCAGAGCGCGGTTGCAGAAGCGTTGGCCGAGGTGATCTGCTTGTTCCCCAGTTCGCGGTATTGACTGAACGTGCCATTGTGAATCAGCATGTCTGACGTGCAGTCGCCGGCAATCACCATGGATGGAACAATGGGCCGGAAAGCGCTGTAAAGACCGATTTCCACAGTGGGGACATCCTTTGCCTCATTGAGGACCACATCGTCCGTGAGGACATCAATGGGTTTCGGATCAAGCACCTCGCAGGAGGACAGCAGGAGTCCGGCGGAAAGGAGTATGGTGAATGCCCGATTCATTTCAGTGTTGCGTTAATCCCGACGGCGATCGTCATCACCTGTGGCAGCGTGTAGAATTCAATCCCCTGCGCCGATGTAGAGCCGTCCAGCGTGCTGACTTCCGGATCAGCGCCGCTGTACTTTGTAAGCGTCCATAAATTGGTGGCTGCAACAAAGACCCTGCATTGCTCGAGCATGATGCGGCTGGTAAACTTCTGCGGGAGGTTGTAGCCCAGGCTTACATTCTTCAATCGCAGGTAGGAGGCATCCTCAAGCAACCGGTTGCTGTGCAGATTATTCGTGGTGTTGCCGAGTTCGTACCTGGGAATATCTGTGACATCGCCGGGATTTTGCCAGCGTCTCAACGCATCAATGGATTGGTTTGACTGGATGTCGCCGCCCATGTTTACCATACCGGATTTTGTGAAATTCAGCACCTTGTTTCCAAGGGAGAATGTAAAGAGTATGGATAAATCGAATCCTTTGTACTGCAAATCATTCCTGAATCCGCCGATCAGGTCAGGCTGTGAGTTTCCGATCACCATCGCATCTGCGTTGCTGATAAGACCATCCTTGTTGCGGTCTTCATACATCGCGTCACCCGTGGCGGGATTAACACCCAGATAGTTCAATCCCCAGAACGTTCCCAGCGGTTCACCTTCCTTGATGATATTCGTTCCATCAACTCCTTCTCCCGAATAACCCCGGTAGAGCGGAATGGAGTCGGCGAGAAAAAGCACTTTGCTCAGGTTCTTTGACAGGTTCAACGTTGTCGACCAGCGCAAGCCGGCGCGTTCGATATTGACGGACGTGAGGCTCAATTCGATTCCCTTATTCTCCATCTCGCCAATGTTGTCAAGCAGGCCGCCAAACCCGGTGGTAAATGGATAAGGCCGCGTGATGAGTAAATCGTATGTCTTATTATAATACAGGTTGAGGGTAGACTGAAACCGGCCATCAAGAAAGCCGGCATCAACCCCAAAATTTATTTCACGGGTAGTTTCCCACTTTATGTTGGGGTTCGCTACGTTGAGCGGGACTACTCCGCTATTGCCGCTGTAGGTCGCCGTTCCCCACTTTGCGAGGAAGGTAAATGCCGGTATCCGCTCGTTGCCCGTGATGCCAAAACTCGACCTTACCTTGAGATCACTGACAACTTCGGAGGAGAAAAACTTTTCGTTGGAGACTCTCCAGGCAACGGATACTGCCGGGAAAAGACCGAACTGATAATTGTCGCCAAAGTTCGACGATCCATCGGTCCGGAAACTTACAGTGCCAAGAATTCGATCGTCATGGTCCAAACGCCCTTCGCCAAAAAAGGAGAGGACGCTGTGCGCCGGCTCCCGGAAAGAAAATCCATTGTCAACAATTCCTGCAGATGCGATGTACGTGAAGTCATCGCTGGGAAACAACCGGCCCTGGGCATTTCCCCCATTCGATGTGATTTGCAGCAATTCGATGCCGGCTACAGCACTGAGTTTGTTCTTCGCACTGATGTCCTTATTGTAGGTAAGGGTGGCGTAAGTGTCGATGGTGGATATCTGTTGTGCCGTGTACACACCATAACCCTGACCGCCTACGCTGGGAAGATACCCGCCAATGGCTGTCTGGGAGGATTCATACTGGTCTTCAGTCACCTGGTTGAAATCCAGACTCGCCTGGACTTTGAATGACAGATTTGATGTGAACTGATGCACCACGTTGATGTTGCCAAGCATCTTGAAGGTGCTTGTTTCAAAGCGTGGCAACAGCGCCTGGCCTACGGGATTAAAATTTGGAAATCCGGGATACAAAGGCGACGACGGTCCGATGAGTACGCCATTTTCGTCGTAAGGGGTGAAATAGGGCAGGCTCTTGAGTGCGCCGGAATAAACACCATCAAGAAAATTGTCCCCCTTTACACGGTTGTTCACGGAACTGGACAGGGTAAGGTTGGTGCCTATCGTTGATCTTTCAGTAAGCTGCTGATCCAGGTTCAGGGTCAGGCTCAGGCGCTGAAAGTTGTTGTTAAGCTGAATGCCTTCCTCGTTGCGGTAGCTTCCGCTGATATAGTACTTCGTGTTCTCGTCTCCTCCGTTAACGCCGAGCTGATATGATTCAAGAATCCCGGTGCGCAGTACCTCCTCCTGCCAGTCTGTATTGACGGCGTCCGTCACGCCTGGAATCAAACCAAAAGCATCGGGATTCTGCCCGGAATTCGCAACAGCCTCGCGTTGTATTTCCAGCAGCTGAGTCGCATCCAGCAACTTGATCTTGTTCACGGGTCCGATAATGCCCCTTTGGATGTCAAAGGAAATCTTCGCTTTGCTGCTTTTCCCGCGCTTGGTGGTGATCACCACAACACCGTTGGAGGCCCTGGAGCCGTAAATGGCTTTCGCCGAAGCATCGGAAAGGACCGTATAACTTTCAATGTCGTTTGGATTGAGCAGCGCCAGTGCGTTATCAGTCTGGCCGCCGAAACTGCGGGCACTCAATTCTCCTGTCGCTACAGGGATACCGTCAATGACATAGAGCGGTGTGTTGGATGCGGTTATTGACGTGGAACCCCGGATCCGGACAAGAACACCACCGCCGGGCGTACCGGAAGACTGCGTTACCTGTACACCGGGAATCTGTCCCTGCAAGGCCTGATCAAAACTGCTGACGGCAATGGGCTTGAGCTTGTCCCCTGAGACAGTATGAATTGCTCCAGTGATATCCTTTTTTTCAACACTGGAGTAACCAACCACCACCAGCTCACTGAGCTCGCTAGCCGATTCCTCGAGCACGATGGTCAACTCAGTTTCGCCGTTGAGGGTCACCTCCTGGGTTTTGTGTCCCACGAAGGAAAATAAGAGCGTGGAACCGGGATCAACGTCGAGCGAGAACCGGCCTTGCGAATCTGTAATGGTTCCCTGTGAAGTGCCCTTGATCAGGACGCTCACGCCGGGCATGCCCGCTTGCTCGGTAGCAGTCGTTACCCGCCCTGTCAAATTCACACGCTGCGCCGCGACGAGACAAGGAATGCAAATGAGCAGAAGAAGCGCAAGGCGCATAATGGTCCAACGTGGAATGTTAAAATTATCGAATTCGCCTCAGACTCCAACACGGGGAAATGAACATCACCACTTTTAAGGGATGAGCCGGGTATTGGACATACAGCAAGGAAGCGCCAAGCACCAAATTCCAAATTCCAAACAAATCCAAAACTCCAAAAAAGGCGGAGGCCATTATGAATTTGTGATTTGGTGCTTGGAATTTGGAGCCTGGAATTTGTTGCCTGGAATTTGTTTGGAATCTGGGATTAGTGCCTGGAATTTGGTGCTTGACATTGGGTCAATGCCGGCTTTAGGGCTTAGTTTAGATGTATGGAATCCACCCTCCGATTGAAAGAGCTCAGCCGCGATCGTTGGGTAAGGAGCGGAATACAGTCTGTTCTTGCAGTCCTTGCGTTCCTTTCCCAACTGTGGCCGGGAACTTCGGTGGCACACTACCTCGGCGAACTGCTCATCTGGGCCGGCATACTCGAGATCTACGACTCCTTCCGCCGCTCCGACAAAGCCGGCCGGACCTCCGCGCTGCTGGGAGGGACGCTGAGCCTGCTCATGGGCGCGCTCCTCGTCAACGCCGTCCTCATCCGCCCCGCGGCGCTCTACCTTTTTGTCATCATCCTCTTTGGTATCGACTCACTTCGGTACCTGCGCGGATTCTTCCGAAGCACAGATGGTGGACTACATAAGTGGCCCAACCTCACCGCCTTCATCGGTAACCTGCTGCTTGTCGGTACGCTCTACTTTCTTCAAACGAAAGGACAGGTTTTCATGCTCTCGCTCGCCGTGGGACTCCGCCTCGCCGGCACCGGCATCAACATCCTCCTCGCACGCACCGGCCGCATGGAGCAGGTGGACGTGGACGTGGCCGCGAAGATCGGATTGCATGGCGACCCTTACGTGATGGCCATCACCGAGCGCATCAGGACTGAAGAAGAGACCAGCGCGAAATTTGACCGCCGGTGGATCATCGTTTTTGTTTTCCTGCTCTTCGCCATACACCTGGGCCGCATGGGACTCGACCGCACCATGCTCGGCATCCTCTCACCGCTTGTGGCCACGGCTGGCGACCTCGTGGTGGCGCTCATTGTTACATATCTTTTGCTTGCTCCGCTGCGGATGCTCATGCTGAAGCTAATGCGACGCCGCGCGCAGCGTTTGTGGAAATGGATTGCGAAAGTGGAGGAGAAGGACCGCAGGTGGTACAGCTTTCGCCATGTCGTCGCTGCCTGGCTGACGCATCGCATCCGCGCCGAGGTGCGGTTCGTCAAGGCCGGCTACTCGCTGCCCACCGCCGTGCGCAGCGGACTGAAAATGGGACTGCCCTGGGCCGCATTGCTCGTGGCCGTGATGCCCGTGCTGGGTATGAGCTGGTATTTTGACACCGAGAACTGGGCTTCCGGCATCTGGGACAAGTGGGCGGCGGGCCGTGCCGACGTGTGGCGGATGGCGATGATCAAAAGTTCGGGTGCGGACCTGTCTGAGAAGTCATTCAGGCTGCGGCCAACCGGTCTCAACGACACCACGTCGTTTTCATTTGTGGTGATCGGCGACCCTGGTGAAGGTGACGCATCGCAATTGGTTTTGAAAGATCAGATCCTGGAAGTAAGCAACCACGAAGACGTGAAGTTCGTGGTGATCAGCAGCGACGTGGTATACCCCAACGGCTCGTTGCGCGACTACGAAAAGAAATTCTGGATGCCGTTCAAGGGCGTGAAGAAGCCTGTGTACGCCATTCCCGGCAATCACGACTGGTACGACGCCCTGGATGGATTTATGTCCACGTTTTTTGAAGCCGAGACAGCGCGAAAGGCCATGCGCGCCCGTGCGGAGGCAGACCTGAACCTGACTTCCACAACCGCTGCCGTGATTGACGATGCAATTCGCACCACAGACCGCTGGCGCGAAGAATACCGCGTGCCGGCCGGCTATCAGAAGGTCCCGTTCTTCCAGGTGAGCACGGACAATTTTGTTCTTATCACCCTCGAGACCGGCGTGGAGCGCCAGATTGATTCATTGCAAATGAAGTGGCTGGTGAATGTGCTCGACGCCTCAAAGGAAAAGTTTGTCATGGTCCTGCTCGGACATCCCTTTTATGCCGTGGGCGAGTACCAGGGCCCCCTGAACCCGAAATTCGAAGCGCTGCATGCGTTGCTGAAGCAATACAAAGTTCCCCTCGCGATGGCCGGCGATACGCATGATTTGGAATACTACCGCGAGCTGAACGGTGATGATGTGATGCACCACTATGTAAATGGCGGAGGTGGCGCTTACCTGAGCATCGGCGCCGCCATGGCCGACACGGCGAAGATGCCGACGAAGGACTACGCGTTCTATCCCTCCCGTGCTCCGCTCGAAGCCAAGATTGAAGCCAACACGAAGTGGTACAAGCGCCCGGCATGGTGGTGGGCGACGGCGTTTGATGGCTGGCCCTTCTCCGCCGAATGGCTCAGCGCGATGTTTGATTATAATGTCTCTCCTTATTTCCAGAGTTTTCTGAAGATCACTGTTGATCCAAAGCGGAGGACGGTGACGTTGATTCCTTACAGCAACGATGGACGTTTGCTTTGGGCGGACCTCACGAGTACAAGTGGTGCCAGACCGGAGGGGGCGGCTATGAGTAACTATGCCGAATGGGTAATCCGA
>Ga0187893_10006191_pt1 | contig 20680 bp, 8 predicted proteins | sample MA1701074metaG_FD_139574 | JGI IMG/M metagenome (GOLD analysis project Ga0187893, IMG submission 139574) | White microbial mat communities from a basaltic lava cave in the Kipuka Kanohina Cave System on the Island of Hawaii, USA - MA170107-4 metaG ...
CAAACGGTTGTGGGGGCGGGAAAGTGTTGCAAAGGTGGTCGAAGAATTGAGCCCAGCTTTGGGCTGGCTCCAATCCGGCCACCCGCAAGGCCTTTTCGCGCTGGCCGTCTTCGAGCGCTCGCGCGATGAGCGCCAACACATCACCACCCGCCGATCTGCGGCGAACTGCTGGCGCATCAGCCCACTCGCGCAGCAGGCTGGCGACGTGGCGCGAATTGGTCTCGACATCAAAGACAGACGGAAAGACCGCCACCACGCGCGCAATAACTTCCGGCTGCGCAATGCCCACTTCCTCGACCGCGTCCAGCAACAACAAGGCGTTCTGCCGCGCCGCAATTTCAAACAAAGGATTGAGCGCCGCGTAGGCCGCTTGGCGCAACTCGGCTATCTTCTCCTGGCAGCGCGCGTGGTCGAGTCGGCACAACCGCAGCCGATGAATTTGGAATTCGAGCGCCAGCAGTTCCGCTTGCGGCGAGGGCAGCTTCAGGTCCAGCTCTTCGGCTTCGTCCAGCAGTTCGGCGGCGCGCTCATACTTGCCCATCACTTCGTTCGCCCGCAACGCGATCAACAGCAGGTCAAGCGCCAATGCGTTGTCGCGCGCCTTGCGCGCGGAGAACAATCCTTCGTTGGCGACTATGCGCGCTTCGGCGTAGCGGCCCAACCGCTCCAGCGCCTGCGCCTCCAGGCGATAAAGTTTGCTCCCCGGCAAACGGTCGCGGATCTCCGCCACCGCGCGCAGCGCCTCGAGCGGTTGGTTGGTGATCAGGGCGTCTTGCGCGCGCACGACCACGAACATCTCCTTGCTAAACGCGTCGGCCTGGTTCCAGTCGAACTTGTCCGAACTATTCTCCAGCTTGGCGATCAAGTAACTGCGCACCTCAGGCGGAACTTCGTCCTGCGCGTCGCGCAGCAACGGCGCCACCCCCGGTTCCCAGCGCTCGTCAATCTCTCTCAGCGCTTCCTGGTTCTGCGCGAGAAACAGCCGGTGATAAATCTCCTCGGCGCGCGCTTCGGCGCTGGGCGGTTGTTGCGCGTAGAAATCGACCGCCAGGCAATGAATCTCGAAAACTGCGTTCGCCTCGGTCTGCAGCAGGGGGCGCAGCATTCGTTTACGCACGTCCGGGCGATGCCGCAGCGCCCACGGTCCTTCGCGTTTGACCAGCGAAGCTTGACTGGCCAAGCGATCGAACAGCCCTTCGGCGACCTCGTCCGACGGCACAACGAGCTTGCAGGGACCCGCCAGCACCTGCCGGATCAGCGCCGGTGTCACGCGCCGCAACACCAGTCCCGGATGAGCCAGGCGTTGAATTTCCCGATCACGGATGCGTTCGAGGTAACGGCGATAGAGCCAGCCCTGGTTAAACTCGTGGTCCGCGCGCAACTCACCGAAGTCGGCGGGTAAGGTCGTCAGGCGCGCTAAATCGCCGTCTTGACCGCGGTCTTGCCGTAAGCCGTCCACCACCAGGCGCAAGCTGAGCGGGTCGCCGCCAACGCGTTTGAAGATCGCATCGGCCAGTTGTGGATTGGCCACGCCGAGATAGTCCAGATAGCCCTTTGCCGCTTCCTCGTCGAGTTCCCTCAGTTCATAAGGTTGGTGCGCGATCTCCTCGCTGAGTTCGGCGCGCCCGGTCACGATCACGCGCATCCGCGGGAAGCAGGACTGCACTTCGTTCAAGAAATCCCACAAGGCGCGGGTGAAGTCGAAGCTCACCTCTTGGACGCGCTCGAACGTATCGAGCGCCAGCAGCAAGCGCAACGAGCGCGCGCTGGGCAACTCGCCCGCCAGTTTTTTGAAATCGGCCAGATGGCGACTCAGCGCCCGGTGGCTCCCTTGAATATTACGTTTAGCCACGCCGCGATACACGGCGACGCCGCGCTCGCCCTGCCTGGTCTGCACGGCATGATCGGCGCCGGCCGCGTCAGACAGCTCCTGTAGCATTTGCTGGCGCATTTTCTGGGCCTGGGGTTTGATGGCCGGAAACCTCAGGCTGAGTTGTAAAACCAGCTCGGCTAGCAGCGTCAATGGCTCTTCCGGCAACAGCGTCGTGCGGTCGAAATCCCAATAGCACAGGACGAAGGCCGCATTGTCCGTCGCGCTATCCGCTTCGTCCGCCGCCTCCTTGTCCACCGTCTCCAAGATAAATTTGGCCAGCAGCGTTGATTTGCCCACGCCGCCCGGCCCGAAAATCATCAGCGGCTGGGCTTGATAAATGGAACGGTGCGGCTGCGCATCCGCAAAGAACTTGCCGATGTCGTCCAATTCCTTCCGGCGACCGCGGAAATGATCGCCCACCAGTTGGCGAAAGGGTTCCAAGAGTCGCTGCCATTCCAGGCGGTTGAGTAATTCCTCGTAGTTCGGCAGTCGATCGTCGAGGATACCCTCCAACCAATCCCGGACTTGCAGCGTGGCTGTCAACTCGGCGACCGATTGCTGTTCGAGCGATGGCGGCGCGGAGGACGTGACGTAGGCTTCGAAGGTTTGTTGCAGAATGTCGGTGGGCCTGGGCTGATTAATGGCCAGCGCCCGACATATGACTTCGAGCCGGGCTCGCTCACGAACCTCCTCCGGCGTCACGCCGACCTCTATTAACGCAAAGTGTTGGGTCAGAGAAGGAGGGAGTAGCTCACGCAACGCCTCCCGCCGCACGCTGTTCTTTAGCATCCAACGCCAGGCGCCCGTCTCAGTGCGCACGCGCTCGCATTCTTCCAACAAGTCGAGCACTGCGTCATCATCACCGGCATACTGCATATCCAGCGGCTTGAGCGCCCCAGGGTCGAAGTAGGAGAGCACGGCGGCGGCGTGGCGGTAACTGCGCAGCGCCGCCGCGGCGCGCTCCTGTTCGTCGGATGGCGTGTGATTGGTTGGAGTATCCATTGTGGTTCACCCAGGCGGAACGTTCCGCGTCGTCACGAACCTAAACCCAACTCGTTAGTCGTCTGCAATAGTAACTCGTGCAGTGTAAGGCGAGGAGTGGCCGTGGCGGTCTGCGGCGCCACGCGCTTCAACAGTTCCTGCGCTTGGGTCATCATCGTCTCTTCATCGAAAGGAGCCGCGGCGGCCATAGCCAGGTGCAACGCTTTAAAATAGTGATCAACCAAATCTCTGGCCGTCAGCGCGTCAAGCGACGCCTTCAGGGTCATCAAGCCTGCTCCCGGTGGATAAGCGTGCTGGTCGCCTAAATCGAGCAACACCAGCCGCAACGGGTGCGGACTGTCAGCGATGAATTTAGCCAGTCCCATCAGAAATTCCACCAAGGTCTTATCGGGCGATTTAAGCTTGGCGAGACCGTCTATGATGATCCACCAGGTTTCGCCCGGCGGTATTTGGGCGGTGACCCATTCGGCCAATTCAGTCGCGTAATTGTCTCCGGTTGATAAATTGATGGGCAAGGGCGCGTTTTGCTTCCATTCTGACAGGATGCTCCGGACCAGATTTTCAGCTTTGATCGAGTATTCGCTCTCGCTGAGGTCTCGGTAAAAGACCTTGAATGACTGGTTGCCCCGAATCTCCGCCACGAACTGGGGCAGCAATTTCGAGTAGGTCTTGCCGCTACCGGGCGGCCCGTTAACCACTGCGATACGAAACCCCGCGGGCTTGTCCAGCTCCGTAAAGGCGCGGCTGATCTGGGGCCGGTTAATGAAGGGCCAGCCGGCGCGCACGATGCAGGAGAGGAAGGGATCAGCCACCGCTGTGCCACGCCCCCATCGTTGCTTTAAACTCGCCTGCACCTTATTAATTTCATCGGTCACGTCCTCTTTCGCCGGTGAGGCCAGACGCTCCTGGACATCTTCAGTGATGGCGCGCAGCAGATCCATCGTCCAGCCTTCATTCTGAGCTCGGTCAAGGATGTCCTTGATAGCGCTTAGTTTCTCGAAGGGTTTCTTGACCACTTCTTCGAAATCCTGGTCGGCTAGGCCCACTAAGCGTTCCAATTGCTCAATCTCAAAGCGGGTTCTCAAGATACGGCTGATCTGCCTACGTTCTTCATTGCTGAGCTGCATAGCGGCTGTCTCGTTAGTTATATGGGGCAAAATGGCGATCTCAAAATAAAAACCTTTCAAAGTTTAGCTAGATCTCAACTTGAAATCAATTTTTTTTTTTTGCTCAGTCTCAGATCTGAAGAATGAGGCCGCCAAGAGCCGTTGGCCGGAATGGTTGCCAGAAAAGACCTCCGTGCTGACCAGCAACCGATCACACTTCGCTTTTGTTGACGACAGATTCTGCTTTGGGGGACGCGCACTTTGCGCTAGAATCAGTTTCCGCTTTTGCCCCATGTATCGTTTTTCGGAAAGCGAGCAAATCATCAATCTCCATCGAACGAGTGAAGGTGACCTTGACAGAGTCGCTACACTGCCAAGTGAGCCATTCGACAAATAAGCAATCGCATCTAACTCGGAGCCAAAGTCATGCGGAAGAAATGCCTCCTGTTTCTTTTGTTCACTTTTCTCATCCTGTCCGCTCCTTCTTCTCGTTTCAACGCGGGAGCGCAATCACAACAGCCGAGTCGGATAGGGAATTCATTATTTCAATCAGCAGAATCAGATTGGGAAACCCAAAATTGGGAGCAGGCCGTTGCAAAATACCGCCTCTTCATTCAGCAAAACCCCAACCATCCTGGTTCGGCTGAAGCGCATTACAAGATCGGTTTTTACCTGAGCTTTACCGCCGCCCCGGAAGAAGCCATTGCCGAATACGAAAAAGCGATTAGCTTGATGCCCGGCGCTGACGTTGCGCATGAGGCCAAGGAGGGAATCGCCGCGCTGAAATACTTTCAAGGCCAGTACGGAGAAGCGCAAAACCTGTTCGGCGAGATCATGCGTGAAACAGAGGATTGGGCTACTTTCAAGGAATCGGCTCAACGTTTCAAAGAGATGGCTCACCTGGCGGCATTGCAAAAATTACCGGTCAAGCGCAGCGCCTTGGATTGCGGCCCGCGCGCGCTGGAGTACGCCTGCAACCAGATGGGCGTCCGCTATGCCGGCGTCAAATTGAAAAGCCTATACGAGGTTCGCGGCAAGGGCATTTCGCTCAAACAGCTCAGAGATGCTGCGCACCGGGCAGGATTGCAAGCCTGGGGCGTGAAAGTGAAAAGCCAACAACTCGCTAAAGTCCCCACGCCATTTATCGCCCAACTGCGCAATCATTACTGGGTAATCACCAAAGCGGATCGTGAGCGAGTGGAGTACGTAGACCCGGATCGCGGCGCATCTTATTTGACGACCAAATTATTCCTGGAACGTTGGCGCGGCGATGCGCTGGTCTTCGGCAAAAAGCGTCCATCCGGGTTGATTGCGCAGGCCTTGGGCGAGAGCGAGATGGCTGCTGTCAGCGGCGGCCATCACTTGCACGGAGATAACAACGGTACCGGATCTGAAAATCCCCATACCGGCTCTTACAACCAAAACTCCTGCTCGTCGGTGGGGCTGCCGCGCTGGTCTGTAAATCTGGCGAATTACAACCTGATTGTACAGGACACCGATTTTGTATATGGCGGTCGTGGGCTGAGCGTGGGACTAACTCGGACCTACAACGCCGATGCGAGTTTCGAGAGCGTCTTCGGGCGTAGCTGGACATTCAATTACAACGTCCATTTGGTCTTTGAACCGCGCGGGATGGTGACCGTTGTGCGCGAAGGCGGCAAAAAGGACTCATTCTCACCGCGCGGCGACGGAACCCACACGCCGCCACGCTGGACGCATGACCAGTTGATCAAAAACACCGACGGAAGTTATCGGTTGATCCGCAAACGCAGCCGCGTCACCCAGCATTTCAATGCCCAGGGGCGGCTGGTACGCATCACCGACCGCAATGACAACTCCGTTACGTTGCAGTATCAGGCCGACCGGCTCGTCTCCGTCACCGACGCGGTCGGGCGCATCACGCAATTCAAATACAACCTGGAAGGCAAGATCAACGAAGTTATTGATCCGCTGGGGCGCAGGGCCACCTACGGCTATGACGCCAATGGCAATTTGATTTCTTATGTGGACATGGCTGGGAATCGGGTTAGCTACATCTACGACAGCCGCAGTTACCTGACTTCTCTGACCACGCCCAGCGGGACGACGCAGTTTCGGATCGGAACGACGCCGCAGTTCGGCGACCGCTCTTATGTTCTGAAAGAGATTATCGAGCCGGATGGTAACATCACCCGGTTTGATACCGGCAACGAGATTGCCTGGTTTACCAACCCGCAAGGAGTGCAAACCTTTGTCTTCAATGATGCACAAGGGGAAACCACCGAGATTGAAGACGGCTTGGGCAACAAAACCACATACGAATACGGTTCCGCTGGCTTAACCAGATTCACTGACGCGAAGGGCGTCAGCATCCGCTACGCTTATAACAGCCAGGCCAATCTCGCCAGCGTCACTGACCCATTCTCTGTTGTTACCCGATTCACCTACGACGCCAACGAAAATGTCACTAAAATCGAAAGCTCTGTTGGCAGAGCGGCAACCTTTGAATATGACGGCAAAGGAAATGTAACCAAAGCGACTGACCCGAAGAAAGGTGTCACGGCGTTTGCATATAACAGTTTCGGCCAGTTGACGAGAATCACTGACCCACGCGGAAACAATATCACTTACACTTTTGACGACAAGGGCAATCGCACATCTTTTGCCACGCCGGAATCAACGACGACTTATTCCTATGACCAAATCGGACGATTGGCGAGTTTGACTGATCCTAAAGGCAACACATTCCGTTACACCTATGATGGTATTGACCGCTTGCTTAGCCTGACAGCGCCGGATGAAAAATCTACGGCATACACATACGACTGTTGCAGGCTCAGCAGCATTACGGATGCAGCCGGAACACTACGATTCGAATACGACATTTCCAACCGGCTGACGAAATTCACCAACACCTTCAATCAAACCATCGGCTACAGCTATGATAAGAATGGCAATCTGCTTGCGTTGACTTATCCCGACGGCAAGGTCGTGCGCTATGAATATGATGTCAACAACCGCATGAAAAAGGTGACGGACTGGCTGAATAACACGACGACTTATAACTACGACGAAGCTAATAAGCTGATTTCAGCTATCAATTCCAACGGGACTCGAACGGGATACAATTACGATAATGGAAATCGCCTGAAAACGGTCGCGAATCTTCGCGCGGACGGGGTGCCCATCTCAATTCATAACTATGAGATTGATGCTTACGGAAGCCGTACAAAAGTAATGGCGATTCCGTCTACGACAATTCAGAGCACGCCAAAGTCGACAACCTATCGCTATGACAGTGATAATAAGCTAGTTTCAGCCTCGAACATCTCTTTCACTTACGACGCAAATGGGAACCTGACTAAAGTCGGAGGCGCAGAACCAGCGGACTACAGTTACGACTACTTCAATCGTCTAGTCGAAGCGAGCCATAAAAATGAACAGAATGCCTATCAGTATGATGCGATCGGTAATCGCATTTCGCGATCGGTAAATAATTTTACTACTAGACACACAGTCAATCCCAATGCAGCGCTCACCCAGTTACTTACCGAAGTAGATCAAGCTGGCAAGCAGATCGCGGCTTATGTGTACGGCATGGGTTTAATTTCAAAAATAACACCTGACGGTTCGACATACTATTATCATTATGATGGATCAGGAAACACAACTGTGGTGACTGATAGGCTTGGCGGCACTGTCAGTCAATATTACTATGATTCTTTCGGCATCGTAAGCATATCTAGAGAGGTTACTTCGAACGACTTTAAGTTTTCAGGAAGATACGGCGGACTAAGTGAAACCAATGGCCTAGTTTACTTAAGAGCAAGATACTATAGCCCTGCACTCGGACGCTTTATATCAAAAGATCCGATATTCTTCTTTGGAGGAATCAACTGGTACGTTTATGCGGGCAACAACCCAATTAGTAGAATTGACCCTTTAGGGCTCTGGTTTATTGACTTAAATATTACAGGCTCACCAACTTTTTACGGCATTGGGGGGACTGGGGGAATACAGATAGGCTCTACGGGCGTCTTTATTTATGGTGGGGGGGGCATTGGCGCAGGTGCGGGGGCCTCCGTGACCATCAACTATGGCGAGCCTGCTGCGGGATGGAGCGGCTCTGTTGTTGGTAGCGCTGGGAATGGAGTATTTGGCGGCATGGTATCTGGCAGCTATGATGGCGAATTTTCAGTGGGAGGTGGTTTAGGTTGGGGCATTGGAGCCGGAGTTTCTGCTGGACTCGTTTACACATACCAATTAATGGGATGGGATTGGCTTGTTAACTGGTGGAGAGGTTGCAGATGATTCTGACCACGACGGATTGCTGCCGGGAAATCCCGAATCCCGTGAGTAATTACCTTTTCACTATTGTACTCAAATTGAGGTGATATCTATGGTTTATCTGTCAAACACGTTAACCGCCAATTTCTGCGTAGCGCAACAGTTGACGTTCAAGCTTCTCTGCATCTTTGTCTTCTCGTCAATATTGTCCTTGCTGACTTTTGCTCAGTCTCCCATCTCCTGTGGGCAAGTAGTTGCAAGCTCGCTCGGTTCATCCTCCGACATCGCCCAATTCACCTTCACCGTCGCCGCCGGCGGCGACATCATCGCGCTCAACCTTGCCAGCACGACTGCCAACTTTACGCCCCGGTTCCGGCTGTACGATCCTGACGGGCGGGAGATTAACAACAACACCAACTTCGCCACTGAAGTCGTTACCAAAGTCGGCGCCTATCGAGTAACTGTCAGCTATTCTTCCGGCACGGTGACCGCTGGCGGTTTCAGGCTGAGCCGCCAGAGTTTACGGAATCCTTGCAACGCGACAACGATCCGATGTGGCGAGAACCTTGTCAGCCGGCTTGAGCAATTGTCTGAGATGGATGTTTATACCTTCAACGGCGCGACCGGCGACCCAATCAAGCTGCAAATCGGCAGTAGCAAGGTGAATGGCTTTGACCCGCAAATCCGCCTTTACGCCCCTGATGGAGATTTCCTTAATTCCACTGGCGTAGACATCACTCGAACGCTGCCGCAAACCGGCGTGTATAAAGTACTCGTGTTACAAAGCAGCGGCGCAGGCAGAGTCGGCGATTATGGGTTGACGCTGCAAAACACGCGCACGCCCTGCAATGCGCAGTCGCTCAATTGCGGCGCGTTGCGCTATGGCTCGATCAAAACGCTGGCGGCCTTTGATACGTATACATTTACCGCTACGGCCAATGAACCAATCATGTTGTGGATGGTCACCACGAGCAGAGACACGAATAGCCAGACGGCAGGGTCCTACTTCAACGTCGAAATGGAGCTTTTCTCGCCCACGGGGGCGCGCCTTGTTTCCAGGGTCTCGAACGAATCGGGCGAGCTGGTCAGGACGCCGACAGTTTCAGGAACTTATACGCTGATTGTTCATTCGGCCACTGGCGATGAGGCCGGGGATTACCAACTCAACTTCCAGCGTCTGAAAAATGCCTGCAATCCGCTGCCGCTGTCGTCCTGCCAACGCGTCAAAGCGGCGATCAGTGTACAGGCCGAGATTGACGCCTATACAATCAATGGGACTGCCGGGCAGACGCTGCCTCTGCAAGCAATCGGCGAGACCACGCTCTTTACGCCGGACGCGAATCTTTATGACCCGGATGGCTTGCTGATTTCAGCCAGCCGTCCGCTCACAAAAACCGGCGTCCATACGCTAATTATCCGGGCGCAAGGCGGCACAGGCATGACCGGCAATTACACCGTCAGCGTAGGCAGTTCGACCATCACGGTCACTTCGCCCTTGAGCGGTGAGATGTTGCTGGCCGGAACGACCGAGCGAATCGCCTGGGAAGCCTCCAGCACGAGTACAGGCACGACCTTCGATATTCTGCTTTCGGTGGATGGCGGCGCGACTTACCCGACCACCATTGCTACCGCTATCCCCAGAACCTCGCTTTTCTATAACTGGACAGTCCCGGCCAATCTGATTAGCAGCCGGGCGCGGATCCGGGTTGTTTCAAAAGACACGTCGGGAAGCTCTTGCGCGGCCAACAGCGAGGCGGATTTTTTTGTGATTGCATTGGGCGCGGGAAGCACGGTCAATTACAAATACGACGACCTGAATCAGTTGATCGAAGCGAGTTACGACAACGGCACAAAGTTCACATACACATACGATGCGGTAGGGAATCGCCTTTCAGAAACTGTGGCAACGTCAACTGCCACCAGCGTTTCCGCCGCCAGCTACAGCAGCGGCGCCTTGGCAAGTGAGTCAATTGCCGCAGCATTCGGCAGCGGTCTGGCGACAAGAGTTGAGGTGGCTAATACCGTACCACTTCCGACTTCGCTGGCGGGCACAACAGTAAAATTCAGGGACAGCGCGGGGAACGAGCGATTAGCTCCTCTTTTCTTCGTCGCGCCAAGCCAAATCAATTATCTCGTGCCAGCCGGACTGGCAATAGGAACATCGCTCGCTATCATTACCAGTGGAAACGGCGCGGTGTCAGCCGGCGCAGTCCAGATTGCCACCGTCGCGCCAGGACTCTTTTCTGCCAACGCAAACGGTCAGGGCGTAGCAGCAGCAGTCGTTTTGCGCGTGAAAGCCGATGGCGCACAAATTGTTGAGCCGGTATCTCGGTTCGATCAAGCAACGAACAGATTTGTTGCGGTACCGATTAATCTTGGACCTGTGAGCGACCAGCTATTTCTCATTGCGTTTGGTACAGGGTTACGTGGTAGGAACGACATCTCATCTGTAAGTGCGCGAATCGGTGATGTGAATGCGGCAGTTTTATATGCTGGGGCGCAAGGCGGATTCGTAGGGTTAGATCAGGTCAACTTATCATTGCCCCGCAGTCTTGTTGGAAAAGGCGAAGTGCGGGTACAACTTTCTGTGGAAGGGAAAGCGGCCAACATTGTTACGATAAGTATCGAATAATTCATTAACTTTTTGACCTCAGAGTATTCGCGGTCAAGCCCCAATCAGATTGAGGAGATCCGCTTTTATGGATTGCCACTGTTGATCCAGGTTGAGCGCGCGGATTCGCATGGGATGCCCTTGAAGCTCAAATGACACGTCGAGCGGGTAATTAACTTCCGGATATAAGAGGATGCCTTCACATTGAACGCTGTCCGGTTCACTTTCTAAATTCTTCAGATAAGCATTCATCTGATAGAGGTGCGCAGAGTTGAAAGCCGGTTTTCCATAATAATACTGTAGCGCTTCACGATAGAACTTGCAGTCAATAATGATCATTCGGTCTGAACTCTGAAGACATACGTCGGTTCGCATCTCTGGAAGAAAGTTTCGCGCCGTTTCATCTGTGAATGCGGCCTGCCACTCGATCTTTCGCGAGGTGACTCGGAAGATGTTTTGCTCGATCCGATAGAAATTCTTGACGAAGGCCTCGAACAGGCGGCGCATCGCTTGTTCCTCTCGGAGAAAATCCCTGAACCGGCTCTGCCCCGTGCTCTCGTCCACTAAAAGGTTTTCGTGGATCAGTTCGCAGGCATTCATCAGGAAGCCATAGTAGTGGTTGTTGCGGTGAAGCTGAACGCGCCGGAACAGTGATGACGCGATAAACACTTCTTCAACATCGCGGAGGCGTCGGAGGATGTCGCCAAGCCCTTCCTTCAGTTCCGGGTCGAGACCTCTGACGGAAATCAGGCGCTGGATAGTGGTCTTGAGAATCCGGTTGTGGAGGACATTATGGTCCAGTTCATCGAACTCGCAGAATGCCCGCCCTTGTGGAAAAAGATCGCGCCTGACTGAAGGGGCGAAGGCGACCTTTCCTCGAATCGTGGCTCTTTCTTCGGCGCAGGGCAGATAGCCTCGGTCGAATCCGCGCCGGATCAGATGGCGCGTGCCGCCAAGCAGGACTTTAGCGAAAAGGTCGGCCAACAGTGTGCTGCCCAGGGAGCTGACCTCAACGATCTCGCCTTCCTCCAGCTTGTCCCAGGCGTAGCAGAGGAGGTAGTAGATATTCTGAATGGGAATCTGTGGTTCCACGGTTTAATCAAGAAGCTGCTTTACTTGCTCGGCGACCTTCTCAGGCTCATCCATCCAGTACTCTTCAAGCAGAGGCCTGATTTCCGATTCAATCACTTCACGGTACCAGCGATCATCCGGAATCTGCCCTTCGGCCGGGCAGAAGAAACTGTGTCCCACGCAGAATCCCCACCCAAGGTTGCGCGCGTCATTGGTAATCAGGTCATTTAAGGCCCCGATGCGATAACAGATTCGCTTGATCAAATCCTCGGATGCCCCTGCATCCCGCAGCGCATCCCTAAAGCGATCATTCTTGAATCCGGGCGAGAGTGTGACGAAAGCAAACCGCCGCCTTAGAGCGTAATCAACTATGGAAAGGGAACGGTCTGCCGTATTCATCGTCCCGATCAGGTAAAGGTTGGTCGGGATGTAGAATCGTTCGTCCGCGCTCTCCGAGTACGTCAGTGGGATGCTAAACTCCTCACCCCTCTTATCGCGCTCGAGGAGCATCATCATTTCTCCAAAAATCTTACTCAGGTTGCCGCGGTTAATCTCATCGATGATGAAGAAATAGCTGTTCTGCCGGTCTCGCTGCGCCCGGCGGCAGAAGTTGTAAAAGATGCCTGTCTTGACCTTAAAGCCACCGGCGCCGTCAGCGCGAATCCCCTGAATGAAGTCCTCGTAAGCGTAAGATTGGTGGAACTGCGCCATCTCCACGCGTGATTTGTCCGTTACTCCCATCATGAGGTAGGCAAGACGTTTGGCAATGAAAGTCTTTCCCACCCCAGGCGGCCCTTGCAGGATGAGGTTTTGTTTTCTCTTCAGGCGGGAAAGAATCTCATTGATCGCTTGTTCGCTCAAAAATACTTCCGACAAAGCGTCGGCCATCGCGTACCGAGCGGGTTTGCCTTCAGGCGTCGCATGGTTCTTCTCACCAATTATTGTCGTGACTTCAAGTGTCGCCGGATCAATCCCGGCAATCTCCAGGAGACGGTAAACCGTGTCCTCGTACATCGTGATGTCTGTCAGAGTCTTGATCGTGACTCCAATGTCATCTGGCAGCGGCCATTCACCCGTCGTGAGCCATTCCACCTTTCGCAAATGTTTATGATTCGCTCGTGACTGATCAAAGATGTAATCACTCAAGACCCGGCCGCACCCGAGCAAGCTCCTGACTCCCCGCTTGGCAAATAAGATGTCTCCCGGCTTGACTGTATGAACAAACTCCCAACAGGCGAGCGTGTCGTTCCTATGCGGGGCGTCATCCCCAATCTCCTGGTTGATAGCCTGACGGATCTCCTCCTTACTCTTAAACCCTCTGAGATCATCCGTGATACCAAAATCTATGGAGCTCATTCCTTGTTCGGTAAATTCGGACCAAAACACTCCACCTCTGCCTGCCGCTATAGTCCAAAAGCCGATTTCCTCGGCGGACTCAGCCTCCGTCACCTGAGGAGTTTTACTCTTTGCTCCCACATATGCCTGGTTGGAGAGCGCAGGCAGATCTTTCCCGAGCCTGCTGACAACATCGCCTAGATACTGGAAGTATGCTTCGGCTGTGCGATCACGAAGATCAATGCCTTTCCCTTTGAAAAAGGAGACATTATTGCCATCAGTCGCCACATAGGCGTCAGGTCGCAGCCAGAACATACCTATTGTCAATTTCGGCAGTCCCAGCCCTTTGATCTTAAGACAGTCATCGAGAATGCCACGGTCGAAATCAGCCGGAGATTTCTCGACAGTCTCTCGAGCCAAACGCCACAGTCTCGGCGCGTCTTCAGGAGAACGCCTGGCGGCGTACCTGATAAACCAGGCGCTCTGGGCAATCACCACTGGGATACCGTTAAAATCATCAGGCGCTTCGGCTTGAAGCCCCCAATGAGTTTTCAGGGACTCAAGGATAGCTCGCCTGCTTGCGTCCTTTGTTCCACGGTTGAAGTTGGCAAAGAACGTGAACGGATCAATCTCTTTCAGATCGAACTCATTCCCATCGGCGTCTTTGTCAGCCAACGAAATCGTCAGCAGCTCGGCCTCTTTCATCTCTCTGATGAGCGCAATGAGCGCGGTTTGATTCCGTTCGTATTCGAGGACTTTACGGGCGATCTCTTTGTAAATTGGAATCCAGGTGAAGTTATTTTCCATATCTCTTTCCACTTGCAGTTGAACTACTCCATCTCGAATCCCTGACTGCTGAATTTCAGCGTTCGGCTGTTTTCCGTAACCGTTCGAACGACGTGATCAGGCGCGCCGCTCGGAATCTCGGCTTCGATTTCCAGGGTGATTTTCACGTTTGCGCCTACCAGCCCTACCAGATGGGCGATGACTTCGTCCGCAATGCGCCCGGCGTCACGTCCCACGCGCGCCGGGTCCAACGTGACGCTGCCGTGAAAACGCTTGGGCGTTGGCGTTGGCGCGGGCTTCGGCGTGGGAGGGTTTGCTGTCGTCGAGCTTCCAGTCGTCGCTCCTGGCGCCGGCGCTGTTTCCGCGCTACCTGCGGTGTTGGTTGTAACGCTGGGCGCGGGAGCGGCGTCGGCCTCAATCTGTCTTTGCGCGACTTCGGGCCGCACCAGCAATCCCGACGAGTTCTCTGCGGAAATTTCAATGCGCCGCCCGGCGCGCAGCCCCACATAACGTCGCGCGGCTTCGTCAAAACTATCGGCGTAAGCGAAGGATTCCTGCGGCCACAGCATCAGGTTCAATCCATCCCGGATGGCCGACAGCAACACCTCCGGGTTTTTGAGCCGGGGCAGGTAAAGGTATCGCGCGAAATCCTCGACCAGTTGTTTGATCGCCACGTGGTCGCCGCGCCAGAGCACGCGATCCAATTCCATCTTCAGCCGCGTCCCAACCATCGCCGTGATCAGCGACTCATCGCTTTTCAACTTCTTGCTGGCGCGCACCGCCAGCGGGTCCTGCCCGGACAGCCGGTAACTCTGCCACTCCACCTCCGATTTTGGCGTCGGTTGCGCCGGAACCAGGAGCCATTGATAAGCTTCGGGAATGCGGGCGGTCACGGCGTCATCGGCGGACTTCTTCTGTTGTTCGGCCTGTTTCACCTGATGCGGCGAGAGGTCAAGCTCTACTTTTTCATCGAGAATGGAATCCCACGCCAGATAACGCCGCACGGCTTCATCCAAATCCTGCAACCGCGACTTGTCCACCGCCAGAAACGCGAGCGTGTTCTGGAACAGGCGGGGGCTATTGCCGCGCGTAGCCAAAATCTCTTTGGCCGCCTTTTCGGCTGGGCTGCCAGCTTCTTTGCTGTGCGGGTAATCAATGCCCAGCGCCACCAACCGCGCTTCCATCTCGTCCGCCACGTCTGCGCCTGAAGCGGGCAGCGGATGGACGCGGCTGAAATCGCCTTTCTCCCGTAAATCGGCGCGCAACCGTTTGTCCAACTCCTGAGCCACTTTGTCGGGATTGCGTTTGAGCTGCTCGGCGCGGTCATCGGCCAGCTTCGTCACCGTCGGTTGTGTTGAATACCAAAACCGCGCGCCGTCTTGATAAAGATAAGTCGCCGCTCCGCCGAGCCGCCGCAACGCATCGCCGAAGATGGCCGGGGATTCTCCCGGCATTACGCAGCCAAGCTTGATGCGGCGGTCTTCGATGCCTCGATTGGCGGCGGTTGCAGTGGGGGCGGAGCCGAGATAGATCGTTCGCGCCACGCGGCGGCAAGCGGCGTATTTGCCCAGGTTCGGCGCCTCGCCGTCCAAACGCAGCGGCAGCGCGCTCGGCCCGTCCACATCCTTTTCAATCACCGGCGCCCAATTGTCTGACAGGTAGCGCGATGTCAATTCAGGCAGCACCCGCAGGTCGTCCAGTGGAATGTTGGCGGGCATGATCAGCGGGTTGCGGTCGCCCTTCTCCCACAAACTGTGAATCACCGCCGCCATCAATCGCAGCACTCCGCGCGTGCGCTGGAACTTTACCAAAGTTGACCAATCGCCGTAGAGCCGGTCGAAGACTTCGGGATGAACCGGGTAAGCGGCTCTGAGCCGTTTCTCGTAATCCGAATCGCGGCATTCAGGCGGGAACTCCTGATGCTGGGTGCGGTACAGATCATAAAACGCCCGCGCCACGACGTCGCGCGATTTGTACTGGTCAGCCTCGACCAACGGCTCGAATAATCGTCGCCGCACGATCTCGAAACCCTCTTCGGTACTCGCGGGACGCCACGAAGATTCGACACGACCGACCGTATTGCGCAACCGGTCGAGCGCCGCGCGTCCGCGTTCGCCGCCCACTTCCACGTCGTCCGCCTGGATGTGCGGTGAGCCGGAGGAATCGGATGCCGGCAGACTGATCACCAGCAAACACTGTTTGGCCGCCTTCGCCGATTCGGTCAGCGCCTGCGCGAAGGTGAAATGTGTTTCAAAACTGCCGCCCGGCAGATCGGCGTTGTCGTGCAACTGCCGCGCGTAAGCCACCCACTCATCGATCAAAATCAAACACGGCCCGTATTCGTTCATCAATTCGCGCAGCGCGTCGCCTGGGCTGGTCGCTTTCTCGTCGTCGGCCTGGATGCGCGCGAAAGCTTTTTGGCCGCCGAGTTGATACGCCAACTCTCCCCACAGTGTGCGGATCACCGTGCCGTCGGCTTTGACCGTCGGGTTGCCCGGCGAAATCTTGTTGCCCACCAGCGCCACGCGCTTGACGGCGGGCAGCTTCTCGACTTCGGCCTCTTTCAACACCGAATCAATGCCCGCCAACTCGCCCAGCGCGACGCCGGAAAACAGGTGGTAGAGCGCCAGCATTGAATGCGTCTTGCCGCCGCCGAAATTGGTTTGGAGTTGAACAACCGGATCGCCGCCATGACCCGTCAACCGCCGAGCCGCGCCCGCCAGCAACTGCTTCAGGCTCTCGGTCAAATATGTGCGGCGGAAGAACTCGACCGGATTTCGGTACTCGTCGGAACCTTCGCCCAGATGTACCTGCCACAGGTCGGCGGCGAATTCGGCCTGCTGGTAACGCCCGCTGGCCACATCCTTGTGCGGGCTGACCACCTCGCGCCACGGCTTCAAACCGCCGGTCGCCGCGCTCTCGATGGCCAGCCCGGCTGTCTTGCGACGTTCGCCGCGCGCCTGTTCGTCGAAGCGCACGCGCAACAGTTCCATCTTCATCTTCTCGATCTCGTCGGCTTGCGAGGCTGAGACGGCGGCGAGCAATCGCCCGGCGGAATCGAGCGCGCGGTAGGCGTCGTCGCTCGAAAATGTCTGCTGGTGCGCCCAGCGGTTGCGCACGTCGCGCAGTTCGCTGACCAGCGTGCGTTCGGCCTGACCGAGCGTCTTGCGAAAGATGTCGTTCCAAGCGTCCCACATCAGCTTCAACAGCGGCGCCGCGTCCCACTCGGCGAACGGGCGATTGACCAGCAGCCGGTCCTCGCCCACAAATCGCTTTGCCACTTCCAGCGCCTGCGCCGCGTGCACGTTCGTAAATTCACGCTCGATGAACGGGTGCAATCCCTCTTTCAATAATTCCAGCGCTTTGCCAACACGCTCATGATTTGTAATCGCCATTGGTTACTCCTATGCATAAGTTGCCGAAACCAACGGGGCAGGAGCAGCGCAAACTGTCGAGTTTGCGCTGCTTCATCAATCGAACCCTGGCCGAAGCCAGGTTCTCTCCGACAGTCTCACAGTTACTTTCAATGACTCAAACGACCAGCCGCGCAAACTCGACAGTTTGCGCTACCCTGGCTGGTTTCGCTCTCGTCCCTATCACTCCTGAGCGAAAAGCCCGGCTTGATCGGGTTGCGGTCTGCCGCTCTCTCGCGCCAACCGGCTGATCTCCGGCCAGCTTTGCGCCAGCGCGTTGTACGCGAGCGCCTCCGCCGCGCGCTTCTTGCGTTCGCAGACGGTGTAGAGACGATAGGCCAGCTCGCGCGCGATTTCGGCCCGCCCGCCCAGCTTGTCCACGAGCCGCGCCGCCGCCTCTTCGCCCGCGTCCAGCGCGCGAACGAGTTGATGCGTCATCTCCCAGACCGTCAACCGCGAATCGCTTTCGGGGTCCCAATCCGTGGGCAATTCTTCGGGTTTGAGCAGCCGCGCCCTGCCGCCTTTCGACGCGAGGATGCCCGCCGCGACCATCCCCGACACGCTGGTGTTCTTGGCCTTCGAGAGCTGTTCGGCCACGCCGTATTCGCCCTCGGCGAAACCGTGCTGATCGAACCAGGCCAGCGCCCACCGCGTGTCGGCGTCGAAATCGCCTTCCTGTTCCGAAAGCGCTTCGTCCAGCGTCTGGTTGATCAACGCCAACGCCTCGCGCACCGGCATCGCCTTGCCCGCCGCGTCCAGCACTCGTGAGTAGCGCGTGTAGACCGCCATCCCAGGCCCGATGGCCGCCTGCGCCAAATCCACCGGCGCAATGTTGCCGCGCTGCAAATCGGTGAGCGCGACGGGCAGTTCGGCTTTGAGCTGGTTGAGGAACTCGCGCCGCGTGGCAGTGGGCGCATTCGCGGGGCGCGGGCGGCAGACGAGGACGATGCTGGAGGCTAGGGCGTTGGAATCCATGCTTCTCATTCGGTTGCCAAGTTCCGTGCGCATAGGCCAAGTGCCGCTGATCGCGAAACCAGCTTGGATTACTGCGTCGAGGAAGGTTTCCCAACCAGTTGATGCAACGCCAGTAGTCTCTGTCTCCGACTGCTTGAAGGCATAGTAGATGGTGACAGGAAACGCGGGATGTGCTTGCTCAACCAATCTTTGCATCACGCGGGTCATCCCGTTCAAGAAGAAAGCCTCCGCTTTGTGTTTGCTGCCGTGGCGGTATGACGTTGCCACCAATTCCTCAGCCTTTGGCACCACCAGTGTAGCGAAGAGTTCAGGGAAGATTGATTTAAGCGAGCGGCGTAACCAGACATAGAAGAAATCCGACAGGTCAGCGTACGGAACACTGTCGAAATACGGGGGATCCATAGAGACAAGCCGATTACTGGAGACGGTCTGCACTGCTGCATCCGCATTCAATGCAAAGCTTGATGGTGCTGCGGGTAGATACACAATAGCCTTTGCTACCCATTCGACACTTGGCGACCAAGTGCCTGATGATTCGCAGAATGGGTTACCCTCACCAAAATCCCAAGTCATAGGGATTGCTTGACGAGCGAATGTATTCCTTAGTTGCAGTTTCGACGGGCTTGAATCCCAAGTTGCAATTGACGTGTGACGGTCGGTGACCCGATCAACAGCAAACGACAAATACGTTGCCATCGCGTCAGCATAAGCCGCAGCGCCATTACCGCCATCATTAAGATTGCGGCCATTGTTGGGCATTTTCGCAGCGAGCGCATCACGCCCTATCTGTTCGCGCGCTTCCTGGACCAAGTCAGAGAAAATTGTCAGCGCCGCCAGTTGGCGAGAAGTGAAGAGATCACACCATTCGCGCAAGCCGTAAAGGTATGGCGTGAAGGCTCTCGCATCTTCGACAAGCGATCCTTCGGGCTTCCATATCGGCTCTGCCTGTCGCGCAATGACTTCGTGCTCCAGCGTTGGTGCAAGATACACTCGTCTGCCTTTGCCCTCAGCTACGATTGCCATCAATCGCGAGCCGATTTGCCCGGCCTTCCCCGCAGCCTTGATGTGATTCGGCTCGATAGGCGAACCAGACATCACGCAGCGGAAGTTCGCCCCGCGCGAAAGCTTGGTGCCGCTCTTCGCTCCTTCAACATCCTTTGGCTTGCCCACCTTCACCGTGAAGCGGTAGCTGTCGCCTTCGATCACCGGCTCGACGTAGGCCTCCTTGCCCGGCTTGGTCGAGAGCATAAAGGTGGAGGCGAGCGGCACGTCCACGTGCTTGAATGCCGGGTTGGGGCTTTTGACCGTGCGCGCCCAGAGCCACGCGATGACGGTGAGTTGTTGGCCGACGTAAGGCTTCAGGTCGGGGCGATCTTTGGCCATCTCCTTCGTGATCTCGATCTTGGGGTAGAGGTGGCCGATGCGCCGTTCGGCTTCGTCGCGCATCCACTGGCCGTAATAGCGCACATCTTCGGCCAGCCCTTGCGCGCCGCGCCATTGTTTGTCGAAGAGCGCCTGGTCTTTTCGGGCGTTGGGATTGACGGGCGGGCGACCGGCGAATTTGGGCGGAATCTCGATCATCGCCTTGTTGATCAGCACGGCCACCGGGTTGAGGTCCGAAGCGTAACTTTCCAGCCCCAGTCGCTGGGCTTCGAGCGGCAACGCCCCGCCACCCGCGAACGGATCGTGAAAGGCGGGCAGTTTGTCGGGGTTGAAGAGTTCCGCCTGGCGCCCCGGCATCTTGCCGGCTTCGGCGCAGGTGGCGCGCCAGCTTTTGCGAATCTCTTCGCGGGCCTGTTCGAGGACTTCTTCGTTGGTGGTGTTCTCCCACTTGACCAACTCTTCGATCAAACGGAAGAGCCGCTGCCGTTCTTCATCATTGCCCGGATCGTCAACCACCTGGGCGAAGATGACGGCGCGGGCCGCGGCCAATGGCCGCCGCGCCCACCACAGATGGAGCGTCGAGGGGTGGCCGTGACGGATGGATTTCTCGCGCGCGGAGGCTTTGTTGATGGCTTCGAGCGGCAGGGCAACTTCAATCAGTTTTTTTCGGGTTGTCATAGTTTGAAATCGAGGTTGTCGGGCAGGTTGGTAACCTGCCCTACAATGGCGCCAGCTAACGTTGTAGGGCAGGTTACCAACCTGCCCTACAATGGCGCGAGATGACGTTGTAGGGCAGGTTACCAACCTGCCCTACAATGGCGCGAGATGACGTTGTAGGGCAGGTTACCAACCTGCCCTA